>Ga0307928_10002741_pt1 | contig 13497 bp, 38 predicted proteins | sample AceLakmetagen232_FD_201815 | JGI IMG/M metagenome (GOLD analysis project Ga0307928, IMG submission 201815) | Saline water microbial communities from Ace Lake, Antarctica - #232 | ecosystem: Environmental > Aquatic > Non-marine Saline and Alkaline > Saline | place: Antarctica: Ace Lake... | reverse complement strand
GTTTGCATGCTGTTCTGAGAGTCAGAACCAATCCATTTATCCGCAGCTACAACATTTTCGTCATTTTTGTATGTACTAATTCTTGCCATTTAATTACTGAATTTTACATTACAAAGGTAATGATTTTTACACGAGATTATTTTTTAGTAATTGTTACTTTGTCTGCTACTTTCTCAACACTACGTCCAACTACATAACCTCCAATACCTATTTGTAATAAATTCCAAAACTCATCTTCTAATTCTGGTATTGCTAAATCAAATAACGGCGCAATGAATTTTGTGTAAATAATTATAAAACCAAATGATAACATTAAGATAGGTCTCCAGCTTCTCTGCAACCAATTACCTTTCGCTTCCGCAATGATAATATCCGTCTGCATTTTCTGTAGCTCTAATTCTTTCTCCTTTAAAACTTGAAGGATTTTATTTTTCGCATTAAGACGCTCCTCTTCAGAAGTGAATAAATTATCAATTACCTTTCCAATCTCTCCTATTACGTTTGATCCAAAAAATTCTAATATTTTTTTCATGATTATTTATTTTTAATAAGTCCAAACCACGTTCTGACTTTTCTCTTTATCATCGTCGACATGAATGAAGTTGCTTCCAACCCCCATCCTGGTAAATCCTGCTGCTATGAGGGACTGCAAAACAATAAAACAAGTTCTACTATCAGTTGTAGAAATATCTACCGCTAAACCTCTTAAATGACTTGAGTTTTTGTTTACAGGTTTTTTTAATTCCCGATATATCCTTTCATTATCCTCCTTAGATCTGAAAGCAGAATTGATATGAAAAGGAATGCCTGCGATTCTTCTAGCCTCATCTAGTTTGGCTAAAAAATCTACATTCATATTCTCCTCTATCTCTTTAAAATATCTGCTCACTTTTTATTTTTATTATTTTTATGCATTAAATGCCATTTGTGAATCGTGTAACCGATTACCACTGCTGATAGGATTATTTTTAATGTTATTTCTATAGCCGTAAAATTTAAAGCCATCGCTACCGCGTTTAGTGTGTATATTCTCAAGTCCGTCATATTATTTGTCATGATCTTTGGTTTTTACCAGATGGCAATGCAGTTATTTTGTGTCGAAGCGTCTGTTCCAGTGAAATAAAGCTGTAAGATTTGTATTGGTAAATACTCTCCTACAGGGAAATTCGTAAATGTTACAATGCTTCCTGCTACTGTTTTTACTTTTACATCTACATAAGAACTTGCAATTGTTGCTGTAGCCTCACTGCTACCAACATAAAGCAAACAGCCTTCTGAAGAATTGATTGTTGAAGATCCGTTTGGTCCCCCTAAAAATATTGTATATCCTTCAGGCGAAGTAAATAGATCTGCGCTTACTGATAAGATTGTTGAAGTGTCTATTGCTGTTACAGTAACAGAAGTATTATCTGTGGTGTTGTAGACAATATCTCCAACGCTTACTGTAGAAAAATCTGCACCTACATCAACTAGTTTGTTGGCGGTTGCTGCGGTTGTTGTTCCTGTGATTTGTGGTAATCCCGGTGAAGGGATAAGTACTATATCGCTAGCTACAACCTGTAGAGCTAGTCCTGTGTTTACTGTAATTTTTGGGTATGCCATTTTGTTTGTTTGAGGGTTAAAAATTCTCGTTTTTTCTATTCACTATACGGAAAGGCTTGATTTAATGCTGCTTTTCGTTTACTACATCCACAATCTTTACCTGTGGTTTTCTCAAAAGCCTCTGCGATCTTATCAGCACCTATAGCTTGCGCTATTTTCTCTACTGTATCGCCTAAACCTCTTGATACTTTTACTACTTTAGTATTTCCAGATTGCTTCATTTTTTCTTTTTACAATTACAAGTCTTATTAGGGCAGTTATCTGTCTTAATAATTAGTTTTAATATGCATTTATTATAAAAACATATAAGTAGACCCCATGTTTTTGAGATCCAAAGTCCTAGTTTTACTAATAATTTTCCCATTTACTTATTTCTTAAAGGATTATACTTTGGGTAAAGCCTAATATGCTGCACACTTTTACTTATTGTAATCTCAACTGGCTTAACTTCACTCGCTTTCACAGCTATTTTCTCAATAACAGGTGCTTTAATTACTTTCTTCTTAACAACCTTTTTTTTCGCTACGACCTTTTTTGCCATTAGATTATATTTAGATTAATAATGTGCTATACACAAAGATACAATTATTATAATAATTCCTTTTAGTTCCAATCTCCATTCCAGCGTGAGCCAGTAGATTTTCTATTTACCTTTTTCTGCGCCCTTTTAGTCTTATTTACTTTTCGCTGCGCCGGTGTTTTTTTCTTAAAGATATTCCCAACTGTAGTTGCGGCGTCACTTAGTTTCTGTCCAACAGGTCTATTCATCTTCTTTACTTTTGCTTGAACCCTTGCTTTATTAGCAGCAGCGTTTTTATCCGAAATAGATTTATTGTAAGTAGAGACAACTTTCGTCTTGTATACTTTTTTCTTCTTGTCTTGTTTCTTAAGAAGACTTTTCCCTGAACTCTTTTTTTCCTTTAGAGCGTCTTGACATTTTTTTAATGCCGCTCCTGTCTTTCCTTCACAGCTCATAATTACCTTACGTATTTAGACATTTTACTAACTACAGGTGCTTTTTTAGCTTCTTTTACCTTCTTCACTTTTGCTGGTGATTTCTCAACCTTTGAGCTTTTTGTTGCTTTTGCTTGTGGCATAATTAAGTTTTTATATTTATCTTTACAAAGATAACAAATTAATCTAATGAAATCTAAAGGTGTAGTTATAAGGAAAAATACTTCTAGGACACCCCCAGATCATGACTTCCTAAAGTACTGGAGGGTAGTGAGATACTGGGCTAAGTCCAGATATGGGTTAAGTACCCCTGATCTAGAAATGTTACTGTTTTTATACAGCGAGCAAATATTCAACAGAGGTAAGTTCCGAGAATACGAAAAATTAATGTCTTGGGATAAAGCGCGTTTTAGCAATTTACTAAAAAACAAATGGATCCACGTATGGCGAAAAAGAAACGGAAACGAGACAACGCTATATGAGCTTACCTACAAAGGTAAAAAAGCTATTAATACCATCTATAAGAAATTGAATGGTGAGGCTCTCTCTGAGATACCAATGAGAAGCCCAGTGTTTAGATCCGACGCCTCCTTCATGGATAATAGACACCGACTTATGATCATACAAATGAATGAAGAAATAAAAAACCCGCCTGATTAAAGGTGGGTTTCTTTTGCTATGAAAAAGAAAATTGCCGATGTGGCAAGATTCAAATATACAACTTTATTCTTTATAAAACGATAACTACATCTCTTTCTTGGATAATCGTACAAGAAGAGTCTTCGATCATCATTGTATGACCGGAATTTTTATCGTAATAAATTTCCTCGCCTTCTTTGATTACCGTCACATCAGTCCCTGGTTTTATAACCACGCCTTTTTTATATCTAAAGTCTTCGACGTCTGATTGAGATAACAATAATCCTGATGAGGTTTTTATATCCTCAGTAATTGTTTTGATAATAATATACTTTCCTACTGGTTTCATATATGTTTGTTTTTATTCTCTTTCTCTTAGGTGAGTAACAATTGCGTTGGTCGTTAAGATTGTAGTGGCAACACTTACTGCATTTACAAATGCGTTCTTGGTTACTTTCAACGGATCTATCACTCCCATCTCGAACATATCTCCATACACCTCGTTCTTTACGTCATAGTCACGCATCTTAACGTTCTTTTCTTTATTTGGAACAACCCAGTCATACACTTTATCAAAATCCATCCCTGCATTATCCAATATCTGAACCGATGGATCAAGACATGTCTCCTGTAAAATGTAAAGAGCCGTCAGCTCATCGTGGTTTTTTGTATAATGGCACAGATCACCCAACATTGGGTAGCAATTCATCAGTGCAACACCTCCACCTTTTACAATTCCCTCTTCCAAAGCGCTTCTTACTGCACAAACAGCATCTTCTACCCTGTCAAATTTCTCTTTTTGCTCCACATCTGAGTTTCCTCCAACGTAAATTGAACCAATAGACCCTGATAAACTGGCAATACGCTCGTTTATAAATTCTCTATCAGCAACAATGTCTGTATTTAACTGCTGTTCCTTAAGATCTGAGATCCTCGTCTCGATCTCTGCTGTCATCTGGTTGTTTTTAATAATAACTGTCTGACTTTTCCCTGCGATCACTTTGTCCGCATGGCCTAAATCCTCCATCATTATCTTATTTAAATTGTCCCCAGTCTTTTCTGAAAAATATTTAGCCCCAACCGACAACGCAATGTCTTGCATAAGCTCGTGCTGTTTATATCCGAAGTTCGGAGGTATAATACTACATAGCTTAAGTCCGTTTCGCACTACGTTTGCGGCCAGAGTATTCACAACATTGGGAGAGCAACCCCCGATGATGAGAAGCTTTTCATTCTTCTGAATGATGGGTTTCAATATTGTCTCGATCTGAAGAATATTACTTATCTCCTGGTCACAGACCAAGATATGCGTGTCCTCCAGAATACACTCGTCGTTTTTTTGATTGGTGATGAACAGATTGGAAGAATAACCGCGGTCAATCTTTATCCCGTTTGTCACAGTAGCATACGTCTCATGGTTTTGAGATCGCTCAACGGTAACAATACCGTTCTTGCCAACTTTGTTATAGGCATCAGAGATAATAGTCCCCAAGTCTTTATCGTTGTTTGCTGATATCGAAGCGACATCTAACAACATATCTTTTGTTACTGTTTTTGAATGCTCCTCCAAATGTGCAATAACTTTCTCACTGTATTTATTAATGCTTTTCACAACCTCCGTAACATTGTTACGAGCGTCCATGTGTTTTTGTCCATGCTTTACAATCCCTTCCGCTAAGACAATTGCTGTAGTCGTTCCATCACCAGCTGTATTAGCTGTTCGACGAGCGGCATCTTTTAACATCTGAACTGCAAGGTTTTCTACAGGGTCCTCCAAAAAAATAGAATTAGCAACTGTTACACCATCCTTAGTAATTGTGATACCACCAACATGATCCGGTGATTCAATTAATACGGTTTTACCTCGAGGGCCTAATGTACTCTTAACTGCTTTTGAAATTTTTGTGATCCCTTGAATAAGTTTCTCACGACCCGAGTCATCAAACTCAAGGTTCTTTGGAATGTAGTTGCTCATTTGATTAGATTTAATTTTAGACAAATATACACATAATATATGAATATATAAAAGATGACGAATGACAAAAGAAATAGGGACCAGTAACTCTATATAGTTTTATACTATTCTTTTATTTTATTTTTAATTAATATTACTTTTTTATCGACATTTTCGACATTAATAATAAATAGTAAAGTAAAGTATTGAAAAAGAGATAGTTAGCTCATGACGATTTTCATTTGAATATGACACGTTTATGTCAAGTATCGTACATAAATGTAAAAAAAAAGAGAATCCGCTAAAATTCCCTCTCCAAAATATTTGAATATTTTACTAATATTTCATCTGACCAAACTTTTTTCTGCTTTCTGACAACTCAATCGCATCAGAAATTTGATTGATTTTACGATCGTATTTTACTGATTGTTTTATCGAAGCAGCTTTTTGAATACCCGTCATCGAATCAGATCGATCATTAATTAACCTTCCTCCCTCAACATATAATCCGTTGATGAAATCCTTCTTGTTTAAATTTTTACTGTGCATATCGTATCCCTTTTTAAGTTCTATACAAATATAGTAAAATTTTTTTTTGTTAAAATACTTAGAACTTGAGGGTAATATATCATATCTCGTCGGTCCTCCCCCAAAAGGAAGTGAATGTTTTTAAAAAGTCTTTTAGATGTTCAAATAAATTCGGTCGGATTGTTTCGGCTTTTGCTACGAGATCACCCAGCGCCAGCGCTCCAGCAGTCAGACGCGCGCCGATCCTTTGCCGTTTCTCGTTCGATCAAGCGAACAGGAAACCGCGACGCAACCAGCAGACGCGCCGAACATTTGCAAAGTGAACATGTACAAAGCGCCAGCGATCCGCCGAAGATCTGCCAACGATCCGCGCGCCATTGATCCGCGCCGATGATCCGCGCCGAATTACTGCAACGATCCGCCCGAGATCCGCAGAAGATCCGCGAAGTAATGCCGGGAAGATCTGAACCAGCGCCGACGATCTGCACCAGCACCAGCGCAAACACTCCAGACCGCACAGCCCCAGCAGAGGGAAGAAAAGGAAGTAAAAAAGATTTAAACGCGTGCAGGCCTTCCGCGTTATACCTGCCCCCGATCCGATAACTTTTAACAAAACACCTACAACACCCACCCACCAGACCGCCCGCAAACCAGCGCGACGACTGAAGAAATGAATTAATTTTTAATGCAAGTATAAGTTTTTTAAATAAAACCTTGTTTATTAAAAGAATTACACTATCTTTGATATTATTATACAAGTTTATTGAAACCTTTATAAACCTTTAAAAATTAAGATCATGAAAAGCACTTATCCTAAAACTATCAGAGTAGCACATTTTAAACAATTTCAAGAAGTTTTTAGCACTACAAAACCGAAGTATGTATTTGAAGAAATCGTATACAATCAAAAAGAAGAATCTATTTTCTATGAGGGATTAAATCACGAATCAAATTTAAAAATAGAAATTTTATAATATATCAACCTTTAAAAATTAAGATCATGAAAAACTCAAAATTAGATATTGCCCTTAAAATTGAAGCGCTAGGATTAACAGCGGGATCAATTGAAGAAGTTAGAAGCGCTTTTTTTACGAATGATTACGATTTACTTAATTCATCACTTTTTCAAGAATGTAACATAATCGAAAAACTAGGTTTTTCAATTGATCGTACTGATTTACGTTTACTTTCTAGAATTGCCCAAGAATTTAACCTTTAAAACTATAGCCATGTTACGCACAAACTCAAAAAAGTATTTACAGAACATTGAAACGTATATTTTAAACCAAATAGACGGGACAGACTACGGAACACCGACAGAAACACCAGCGCAAAAGATTAAATTTCTTTTAGACTGTTACAATTCAGAATTTAACCACAAGCACAACGCGAGCAGATACCCGAACGAACAAGAACGCTTTTCTGTTTGGCTTGCTGGTTTACCCTCTTCAATTTCTTTGCCTTGTTACTATGATGAAATTTTAGCACTTGCGCAAAACTTACAAGAAGCGGAATTTTTCACAATGAAACAACAAAACGCAATTTGCGAGAACTATTTTAATTTTATGAGTTACCACATTTTAAAAGTAGCATCTAAATTTTAAGGCCATGATAAACAGAAAAAGAGTATTAAGATATTTACCGAACAATTACGCGAGTTTAATTTTTAGCGATAAAAAAGAAGTATTAAAACAGATATTAATAGAGCATTTAACCTTTAAAAAATCAAAATCATGAACAGCACAATTTTTTTAACAGAAACAAGACTACAGAAAAACCCGAACACAAAAACGACGTACATACAAGAGGATCAAACCAGCAAAGAAATAACAAGCGCGGACACTTTAAAATTCTTTAGACGTTTAGGCGGGACGGAAAGCGCGCAAAGATCGTATACATGTGCTGGATATGTTGCTGGTTATGTTGTTACTAAATTAACATCAACAAGCCCAGACCGACAAAACAAAACAGTAAGAGAATTTAAATTTATATAATCATGAACGTAATAAAAGATTTGAGAATAGTAAAAGCAATATGTACTAGATACAATATGAAATTTGACAAAAAACATAAATATATAATAGAAGATAATAGCATAAGTTGGTTTAATTATAAAGATAGTTTATATAAACTACAATCTTTTGACGGGTGCTTTTATCCGTATATAATAAAACTAAAGCCATGAAAATAGAACTAAGAAGCAAGTATGCAGAATATAAAGTACTTAATAAATACTTTGGATCGGATTGGATGAGTAAAATGTTTAATAATTTTCAAGGATACGAAGAAGTAAGAGAAAAAAATACTTATCAAGAAGTATACAACGAACTAATAAATTTATAATAATGATTTTTAAAACTATTGATCAAATAAACTTTTTAAATTATAATGAACTAGAAGAATATTATTGGAAATTATATTTTAACATTAGCGAAAAATTAATATACAAAAGAACAGAAGAAGAAAAAAACCAATTTAACTATGTCTATAAAAGACTAAAAAAATAAACATGATAACAATTACAAAAGCTCAACAATTAAGAAAAGAAGGGTTTAATATTGTAACCAATAGAAACTTTACTAAGGTACTTAGATATTCTAAAGATGAGTTAATTCAAGATAAAGGCGAGAGAATTTTTAGAGCTATGGTAAAAGTAACATATACAGCAGAGCAACAAAAAGACGCTTGGAATTTAAATTTAAAAATAAACAACCATGACAACATATTTTAATATTAAGACGAATTACGGAACGGAAACAATAGACAGTATAAATACTGATGAATTTAAAACATATAGGGAATTTGTAAGAGAAAAAAGATCAATGCTCTTAAATTATAGAATGATCCCTTTTTACTCTAATATATACACGTCGCAAAGAAGCGCCAAAAATTAAGATCATGAACGAGATACAATTTTTAAAAAAGATGATTAGCACGTACAAAAATCCAGCAAGTGAAACCGCGTATAATACGGCGCGGAATCACTTAAACAAAGTGCATAAGAAATACGGCACTATTGAAATTTCAACTATTCAGAATCTAATAAAATAAGTTATGCACCAGCAAGACAACACACCCGCGAATTTAAAAAATCTTTGGATCTTAAATAAAATTACTTTAGAGCAGTATTTTTTTAGATCAGAAGCAAACAAAATGAATATAAAAACTTTTATAAAAACTTTTATAAAAACCAATTAAAATGGAAAATCCAATTAGTAATAATTCGTACAGACTATTAAAGAATAGCGCCGACCAGCTATTAAAAAATCATTTACAAAGGTTTCACAGTAATGAAGATTTTCATTGCTTTAGACGTTATGTAATGAATGAAATTTTAGATCCCTACAATGTTAAACTGCCTGGCGATCTTGTTATTGAATATTACAATTATTGTATAGAGAATTTTAAATCTAAAAAAGAAATATAATGAGAAATATAACTATTGAAAGTGTTAACGCATTTAACGAAAACAGAAACTTCAAAAAAAGTAATACAGAAGTTTTTTATAGTAAGAATCAAGAATCTACTTATTTAAGTTTATTTGGCAATACCATTGCAACAAAATTCAAGAATAAGTTAATGATATCAAATTGTGGCTGGTTTAATAATACCACAAAAGAAAGGTTAAACGGCTTGCCTAATGTATCAATCCAGCAAAAGAATTTTGCTTGGTACTTAAACGGCGAAGAATGGGACGGGAATTTAATAGAGATAAATATATAATTATGGAAAAGAAAATACTTTTAAAAATAGAAGCAGATTATTTTTCAGGTAGCGCGCACGAGTACTACATGGAAGGGATTGACGAAATAGTAAACGCGATGAATATATTTTGCGTCGTAAAAAACAACAGATATAATAATATTGTTGAAGATCTAAAAAGATACAGTAGCGAAATTGAAGACTTTACTAAAAATGTAGTAGTAAGCGCCAAAGGATATTCACAAGGAGATTGGCAAGACTATATAATTTACTACAATGACTATAGCGATACTTTAGATCACCTAATAAAAATGCTTGAAAAAACTTTTACGCATAAAAATGATTATTGGGTGAACAAGTACGAAGTAATTACAGTAGACGGCGAAGAGTATACCAGCGACGTAATAGACTCGACTTCTTTTTCAATTACAGATATTGAATTTCCAGAAACCGAAGATATAATAGCAGAATATAATTTTATATATGGTGCTGATTATGATAAAGTAGAAGTAGAAATTAATTAATAATTAGAAACCATGACAACACACGAAAAGGATACGCAGATCCTAAAAGACTGTATCGAAAGAAAAGTAGAAGAATTGGAAAAAGGAGAATGCGCTTATGTAAGCGGAGGATATATCCAGCGCGGATACGAGGAGAATTTAATAGACTCTAACTGCTACAACATAGTGCAGAAATTGTTAGAACTTGGATATACATACACTTCAAATCATGGTTTTGGGTGTTTAGACTACAGATTCACTAAAAAAATAGCATTATGAGTATAGAAGCAATTGAGTTTTTCGAGGAACAAGGTTTTATTGAAGAACTAACTACAGATAAGAAATATTATGTACAAGAATTAATTGACTACTGTAAAAAATTTAACAAAGAAGTAGTCTCAATTAGGGAAATTATAGAAACAGACGGCGACGAACTTACAGACGGCGAATGTTTAGATTTAATCATAGAAAAAATAGAGAAATTATGAGCAGAAAAGTAATTATTTCAAACAGAAGTGTATACCACAAAATAGCGAAAGTAGAAGTAGAAATACCAAACGACGTTAAAACTGAAGACGTCCAGCAATGGATCTTTGACAACCCTCAACTATGGGATGACGATCTAGAGGATACTATTACATACGCAAATCATGAATTTGGATTGGGATTGGTAAACGGAATGGAGGATGCTGGTGCTGATTCAGAAACAAGGTATGACGTTTTAGAAAAAGACGTTAAAGATATAGAAGTAGAGTATACACAAGTTTACGGCGGACACCTATAAATATAGAAACCATGACAGACCTAACAAAAATAGAAAAAGCATTAGTAAGTAGATCTGAAGAAGAGTTGAGCGATATTGTAGATCATTTTATTGCAGAAATTGGACTCTTAAACTTCAAATACGGAGGATCAATGAATATTGTCTTAAGAGATGATACTACAAAATGGGTGCTTGGTGATAATGATAAACTTAGAATTTTATTATTGAAAATGCTGGTAGAAAGAAACTTGGACGGAATGTTAAAGGTAAAATCTGCCGAATTATTAACTAAATTAGATCTTATAAAAACCAATTAAAATGAGAAAAGAAATAAACGACGCAAAAGAATTATTAAGAAAAGAAGGATACTACATTAGCAACCTATGGAGAATTTGGGATGTTCAAGAAAGGTATGACTGTGATGATGATGATGCTTATGAAGTTTTAGACAGAGCAGTTTCATCAGAATACATTCAAGAACGTATTTTTGAATTAATAAACGATATAGCAGAAGACCTTGAACTTAAAGATAAATAAAATGAAAATAGAAGTAGACAACAGTAGATTTATGGAATGCATAGACGAATTAGCAACCCAGATCACAGAAATGAATTTTGGAGCAGACACATACTCGGAAATTGGAGACGGATTATCAAAAGATAGATGCACTGTCTTTAATGAAGAGCCTCAAGATTATTATAATGAAATGTATGATGAGTACGAAGATCTTCTAAATAATACCATAGGTGTATATAGAAGAGACGAAAACGCACCTCCTCCAGAGGATAAACATTTGAGTTTAATAAAAGATATCCGCTGGTTAACATTAAAATACAGAGGAGGAAGTGTAGAACCAAAAGATCTGGTAAACCAGATAGATGAACTTTTAAATAATTCTTACAATGAGCAAGTATAAAGATCCAGATAAAAAAATACGTTTCTTAATTAAAATTTGCAGAGAGCATGAGCAAATGGGAAAATGGAACGGAGGATTTGTGCAATTTATAGAGAAAAACTACCCAGAAATATACGAGCAAGCATGCGACCATGCTGATATCGTAGATCTTTGCGGAAACTAACGTACCTAAAAAGGTACAAACCGTACCCAAAAAGGTATGACACCGTACCTAAAAAGGTACATAACGTACCCAAAAAGGTACATAAATAAATGAACTGATGAAAAAAACACAAGGAATCTACACGTTAGAAGCACCAAACTACTCTTTAGAAATAGAGTATCAATTTTTCTGGGATGAAGGAGATTATGAACACCCTCCAGAAGGATCTTTAGAAATAGACAAAGTATATTTGAGTACTGATGATAAGACCAGCGATATCACAGATTTTTATTATGATTTTTTAGACGATAGTGTAGGAAATTTAGTCTGGGAATATGCAGAAGAAAATAAAAACAATTAGCATATAATAGTTGTAGTTGTGATAATTTTATACTACATTTGTAAAAGAAATTTAATCAAGTTATAATCAAAATGGACAATACACTTAAACATTTGTTCGAGTCAATGAACCCGACAAATCCCGTACTTCAACACTTAGCGATGTGCGAATCTATCATCTTAAAAAGAATGTTAAATCCTCAAGATCCAACTAATCAAGAGCGTCTTGGAGAGATTGATCCTAGTTATTATGACGATGATGAAGAAATTCCTTTAGGGATTTAATATGAATACTATAAATACAGACTTCTGGACTACAGATTCAACCGCGATAGAGATTGATTGGGTGCAGACAGATACGTATAATATAAAAAACTATAAGAATGAAAAAACAGATTTTTAACGACTACGCAACAGCAGTAGCACAACAATTTCACTTAACTTTAGCCGAGATGTTTACAGCATCAAAACGTAGAGATATAGTAGACGCCAGACAAGTACTTTATTATTTGTGTATAGAAAGACAAATTAAAGTATCTTACATAAAAAGATTTTTAGAACCATATAAATTTAAAGTTGAGTACTCTACCATTTCACATGGTGTAAAGAGAGCAAAAGCATTAATTGAAGAAGATAGTGACGTTAGAGATATGGTTTTAGGAATATTAGAATCTAACAAAGCATAACCAATGTATACGCTACCAGAGATCTTTGATCAAGCGATTTTATTAGGGAGTAGAGATATTACCAAGATCCCTAATGGATATAGTGTTATACATCAAGGTATGAAGATCCAGATGTTCAATGATAGAATAGAAATTCTAGACATGAATAGAGGAGGAGATTACTACAAAGTAATCCAAGAAGAGCATTACAAGGTGTTTTTTAAATATGGCTGGGAGATTGCTTGTTTAAAAATGGTAACTATCAACTGCTTACATAAGCTGGACTTAATTGAGGAGAGGATAAAAAATGAAGTTAACACCCGTAAAAACGATAAACACATTCAAAACTTAAAAACTAAGCGGGAGATATTACTAAACAAATATACCACTTACACACAAAAAATAAATTTACTTAAACTTTAAATCAAATCAAATGAAAGAAGATCAAAATTACTTCAAGGAACTCTTGGCTGTAGACGTATCTAAACACATCAAGAAAAAAGGGCAGTTTAGCTACTTATCATGGGCAATTGCATGGAACTACATCAAGTCAGAACATCCAGACGCACAACGAACAGTATACGAAGCACCAGAAACGGGATTGAATTGGTTTTCTGATGGTGTAACTGCTTATGTAAAAGTAGGAGTTACTGTTAATGGAGTAGAACATATTGACTACCTACCCGTAAAAGATTTTAGGCACAACTCAATTACAGTAGACAAAATGACTACTATGGACGTAAATACTGCGATCCAGAGATCAACTGCAAAGGCCATTGCTATGCATGGA
>Ga0307928_10002740_pt1 | contig 13502 bp, 9 predicted proteins | sample AceLakmetagen232_FD_201815 | JGI IMG/M metagenome (GOLD analysis project Ga0307928, IMG submission 201815) | Saline water microbial communities from Ace Lake, Antarctica - #232 | ecosystem: Environmental > Aquatic > Non-marine Saline and Alkaline > Saline | place: Antarctica: Ace Lake... | reverse complement strand
AGGTTCGTTTTGGCGTTGAGTCCTGACGCGCCGGGTGCGCCCGACGTACCGCCCGACACGTTGATAACTCCGCCCGTTGCGCTTGACGTATCCAGGTCCACCAGCACGTTGTCTATCTCGGCGGAGGAAAGCGTGGCGAGCGACCAGTCGATGTCTATGTTATCCTTGATGTTCGCGGAAAACGCGCCATTTGACGCGGAGTAGGTCATCGCATCAGTATTTTGCAATCCCATATAGTCGTTATTGGCGGCGTTGTACGTCCAGCCGCTTACGTCTGATGGGATTTGAGATGCGTCATTCCACGCACGGAATGCCGCTGTTACGGCTGAACCGATTGTGCTAATCGGTTCATTTGTTACGGCCGAGCAGTTTTGCCACGCATAGGTAAGCGTGGTTACATTGGTTAAGGCATTTACGTCTGGGGCATTAGTTAGCGACGAGCAGCCTCGCCACGTAGAGACAAGCGAGGTGACGTTGGTCAGAGCGGAAACGTCTGGAGCAGTGGTTAGAAACGAGCAGCCATACCACGTGCGGTAAAGCGTGTTGACTTTGGTTAGTGCATTTACGGCGGGGGCAGTTAGAAACGAGCAGCCTCGCCACGTAGAGTAAAGCGTGGTTACATTGGTTAAGGCATTTACGGCAGGGGCAGTAGTTAGCGCCGAGCAGCCTTGCCACGTATCGTACAGCGAGGTGACGTTGGTCAGAGCGGAAACGTCTGGAGCAGTGGTTAGCGACGAGCAGTTATACCACGTAGCGTAAAGTGTGTTGACTTTGGTTAGTGCATTTACTACGGGGGCATTAGTTAGCAACGAGCAGCCATACCACGTGCGGTAAAGCGTGTTGACTTTGGTTAGTGCATTTACGGCGGGGGCAGTTAGAAACGAGCAGCCTCGCCACGTAGAGTAAAGCGTGGTTACATTGGTTAAGGCATTTACGGCAGGGGCAGTAGTTAGCGCCGAGCAGCCTTGCCACGTAGCGTAAAGCGAGGTGACGTTGGTCAGAGCGGAAACGTCTGGGGCATTAGTTAGCGACGAGCAGCTATACCACGTAGCGGAAAGTGTGTTGACTTTGGTTAGTGCATTTACGGCGGGGGCAGTGGTCAGCGACGAGCAGCCATACCACGTAGAGTAAAGCGTGGTGACCGCATCCCATGATGCCGGAACTGGAGTTGCAAACGAGGTTGCCCCTGAACAACCATTGAACGCAGATTCCAACCCCGACGCATTAATACCAACATCCCCCCATTGCTCAACCGTGCGGAATAGCGTCTTGTCCCCGACGTTGTTGAAATACCAGTTGCCCATCGTGCCTTCGATGACGACCTCATACGTGCCCGCGCCGGTGTAGCTGTGCGTAATGCCCGCGTCATCGTAAGCCGTGACGTTGCTGACTGTGCTGCCGTCGCCCCAATCCACTTGCAAGTCGAACGTGCCGAGGTTGCGGAATGGCAGTGTAATCGTGTCTGCCCCGGCGATTGTCCATGTAGTGATGAAGCTGTTTGTTGTTTCGATGGTGCCGCTCGTAATCGTCACGCCCATAATCTCGGACAAACCGGCAACGCCCAGAAGCGTAGATGTGTCGTCAATCTCCACGCCCGCGAACTCGTCCAGTTCCGCGCAGAAAGTACAACCCGCCGCCAGAAAGAAAGACGCGATCCATGCCAGCAATATGTGCTCGTGGTTCATCATTTCACCAACCCGTAAACCATGCTGCCCGCGTTAATATACGCTTCGTCATCGCTGAGTACCTTGCCGATAAGTTGCACGCAATCTGCGGCAGTTCCAGGCGGCGTCTGCGATAGCCCGCCCGCAGTGTCGGACAGGTAGAGCGGTGCGCCGTTCGTGGTCCATGTCCATGCGTCGTTTCGCACGATGCCCTGCGTCAGCACGACGAGGTTTGTGCCAGTGCCGATGGTAGCCGTGGCAATGCCCCACGACGGGAATGCGCCCGCCAGGTCTGCGTCAGCCACCTTCCATGTGCCGTTCGTCCACAGGTAAACCGCCTGCCATTGCGTTACCGCTTCGCCCGTGAGCTTGCCGGTCATCGTGGTGCCGTTGAACTTGTCATCGGCCATCCCGTCGGCCGTGGCGTCCATGCGCATGTTTGCATCGTCGTCGAGCAGCAGCGCGCCGGTGATGGTGTCGCCCGCGACAAGGCAAAACTCCGCGCCCTCGTACCCGTCGAGTGTGCCGGTGCTGGTGAAGTCGCCGTCAAGCGTCAGGCCGGTTTGGTTGTTGGTGACGCCCGCCCAGCCCTCTGTCGCGGCCTTATTTGTCAGGCACGTATAGTTTACGATCTCGGTTGTGCTGGTGGCCGTGCCCTCGCTGTCCCATATCCCCGAGTCATCTTTCAGAAGATGATTGCCGCCGTTGAAGACTATATCCCCATTAAGTACATATGTGCCATATTCAGCTGAGAAATAGCTGTTGGTGTCGTTATAGTACAGCCGTTTCCAGTTCTTCAGATATTTAGTGCCCCCGTCCAGGTCCGCCGCCATCGCAACGCTGCCGTCCGCGTGGATGATCCCAGACGCCGCCGTGCCGCCAAGGTGCGTGGAGTTGGTTGACGTGCCCTCCAACGTCCCTGCATCGGTCAGATCGTAGCCGCCCATCGGAAGGTCGCCTGTCATCGCCTCTTGCCCGTCGAGTCGCATATACTTGTCGTCAAGCCCCTCGCCCACTGGCCCGCGCATACGTATGGCGTTCAGGAAGGCGCGGTCAGTCGGCACGGTGCCCTTGCAGTACAGCGTCATGCTGCTGGACGTAGCCACGTTGGTCAGCACGACAAGGGTTGAAGTATTGTCCACGGTCGCAACGGTGCCTGTGCTGGTCGAAATGTCCGTCCAGTACGTCATGTTCGTACAGCCCTTGCCAGCGTCCCTTGCGCTGCCGAGAATGTCCATGATGTACGTTTCGCCAACGTCCAGCCCTGTGATTGCAACGGTGCCTGTTGCGCCGACAACGGTACGCGCCATCGACTTGACGACGAGCTTGGGGAATAGCGTGCCAGCCACGTCTTCGCCGTCGCCAGCAACTCGTTCCCACCCGTCGAAGGTGAAGGTTATGCCCATGAGATAACCGTCAGAGTCTTGTATGCTCCTTGAGCTTCCGTCCGCAACATCGGTCAGGTTGTTGTAGACCGGATCGGCAGTCAGCACCGCATTCTTTGACTCGCAGAAGTTGTCCCAGTTCGTCCCGTTGTGCCCGGTAAGCGTAGGGCTCTCGGGCCATGACGTGATGATAACATCATCGAGCATATAGGCGTCTGCCGTGTGCAAGCCGGGTTGAGGGCTGCCGGTGAAGGTGATAACGCTACCGGCAAATTCTTCGTTTCCGTCTGACGTTTTATCATCCGAAAGGCTCGCGTTGATGACCGTTCCAGTTCCGTCGGCATGATAGGCGTGAGTTTTCTCGAATGCGTCAACGTCCAGAATGCACGTCACCTTTGATACTCTGACCGTTGCTCCATTCTCGGCATAAACCCCGTCAACATCCCCGCCGCTATCGTCTATGCCATTCACAGTAATGCGACACTCGGCAATGGCCTTGGATTCCGAAGATGAGTACGCTCCGTAAAACTTGAAGTCCCCTTGGCTGTCATTCGTGTATGTAGTATCGCAAACGCAATTCCTGATGTCTGTCTTGCCCGTCCCCGTAGAGTAATCGCCAATCACGGTGATACCGACGTTTGTGTTGGCCATGTCGCTAATGGTGACAGAACAGTTCCGCATCTGGAAATAAGGGCTATTGGTGATGAGCAGCCACGACCCACTTGATGTGCCCATGTAATCGAAGTTTGGCGATGAAGCAACAAGACTGCAACCTACCATCCTGACCCTGCCGCCAAGTATCTGAATTGCAGTGTCAGTGAAGTTGGTCATTGATGTCTCAACAAACGCCACATTCCGCAACGTAATCTCCCATCCTGTATCAAGGGCTTTGGGAGCCGTGTACTGCATCCCTACGTTGCTTATCGCCTGGATGCTGATGTCTGCGACTTCCCCGCCCAGGTACCCTGCATCAATGGTAATGCTGCCTAATATAACCGTATTATTTGCCGAGTAGCCGACAAGCGACACGCCGTTGCTGATAATCAAGTCTTCTGCGTATGTTCCGGGGTAAACCAGCACGGTTGACGATGCACCACCCGCCGCCTTGACCGCCGCCCCAGCAGCCAACGCCGCCGCAATGGTTAGCTTCGGTTCCATGATGTTCAGGCCCGAATCTGCATCATTCCCGCACGGCATGACGTAGTATGTGTTCGTGCAGTCGGAATAGGACGCGCCGATGTCGTCCGCGCCGTACCACCGGCCATCCGTCGCGTTGTACTTGGGAACCTGTCCGGCGGTCGGGGTGTTCGTGGGGAAGTCGGAAATCTGCGCCGAATCCCATTTCTGCGTATCGACGACGGACTTGACGGCGCGCAGTTCCATCTCGTCGCGCACTGCGTTTTTGGAGACGGCGCTTTTGTCGCCGTCGAACCCGGCCGAGGTGTACGCCTCGTCGTCGAGGTTGGTGACGGCGTGGTCTCGGACGTCGGTGTCGCCGTTCTCGTACCAGCGGACGAAATCCGCGAACGCGAAGGAGTTGGTCGAGCGCTGGATCGCGAGGTAATTGCCGCCTCCGTCGGTGAACGCGGCCACCGCCCAGTAGTCGTCGTCGAAGGCATCCCAAAACAGCAACTCCATTGCCTGTTCGTCGAGGTCATTGCGGATGGCGAGCGAGGCGACCTTGCCGCCGATCGGCCGACCGACAATGAGGCTCGGGGCGTATCCCCATCCGGACCCGGGCTCGATCTCGCTTGGGATCGCGTTGGTGCAGATGCCGACGTGGCCGCTGGGGGAGATCCAGATCCCCTCGTCTCCGCCGTCGCCCGAGAGCCAATGGCCGTTGAGCTGGACGTTGGACACGGCCGGGTGCCCCGCCCAGTTCTGGAGCTGGGAGTAGGTGACGGCGTCGATCAGATCCTCGATGTTCGTCCCGGCCAGCCAGATGACCCCGCCGACATGCACATCGTCCGCAAACCGCCCGTCGCCCTCTTCGACAAGTTGGCATGTCACGTTGTCCAGGTACACGGCATCGTTGGTCGGGGTCATCTCGATGCGCAGGCCTTCGTTGGCCCGGATCAGGTACTCATGGTGAATCGTCCGGTCGTCGCCCGTGTCCCATGTGTTCGTCTCACCGCCCAGCGCGATGAGCACGCCCTCTCCTGATCCGGTCGCGGAAACATTCAGGTCGGCCGTGACCCGGTAGATGCGGCCGGTCAGCACGGCCATCCTATTGCTCTGCGTGAGCGTCGTGGTGGACCCGAACGGGCACAGCATAGTGTTGGCGGTATAGACCCCGCTGGTAGTGGCCCAGCCAGCCCCGGACCCCGTGAAGGTGCCGTTTGAGACCACAGTCGTCGCCAGGTACGTCGCTGACGTGTTGGCGGCCGTGATCTGCCAGAAGGAGTCAGCGGCTCCGGTCAAGTAGCCGACTTCGGCATGGTCGCCCCAGGAGTAGGCGTTCGTCAGGTGGTTGTACTCGGCAATGCCGAATGAAACGCCGTTCGAGAGGCCGTAGCTGGTGGCGTTGGTCAGAGACTTTCCGCCAATGCCCCAGTCAGCACTAAGCGCGCCGGTACTGCCCAGCTTAAAAGACGCTGTACCAAACTCGATCCTCTCTGGCGAAATCAGGCAATATGTATCACCAGCAGAGTTGGTCACTACGATGTCACTGCGGAAGGTCCATTCGTTTGTAGTTGCCACAACGGCTACTTCGCCCCCGACGTCAAAGGTCATCCCATTAATGCCTATCGTTATGGTGTTACCAGCCGAAGCGCCCGTGAGCCCTATTGTCAACTCCTGTGATATGGTATCCCAGTAAACCTCGGGCTGGTCAGCATCCCAACCAGCGCCGTCGGGGTCTGTGAACCAAATTCTGTTGGCCCCCACCACCAAGATATTCGTGGTCCTGTTGTTGCCGCCGTCGATATTGCCCGCCATCGTGCCACCCGCAAGCGGCAGGTAGTTCGACACGGTGATTCCGTCCGGCACCTGCGCGTCAGTCACCGCGCCTTGCAGATTTTGCAGGCTCACCGCAGCGTTAATCTCTGCCGCAGTAGTGCCAACGCCAGGGATCGTCCCAGTGCTATTGGCGATAGTGCCAAGCGCGTCGGTCACGTTGGTTATCGCAGTCAGATCGCCGCTCGATGCGATAATCGCGTCCAACCGCGCGTCGATCTCGGCATGCGTGTTCGTCCCGACATTGCTCAACGTCGTATGGTCGATCTGCGCCCCGTCTCCCCCGTCGTGGTTGTGGGAGTCGCCCCCGGTCACACCGTTCGCCACCAAGGCATAGTTGACCGCCAGGGCCGCGCTGACCGTCGTTGCCGTCCCCATCCCGGCCGAGTACGGGTTGTTCTGGATGTCGATGATGTCGTTGACCAGCGTGTCGTTCGCCGTCACATCCACCAGAATCATCGTGAACGATCGCTCGCCCTGGTCCTGCATGTTGGCAAACTGATTCGTCAACTGGATGGTGTTCAGGTTCAACTCCCCGTCGAAATACCCTGTCTGGTCGGTGAAGTTGGTGCATTGCGCGACGATCAAGTTGACCGCATTCGTCTTCCCGATGATGTAGAACCGCATATCCTCCGAGGCATAGGTCAGCGTGTTGGTCAGCCGAACGTCGATCGTCTCGCGGAGCCCCGGCGTCCCAGTCACGTCGGCTTCTTTTTCGTCGAGGTCAATGTCGATGATCACGTAGTTCTTCGACGCCCGAGTGCTGCAACATACGGCGGTGAGCATCAGCATGGCCGATATGACAGGGATAGCGTATCGTTTCATGGCAGCTCCGTTGGTGCTTCCATCCCCGAGATATAGGGATTGTTCTTGATCGTGATGATGTCGTTGACGAGGGTGTCCTTGTTGGCCGTATCGACCAGGAGCACCGTGAATACCTTCTCGGCCTGATCGTGTAGACCCTCGAATTGGGCGATCAGGTTCGTTGTGGTCAGATCCAATTCTCCGCTGAAGTATCCGGTCTGGTCCGTGAAGGTCGCGCATTGCGCCACGACCAGGGTCACTGCGTTTGTCTTGCCTACCACGTAGACGCACATATCGTCCGCGGCGTAGGTCAGCGTATTGGTCAGCCGAACGTCTATCGTCTCGCGGAGCCCCGGCGTCCCAGTTATGGAGGCTTCCTTCTCGTCGACGTCCAGCTCAAGGGTGACATAGTGCTTCCCGGCGCACGCCTGGCCGGCGAGCATCAGAACGAGCGTGATCGCGTATATCCTCTTGATCATGGCGATTATTTCCATGGCCGCGCACTCACCTTCAGTTGAACCGAACGGTTGCCACTCTGGGCCTCTCGGCGGGCGAAGGCCTTGTAGGTCTCGAAAAGCGTGGCGTTTCCATTTGCCGCCACTGGATCGAACCACTGGCGCTCCTTCATGCCCTGCAGCTTCGACATGGCCCCGGCCACGAACCCATCTTGCCATTGCAGAACAAAGGAATCCGGATCCATGCGCTCGATCGCTCGACCTGGAATGAGGGCCACCTCGATAACGAGTCCCCCCGTCACGGCAGAAGACGGCGTGATACCGTCATCAAGGGTGATCGTCCGGCCGTCCGTGAACGTGTAGTCGGTGGCATCCTGCTCGACATCCTGGATCTTGAGACTGGTGATCCTGACGATGGAGGCCGAGCTGCGGGATGAGATCGCCTGATAGACTGACGTGTCGGCCACAAGATTGATTGCCGGAAGCGTCTCCCGCCAGACTTCCGTGAACTGGCAGAACTCCCGCACGGCGAGTCTCAACTTCTGGAACGCCAAGACGTCATCGTACCCGGGGAGATCCCCCCTCATGCCGATAAGAAGGTCTTTCAGCTTCATAGCCACCCTCTTGTTACCCGGCGCCACGGGATGAACCATGGCACCGGCAGGTTTTCATCACGCGGTCTGTTGGCTCAGAATGCGTCCGACCAGGTCGCCCTTGCTTCCGGTAACGGACAGGCCCATCGCCTGCGCCCTGATGACGAGGTCCGCTTTGCTCTCCCCGACAAGGAGGGCGGCGGTAACAGGCGACTCGGCAGCGGGCGGCGGGGAAGCAGCGGGCGGCGGGGACGTGACGTCCGACGTGACGTCCAGTTCGGGGGAAGGTTCGTCCCCTTTCTCTGCGGCCTCGTTCTCCGCGGCGTCTGCGGCTTCGGCCTTGACCTTGGCGGCTTCGGCGGCTGCTTCGTCTGCGGCCTTCTCTGCGGCCTCGGCTTCGGCGGCTTCACGGGAAACAATGGCCTCTTCGTTCGCCAGAAGTTCGGCCTGAACCTTCTCCTGTTCCTCGATAAACTTCGCTTCCGCTTCGGTTTGGCGTGCGACCGTTACGCGAATCGCATTCAGGTTCTTCGACCGCAACGCACCTTCCACCGCGCGCTTTGCGCACAGCTTTTCGTGCAGGGTCTTCGTGCAGGGAAGCATGTCGTCACGCTGGGCCAGCACGGGCGTCCATCCGAATGTATGATCCGTATCCTTCTTGCGAAGGAACAGAATGCCCATCCGTGCCTGGGCGCTTACCCTGGCCACGACATCCGGTTCTGCCTCGCGTCCGAGTCTCTCTCCAATATCCATCGACATAGGATTTCTCCTGTTTTGTGTCGTTCCGAATCACCTCGGGACCCGAAGGCCCCGGGGTGCGTTCGATTTCTTGACCGCCTATCCTTCCAGGCCGTCGACATCGGCGATCAACGCCCACACACGAACCACGCCGGCCGACAGGGTACCCGTGATCCCCTGCACCGTGATGTCGAGCGTGTCGGCCGCGCTCAGCATCTTCGGCATACCCGCGAGGGTGGTCGTAACCGACGCCGAGGGCTCCGAATACGTGCCCACGTCCTTTTGCGACCCGCTTGACCCGATATCGAACGGGTTCGTCCCGTCCGATCCGTCGAGAAACTGGTCGTCGTCGTCACCCGTCCCGAGATCGAGAACGAGGGCCGTGGAGCCGGTAACGAGGGTCGTCACCTCGATGCCGGCCGCGATGATCAGCGTCCCTGCGGGAAGCGAAAAGACGGTGATCACGTCCCCCGCAGCCAGTTCGCCGTCGCCCTGGGCGGTGAGTTCCGAAGAGGCGGTCAGCAGGTTGATCTCTGCTTCGATCAAACCGCTTTTCAGATAGGGGAGAAAAGCACCCCTGGTCACGCTCACTACTGAATCTGCTGCAATAGCCATTTGACTATCCTCCTTTATTTCGTGTTACACGGTGCGGAGAACCGTCACTCGACGGTCCTCCCCGAACCGTCGATTACCCCTTCTTGGCGTACAGCCAACCCAGCGCCTCGGGCAGCACGACCTTGTAGCCGTACACCTGAAGACCCTTGTGGATGTTGCCGAACCCGAACGGGTTGGCAGCTTGCTCGTTCTTCACCAACTGCGTGGCGAAGGTGATCGCGTGGTTCGTACCGAACATGATGTGCGTCGTCGTGTCGCCTACCGTGTCCGAGCTCGTACCCAACTGGTTCGAGCGGTAGATGGTGAACGTGTCGATCATGCCCACGCGGCCATGCCTCATCGGCGAGGTTGCATCCCCGGTCAGGAACGCGGCCTTGAGGTCGGACGTCAGGAGCAGCGTATGCACCCACGCCGGAACGATCATCCAGCGCCCCTCGGGGGGCACGTTCTGTTCGTCGAGGACTTGGCCGCACTGCACGATCTTGTTGATCACGTTGTCGACCGTGAGTTCGACGGACACTCCAGCATCCACGCCCAGGTCGATGTCACCCGAGATCAGTCCAGCCGTGAGGCCCTGGTTGTACGAGCTCGCGTCGGCGTACACGTTCTGGAGCACGTCGGCGTCGATGGCGATTTGAAGCTGACGGGCTGCAACGTCGGTCCAGAGATCGACGTAGTTCTTCAGGTCCGTCTGCGCGCGTTCGACATCCTCGTCGATGAAGGCCCAGTAGTAGCCCTTGTCGATGTTGAGCGTGAGCGCCGTTGATTTCGGCTGTTCGGGAACAAGGTTCTGCCCCTTGGCGTACCGGCGGATCGAAATGTTCGGCAGCGAACGGATTTTCACCGATTCACCGAACGACTTGATCTCTCCTTCGTAGTCCGTGTTGGCTACGGCACCGAAGACTGTATTCGCATACAGCTTCTTGACGAGTTTCCCCGAGTAAATCGTCGGGGTGTAACCCATCGTGGTCGAGCCAATGTCACTCATTCCTGCTGCGACTGGATAGACGGCCATGATTTGCCTCTCTTTCTAAAATCTCAGATCGCAGCAGCGGACCTATCCCGCGAAAACCCGTCGCGTTCGGTCAGCAACGGCCCAAATGAAAAGGGCTAACGCCCTACGCGGACCCTGTCGTTCGCTACTGCGTCCTCGATATCGTTTTCCAACTTCTTCATTTCTTCCGGGGTCAGGTCCTTGCCGTCACGGCCTTGGACCGGTCTCCTAAGGTTCTGATAGTGGTAGAACTCGGCGATGGCGTCTTCAGTGAACCAGTTGCCTTTCTGCTCCACCGGGGGTTCGTTACCAGGGGCATTCGACGGCTTGACCTGGGCAGCGAGATCCGACTGGATTCGCCTCCCGGGGTCCGTGGCGTAGAATACGTCGGTGACTGCCTTAACTGCCTTGATGTCACCCCGGGCGTAGGCGTCCTGCGCCTTTGCTTCGAAGGTGGCACCGGTAAGGCTGTCTGGGTCGGGAGTCGGGAGCCATGCACGGAAGACGGGGTTTGCATCCAGAGCCGTGGCCCCGGGCGCAATGACCTCGAGCTTCGCGAAGAAACGGTCTTTGTAGGCATTGGCCTCTGATTTGATGGCCTCCGCTTCCCTGGCGCGATCGGATTCCGTCTGCCGTTGTTCCATGGCTGCGATCTTCGCGTCGAAGTGTTCCTTCGCCTCATCCGTGTATCCCTTCGCCTGTCTGACTTCTATCGAAAGGTCGCCGTCGTCTGACAACATCTTCCGCTCTTCCGCTGACAGGTTGCGCAAATGCGCGGGGACCTTCTTCGCCTGGGTCAAGTCTGCCTGAAGGGCCTTTACGGTATCCTTCAGTTCCGAGATTTGGGCAGCCATGGTCGGGCCTTGGCTGTCGATCCTCCCTTGCAGTGACCGCACCCGCTGCTGTTCGGCGGCGAGTCGCGCTTCCAGTTCGCTGATCCTTCCCTCATTCTCCGGTGCTGGGGCTGCGGGGGCCGGGGCCGGCGGTAAAGCGTCGGTATCACTGCTCGCTGCAATCCCTTCGGCGTGTCGCTTCTGCTGTTCGGCAACCGCGGCGTCGAGTGCCACGTCTGATGCGTCTGCTGCGTCTGCGACTGCGTCTGGTAGACCATCCTTCATCGAGTTCCCCTTGCGCGCCCTTCCGGGTATGCGCTTCGTGTCAGGGCCATTCCTGGTGTCCTGACGATGTTCACCTGTATCTGTTTGCTGAACGGATCCTTCGAGCCTTGATCTTGACAAGGTTCGTCAGATTATCGTCCACCATCGTTAAAGTCCTGTTGAGGCGCTGTGCCTCTCCCTGCCCCCATGCCATTTCCACGCCCTGCAACACGTCATTGCGCTCCCGCTGATCTACGAGCTCGTCCGTCAGGTAGAAGACGAAGTTCATGAAGTGCTGGTTCTCCTTCAGCACCTCCAGGGACTTCATGACCTGCTCTAGCTGCTCGGTTCTTTCTTTCGGATCTCGCACCTTGTCTCCTAGACAGAAAGAGGGGTGATCCGTCAGTTCCGGTGCCGGACCACCCCTCTTCTGCGAATGCCATCCACCGCCGGCCAAGCGGTGATGAACCAAAGATTGTCGTTTCCTTTTGGCGGGGCTCGGAGTAGTGCCGAGCCCCGCCTATGAATGGTTAGAAGTCTACGGCGTAAAACGCATTGCTGACGGGCGCGAGTATCACTGCCGCCTCATACGGTGCCAACGCGATCGCCGGTGACTTGAACGTACCGGCCTGCGAAATGGCCAGCGAGTTGGTTGATCCAGTGTTGATGATGTAGAACATACCAGTCGCACCACTCGCCAGATTCGCAAGCGTCACCGTGTTGGTTAGATTGGTAGTATTGCCGGTAGAGTCAAGCCTGACCATTATTCCGGCCAGTGCTATGACGTGACCGTTTGTGGTATTAGCGGGTGGGGCAATAATGTTCTCGCCCAGAGCATACGCAGAGAGAGTGCCGTCAACGGTGAGGTTGCCGTAGTTCGTAACATCGCCGGTCACGGTGAGAGTACCGCTCGCCTCGAGCGTGGTGCCGCTGATAGTCGTGCCACTGATAGCCCCCGCGCTGGCCACGCTGTCGCACGTAATGGCCGCCACGTCCAGCGCGCCAACCAGGGTAGTCGTCCTGGCGACGTGAAGCGTCCCGAACCGAGCATCCTCGAGGATCGCAGCCACTGCGGGGATCACCATCCAGCCGACAAGGACCAGAATCACCAGACACCCGAACGCGATTGCCTTGTTGTAACCACTTTCTCTGAGCCACTTCTTCATCGTGCTTTCCTCCGTTACGCGACCGCGGCCGCTGTTTTCTGCTGCTGCTGCTCTTGGAACCTTGTTTCGACTTCCTCGTACTCTTCTTCCGATCGGCTGAACTCGCCCAAGCGCATTTCAAGAGTTTCGGCTACCTCGTCCTGGAGCCTCGCGCGCTTTTTGACACCCATAATCATGATGTCGGTCGGATTGCCGGTAGCGTTCAAGTACTCGATCCTGCGCGCCGTCATTGCCTCCTTGTTGATCTTTGCCAGTACGCCGGTTGCGTAGAGTTCCAGGTCGCCCTTGATCGACTCGTCGGGGTCGTAGAGCATGTTGTGGACGATCTGACGTTCGACCGTTGGACGGAGGGCCTGCTGGTCTGACCTGAGAAGCGAGAGCTTGAGGCTGCGGGCCGCGCTGGTCATGAGCATTTGGAGCCCGCCCATGGTCCGGCCAGCTCCGGCAAGTGATCCGTTCCCATGCTCGTAGCTCGGGATGCCGGAATGCTCGTCGGCCATCTTGGAGAACTCTTGGATGATCGCAAGCAGCTCCGCGGCGTTGGATTTGATGTCGATGGTCTCCATCGGCTTGAGCTGACTATTGCCGCCGGAATTGATGAACTGGTAGACGGCAAGGGGGCTGATCGCGGTCGGATCCTGCCCGATTGCAAGTCGGTTGATGTCGTTGTAGATGATCCCTGGCCCGCTCGCCAAACCCATGTTGTTCGCCATGGCCCTAACGGCGCCGTTCGCCATCATCTGAACGTCTGGGATACACTCAGGTACCCCCTTGTACCAGAACGAGCCACTGACCTTTCGCCAGCCGCAATGCGAGTATGGCCGCTCTCCAATAGGGTGCGGATTGAAGGCGTTGAAGATGAAGTAGGTGCCGATCAGGATGACGTTGATCTCGTAATGGCGCGTGGGGCTGATCCTGTTGCCCTTGTCGTCGTGATCCATCCCCTCGCCGATGAGGGTCTTGCCCATCACCGATAGCCACCCCTCGAGCCCTTCGATCGTGCCCCAGGCTTCGCGGTCGGCCCCCTGGTCCTGCT
>Ga0307928_10002739_pt1 | contig 13502 bp, 19 predicted proteins | sample AceLakmetagen232_FD_201815 | JGI IMG/M metagenome (GOLD analysis project Ga0307928, IMG submission 201815) | Saline water microbial communities from Ace Lake, Antarctica - #232 | ecosystem: Environmental > Aquatic > Non-marine Saline and Alkaline > Saline | place: Antarctica: Ace Lake... | reverse complement strand
CACGTTGAGCGGCGGCTGAATAAGGGGGGGCTGGCAGTTTGGCAAGGACACAGAGGGTTGTAAGTGGCGGAGGGGGCGAGGGTTGGGGGGAAAAGGGAGCGTGAGAGAAAGTGGCGAAAATGGGGAAGAAGTGGGGAAGGGATGGGGAAAGGGTCGGGAATGAGGCGGATGGCACAAAGGGGCGTCTAAGGGCGTTTGAAGGCGGTTTGAGGGGAAGGGAAGCGGCAGTGCAAGGGACGGTGACAGGAGCATCCCACGAAAGTTTTGCCAATCCTACGAAAGTTCCTACGAAAGTTGGCAAGGTCAAAAGATTATCGGACACACCCGCCTCTTATCCGTGCTGCCACCACGCCTGAAATTTTGCGGCGAACATACCGATAAGGCCTATCCACCCGAGAGCTCCCCAAATCCCCTTAACATAACCCTGAGTCGCTGTGCAACCGACCATACTAACAAGGAAAAGACAGGTGAAGATAACCAATGCTGACTTGATGCTTTTGGAGGTTTTCTCGATGGTGGTGGCGGCGAGCGGATGGCCACAGTTCGGGCACGTCGCAGCGCGGGGCGAGATAGGATGACCGCATCCAGGGCAAGGGGTAAGATGAGCGGCCTCGCTGGTGATGAGGAGGGAGTCGGTAGCCTGTGGCATGGCGGCAGATTCAGGGACACCTGTCGGCGGGTTCTCGTCTGGCGGGGGAAGATTAGTGCGCGTCCATGAGCCGATGGCAGGGGTGCCATTTTCGGCTGAGGTCGCGGGCAGGCGGAATTTCTCCTCGCAGCGCGGGCATTTCACTTTCTTGCCGGCCCAGGGCGTGGGGGCCTCCCCGGTCCATCCACATATCGGGCAACGGACATTCATTTGCTCCCCCCCTCCTATTCCAGGTTCACCCACGCCCAGACGACCTGGCCGATGACAAGATTCTCTGCATCCGCCATGTCGACAATTATATCAGGATGTTCGGTGCGTTGTCTGTTGTCCGATGTTAAGATGATGTGTTTTCCGTCATAGTGCAGACGCTTGATGACGACCTCTTCGTCCGTCCGCACACATATAACCTTACTATGTAGTGTGGTCGGATTTCGCTTGGTGGTGTCGATAGCGACGATGCTTCCGTCCGGCAGGGTCGGAGTCATGCTGTCGCCGGCAACGCGGACCGCAACGAGGTTCTGTGGGTGCGGCGCGACTCGCTCGTGCACGACGACATATCCCTCGATTTGCTCTTCCATGACGCGGCCGGTTCCCGCGCCCGCGGGGTCAGCGAGATAAGGTATCGCCCGATAAACATCCTGCCCCTCGATGTTCTCAATGGCATCGGGGCGCTCTGCAATGATAAGGGGACTGACCTCGGGGCGCACGGTCTTCGCCGTCCGGCCCAGGCGATTTTCCAGCTCACGCAGTATTTGCTCGTCAGTTGTTGTGCTGTCAATCTCTCCCGGCTCACCCGCGCGGGTTATTGTGGACCAAGGGTCGCCTCGCCCAGTAAACAGATATGATACATTTATGCCAAACTCGTCGGACAATTTCGACGCTATTTCCCCGCTCAGCTTCGTTTTTCCTGTGAAGAGCTGGTGCATATACTGGCGGTTCTTACCAATGCGACGCCCCATCTCGGCCTGCGAGACCCCCAACTGTTGTCTCAGCTCAGCAAGCCGCTCACCAGGCGTAATGGTATTGAGAATTTTTTTTGGGGAATCGGTTATTTTTTTTTTGACTGCTGTATTGAGATTCCTTATAATGACCCTGTTGGCATCGCATCCCTATATTTTAAGGAGGCGGGAATGAAAGTCAAGCAAAAAATACCGAAGACCACCCGGAAGCTTCGGGGATATCTCGCGGAGAACAGAATCTCCCAACTCAGTATTGCCCGAGTAATGAGGGTCAGCCGCCAATATGTATGCGCGCTGTTGGTTGAAAAAAAGAACGCCAGCCCGGAGAACTGGGAACGCGTGCGCGCTGCAATCCAGGAGGTCCAAGATGAAACTTGCGCTACGCGGAAAGCATCTGCCGCCTGACGGGCATCGAAAGGGAGGACGCGGCACGGTCGTCTATCTATCGCCTGCGGAGGCGGCACAGCTCGCGGGGGTCAGCGTCCAGAGCATTCGGACATGGATGGCCGCGGGTAAGTGCGAGACATTCGAGACGTGCGAGAATAGCGCGAATGGCAAGCCGGTCCGGGTAATCACACTGGGCAGCTTACCGGACGCGGCGCAGAACAGATATTGGGCGGAACGGGCCGCGGGTGGCTCCTCTCAGAGCCACCCGGTCCTGGCAGGCCTACCCGGGGCCGCGCTGCCGAGACAGGAGCCCGCTCCGTCCTCTGATATACCCGAGGGCAAGGGGCTGAACCCCCTTGTCGGGCCAACGCACTGCCAGACGGAACTTGTCCCCGGCCAGCCGCCGCCCGGCCACATCCCGATTACAGTTGACGGCGTGCCGGACGTTGCCGCCATGCGCTCATTCGGGCGGACGCCACAGGCGGAGACGTGGGAGCGGCGCATGCGCGCCGTCGCCGAGGTGCGGGCCCGGCTCCAGGCCTGTCCGCACGGCGAGAAGGCCGCCATCTGGCAGGCCGTTGCCGCCGAGTTTCAGACCCGCGTGCGCACGCTGCAGCGCTGGGCCGCGGATGCGGCGGATTACGGGGCGGCCGCGCTGGTGCCCGCGTTGAGTGCGCGGGGCAGGCGCTCGATAGCGCTGTCCGACGAGCTCGAACACAAAATCTCGGAGGCCTACCTCCTCAACCAGCAATGGACCATCGCTCAGGTCTACCGCGACGTGGTTACGAATCACTGCCGAAACAACGGGCGGATGCTCCCGCACGTGAGCACCGTGCGGCGATTCATCCGGCGGCACATCCGGCCGCTCGATGAGGTCGTATTTCGCGGCGGATTCCGGGCATATCGCGCTCACATGGAACCGAAGGTTACGCGGGAGCTGCCGGCCGTCAATGAGATCTGGTGTGCCGACCACCGGCTCATTGACGTCATGGTGCTCGACGGCGAGAAGGCCGTCCGGCCCTGGGTGACGGCGATTGCCGACGTTGGCAGCGCCGCCTGGGTCGGCTATCGGCTATGCCGCACCCCGTCGTCGGACACTGTCTGCCATGCGCTGCGCTCGGCGGTCTTGACGTTCGGGGTTCCGCGGGCATTCGTGCGCGATAACGGGAAAGAGTTCGTGGCCCGGCGGCTCGGCGGCAAGCCTGCGCGGCTGCGCAAGCCCGGCAAGGGCGAGCTCGAGGGACAGAAGCGCTGGCCCGCGGCGATGCCCGGCCAGGTCGAGTCGAGTTCGATATGGGACCAGCTCGGCGTGCAGCTCACGACAGCGCTGCCGTATAGCGCCTGGAGCAAGCCGATAGAGTCCTTTTTCGGAGCATTTTCGCGCCGTTACGAGAACCAGGTTGCCGGGTGGACGGGCCAGGATGCGAAGAAGAAGCCGGAGAAGCTCGCCGGCGAAATCAAGCGCGGCCGGCTACTGACGTGGGAGCAGTTTGAGGTCGTTTTCGCGGCGCTGCTCGACCGCTGGAACACCCGGCACGTCTGCAATCCGGCGAAACGCGACCGTCCGCCGCTCGCGTATTACGAGGGCTACACGGCGCGGGTGCCTGATGCGCAGACGTTGGGGTTTCTGCTCCAGGACCGCCGCGAGCAAAAGGTAAAGCCGAGCGGGATTGAGCTGAACGGCCGCCACTACATGAGCGAGCAGCTCGCGCTCTATGTCGGCATGACCATCAAACTCGCCTGGGACCCGGCGGAGCCGGGCGCCATCACGGTTTACACGCCAGATGAGCAGGTGCTGTCGGTGCCGCGTGTGCCGGAGGCGAAGTGGCTGGAGTTCGGCGAGGCGAACGAGATTATGAAGCGCGGAGGCCGCGCGCAGCGGGAATACCTGATGGCACGCAAGGAGCAGATTGGCGGGGCCTGCACGCTCGACGAACTCGACCCGACCGGGAGCGGGCGGCTCATTGCCGAGCGCAAGCGGCAGGAGGCACTGATACAGCGGGAGCTGCTCGAATTGCCGCCTGCCGACGCTGCGGCGCAGGCCCAGGCAGAAGCGCATGAGGCAGCCGAGCAGGCAGCGGAGCAGCCGCGGCCGCACTCACCCTACCGCGAGATAAACGAGAAGTGGGACAAGCTTGCGAAGAAACTGCGTAACGTGTCCTGATTAAACAGAAGGAGGGACGATATGGATACGAAATTTGAGTTGAAGGCCATCCTGGCGAAATGGTCGACGCACATGCGGAGCGCGGAGCTGAGCCAGAAGGCGGCCGCCCGGCAGCTCGGCATCTCGTCGGGCGTGCTGAGCCAAATGCTGGCGGGTAAATATCCGGGTAACATCGAGCGGATCGCCGGCGAGATGGTGCGCATGCTGCGCCGCGCTGACATGCGACGCGCCCGCCCGAAACGGCCGGAATACCGCGAGACTCCGACCGCCCGGCGCGTGCTCGACGCACTCATTGACGCGCACGTCGAGGGCGTTATCGTCTGCGTGCTCGGCCGAAGCGGCGTCGGCAAGACGATGGCGGCGCGGCATTACTGCGAGGACGAGCCGACCGCGATGTATCTCGAGGGCGGGCCGGCGGCGACGCCGAATGCCGTGCTCAAAAGCATCGCCGGCGCCATCCACATGCCGGTCCACGGCAAGACCTGGGACCTGCGCCAGCACATCGCCTCGGAGCTCCATAACTCCGGGCGGCTGCTCATCGTCGACGAGGTCGACTACATCCCGGAGTCCACGCTCCATACGCTCAGGCTCATCAGCGATAACGCCGAGATGGGCCTGGCCGTCATCGGCACGCCCGCGTATCTCGTGCGGCTGCACGGGCGGCGCAGTGCGACCATTGACCAGTGGCTCTCGCGGATCGCGCGGGTCGAGATTATTAACGGCGCGTCGCGGGAGGACATCGAGGAGATGGTTGTGGGGCTGCCGTTCGACGACGAGGGGGTTGCCGAACTTGTGCGGGTCGCTGAGGGCCAGACGCGCCGGGCGGTGCTGACGCTGCTGGCGATGCAGCGAAACGGCTACGGCTACAAAGCGACGCACGTGCGCATGGCCGCGCGGGAGCTCATGCCGTCCATCGAAACGCTCCAGAAACGAGAGAGATGAGGAGGGAAAGGATGGGTATTTCATTACAACGTATCGGCGAGACCTGGTGGCGGATATTTTTTGACCAGTCGGGAATACGGGACACAGTTCTGGTTGGGGGACGCGAAGCGCGTTACCTCAAGCCCGGCGGCTGGACGAGCATATTGTCGCTCCGGACATCTTCCGAGAAAGAACGCAGAATGGGCCTGCTGGCATTTTGGGGCAAGTATTATGTCGCGGCACACACAACGCTCTATCCAGAAGATAGACAGGAGGGATGAGATGGCGCAATTCACCAAACACTGGCTGACAATTCGTGGGAATCTTGTCTGTGCAAAGAGCGATTTGAAGAAGGGAAAACTGGAGGAGGCCCTGGAGAGCATAGAAATAGCGAAATGGCTTCTGGTCGACGTCAAAATGAGCATTAAGCAAATTATAGCCGGTCAGGCTGAGAGACGCGGCGAATGAGGAAAGATAGCGGGACAATGCACTGGAGCCGGCCAGGCGCGCTGCGCACGCTCGACGCGCTGCGGCGGCTCGGCGGGTCCGGCACCACCCGGGAGATACAGAAGCTCACGAATTCCGTCGCGGTGCACACGGAGATATCGAGTCTGCGCATCTACCTGGAGACGGAGCTCGGGCTCGGGGCGCGGGCGGTCAGGTGCGAATACGCCGGGCGGACCGACGAGGGCCGCTTCATCTACCGCTACACGCTCAGCCGTGAGGCGATGTGGGGAATTCGCAAACAGAGCGGGCTGTTCGCCCGCGCCGCGACCCCCGGCCAGCGGGCCTTTCTTTAGTAGAGAGGAAAAGGAGCAGAAAGTGGCGAATTACATCCTACGATGCCGCCTTTGTAACTATCGTTGGGTAGTAGGACCAAGGGCAGTAAACACCGAGCCAGCGTTACATTCGGCTTGCCATTGTCCTAAATGTAATGGTCCGGTGAAGGTTACAGGGAAAGCATGACAATGGCCCGCCGACTGCACTCGAAAAACCTCCGCAAAGGCTTCGGGTGTGGGGCGCCTCATAGCTGCGCTGCCGGCCGACCCCCGGCCAGCGGGCTAACACAATGACGGAGGGCGAATAACCATGCGGATCGAAGACGAAGAGACGACGGAGATGGACGTCACGCCGGCGGGCGTCGCCGGCGGGCAGGGGCGCTCCGCGCAGGAGGTCGAGGATAGCACAATGCTCGGCGGCTGGGCGCTGCTCGGCCTGGCGCTCATTGTGCTCGGCGCGGTGGTCTACAAAGTCGTCTGCGGGTGACGCCCTGGGCGCAATGAAATGACTCGGAGGGAGAAAGCAATGGCGGGTAAATACTGGACGGCGAGTTGGAATTTCGCGGTCGGCTGCGAGCCGTGCTCGGCAGCCTGCGAGAATTGTTGGAGTCCGCAGATGGTGGCGCGGTGGGCGGTCAAGGAGCCGCGCGTCCGGCCGACGGTCGAGAAGCGTGAGGGCAGATGGCGCTGGACGGGCGAGCGGGCAGTTCTCGAAGAGCGACTGCAGATACCGCTGCACTGGGCCAAACCTCGTGTGGTCGCAGTGAATTGGCTCGGAGACCTGTTCCGGGTGCCGCCGCCAGGGTCACGTCCCGTGGATGTGGCCAACAGCAAGTGGGCCATCGACCGCGCCTTCCGTTTCATGGTTAAGTGCCGGCAGCATCAGTTTTTGGTGCTGACCAAGCGGCGGGGGCGGATGCTCCAGTTCGGGGACCGTTGGGCAGCGAAATACAAAGAAGAAGTGCTGGCCCACATTTTTTGGGGTATCACCGCCTGGGACCAGCCGAGCTTTAATCGAGCCCGCGACATGCTTGGCATGATACCCGGCAGGACCTGGATCAGCTTGGAGCCGCTGCTCGGGCCGGTGGAACTTTCGGGTCATCCGATGCCGGATTGGATTGTGCTCGGCGCTGAGACGGGGCCGAAGGCGCGGCCGATGCAGCCTACCTGGGCGAAGAACGTGCGAGACCAATGCCTTCGGGCATGCGTGCCTTTCTGGTTGAAGCAAACAGATGCAAAGAGAAATCGCCTGCTCGACGGCCGCGAGTGGAACCAGGCGCCGGGGCTGATAGCGAGGACTCTAAATGAGCATGGGATTAAGGCAGAAGGAGGCAAAAATGGTTGAGAAAGCGAAAGTCGGAGTGACGACCGCCGAGGAGACGAATGCACGACTGCGCGTCATCGGCCGCAAGCGCATCGAACTCGAACGCATCGAGGGCGAGATGCAGCTCGAGATTGACGCCGTCAAGGCGCGCTACAGCGCGCGGCTCGAGGAGCGGCGCGTTACGCTGTTCGAGCGGATTGTTGACCTGCGCGTCGCCGTCGAGGACAACCGCGCAGAGCTGCTGCCGAAGGCGCGTAAGAGCCTGAAACTGCTGTTCGGCGTCATCGGGTTCCGGAGCCAGGGCGACAGGCTCAAGACGCTCTCCGGCGTCAGCGCGGAGTCGGCCGCCATGCGGCTGCGCGAGTGCGACCTCGAGCAGTTCGTGCGCACGCGCCTCGAGCCGGATAAACAGGCTATTAAAGAGGCTTTGAAGGCCGGTCAAATGGCCGACCGGCTGCTGCGCGAGGTCGGCCTGCGGCTGGTGCCCGGCGGCGAGGATTTTTACTACGACGTCGACCGGGTTGAAGTCGAAAAACACTGGGACGAGTGATGCAGCGCAGAGCACGCGGAGAACATTAACAGGAGGGACCAGGAACATGGACGAGACGCGGGAATACAGATATTTCTCCGTGGAGGAGTTGCCTCGCCCGAAGGGGCGGAAAACGAACCAGTACTATATCAAGAATACGCGCAGCGGAGACTGCCTCGGCGAGATTGCCTGGTATGCGCCGTGGCGACAGTTCTGCTTTTTCCCGGTCGTTTTCACCAAGACTATCTGGAGCCCGGATTGCCTGCGAGATATCGAGGATGCCATCAAGTGGGCGGAGCAACATCGCAAGGAGGCGGACGGTGCCTGAGATAGCGAAACTGAGGCGGGCGTATTTCGCGCTGCTCAAGCAGCACGGCATCGGCCCTGAGCTGCGGCATGATTTCCAGGCGGCGCTCACCGGCAAACGCAGCACGCGCGACTGGTCGGAGGGCGACTGGGACGGCGCTGTCGCCCGGCTGCAGCGCGACGCGGGGCAACACGACGACCTACATGCGCATATATGCAACGAGCGCCCGCATGGCGTCGCCCGGCAGGGCGGGTCCTGGGCGACCGATGAGCAATGTTACCTTATCGAGCAGCTCTGCGACGGCGTCGCCTGGCACGTCGGGCGCGAGCGCGGGCCGGTCGCCTACGTGCTCAAACATTACCTGGCAGGCGACGAGAAGGCGCTGCGGCGCGGGCGGCTCGAGCGAGAGGTGGACGGCTCCTCATATCCGAGTCCGGGCGTCTGGCGCGTGTTGACCAGGGCGGAGGCGTCCGGGCTTATCACGGCGCTACTGACCATGACAAAACATTATCCAGTAGGAGTGGCAGATGGGAGATGAAACGGGCGGGGCGGCACGGATATTTGAGCACGCGCGCAGACCAAGCAGTTGCACGGATGGTTTCAAGCGCGGCAAGGTTGGCAAATACCACGTTCCGTGCGCCCATGGCCTCTACATCTCTGCCGCGGACCTGCAGCCTGGCCGGCTGTTTATCTCCGAGGCTTGCGCGCGCGTAATGCGGGACGGAGTGAGCTTTCTTGCGGAGCTCACGGGCGAGAGCGACGAATGGGTCATCGCCCTGATGGTGCGTATGCTCCGCGTGCCGGGGCGGCGGGTCGAATTCTGGCTGCGAACTGGCCGGCCGCCGATGGCGGACTTTCGGCGCTGGGCTGACCTGGTGGAGCTGCTCGAGCGGACGATACCGGGCGGTATTGGCGCTATGATTAGTCGCCTCCAGGCATCCCGGGGTTGGAGCGATAGCGACCTGGCGCGAGAGGTTGGAGTTAAGCGCAAAAAGATCAGGCGATGGCACTGGGGGGGAGCGATACCCTATTACAGGAGCATGGCACGGTTATTGCGGCTCGCGGAACGTACTCGAAAAGGCGACAAAATCTTAAATTCGGGGGGATAGACATGGCAGCGCAAAATGGACGTGGAGACCGGCCGGCGGGTTATCGGCATGCGGCGAAGCTCGGGTGCGCTGTGTTGGCGTTTTTCGCACTCTTAGCGCTTCTCGTGTCGTTTCTGGCCGATTGGCTGTAACCGTGCGCAGGCGCTTACTCATGGCTGGAGCCGGTATACAGGCGGTAAAATTTTTTTACGAGGGCACACCATATATGGTAGAGAGGCGTTGACATTAACGCTCTATATTGTATATGATACAGGGGTATGACTGAAAAAACACAGGACGAGAGGGTCAGCGCCCGGGCGCTTTTCGCACAGGGCGCGACCATTGAGCAGGTAGCCGCGGCCGTCGGGCGGAGCGTGAAGACAGTTTATCGCTGGCGCGCGGCGGATGCGCGGGCCGGCCGGCCCTGGGAAGCGCTGCGCAACGAGCGCAGGCGCAAGGACTCGCATGCCGTGCTCGTCATTCTCGAGGGGCGCTTTGCGCACCTTGTCGAACGCAACGACCTGGAGGACGGCGCTTACGCGGATGCGGTGAACAAGCTCGCGGCGGTCGTTGACCGCATGCGCATTCGGCTCGGGGACATTTCGCTGACGCTCGGCGTGCTGGAGGCATTTGCGGGCTGGTGCGTGGAGCACCTGACAGAGCAGGAGATGCCGCCTATTCGCGGGGCGGTCAATGCGTATCTCGACCAACTCAAATCGGGAGGCTGACAGTGGAGTGGATGGCCCTTTTGACGAACCTGGCATCTGGATTTCTCGGAGTTCTTATCGGGGCCATTATCGTCGCCTACCGGGCTGGCGCAAAATTCCAAAAACTTGAGGACCGCATCATGGCGGCCGAGGAACGACTCAAGCGCGGCAACCGGCATGTTGACCAGGTGCCCATTCTGCGCGAGCGAATAGATGTTGTCATCACGGAAGTGAAGGAGATAAAGGCGCTCATGCGGGAGGCGTTCCAGCAGTTCCAGACAAAGGCTGTTTGCGATGAACGGCATCGCTGAAATCTACAGAGATAAGGGGCTCGGGGCCCCTTGCCCGGGGCTCTTGTCCGAATTGAGGAGATATCATGGCGTTGCGGGACGAAATCGAAAAGCAACTGGCCGAGCTGCGCCGCCGCACGGAAGAAGCCGAGGCGGAAGCGACCCAGGCGGGCGAGCAGCTCGTGCGGCTGGTCTCGATGACGTCGCTCGATGAGGTTGACGAGGCTGGCATCTATGCGGCGTCGGACACGTTTGCCGACGCGGTCGGCAAGCGCAAGCTGCTGCAGGAGTTTGCGCGGACGCTGCGCGCACTGTTGATGTGATGAAAGGCTGTAGATGGCGAAATGGACAAGACAGCATGAGCAGGCGCGGCAGCGTATCCTCGAGCTGATGGCCGCCGAGGCGCGGCCGTTCGAGGATATGAGCGCCGACGCGGCGAGCACCCGGCGGCAGCTCCCGTTCCTGGAGTGGTGCGCATGCTACCTCCCTCACTATTTCAGTTGCCAATTTGCGGCATTTCATGGCCGGATGGTCGGCGCGGCCGGCGAGCCGGGCATGCCGACTTTTATCGGCGCATTCCGGGGCGCGGGCAAGAGCGTGCTGCTCTCACTGGCGCGTCCGCTGCAGCGCGCGCTCAACGGCGAGTGCCCTTATTTCATCTACGGCAGCCTGGTGCAGAAGCTCGCCGCGCAGAACATGGACTATATCCGGCTGGAGCTGGAGCACAACGAACGCATCCGCGCGGATTATCAGTCGCCCGACATCGCCGGTTCCGAGGCTGAGTGGCAGATGCACGCACGCGAGCGGCGCGGTGCGCGCGGCCGCTGGACCATTACCGACTGCAAATTCGAGGCGTTCGGCATTGGCATGAGCCCGCGTGGGCGGCGATACGGCCCGCGGCGTCCGCTCGAATTCGTCGGCGACGACCTCGAGGACGCCGAGCTTGCGCGCAACCCTGAGCGCGAGAAGCACCTGTGGGACTGGATGATGGACGAGGTCATGCCGGCGCTCGAGCCGCACGAGTTTGTGTTCACCGTAGTCGGCACGATGTTCGGGCCTGGCTGCACGTTGGAGCGAGCGCGGGAGCTGTCAGAGAAGACGGACCCGGCCGGCCGACCGCTCGGCAGGTTTTTCCTGCAGCCGGCGACCGAGCGCGGGCATACCGTCTGGCCGGAGCGGTTCAGCGACATGGGCCTGGCACGGATGCGCGCAACCATCGGCCTGCGCAACTGGCAGCGCAACTTCGCGCTGACCGCCGACGACCCTGATAAGCCGTTCCAGGCGGCGTGGATGCGTGAATATGACGAGCAGACGTTCGTCAGCTCGAAGCTGGATATTGTCTGCTTCCTCGACCCGGCGTTGAGCGAAGCGCCGAGCGGCTGCCCGCGCGCCATTATAGCGGTCGCATGCGACCGGCATACCGGCACGCGCTACGTGCTTGACGCCTGGATAGACCGCGGCTCGCCGCGGGTGATGGTCGAGAAGATTTTAGAGTTCAACGAGCGGTTCCGGCCGCGCGTGTTCGGCATCGAATCGAACGGCGGATATGCGCTCATACGCCCGCTGCTCGAGGAGATGGGCCGCAACCGCAACTGGGTGCCTGCTCGATACGTGAACCACGTGCAGGCGAAGGAGGTGCGCATCGAGCGGCTCTCGCCGCAGATGGAGTCGGGCCGGCTGCAGTTCCCGCGCCATCCGAGTGCGGGCGTGAAGACGCTCCAGGACCAGTTCCTGAGCTACCCGGACGGGTTCGTTGACGGCCCGGACGCCTGCGCCGGCTGCGACGAGCTGCTGCCGAACGCGTTCCGGCCGGCAGCCCGCGGCCCCGCATACCAGAGCGGCCCCCGGCGGACGGACTTTGCTTACGTCTGAGAAATATGAAGGGGCTTCAGCCCCTTGCCTGGAATGAATTATGGCTGACAAACCGGAAAAAGAGCTTCAGGCCGAGGCGCTAAAATACGGCGCGCGCTCGGTCATAACGTCCGTGCAGATTGATACGCTCACACCGCGTCGGATGCGGGACTACCTCATCGCGGCCGAAGGCGGCGATATCTCGATGCAGTCGGAGCTCTTCGAGAAGATGGAGGAGCGCGACGGCGAACTCGACGCGCACCTGCGCACGCGCAAGACCGGCGTCGCACAGCGCGAATGGGCAATCGAGCCGGCCGACGAATCCGCGCCCGCTCAGCGCTCCGCAGACCTCTGCCGCGAGATGGTCGGCGCTATCCCCGATATCCAGGAAGGTATTTTCGACCTACTCGACGCCATTCCGAAAGGGTTCGCCGTTCAGGAGATAGACTGGGAGACGGGTCGGCACGAGTGGCGGCCCGCCCGGCTTATCTATCGGCCGCAGCGCTGGTTCCAACTGGCCGCGGACGGCCAGACGCTCCTGCTCAGAGAGACAAGCGGCACTGGCGCGCCGCTGTCCCCATTCAATTTCGTCATTCACCGCGTCCGAGCGCGGAGCGGGTTTGAGGCACGCACCGGGCTGCTGCGCTCGTGCGTGCGCGCGTTCATTGTTCGGCATTTCTCCTGGAAGGACTGGATGAGTTTTGCCGAGGTCTACGGCATGCCGACGCGACTCGGAAAGTTGCGGGAAGACATCCCGTGGGACAGCGCGGAGGCGAAGTCGCTCTGGACCGCCGTCCGGTCGCTCGGTATGGACGCCTACGCGGTCATGCGCCAGGGCGACGAGATTGACTTCGGCCAGACGCCCTCGGGCGACGGCCAGATATTCGAGCGCATACTCGATGCGGCGGGTAAAGAACTCACGCTCGCCGTGCTCGGGCAATTGCTCACGAGCGGCGGCGAGAAGGGCGGCTCCTTCGCGCTCGGCAAGGTGCAGAACCAGGTGCGTTGGGACCTGCTCGAAGCCGACGCGCTGAGCCTCGGCCGCACGCTCACCGAGCAGCTCCTCAAGCCTATCGTTCTGCTCAACCTCGGCGACGGTGCGCCCGTCCCGCGCTGGCATATCATTATCGAGGAGCCGGAGGACCTGTCGGCGCTCGCGGCCACAGTTCAAACGCTCGGCCAGGCGGGCCTGCGCATACCGGCCTCCTGGGCCTACAAAAAATTCGGCATCCCGGAGCCGGCGGGAGATGAGGAGACGCTCAGCCCGATGCAGGATGCGGCAGGCCCCGTCGCCGTGCATGATATCTCAAACGGACAAGGGGCTTCAGCCCCTTGCCGGGCTGCGTCCGGCGACGCGCTGCACCAGGCGGTTGATTTCGAGGGCCCCGTGCCTGCGGACGGGCTGGCATTTCTGCAGGAAAAGCGCGTTGCGACGCCGGAGGCCTGGCAGCAGCTCAGCCCAGCCGGCAAACAGCGCGCGTGGTTTGTGAGCGGGCTGGACCCGAACGCCATCGCGCAGACCGGGCACGAGCTGCTGACGGCGTTCG
>Ga0307928_10002738_pt1 | contig 13507 bp, 22 predicted proteins | sample AceLakmetagen232_FD_201815 | JGI IMG/M metagenome (GOLD analysis project Ga0307928, IMG submission 201815) | Saline water microbial communities from Ace Lake, Antarctica - #232 | ecosystem: Environmental > Aquatic > Non-marine Saline and Alkaline > Saline | place: Antarctica: Ace Lake... | reverse complement strand
GGGATTTGACGACAAAGGCAAGTCAATAAAACATAAATTTGTGACTTTCAAATGTAAAAACTGCGGTGAAGATAAAAAACGACCGGAGCGGCGCTGTATGCTCAATATTGAGGGACTTAGTGCCGACAAAGTATGGAAACGTCAAGCAGTAATTGGCAAGCGTGCAGAAAAAAGACTCAAAGGGAAAAGTAGTACCTCAAGCCATGAGGTAGGTACCCCAGATGTTGAGGTAGGTACCCCAGATGTTGAGGTACTAGGTACCCCAGATGTTGAGGTAGGTACCCCAGATGTTGAGGTACTAGGTACCCCAGATGTTGAGGTACTAGGTACCCCAGATGTTGAGGTACTAGTACCCCAGATGTTGAGGTACTACGGCTCTCCCGATGGTGCCCCAAACACTGATGAAATCAAGGCTTCACACGATCAGCAAAATAGCCCTAAAGAAACTCTTAAAGAAAAGAAAGAAAAGATCACACAAAGAACAGTTGTAGATCATACTATACAAGAGGGGCAAACTGAAATTGAAAACATTCCTGTTTGTGATTTTTCTGAAAGTAAAGATAAAGAACCGGAAGCGGAAGCGGAAAAAGTGATCGCTTCTGACCCAGTAGCTCCTGAAAGCGATCCGCTCCCGACTGAAAGCGAAGAAGAACCTGCGAGTGGGTCTGATCGGGTTGAACCCGAAAAGGGATCTGATACCAACGACAAAATCCTTGCCATTCAAAAAGCTTTCCAAAAGAAATTCTCAGGGCATTTGGCGAATTATCCCGACGTCCGCGCATGTCTTGAAACGTTTTTTCTTGAAGAAATCCTTGCTGCTATTGAAAAAATGAAACCATATCAATCCGGACTGGGACCAAAAGAGATTATGCGTCAAGTCTATCGCGTGGCTCAGAAACACCAAAAGCAAATAGCGGCTCCAGAGACCGATGCTTTGCTGAAAGATTTTGCTGAAACTTTCTCGGACTTCACCAACGCAAAGGATTTGCAAGCAATTCGTGACCTGATAGAAAAAGAAGGTTTGGAAATCTGCCAAAAGCAATTCCAGTACCTGAAAATTCAACACGAAATGCGACCTGTTTTTAACCCGATAGGCTATCTGATCAACAATGCTAGACGGGATGCCGCGCCGCCAGAAGCTGTGGCTCAGAGGATTCACGTTGAGGAACGCAGGGAAGCAAGGCAAAAGCGTGAGGATAAGCTCTATGACATGGGGATGGCGATTTGCGACGTAACGGCAAAGCATTATCCGAAAATACCACGAGTCTGGATGTTTAATATTGACCGAATGGTGGACCTGATTCTCGAAAAGATGATCGACAAGGGCGTTACTATTGACGCCGTCTCGAAATGTCTCGAAGGATTTCTTGACGCAGAAAATCATCCCGGCGACATGTTTGACTATCTCAAAAAGGAATTTCTGCCCGACTTCGTTGATCCGCAGCCGCTGGAAATGATCGAAAGACCGGAACGACCTGCTGCGCGTATCGTTGAAAATCGAAAAGCGGATGCAGAATCTTTGGCAAGTATTCTTGGAAAAGCAATGCCCGGCATGGCGGGGTCTGACAGCGAAACTGTCGCGGCGGCGGGATAGAAAGGGGAAAGAATCATGCGAAATATAGAAAAGGCAGAATATTCAAGAAAGATGAATGAGATTCAATATATTTTGCAGTTGTCAAACGACAATATGAATATTTTGAAACGGTTGATCAACAAGCAGGACGCGATTGATTCAGTTCGGCGGATGGCGTCAGCGGGTGCATCTCCTGATGGTATCCGGCGGTATTTGCAGGCTCCGTATTGGCGTCGAAATATATCTGATCGACAAGGGCGTTACTATTGACGCCGTCTCGAAATGTCTCGGCCGTCCAAGCCATCTTGGTATAATCGGCTGATTTACAAGATGAAATCATTCATTCATACATACATAGATAGAAAGGCGATAATCATGGCAAAGGGGAAAAAGGAAAAGACATTTTTTGAGGGGTGGGAAGAAGTTATCAAAACATCTTTCCCTGTTAAACAAGAATATACCGAAAAAGGAAAGGAACAAATAAAAGCTTCTGTTGATGATTTCCCACCAGGCGTATCGAGGGATTCGCTAAGGGATGAATCGACGGACGATCCCATTGTTGCCCAGCCGGAATCCGATCCAAAAGCAGATTTCCTCGAATGTCTGAAAATCGCAAGGGAAATCATCAACGAAGCGAAACTTCAGTGTGAAACACTTCCTGATACGCAGGTTAATGTTGCGATAGCTTTGTATCGCGGCAGAGATAATCCTGCCCGTTTTTTGCCAACCTATCTTAGTGATTCGGGATAGAAACTCACTTGCATAGCCATGCAATGAGATATTATATAAAAAATGGGCTTTTCTTCGGAAAAGCCTTTATTTTTGCCAAAAATCACCTTGACAAACGCCGTCACCTGCTGTATACTATATCTTATAGATAGAAGATGTTATATATGTTACCAAACATCAATGAAGGAGAGAAAGACAATGGGAAAGAATGAATTGGAAAGAAAGATTGATAGTGGCGAAAGTAAGGAGAGAAAGACAATGGGAAAGAATGAATTGGAAAGAAAGATTGATAGTGGCGAAAGTGCGGAAACTATAGACCAATCTCAGGAAAGCTTGAATGAGCTTGACGTTTATACGGGTGTTTCGAAAGAAACGACTCGCGGCGCTTTAATCACTGCGTTGGCGGCGGCGAAACTGGAATTCGAACCGATTCAGATGACTGGCAAAAACCCCACCTTTGGTAATAAATACGCAAAACTGGAAAACATAATCAAGGCGACTGCGAAGTCGTTGGCAAGACATGGGTTGGTTGTTACCCAAACGACTAAGCGGGTTCAGGGGCAGGCGCTACTCGTAACGACGCTCTGGCACGAAAGCGGAGAGTCCCTGATAAGCGAAACGGTGTTAGTGGCGGAGAGCGCGCCCGATAACAGGGCGATCAACGAGCTACAGAGAGAAGGGATCGTCAGGACGTATATGCGCCGCTACGAATTAGCGGGGATTCTTGGCGTTGCTGGCGAAGAGGATATAGACGGCGATCAGGAAGAAAAAAACAAGAAAGGGCAGCCCTCTACATCCGAAGATTCTTTGAAACCCACCGCATCAAATAATCCGCTGATTAAGTCAGATGGCGCTGGAATCACACCAAAACAGAGGAAGTTTACCCTTTCGCTTGGTCGCAAACATGGCATGGAAGAACAACTGCTCAACAGCATGGCGAAGGACTGGTACGAAGCAGAATCACTTTCCAAGCTAACGATGAATCAGGCAAGCGAATTTATCGAGACGCTTCAGAAGAAAGAGATTCCGATTAAGAAGCAGGTGGAAAAGAAAGCAGCCGAAGCGGCTGACGAAGTAATTGACGAAGTGCAGCAAGAGATTGATGAAAAGGAAGCTTCTGAAGATACAGCCGGCGATTTCGATGGCTTTTCCGATGAGCCGCCGAAGCCAACAAATGGCGATTATGACGCATCCGTCACGTATTTTGCCTGGATGGTTCAGGCTCCGCCTGCGGTGGTTCTGCAGGCATTAGACGAGACGTACTCAACACAAGCAAAGAGACTGCTGAATCTCAAACAGGCAGTCGAAAAGGACGGTGATGCCAGGAAGCTGATGAAGGAAGCGTGCGGCGCGGTTGCTGGTGTGATAGACGACGATCTGATTACTTCTGATGATCCTGTGCCAGCCGGTGCGGGATCATCAGAAGCCGACCTTCAAACGCATCACCACCCTCCTGAGTGATGTGCGATCCGGATGCAGTATCAGGCGATTTGGTGCTGCATCCCCTCCTGATGCCGGATTCCTGAATGGTCAGGCGGGTTGGCTTGTAACCAACCTATCGGAGTTCGATTCTTCGATCGGGCTCCAAGAATGAGGAAAACCATAGTGGATTCAAGATATAAAATATTTGGAAAGTGGTAGCGCGCTTGCTCTCCTTCGCGCTTAGATAGGGGGTGATTCCGATGCCTTAATATTGCTGCTCTGGAAGATGTTGTTTATCATTTTTTTTGCATCACGTTCAAGATTTCATTACCTACAAATAAATGGCAAAATCCAGAGACAGCCCTGCGAATATGATAATTTCTAGATAAGCTGTGCAGCCGGTTCAACGAATGCCTTACCGTTGGGTCGGCTGCGTAGATTGGAGAGGCAGATGGCATTTGATGCGACTATCGCGAACCTGAGAGCAAAGATGGAAGACGAAGAGATCAATGGTGAATTATTTGCTGATGTAATGGAGTTCCTTGATGAAATGGAAAAGGAAGAAGTGGCAGACAAGGCAAGGAAGGCAGCAAAAGAAAATGCCGGTACAAATGACCAAAAAGGAAGCGGCGAAGCTGATGCAGAAAGCGGAGAGGAACCGCCTGCTGGAACTATTCACTCTGGAACAGGCAGAGGTGATCCAGAGGCTGACGGAACGGCTGGAGAAAGCGGAGAAGCAAGCGGCGGAAGCAAAGAAGATAGCGACCAGCTTCCAGACAAGGGTTGATAATTTATGTAAGCGGGTTATTGACGCGGAAAGGCTTGCAGGGAATACGGCGATAAAGCTAACGGAAATGCAAGCAGGAAAGGAGACATAGGATGTCGGCGAGAAACTTTGTGATCAAGGGCATGGCGGTGAGTTTGGCAGATTTCGCGAAAGAGGATAGTCTAAACGAATTGGAGATAAAGGGGCGAATAATAAGCATAGAGGCTTCTGATGCAGGGAAAATGCAGCCAAGCCTATTACAGGCACAGAAGGACAGCGGCAATGACCATGCTGCTGAATGAAGTATGAAAGAATTATTGACGATTGCTATAGGAACGATCAAGACGGTATGCCTTTGGGGGATTGGCAGTATTATCTTCATGATATTGCTGATCAGTACGAGGGGAATATTAAATGGCTTCAAACGATTGGCAAGATGGCGAAAGGAAATTACTGCTTGACCTGCGAAAAGCAGGATTGACATACAAAGAGATAACCCGCCAGATCAACAGATCGCCGGAAGCTTGCCGGAAACAATACGCATACCTGAAAAATAAGAGAATATACAGAAGGTTGCTATTATCTGTGATGCTCACTATCCCTACCAGGATGATGATGCGATAGCTATTGCGCTTGATGTCATAGACTCTTTTGAGCCTGACATAATCGTTATCAATGGCGACTGGTCAGGTATATCGCTCAAAACGCCCCTGAGCTTCTTCCCTTCTCACAGTTTCGACTTGATAAACTACTTGAACTTGAGAAATCACGCATAACCTTTAACGATGCGGTGAATGGCGAATCCTTCGTTAAGATAGGGAAGTTGTATATTGGGCATTGGTGGACGAAAAAGGCGTTTCGCTGATTCAGGCGCACACACACCGGCTCGGATCGCATTTCAAAACATGGATAGACAGGGAGATGGTTGGCTACGAGGGTGGCTGTTTGTGTAAGCTTACGCCTGAGTACAAGCTCAATCCAAACTGGCAGCAGGGCTTTTGTCTTGCAACGATATTCCCAGATGGAATATTTCAGGTTCAGCAAATACCTATTGTGCGCCGGAAAAACGGGATCATGTTTGCAATTTACGGGAATCGTATATATCAGCGGAAGATTAAAGGAGAGAACAAGTGAATCAACTAGATTTGTTTAATCACAAGGAATATGAAAAAGCTGTATTGGCAAGGATACCAGCAGGCGAATGCGAGCCACATCCTCTGAATCCGAGATTTGCCGTAAATGAAGAAGTGGTGGAGAGGATAGCGGTGCAGATAGGGGAATACGGCTACAAGCCTGAGCACGCTATCCTTGTGCGTCCGGTAAGCGGGCATTATGAGATAGTATCAGGACATCACCGCGTGGAAGCGTGCAAAAAAGCGGGCGTATCGCCATACGCATGGATAGCGGCTGATATGTCGGATGAGGAAGCGCACAGCCTTCTGCTGCTAGAGAATGACCAAGCAGAGTTGTCCGCACTGGAGAAGGGCAAACATGCGTATGACCATATCGAGAGGTATGGTAAGGGCGAAGATGGGCGCGGGAATGAGAGCGGTTTGCGAGAATATGCGCGCAGGCATAACTATAATCTTTCTACAATTCAGAGGTATTTTGATGCTTACCAAGTCATAAAAACTGACCCGATTCGGGTCAGTTTACCGGTCGAGACACTTTATGAAATTTCCAAAGCACCGGAAGCAGCATGGTCCGCTTTATGCGAGCAGGCTGAAGTTGAGAATTGGACAGTCGCCAATGCCAAGACGGCAACCGGTAAGGTAAAAGCACTTGACCGCGAGACTTACGGCTATGACATGGCTTCCATCTATACGGAAGCGTGCAAAAACAAAGGGAAGAAGGCTGGTAATTATCAATCTCTATTCAACGCCATAGACGAGTGGGTGGAAGCGTTGCCGGAGACCGCTGTATTATATAACTTTGAGCGCACTGATGAAATAAAAGAAGAAGACCATCAAGTCTACAGGAAGCATATGGCTGTAGAATTTGAATACCGCGCCAGAGATAGGTTTATCGAGAAAGTCAAGAAAGACCATCCGTTGGTAGCAAAGACTATAGAGGAATACGGGCAGGAGACCGCAGAACATATCAAAGCGAATCAGGATGGCGGCGAGAGGTGGCTGCCGGAGCTTACAGCCGAAGAGGTTGAGAACCGCACGAGACTGGCACTTCAAGTTCAACACAAGTCATTCCTTGATAGACATATCAGGTGCGGCGATATGAATGACATAATGCTTGAAGTACCAAAACATTCTGTTGACTTGATACTCGCCGATCCGCCGTATGGTCTAGGCGAGACAGCCGACATCCAGTTTGACCATAGAGAGGATATGTCCGTGCCGAAGGGCGAATGGGACCACGAGACGAATTATAAGCAGTGGCTGCAGCACTTCCGGCGCGTGCTGAAAGAGACAGCTTCGCTCTATATCTTTGTGCCGGATTCAGAGATAGGTAACTTGTGGGCAGAACTGGAAGCGCAGGGCTTTATTGTTCGCAACTTGATAACATGGCACAAGACCAATCCAGCGCCATCGGTCAGGCAGCGGTGCTTCTGCCATTCGTGCGAGTATATACTCTTTGCCAGTGTAAGCGATGAGTATACATTCAACTGGCAGGGGCAAAACGAGACGCACAACTTTATCGAGATGCCTATCTGTCAGGGCGATGAGCGGCTTGAGCATCCAACACAGAAGCCAGTGGCTTTGATGGAATGGCTTGTCAATATATCAAGCAATGTTGGGGACTTTGTGGTTGATCCGTTTGCTGGTGTGGGATCTACGGGAGTTGCCGCACACAATCTAAATAGAGAATTCTTACTAATGGAGGTAGATAATGAGTTTTGCAGACAAGCCTGTTTACGATTTCCACGAGAGGATGCAGGCAAGCAAGCCCTATGAAGACCGATTGATGGGGTTATTGGAATCAATGCCTGAAGTGGAAAGAGTGGAAAGAGCTAGTTATGACGATGACAAAAACAAAGGAATTGATCTCTGGATATATCCAACAAACGGAACGCAACCAATAGCAATGCAGGTTAAGACTGATTTCAATACGAATAGGACAGGCAACATTACCTTTGAAACGGTATCGCAGGCATATACCGACAAAGCGGGAAAGGTTGGTTGGGGGTTGACGCTAGATCATGCCGATCGAATAGCTTTTATCGTGCCAAAATGGGATGTAGCGTATATTTTCCACTCCGATCAATACGTCAGATGGTGTCTTGAGAACTACAAGGAATTGATTCCGAAGTCAGTTAAAAACGAGGGATACCTTACACTTATCAGCCTCGTGCCACTAAAAGATGTGGCGGGGATGGGGATAGAATATAAACTGCCTCCTTTAATGTGCAACGAGGAAAAGCAAAAAGAATTCCAAATGGCTAGAATCTAATATTCTCTGGGGATACCAGAAAGGGGATTGTGATCATGGTTATTGAAGAAATTATATCTGTAGATGATGGGGCGCGAGGGATCAAGCCAAAAAGGTTTTGTATCTATCGAAATGGTGAATATGTTACATTCAAAATTATTGCTGGAGAGCAGTATATCAAGAAGGATTTATGTCAATCCCAAGCGATAAAGGTATTCGTCGCGTGGCAGGAGCATTGCCCTCATTTGGTTTCATGTACTGAATCGCCGACGCTTACTATAGATTTTCCTCCTGATTTGGGTAAAGAATGGGGTAGCGGTGAAATCCAGCTATTCTCAGATGATGTGGAAAATTTGCCAGATGGTAGCTTAACGCTCAAATTCTCCCTGACGGGGTATAACGCAACATTAGTTTTCACGTGGCTGAAAAGGTATACGGGTGAGATTATCGAAAGGGATTTCCAGAAGGCTATCGTTTCAATTTCACGGTGGTTCGATTAAAAGTTTGCTGTTGGTGCTTGCATGTACTGACAAAAGCAGAGGACTTGAAAAAGCAAATTGATGATGATCTGTAGAAAGGAGGAAATTATGGCAAGAGGGAAAGTTGGGGATATTGATCTTGATAATTCGCAAAATCCGGTTGAGCATCCTTCGTATTACGTCCAGAACGGCTATGAGGTCTTTGATGTGCTTGAAGCCTTCGGGCTGGATCGGGATGCTTATCTTTGGGACACAATGATCTACATCTTCAGGGCAAAACACAAGGACAGCGAACTGGAAGACCTGAAAAAAGCAAGGGTATATCTTGACAGGAAGATTCAAAGACTTGAAGATCCCGAAGCTTTCGGCAAGCATAATGCTGAAAAGGCTATCAGCAGACTGGTCGAGGCAAACACAGTCGTATCAATCAGGATGCCAAGTCATAGCAGGGAAGATACCGTCAATGTACCCCAAAGAGCAATGCGACCCGTGCCAGAACAGGAATCATGAAGCCTATATATGATCTGAAACCACTACATGAAAAAGCAACAGCTATCAGGCACGAAATAGAGTCCGGGCTGATGGATGATCAGACGATGGCTGAAATCTTCGCCGACATGGATGCCGCTCTAAAGGAGCTGACAGGTAAACAGTATATCGTCTTTTTCTTCACTCTGGCGGGTGAAAGTCAAGATGAAATAGCACGGCAACTGGGGTTGAACCGCTGGGAGATAAGCCACATGCATCATCAGGCAATAAGGAAGCTGTATAAATATGGACACAGAAACCAAGAAAGCTGAAAGAAATATTGAAGATGATTTGCTATTCAAGCAGGAATTGGCGCTCAACGATTCTATGATCAAGACTATCACATATTTTCTGCACATTCATCCATTGGCATCAATCTATGATGATGTATGTCAGGAGATCAGGCTTGCTATCCTGACAGCCCCTGCGGGAATGACTAAAGGGCAGATTCAATATCATGCTAAAGGTCGGGCGATTGATTATCTCAAGAGCAAGAAGAATTATTATTCTTACGGCGGGAAGTATGAACCCATGAGACTCAAAGAAGCAGAAAGGATGTATATTGATGTCGAAACAAAACAATGTCGCTGCAGTCCTGAACCATTATGGCGTGATAGATAACGCAACGTTGACGCACAGCAACGGCGCTGTGCATATCTATCAAGCCGATATACATTATGATATGGATTCGGAATTTGCAGCGGCTCTGCTTTTTGCGAAGATGCAGGAAGCAGAGGAATGGCTGAAGGCGGGCAAGGATGTTTTTGCCAAGCTAAGGAAAGGGGAAAGGAATGTTCAAAAGGATCAAGACGTGGCTAAAGGACAGACACCTGAGAAAGATGCAGGCAATATGGAAAACGCCGAATGAGATTAGGCGGGAAGCGGGACTTGAGCCAATGGTGGAAGAGAAATTAGAGCCATGCGTTGTCGGTGATATGGTTCCTGCTGTAGATACTGAAGCGGTACCGGTTCGAGCAAATACTGGCATAGTAGAGCCGTTGTGTGATCTTTATGCTGATGGTTACGCCATTTCGCATTACTTCATGGTATGGGCATTGAAACATTGGTTTGATTGCCCTTCTGAAGAAAAGGCAAAAGGGCTGATTCGGAAGGCAAGGGAAGAAGGGAAGATCGTGAGGGTCAAGCGAGGCAAATACATTGCTACACCCAAACTGGATAAGCAGAAGAATCCCCTGTTGCCCGGGATGGCTGTTGCCGTTCTCAGGGAATATCAACACCTGCGATACAAGGAACTGATATGGAAAATCAGCGAAGTTTTCGGAATATCATACAGCATGGCGCGGGGATGGGTCGATAAAGCGCGGGAAACGGGGGCTATTGTCAAGGCTGATGGCAGATATGGAGAATATACTGTCAATCCAGACTCCCAGTTTCCTCCCTATCTGATGGACAGCAGTAAAAGCTAAGTTGCTTATATCGAGTCATTTTTACCTTGACGTATATAGTTTTTTATAGTATAATATATTATATAGAGTAAGACTTGGAGTTGTGTTCTTATTAGCGTGACTAATGCGAAGAAAAGCAGGGAGGAATAAGCAATGAAAAGAATACATATTGAACATTTTTACGGCTATGGGGAAAATGCCTATTATATCTATGTGGCTAGAGATGATGCGGATTACTGGCGATCACGCCTTGATAGTTTGGGAATATTTCAGACGATCCACGATGAAACTCGTAAATATCCAAATGGACACGATGCCGTTTTCTTATGTTATGTCAGCGCAAGGGCAGAAAAATCAGACATCGAGCGGTTTGAGGCTCTGGCAGATACGGAGTAGGTATTCGCATTAGCTAACTAAATGTGGAAAGTTTGGAGGGTTAAAATGGATTTACCGGAATTCAAATTCAGTCCCAGCGATTCGATCCTTATCGACGGAATTGTGTTTAGTATTCAATGTTTGGTGTCTGGTGGTTGGGTAGAACATCGTCAATATAAAAACTATTCATCTGTAATCGCGTGCAAAAGGAAAATGATGGACAGTTTTTATGATGGCATAGTATCAGATATTGTAGATGAAAGAAATCGACCAAATCAAACATCATACTTGAAGGTTAGTGATAAGTTTATATATTCTCGCGGGGATTTAGAATCTCGCGGGAAATTGTATCCTGATTATCCTTCGTGATGTTTCTGGATAGCTCTGCATAATGCTTTTTGCTAACTAAATGAGAAGAAAATTGGAGGGAGAAAATGACTGAGAAGGAATGGAAGCAGCGCGGTATCGAGAAGGAAGCTATACAGGAGAGAAATATTATGAAAGCATCAGTGAACCCGCTTGGGAAATGGATAGTTGAAGGGGCGAAGGCGAAAGACGAGCTTCATGACATCCACTGTCAGTGCGGATGTTCTGTTGAACACATGCGATTAACGATCATTTACCATGATGCAAGTATAGACTATATGGATTCAAATGGTAATTATCTTGCCTTTTCGGTAGATTGGGGAGATGAAATAACGGCTGTCTTGGTTTGCAAATGCGGTCGGACTCGGCAGATTGAGATTGATTGGAAAGAGGATTTCCCGGCGGTATTGATTATGACGCAATAGGAGGGCGATGATGAAACCAAAATGGACGCATGAGAAAGGCAAGGAAAGCCGCGATATTTATCATCACTTGTTGGAAAGAGAGCAGGACAAATTGGAAAAAGAGGAGATGTCTGGCGTGCATAGCAATTTGCCAAACTTGGCTGAGTTAGAAATACTAAAAACGTATGTCTATTATGATCAACCGCTTATTTATTCCTGCAAGGATAAAGCGGAGCAGATTTATCTGGTTTTGTTTTGGGCGGAGGAAGAAGCTTTTACTAGCCAGACGTGGCTATATCTGCCCGTTTCCGAGACAAGAATGAAAGTGCTCGAAGCAAACGAGATAGATTTGTATTGTGCCTACTCGCAGCCGGAAACCAAACTATATCGCGTGATTGTTTTTAACGGCAAGGACGAGCCGGATATTCATGTCTTTGATCCGGCGACTTTGACGGATAACGATTTGCCCGGACGCGAGTTTTTTTTATGCGACTGATTCACATTAGGGGTTCAAATCTGAACAAAACAGGGAGATCGGCATGACGATATTAAAAGCAGTATTGGGCAGCGTGGGGATTGTCGCAATCGCACTAATTCTCTTGATGATTATCAGCAAGCTGATTGCCGACTCCTTCTCTGCTATAATTTTTTGAGTATTACGGATGTTATATTTTTTGGGCAGTTGCTAATGTGAACTGAAAGCGGCAATAAAGGAATTGGAATAGCATGGACGGAATAATACTTTCAGACCTACATATCGGGCAGAAGGACGCCGCCGACGACTTCCGGGGAGAGAAGGAACTCACTCGCTTTTTGCGGAAGTTTCGGCGCGAGACGGTGATTCTTGCGGGTGATACATTTGAACTCATGGAATGTGACGTGGTTGACATCCTGCTTGCATATCCTGACTTAATAAAGCGGATTCTGGATAAGGCGACGCTTCTGGGAGGGAACCACGATCCCGACCTGGTGAAATATTTTCCGCATGAATTCGCCCCCAGAATCGTTGCCAATATCGCAGGACACAGAACGCTGATTCTGCACGGGCATCAATTTGACTGGCTGAATAGCGGAGACAGAAAGCGGGTTGGGCAGTATGTCGCTCGCGCAATGGGATACATCGAAAGACATTTTCATGGACAGGCGGATCGTAAGTTGATGAATCTCTGGCAATGGATTTGCTCTCAGAGAGAAAGCTTCGATCAGCAAGCGGCGGAGATGGCGGAGAAGTATGGTTGTGATCGTGTCGTATACGGGCATACGCACTCTGAGGGCGTTATTTGCATAGGCAGAGTCATGGTAGCAAATTGCGGTGACTGGACGCGAAGGCGACCGAGTGGGTTCCCTTATGTGCGATTGACGCCGGACGCGGTGAAGGTGGAGTACTTTTCGTGAGTGATAAAACAAAAATGAAACCTAAAGTTTTTCGGCGAAAGATTCAGGGCGGGCATTATCAAGAAGTATCGGATTTGCTCAACCAATACAAGGGGCAAGAGGTGTATCTGGTTGTTGTTCCTGTCCCGGATCAGCGCGACCTCTGGGGAAAGGACGACACAAGCGAAGTTGTCAGGCTGGCTGTCGATGCGATCAAGGAATCACTGGAGAAGAAAATAACAGGTACGTTGAGCAGGGCGATCAAGGCGGTTTTGCGGGACGAAGAACTGCACCGGATGCCGAAGTGAAGGGGGAAATCGGGAATGAAAATACGAATATTACAGCAGGGCGAATTGACCAAAACCGATCTATTTCTATTGGGTATATGTGCTGGTGTTGTTCTTATGTCTATACTTGGGTGGCTTCTTTTCCGTGATTTACCAGAACCAACAGAAGCAGAAGCCGAAAGCCAACAAAAGCCGGTCGATGTCAATATTGATGGCTTTGCTATCGAGGGCATAGATTTTGACGTGGGGTTTGATAGTGTGTGGGTTACAACGAGCAAAGACGGCTGTCTTCTCCTGATCAGCTTGCCTTTGGACGACTACTGGCAAGTGGAATTTGAGAGGCTTCGGGGCGAGGTAATTGAATATATGAAGGAGAATTGAGATGAAAGAACCAGAAAAGGTGCAAAAAATCTA
>Ga0307928_10002735_pt1 | contig 13511 bp, 12 predicted proteins | sample AceLakmetagen232_FD_201815 | JGI IMG/M metagenome (GOLD analysis project Ga0307928, IMG submission 201815) | Saline water microbial communities from Ace Lake, Antarctica - #232 | ecosystem: Environmental > Aquatic > Non-marine Saline and Alkaline > Saline | place: Antarctica: Ace Lake... | reverse complement strand
ATTCTTAGTAAGTTTAATTTTATTTTTGGTAGGCATTGTTATTCTTTGGGCTTTTGATGTTCTTAAACAAATTAAAAAGCCGATAATAATTAATAATAAATAACAAAATGGCAGAAAAAACAAATTCAAAAGATGTTAAGAACACAAATCCATGGCCTTCTTCAGAAGAAGAAGGGGAATTGGCGGTTGATCTTTGCGAAAATAAAAATGAATTAATTCTTCAAGCGACGATAGGGGGAGTAGAAATTAATGAATTAGATATTTCTATTACCAATGATATGATCACTATTCGAGGAGAAAGAAAAAGAGAAAGTGAAGATAAGGTTGAGAAGGTCTATTATGATGAATGTTTTTGGGGGACATTTTCCCGTTCTTTAATTCTTCCTCAAGAAATAAACGCCGATAAAGCAAAGGCAACAATTAAGAATGGTTTATTAACTATTCATTTGCCTAAACTAATGAAAACAAAAAGAAAAACTTTAAAGATTGAAGAAGAATAAATAATTCGGGCGTGTGGCGGAACTGGCAGACGCGTAAGGTTTAGGACCTTATGCCGAAAGGCGTGTGGGTTCGAATCCCACCTCGCCCACTGAAACAATAAGTCTTTCGCGTTTATCACAGAATTTAATCAAATCAAAAACCCCATTTGAATGGGGTTTTTAAATAGAAGCAGGACGATCACAAATCTTTTAAAAGGTAAATCCTGTTCCAGTAATAAAAGTACTTACGATATAAATTAGTCCTTTTGCTAGCAATGCTATGCCTACACCTATCAAAGCACGTATAAGTGTATTTAATCCACCTTTCATTTTTTCTTCATCTCCTCCCGCAGTAACATATTGCCATCCTGCATAAACAAGAAAAATAGCAGCTATAATAATGGTAATATTAAAAAACCAATTCAAGGCCTTTATTAACACATCCCAAATAACAATATTTTTGCCGTCTGGAATAGGTTGCACAGTGTATGCAGCGTTAGCAAAAAAAGGAATAGCTATCAACATACTTATGGCTAAAACAGATAGAATAGTTTTTTTCATTTTATTAATTAAAATTATTTATTATATTCGACCTTTATCCTCTAATGTAAATTATAACAAATTGTAATTAAGCTATCAACCTGTCATTAGTTTTTCAAAAAAACTTATATTTGAATAGACTCAGGCAATGCATTGGTGGGAGTGGTATCTGTCGTGGTTGATTCTTCAGAAAGAAATTTTTCAATAATAGTAGGTACACTACTTGCTACAAGAATAATAGCAAAACCTATTATAGCCCAAATTAATGCTTTCTGGGCAGTTTTTACTTTTTCATCATTTCCAGCAGAAGTGATATAAAGAAATCCTGCATAAACAATGAGGATAGCAGTAATAGGAACGGCTAATATAATTAAGAAATTGATGATATTTTTTACTAGAGTAGTTATATCACTTGTTCCTCCTAGCGGATTTAGAATATTCAAGTCAGTAGATTGAGAACCAGAGGGAATAGGGTCAGGATCTTCATAATTATACGCTAAAACAGGCATAACCATTAATATGCTTATACTAAGAATAGATAAAATAATTATTGTTTTTTTCATTTTTAATAAATTTTTTAATATTGGCTTCATGTTTAATTATTAAGTTCACATTTTCCTCCTGGCCCAAAAGTATTTGTAAATTCACAATTTCCAAGAGAAAGACATTCACTTTCATCACAGATATTAGACCAACCTACTCCACATTCTTCACACTTAGATTCGTCTATCTCTGGCTCAGGTTCTGGATTTATAGACACCTCGTCGTTTTTTGGAATACAGTAAGCAAAAGATTTACCTTCTGGGCTTGGATCATTAGTATTAGTTTTTCCAAAATCACAATGCCATCCTTTTCCCATAATTTCTCCTGGCGGATTAAGCAACTTAGTTGGCTCTATAGCAAAACAAAAGCCATCTTTTATTTCTTCTTGCATGCTACATTCAGCTGCTCCATAAGCTTCATCACAATTTGGATCCCACTCTGGGCACGTAATTGGATATTCCTCCCATTCTCCATCTAAATCAGGATATTTTTCCTCTATTTCATTTTTCTTTGCTTCTATTTGTTCTTCAAGAGGAATGTAATCAGGATCAACAATACAATCAATATATAAAGTACCACTAGGTGGATAACAAGGATTGATTTCTGAGCCAACACTGGCATTGCCTACAAACTGACAATATCGTCCTTTTCCATCACTTGTTATATAATCTTCTATTGTAGTTGTATGCTCTCCTGGTTCACATTTACTTTTATTTAATTTAGATCCATCTTCGCATTTAAAGGAGTATTCTATAGCTATACACTTTTGGTTTGGAGAACTAATAGTCGTAGAATCCCCCCATTCTTCATCATCATCTATATCTTGGTTAGGTTTACAGAAACCACCAGGCCAAGGCCAAATGTAATTATAATATTTACAATTTCCAAGAGAAAGACATTCTTCTTCGTTGCAAATATTGCCATCTAATAAAGATCCTCCACAATCTACGCAATTAAGTTCTGGCTCTGGCTCCGAACTCTGGTCATTAGGAATTTCATCATCTGCAGGAATATTTGATTCTTCTTGAGCATTAAAGACATTGTCTGATGCAGGGCATTCTATATGAAACCATGTTCCTGTATAATCATCACCACCCATTTGTTTTATTGTCCAGAAGACGGTATTGACAATTATCCAGGCAGTTAAAATGATGATTAATCCAATAATAGCATTTGTTATAATTTGCTGTCCAGCTTTTAGGTTTTCTTCTTTACCAAGAGAGAAAATCCAACGAAATCCTCCATAAACAATAAATCCAATAATAACAAGAAAAGCCATTTTTAAGGCAAAGTCTAATACTCTTTGTGTCAATACTAATAAATCACAAAACCCACAAGCATTTTCGTTTGGACCACCGCAGGGAACTAATCCAGCAGCTCCTGCTATCAATGGGAGAAAAATAAAAAGTGCGATAATACTATAAATAACTTTTGTATTTTTTTTATTAATATTCATATTTGTTATTTTTTATTCCAGAAAAAATTAATTCTATCAGATGCAGTAATTATTGCTTCGGTAGGGGACTTCCCTTTATGTGTAACATCTTCAATCATTTCTTTAAATATTTGATTAATTTCTTGGAAATCATATTGGTACCAGTTTTGGCTTAATAAAATTTGTCTTGTAAATATTCCACTGGTAGGTTCATTAATGTGATTTTGAATTAAATCTAATCTAGCGGGAGGATTTTTTGTTTGGAGATAATAATATTCAGCTGTGTTTTTTCCAGTAAGAAATTTTAAGAACTTCCAGCATTCTTCGGGATGTTTTGAATTTTGAGAAACTACGAAGTTTATTGTATCACCATAGTTTGTTTTAGATGGGCTATCAATAAATTGTGGTAAAGACGCAATATTATAATTAAGATTAGGGTTATATTTCTCTATAATCTTTTGAGCTTGACTATAGCCAATCATCATAACCGTTTCTCCTTTACTAAAAGCAATAACTGAATCTGTGAAATTATCATTCCAGGTATAATAATTAGAATGAGGATTAGTGAATTGGGTATAAAAATTTAATGCTTCTTTACTAGGCAAAATCCTTTGATTTTTATATTCTATTTCGTAGTTTAGTGTTGTTTGTTTTTTATCAATATCAACAATATTACTACCGTATTGCATCATTAATGTTGAAATGATATCAAAATCCCAACGGATATTTGAAGAAGACCCTAGAGCAATTGCTGCTCGTGTAATCTGTCCTTGTGCATTAGTGCGACGCAGACTAGATACTAGGTTAAGAATTTCTTCCCAGGTGACAGGAGGAAGAGCGATATTATAATAATTAAAAATGTCTTGGTTGTAATAAAGAGCCAAAGAATCAATATATAAAGGAACACCAAGCAAATAATCATCTTTTAATAGTGCATTTTTTACTATAGTAGGATAGGTTTTATCTAAATCAAATAAATTTAAGTCTTTATCATTCTTTAAATTTAATGGGGAGATTTTATTTTCGTAATAAGGTAAATGACTACCGTTAATTATAAAAATATCGGGTGCTTGATTATTGCTAAAAGCTTTAAGAATCTCTTCATCATAAGTATTTTCATCCTTCAATGTATAATTAATTTTGATATAAGGATATTTTTTTTGATAATTTTCGATTATTGATAAAAATGTTTTGGATTCGTCTAATATTCCCCAAGCTTCTAATGTGACTGGGGTTGGTTTTGTTTTATGAAACCTTATTCCTAAAAAGGCGATACATGCAATTGTTAAAATTGTGACGGAAAGAATCTTTTTTTGATGTGTTGTTAATGCCATTTTATTTATCCACTAATTTTGTTAGGAATCCATAATGGGTTAACCCTAAAGATAATTCTCTTTCTATTCGAAAACCAAATTTTTCTAATAGATTAGTGCTTTCATCTCTATTGATCGGGTAAAGTCTCTTCTGGGAAAGTAATTTATCAGGGTTCCATTCAATAAGGACTAAATAACCCTCTAATTTTAATACTCTTTTTGCTTCCTGAATTAAATTTTCTTTTTCTTCTGTTTCAAAAAGAATATTAGAAATTAAAACCAAATCACAGGAGTCGTTGGGTAAATTGCTTCCTCGTGTATCTTCTAAATTTGCCCAACGAGGTTCAATAATATTAAAAAGTCCTTCTAGTTTAGAGCGGAATTCTAAAGCCTCCAAGGAAGGTTTCCAAATGTCCAAGGCAATTACTCTTCCAGAAGGTTTCAAAGATTTAGCCATTGCTAAACTAAAATATCCTGCCCCACTGCCGAAATCAGCAACAGTCATCCCTTCTTTCAAAGGAAGAGTTTTAACTATTTCGTCAGGGTTAAGGAAAGAGTTCATAATATTTATATTATACCAGATTTTTTATAATAGAGTAATTCCGGCAATTTTATCTTCTTTATCTAGTCTCATAATTCTTACCCCTTGTGTAGAACGTCCTAAAAGAGAAATGTCCTTAAGCGATGCTTTGAGGATTTGTCCTTTCTGGGAGATAGCAATTAAAGATTCTTCTTCTACTATTAAACAAGCTTTTATAAGATCTCCTGTTTTTGTTGTTATTTTCATTGTTTTTATTCCATGTCCTCCTCTTTTTTGCTTTCTGTACTCTTTTAGGTTTGTTTTTTTACCAAATCCATTTTCACTAATTACAAAAATTTGTTTTTTTGTTTTTTCTTCTTTTGTTTTTATGGTGATCAAACTAACCACATTGTCATTGTTTGCAAGTTTTATGCCTATAACTCCGCTTGCTGAACGACCCATTGCCCTTGTGTCTTTTTCGGGAAAACGTATAGATTGCCCTTTATTAGTAACTAAAATTATTTCATCATTTTTATTACACAAAGAAGCTCCAATAAGTTTGTCTTTTTTAATAAGTTTTAGGGCTATAATTCCTCCTTTTCGAATATTTGAATATTCTTTTAAAAGACTTTTCTTTATAATACCTTTTTGTGTAGCCATAAATAAGTATGTAGAAGAAGTTTTTGTCTGTTCTGAAGGGCAATTTAACAAAACAATAATTTTTTCCTTTGAATTGAGGTTTAAATAATTTTGAATAGTTTTTCCGCGCGATGTACGTGAAGCTTCTGCAATTTCAAAAGCGCGTAATTTAAAAAGACGTCCTCTATCAGTAAAAAACAAAATTTCATCCCTTGTATTACAAGAAACAAGATGGATTAAAATATCATCTTCATTTTTTGCATCATAAGCAATAACTCCTTTTCCTCCTCTTTTTTGTCCTCTTAAAACATTTGGATTAATTCGTTTTATATATCCATTTTGCGAAAGAGCAATTAGTGTTTCTTGTGATGGAATAAGCTGCTCTTCAGTAATAGCTTCAGGTAAATATGTTTGTGTTTCTGTTCGTCGCTCGTCACCATATTTATCTCTTAATTCTTTAATTTCTTGTTTGATAATATTAGCAATTCGTTTTGGTTCTTTGAGAATTAATAGATATTCTTTTATTAGTTTTTGTTTTTCTGTTAATTCTTTTTCTATTTTTTCTCTTTCTAATTTTGCCAAGGATTGAAGCTTCGTTTCTAAAATAGCATTTGTTTGAATTTCACTAAAGCTATATTTAGATATAAGCTTTTTTTGTGCATCTTCTCTATTTTCAGAGGATTTTATTAATTTAATGATATTGTCAATATGATCTAGTGCTTTTGATAGTCCTTCTAAAATGTGAGCTCTTTCCCTTGCTTTTTTAAGCAAATATTCAGTGCGGCGCTTAACAACGTCTTTCCGATGTGTAAGATATTCTTCTAAGATATCTTTTACAGAGAGTACCTGTGGCTGTAGTCCATTTTCTATTAGAGACAACATATTCAAATGGAAATTTTTTTCCAAAGGCGTAAATTTAAATAACTGATTAAGGATTCTTTTTGGAATTACATTGTTTTTTAATTCAATAACAACTCTCATTCCTTCTTTACCAGATTCATCCCTCAGATCTTTTATGCCTTCAATCTTTTTTTCTTCGACTAAATGAGCAATATGTATTATTAACTCAGCCTTATTTACTTGATATGGAATTTCTGTAACAATTATTTTTTTTATTTTATCTTCTACTATTTCGGTTTTAGCTCTGCAAATTATTTTACCTCTTCCACTTGCATAGGCTTCTAAAATGTTTTGCTTACCAAAGATAATTCCTCCTGTTGGAAAATCGGGTCCTTTGATGAAATTCATTAGGTCTTCAACAGAAACATGTGGATGTTCTAATAAACATATAAGAGCATCTGAGACTTCTTTTAAGTTATGAGGAAGAATATTTGTTGCCATTCCTACAGCAATACCCATAGTACCATTCAAAATAAGCTGTGGTAGTTTTGCTGGCAAATATTTAGGTTCTGTTCTTGTCCCGTCGTAATTAGGAACAAAATCTACGGTTTCTTTATCAATGTCTTCTAATAGTTCTTCGGCTAGAGGAGTTAGCTTTACTTCTGTATATCTTTGCGCAGCTGCTGGATCTCCATCAACAGATCCAAAATTTCCTTGTCCTTTGATTAAAGGATAGCGCAATGAAAAATCTTGGGCCATTCTGACCAAAGCATCATAAACCGCAATGTCACTATGAGGGTGATATTTTCCCAAAACTTCTCCTACTACTCTGGCTGACTTTACAGTTTTAGTGCTAGAAGTAATCCCCATTTTTTGCATTGACCATAAAATTCGTCTTTGTACTGGTTTAAGACCATCTCGTACATCAGGTAATGCGCGGGAAATAATAATAGACATAGCGTAATCTAAATATGACTCTCTGAGTTCTTCAGCGATATCTATTGGTTGGACCGATTCAGCTTTTTCTTTTTTTTCTTTCTCTTCTTTCATAAATTATTAGACTATTGTTTATTAAGTATTATCAATTTTGTTTCTACTGGTAAGCTATTTTTTCTAACAACTAATTTGTCTAAAATCTCTGGGGTTTTGCTTATATCTTTAAGGAATTTATCAAGTGGATCTAATTTAACTTTTAAGCCAGGTAAAGCATAATTCATTGGAATAATAATCTTAGGCTCTATTTGATTTATTAGAGATATTGCTTCTTCGTAGTTAAGAGTACCATTTCCACCTATAGGAATAAGGAGGATATCGACATTAGCGATTTTTTCTAATGTTTCTTCTTTTAAACTCTTTTTTTCCAAATTTCCTAAATCACAAATGACCATATTCTCTGATTTTATCAAATAGATTGTGTTAGGTTTTTGTGCTATTCCCTGAATAAAAATACCTCCTGTTTCTATTTCCCCAGCTCCTTCAAGAATTAAAGAATTTTTCGTGACTACCTTTTTTTTGCCATGGTCTTCTTGTTGGCTGGGGATAAGGAGAATATCAGATTTAAATCTTGGAGGTGTTGATTTTGTTGATACTTCAGAATAAGGGTCGATAGCAATAATTTTATTTTTGCTATCAATTCGAAAATAAGAATAACCAAACCATTGAATAATCATAATATTTTTATTTTATCATAAATACAGTTTATTTTCATGTCTATTTCAATTTTTTAAACATACGAATACTAAAAAACGTTATAATAATATTAAAAGTAAAAAGAAAAGCAAGGCATACTGGTAAAGAATGTGTGGTCATAAGTGAGATTTTCTCATAATCTAGAGACCTAGACAGAACAACCCAACGTAAAGCGTCAACACTATAGGCCAAAGGATTATAATGGGATATTGTTATCATCCAAGACGGAACATTTTTAAGAGGGAAAAAGGCTCCAGATAAAAAAGCCATTGGTACGATAATAATTTGCGATAGGATTGAAAAGCTTTCGATTCTTTTTAAGCGTGAAGCAAAAAAGATTCCTAAGGCGGCCATGCCATAACCTATTAAAAAAATAACAAGCATTACTTTTAAGAATAAAAGTATACTAAAGTTAATTCCCAAATAAGGTGTTGTTAATAAAATGAGAGAGCCTTGTAAAAGAGCTGTAGTTGTTGCTCCTAAAATTTTTCCTAAAGCAATATATGATCTACTAATAGGAGAAACTAAGATTTCTTTTAAAAACCCAAATTCTCTATCCCATACGATTGACATGGTTGAAGAGATGGCCATAACACTAATGCTTAAACCTAGTATTCCAGGAAAAAAGAATTGAGCAAAGTCATAATGTAAAACAGGCGTAGGAAATATCGTTTTTAATCCTGTGCCAAGGAATATCAAAATTAGGATAGGTAAAAAAATTGATGTAAAGAATTTTAAAGAATTGCGTAAATAAATAAGCACTTCTCTATACCAAATTATATAAAGTGTTTGTAGTTTTTTATTCATCGCTTTTCTGCTTATCAATTGGTAAATTATTTTTTTCTTCTGTTTCTGAAAAATTAAAAAGAGAAAATAGAGAAGTTATGTCAAAATCTTTATTTTCGTCTTCAATTTTCCCATTATTTTCTTCTCTTATTTTTCTTCCTGTAATTTCCAAAAATACATCTTCCAAAGTAGGTCGTCGTAATTGCATTGAAGTTATATGAGGGGAGATAGCTTTTACTAATATGGGTAAAAATTTATCACCATTATCTATCTCAACTTTTAATTCTTTACCAATCCATTTAATAGAATATTGAGGAAATTTTTTGCGGAATTCTTTTTCTGCTTGTTTGTTGTTTTCAGTTTTAAAAATGATAATATCGCCACCAATCATCTTTTTTAGATTTTCTGGAGTGTCAATTGCTACTATTTTTCCGTGGTCTATGATAGCAATTCTATCACAACTTTCCGCTTCATTTAGATATTGAGTGGTTAAAAAAATAGTAGTATTTTTCTTTTTTCTTACAGTAAAGATATAATCCCAGATCTTTTTTCGTGTTTGTGGATCTAATCCAATAGTTGGTTCATCTAAAAACAAAATTTGTGGTTGATGGATTAATGCTCGGACAAGTTCTAATCTTCTTTTCATTCCTCCAGAAAATGATTCAACTTTCATCTTTCTTTTACCCCAAAGCTCACAAAGCTTTAAAATTTCCCTCTTTCTTTTAATAAAATCTTTTCGTGAAACTCCATAAAGCATTGCATGCAGATAAAGATTTTCCTCGGCAGTTAAATGATTGTCTAAGGTTGTCTCTTGAAAGACTAAGCCAATGGATTCTCTTACAAGATTAGATTGATTTATTACATGATAGCCATTCACATAAGCTAATCCAGAATTAGGTAGGGCGAGCGTGCAAAGAATGTTAATTGTTGTAGTTTTACCTGCCCCATTAGGTCCTAAAAAACCAAAAACCTCACCTCTTTTTACAGAGAAAGAAATTCCATTGAGAGCCGTTATATGTTTGTATCTTTTTTTGAGATTTTTTACTTGTATAATCTCGAGAACATTGTTTTGATTTTCTTCAGTTTGCTCAGCTTCTTCTGATAAATCTTTCATAGAGTTAGATAAAAATATTTCTTATATTAATCCCATTTTTTCTTTTACTTCTTTTAGGGTTTGTTTTGCGATTTGAGAAGCATATTTTTGTCCTTGTTCTAAAATTTCATCTACTAATTTTGGATGCTTTTTATAGTAATTTCTTTTTTCTTGAATTGGCTTTAATTCTTTATATATTGCTTCACCAAGTTGATCTTTTAGTTCTTTATATTTAATTCCAGAGTCAAGATATAATTTTTCATAAGACTTTCTTTTTTCTTTGCCTTCAAATAATTCAACTAACATTAATAAAACAGCTACGCCACCTTTTTCAGGTACTTTTTTACTTTTTCCCGAATCTGTTGGGACTTTTGCTAATTTTTCTTTAATAATAGACAAATTGTCAATTAAATTAATATAACTACCTAGTTTTGATTTTGACATTTTTCCTTCCCCAGTTAATGAGGGAATATAGGAAAATTGCATAAGATATGTTTGAGGCTCAGGAAAAGTTTGACCAAAAGTTCGATTAAAGATTCTTGCAATTTCTCGTGTTACTTCTAGATGAGGAGATTGATCTTTCCCAACTGGGACAAATTGAGCTTTATATAAGAGAATATCTGCTGCCATAAGAATAGGATAATAAAAGAGTCCCATATTAATATATTTTGGCTGTTCCTTTTTCTTGTCTTTATAAGTAGGCAGTTGTTCTAGTCGGGATACTGGATAAATTGTGCTTAAAAGATATGCTAATTCTATATGTTCAGGTATTTGAGACTGAATTATTAAATGACATTTTTTTGGATCCAAGCCACATGCCAAATATTCTAAAACTACTTCTCGTATTTTATCTTGGTAGGTTTCTGATTCATATGGTGAAGTTATGCCATGGAGATCAACTACTGCATAAATGCAATCGTAATTTTTTTTGTTTTGGAGTTCAATATACCCCTTTAAACCACCTAAATAATTTCCTAAATGAAGAAAACCAGTAGGCCTACTACCAGAGAAAATTCTCACTTTTGTATTGTTTTTTTTCATAAATTTAGACTTGGAGCGGGTAACGGGACTCGAACCCGTGTCTGAACCTTGGAAGGGTTCCGTACTGCCGCTATACGATACCCGCAAATAAAAGAGATCCTTAAAGACCTCTTTTTATTTTAACTCTTATTTTCTTAAAAATCAATATAAATTTTGATAGAGACTTGACAGATTATTTTTCTTTGCTATACTAAAGATGCCGTTGTTTTGAGGAGCTTGCTCCAATTAACAGCGGCATTTTTTTATATCTCTTTTAAAGTTTGTATTCCCAATATTCCTAATCCTTTCTTAAGAATATCGGCAGTTGTTTTTAGAAGGACAAGTTGAGCATTCTGTCGATTTTTATCTTTTTCTTTTAATATAGGAATAGCTTCGTAATATTTATTAGTTAAATTCGCTAACGACAGAAGATAAGAAGCTAAATTGTTTGGCGAGTATCTTGTGGCACTGGTTTGAATTATATCTGGAAATTCAGATAATTTTTTAATAAGATAAATTTCAAATTCATTGGTTAATAATTTGCAATCATATTTTCCTATTTTTTTTGCTTTTATAAGAATCTTATTTATACGGGCATATGTATATTGGAGATAGACACTTGTATCTCCGGAAAAATCAAGCATTTTTTTCCAATCAAAGACAATGTCAGAAGCACGAAATGATTTTAAATCATTAAATTTTAAAGCCCCGATAGCAATAGTTTGAGCTATTTTTTTTTGTTTGGATAATGTCCATTGAGGTTTTTTATCTTTGATTATTTCCAATGATTTTTCAACTACTTGATCAATAACTTGTTTAAGAGGAATAATTTCTCCTTCTCTAGTGGAAAACTTTTTTCTTTTTTCAGACAAAATCAGGCCAAATTTAATATGGGTTAATTCGGTTTTTTCATTTGGAAAAATAATTTTTGATAGAGTAAAGAGTTGTTTAAAATGGTTATCTTGTTCATTGCCAACAACATAAAGAATTTTTGCAGGATGATATTTTGTAAAACGATATTTTAGTAAAGCTAAATCACGGGTAAGATATAAGCTTGCTTTATCTGATTTTTGAATTAAAGCAGGTGGTAGATTGTATTTTTCTAAAGGAATAATAAGTGCTCCTTGGCTTCTTTGTACTATTTTTTTCTTTTTTAAAAGATTTGTTAATGGCACAAGATCTTTTTCCAGGAAACTTTCGCCTAGTAAAATATCAAACTTAATATTTAATAGTTTATATATTTTTTGAAAATCTTTAATTGATTCTTCTTTAAACCAAAGCCATAACCTTCTGTTTTTTTTATCACCTTTTTCTAGTTTTCTGAATTCTTCTTGTCCTAATTTTTCTAAACCTGGATTAGTTTTCATCTCTTCATGAAATTTTATATATAAAGCAAGAAGAGCAGGTATAGGATTTTTTTCTACTTCTTCCTTTGTTCCCCATAGCTTGTAAGCAGCAATTAATTTTCCAAATTGAGTACCCCAATCACCAAGATAATTCCAGCGTATAACTTTATAACCTAATGTTTCGTATAAATTAGCCAATGTTTCTCCAATGATAGTAGAACGCAAATGCCCAACATGCATTGGTTTAGCAATATTAGGGGAGGAATAATCAATTATTATTGTTTTGTTTTTACCTATTTTTGAAAGATTAAATTTTGTTTTTTGTTTATATATGATTTCTAATTCTTTTTGAATAAAATTTTTATTAATATAGAAATTAATAAATCCATTGTTAGCTAATTCTACTTTTATTATTTCTTTCGGTAATTTTTCCCGCATCTCATTTATTAAAATGGTAGCAATTTTAAAAGGCGGTTCTTTAATGTTTTTACTTATAGAAAAAGCTAAAGTTGTACTATAGTCGCCATATTGTTCATCTTTTGGTATTTCTAATAAAACATCATGCATAGATGAAATAGACCATTTATTTTTAATAGCTATTTTTTTATAAGACTCTTGGATAAAATTTTTAATAATTTTTTTTAACATATCTTATATTAAGATTAACATGCTTAATGTCATTAAATAAATAGAGAACCAAAAGAATTTTCCTTTTTTTAATATTTTTTCTAATATCTTTAAACTGACAATTCCTATAGAAAACGAAATCAATATTCCTGCTACATTTAATAAGTAACCATTTCCTCCTTGCTGTATTAAATCTGGCAGTTGCAGGATAACAGCTCCTAAAATTACAGGAATGGCCAGGAGGAAAGAAAATTTATAGGCAATTTCTGGTTTTAATTTTCTTAATAATCCAGCAGAAATAGTAAGCCCAGAGCGAGAAATTCCAGGGAAAAGAGCAATAGCTTGGGCTGATCCAATTAATAAAGCATCAAGTGGGGATATTAAATCTTTTTCTCCTTTTGAAAATTTGGTTAATAAAAGAAAAAAAGCAGTAATTAAAAAAGATAAACCAATAAATTTTAAAGAAGAAAAAGTTGTTTCTATTTTTGTTTGAAAAAGGAAACCAAAAATTACCGCTGGGATTGTCCCTATTATAATAAGTTTAATTAATTGCCAATTTTTGCTAGAGAGTATTTCTTTTATCTCCTGCCAGAAGACCGTTAAGATTGCTCCCAATGTTCCAAAATGAAGGATAGCATCAA
>Ga0307928_10002734_pt1 | contig 13512 bp, 14 predicted proteins | sample AceLakmetagen232_FD_201815 | JGI IMG/M metagenome (GOLD analysis project Ga0307928, IMG submission 201815) | Saline water microbial communities from Ace Lake, Antarctica - #232 | ecosystem: Environmental > Aquatic > Non-marine Saline and Alkaline > Saline | place: Antarctica: Ace Lake... | reverse complement strand
AGCGGTTGAACATGTTGTAGGAAAAGGTACAAAAGACTCACTCGTATCTAACATAGCTGACAGTGTAGATAAAGAACGTACATATGGAGACTTATTGCGTAGTACCGGCATGCCAAATTGGGCAGCTGCACCACTTGGATTCACATTAGACGTAGCTGGTGACCCAATTAACTGGGGAACAGCAGGTACAGCCGCACTTGTACCAAGAATAGCTCTAGGAGCAAAAGCAGGTGTTACTTCTGGTAAAGGTTTACTTAAAGGTGCTGGTATAGCAGCTAAATCTGGTTTATTACAAAAAGCTGAAACAACTGGGAAATTTATCCCCGGGTTAGCAAAGCGTGCTTTTGACCCCAAATATGCATCTCAAAAATTAAAAGTACCTACATTTTATAAGAAAGTAGCAAAAGCTGCTGATGTTGGACGTGAGGAATACGAAACATTGCTAGGCAAAACATGGCAAGATATGCTTAGCAAAAATGCTAGCAAAACTCATATTAGTGAAAAAATGACAAAGGAACTTAACAAAACACCAGCTGGTAGAGAAGTTTTAGAAAAGTTTAAATATCATCCAGATGATTATTTCAGAGCTAGAGTAGAAAATGATATTATTAAAAAAGATGCTAAACTTGCACTAGAAGAAGGTAGGGAACAAGCTGATATGGCAAGTATCCTTGAAAAAAGTAATGCTGCTAAAACGAATTCTTTAAATGATATGGATGAACTAGAAGATTTAATTAGTGCTGGTAAAGATGACATTGCTGAAACATCCGAAGATTTTTTTGATAATTTATTAGATAAAAAAGGAACTACTAACAAAGTACTATTCCCAGAGAAAGTTGTTAACAGACAAATAGCAGAAGGTATGGAAGTTGGCGTAAACCCAGCACCCGCAAGAGCTGAGAGTAGCATAGAAAATTTAGTAAGAATGAAAAACGAAGCAAGGATAGAGAAAAAATTTGGGAAAGCTATAAAGAAAGAAATGATAGAAAGCAATAAAATTCGCAAAGGGAAAATAGACGAAGCAAAAGAAGTATTCCAAACAGAAAAACAAAAAATTGCTTCTGAGACAAACGCGTTAAAAGAAATGTATTCAGAAACAGGATTCAAAACATTTGATAACATAATGGATAGTGCTATAAAAACAAAGTACGGCAGACAGACATTAAAAACATACGCAAATATAATAGGTTTATTTAAAACTGCTAAGATTGGTGGTAACTTTGCTGTTGCTGCATCAAATGCCTTGGTCGGTAATATGGTCATGACTAGCATGGCTGGTATTAATATAGCTAATGTTGCATTTTATAGTAATATGAAAAAAGCTGCATCTATTGTTAATGGGAAAGACATGAACGCACTAAAAGAATTATTAGGCGGGCACAAAGGTGGCGATTGGAAAAATTTTATAAGAGAATTCCCAGATACTTTTAGAAGTATTTTTGGTATAGAACCAGAATTTGTATTAAGGCGTGGAGAATATATAGATGAAATGATTACAGATATAATTAATAAAGTTCCTGATAGTAACAAAGCATTAAAAACAAAAATGTACAAAGAAGCAGATGAAATAAAAGCTTTCATGAATAGTAAATTTAAAAATATTGATTTAGGAGGTAAAGCAGAAGCAGCAAAGGATAGAGCAAGAACTATGGCACAACGTTCAGCTGTTTCACCAGTTGACATAGCAATGGAAGGTGGAGAGACAACATTCTTATCACAAGAAATATTAACAGGACCATTTACAGATATAGTAAGGGGTATAGGTGAGAAAGCAGCTGAAACAGGTAGTCCTCTTTATAAAGCATTAAATTGGTACCTTACGAAACCTATGGATTACTATAGCAAGATAGACCAAACTTATAGACTTGGTCTAGCTTTGCATTTAACAAAGTCTGGCATAGGACCAGCAGAATTAAAAACTTTATCTAAAACATACAAACTAGCAGAAGCAGATGTAACTAAAATAGCAGGAAGAAACTTATGGACTGTATCCCCAATGAAAGCTACTGACCTAGCGTCAAAGATTTATATGAATTACCAAGCTATGCCTGGTTTCGTAAAAATGATGCGTGTAGCTCCAATTGTTGGTAATCCATTTATATCTTTTTCATACGGTATGGCAGCACTGACTGCTCAAACAGCTGTGCACAATACATCATTCTTTAACAAAGCAAGATTAGCGTTAAAAGAATTCTCTGGAGAAAAATCTCCACTAGAAAAAGAAGCTTTAAATGGTAAATATCATAGTTGGTTGGATAGAGAAGGTATGGTAAAACTTCCGTTCTATAAAGAGAATCCTGTGTACTTAAATATGGAACAAAAGATTCCATACTACACTTTAAATCTTTTCCAAAATGCAGAGAGGACATATGAAAGTAGATTTAGTACAGAAGCAATAGGTATGCTAGATAAATTACCATTCTTTAAAACTCCAGAAGGTCAAGTTATGTTAGACTATGTTATATTACCAATGCTAACTGGTGATTCTCAAGGAATGTTTGGACAACAGCTTTGGACTAAAGATGCAGGTTTGTTAGAGAAAGCAGGTAGGACCGTACAAGCTGGTGCAGAATCTGTTATGCCACCATTATTAAGTTTACCACTTGCTGCAACACCAGAAAAATATTTAGGTCTTGTACCAAGTTATAGAGCGAGACAGTTGGGTTACGCAGCTAGAGGTAAATCATCTGTTGGTATACAAAGTTCAACTCCAGCATCTGAATTAAAAAATAGGGCACTTGGTTCAGTACTAGGTTGGGGAACTTCTAAAATTAATTTACGTAATAGATAAAATATATGGGTATCATGGACATGTTGAAAAACGGTATGCCTAGTAAAGGCATAAGTGCAGAAGATGCACGCAGAGACGACTTGGATAATAAATTTAGCCAAGTAGAAAAGATAAATGAAAATTCAGATAGAGAAAGCATGAAAGGGAAAGAGGGTATAAAGAAAATGAAGGTCAAACTCTTAAAAGGTATATATTCAGAGATGAGAAGGATGGGAGTTAACCCAGGGAATCTAGACGAAGTGAGTGCTTTCATGCAGAAGCTAGAACAGATTGACCCAGATTTAGTTACAATGTTTGAAGGAGCGATGGATGCACTTGACCCAATGAAAGAATCTAGTGGCAAACAAGCACCAATTCAAGGAATTGGAATGCCTCCAGATACAACGCCAGGTGGTGCTGAGCCACAAGGAATGCCACAACAAGGAATGCCACCCGAAGGAGCGTTACCTATTCCACAACAACCTCCACAACAATCACCAGAAGAAGTACAAAGTTTAATGCAAGGGATGATGAGAAAATAAATAAAATAATTATATGAAGATTAAAGAATACAAAAAAGAGTATAAATCACTATACGCTGGAGAAAAAAGAGAATCAACGTTTAATCGTAGTAAAATAGATTTTAAAGAAGAAGGACCACAGAATTTAGATGAATACGTAAAATTAATAAAAGATACATTGTGGAAATCAGAATTAGAATATTTTGATGGTATTGTAAAGAATAGTTGGTTAAAGACTAGGTTTATTTATAATAATGATTCGAAAGAGCATGTGTCAGATTCTGTTAATTTTTGTTTTAACGCAGCATTAGCATTTGTATATAAAAACCTTGCAGGTTTTGATTCAGGTAGCATATTTTCAAGTAAACTGTGGACCAGAACTATAAGTAGTTACTTACCTGATTTTTTCCCAGACCTTAAATATGGTAATCCTTTTAAGACAAAATATGAATATCCATACAAAGTAATGAATTTAGAATGCCTACACACAGTGAGTAAAATGGACGAGAGACTTGAACTCCTTAAAATAGGAGAAGAAAGGAACATGACATATGCTGAATTCGTAGACTATGTTATAAATTATTATAAATGTCTAAATGATGAATTGGGAGAAAAGAAATACAGCTTTATTTTCAACAAAAATAATATGCCATCTGTTAAAAAAAATAAATAAAAAATAATATGAATGAAGATAATTTAAAACCAGTAGTTTTTGAACATTCACGTTCACCACATACATCTCCGAATACTCACATGCAAACACTTTTGTTAAAAGCATTATCAGAAGGAGTTACAGACGTGAAAGAACTTGTTAAACTTTCTGGTGCCCAAAGTGCAGCACAGGTTTTTAAGACATTCGATAAAATGTCTATAAGAAAAGAATATCACAGAGCTCTAGCTGATAATGGATTATCATTAGAAACTATAGTTGGTGGAATAAAAGAATTAGCCTTTGGTGATATGACATCTGATAAAATCAAATTAGGTTCTTTACAAACATTATTAAAGTCTCTTGGATTAGATAAATATGAAAAAGAAGAAGACGCTGGAAAGAGTTGGGAAGAAGCGGTACTCGTTATTGCACAAGAAGAAGCAAGTAAAAAAATTGCTTTAGCAGAAGAAAATGGTGGAGCCGTGGAAGAAAATGAAATAGTTGAATATGAAGTAGAACAACCAGCTATACCTGAATCAGTCAAAATAAGACAAGAAGAAGAAAAGAATATAGCTAAGGAATTATATGAGTAATAAGAACCAATTCGATAATATTGCATTGAAAAAAATTAGAGACCCAAAATTTTACTTAGAGAATTTTACAAAGATTAAAGGTAAAACAACTGGTGGTCTTATCCAATTCAAACTGAGGGAAGCTCAGATTGATATTTTGAATACGATGCGTAAGTACAATCGTGTTATAATTTTAAAAGCGCGTCAAATTGGATTTTCAACATCCACTGTAGGTTATTTTTACCACAGGACAATAATGAATCCCGGGACAACTACAGCACTAATTGGATATAACGCAGCACTGACATCTGAACTTTTAGAAAAAGTAAAAACATTTTGGAAATCAACTCCAGCTGTATTAAGACCAACTATTCAATACAACTCTAAGTCAGAAATTAGTTTCCCATCAATTAACTCGAAGATATTAATATTGCCATCTACTGTTAATGTAGGGCGTGGATATACTTTGAATAATGTCCACATTACTGAGCTCGCTTTTTGGGATGACCCAGAAGATAAAATGATGGCTTTAGAAGCAGCAGTACCTATCGATGGAAAGATTGTGATAGAGTCAACACCAAATGGGCAAGGTAACTTATATCACGAAATGTGGATGTCTGATGACAATGGTTATGCTAAAAAAGAATACGGTTGGTGGTGGGGATATTCTGAGGACGAGATAGATATTATTAGAAGAAGATTAAATGACCCACGCAAATTCGCCCAGGAATACGGATGCGATTTCATTTCATCTGGTAGAAGTGTATTTGACCAAAACGCTATTAAAAGACAAAGAGTAAATGTTTTAAAAGTTGGCGATGAAGTAAAACTTGAAGATGGCTCAAAGCATATAGTAGGTGTAAAAGGTGGACTAAGAACATACAAACCACCAACAAGCGATGGAATATATGTGTGTGGAGTTGATGTTGCTGAGGGTGTAGCAGGTGGGGATTACAGCGTAGCAACAATTTGGAATAGAAAAACTGGAGAAGAAGTAGCGATGTATAGAGGTTACTTTCCACCAGATGTATTTGGTAAAAAGTTAGATGAATGGGGAAGGTTATACAACAATGCTTTGATGGTGGTAGAGATTAACAATCATGGATTAACTACACTTACAGTATTAAGACAAGCCTGTTACCCAACATTATACTTTAGACCAGCTAAGTTTGAATCTATAGCAACTCCAATAAGTGATAAGTTCGGATGGAAGACAACGAAGATGACGAGAGAATTACTTATAGATGAACTAGGTCAAGGTGTTAGAGAAGATGATTTAACAATACACAGTAAAGAAATTTTAGATGAAATGACTATAATGATATATGACGAAAATGCGAATATGATGGTACCAGATAAATTCCACGATGATTGTATATTCTCCGCTGGAATAGCATTCCAAGGTTTCAAAGCAATGTACAGTATAATACCAACACAAATTAACCATGAGAAATTTTTACCAATTAACTTCTCTTATTAAATAAAGATATGTCAAACAACAATATAGAAACATATAACCCCGATAAATTCGGTGGGAAAAAGGAAGTAGCGATGATGGCTGATTTCCAATTACAACGTGACGACGCAAGAAGTTATTTTGTATCCTTTATAAAACCAAGACTTGATAGAGCCTACAAGCTTTATATTTCTTATAATGGTGACAGAGCATCAGAACTTAGAAGACTTGGTAAATCATGGATGGCAAATATATTCGTGCCTTATACTCATGCAGCAATAGAAACATTGATGCCTCGTATATTAGATGCTAGACCAGAATTTAATGTACAAGGTAGGACAGAAGAAGACCAAGTAAAATCTGAAAAGCTACAACAACTTACAGATTACACTTGGGAAATATCTGGGATGGACGATACGTCAGAAACTACAGCTAGGTCATCTCTTATTTATGGTATGGGTTATTTGCAAGTAAGTTATAAAAAAGATGTTAGAGAATTTGAATACTTGCAAGATAAGGATATAACTAAAAAAGGCAAACAAGTTTGGAAGAAGGAAAAGAAAGTATATTATGATGCTCCATATTGTGAGTCTGTAGATAACTACGCTCTATGGTATGACTGGCATAATATTCCTGCAGCTAGTAAACAATATTGGTTCAAAAGACTTTTGCTTAGTGATGATGATGTAGAAAGGAAATATCCTTACGCAGATAAGAAAAGATTAAAAGTAGCATTAGCTGCATCTGCTAATGACTTAACAGATTTTGCGAGTATAAGAAGAGAAGTTAAAGCAACGCATGATACAATAAATAAAGGTGACGAGACTAGGCATCAAGCAGGTGGTGTTGGTACAGATATTTATTCTAATCAAACAGATGAAAAATTAAAACTCAACGAAGTATTCGAATGGTGGAGACCATTGAAAGATAGATATTGTGTAACTGTAAATGATGTACCTATTCTTAGGAAAGGTGATATGCCTAATCCTTATGACTTTAAAGAATCACCATTTATCGGGATTCCATTCTTAAAGTTACCATACGAATATGAGGGAGTTGGATTACCGCTAATATTAGAGAGTCCACAAATCATGCTTAACACAATGAAGAACCAAAGACTAGATGCTGTTACTTTGAATATTCATAAGATGTGGGTAGTTAATCCAATGGCAAATGTAACTAAAGAAGATTTAGTTGTAAGACCATTTGGTATTATCTATTCATCAGACCCTAACGGTGTGAAAGAAATTGCATTCTCAGATGTTAAAGTAAGTGCATACAAAGAAGAAGAAATGCTTAAAGGAGATATGAGATATGCTTCTGGTATAGATGACTTCTCTATGGCAGTAGGTGGAGGAGCTGGTAGTGCAACAGAGATAAGACATTTAAGAGAATCTACTTTAGAACGTGTAAGGTTATTTGTAAATCACATGGGTAGTGGTTACGCTACAATGATGAGATATTGGATTTCTTTATATAGACAATTCTTTACAGAAGATATGACAATCAGAATACTTGGTGAAGATGGTAAAGAGTTATTCCCGCTAATTGAAGAAGATGATTTGATGGGTGAATTTGATTACAAAGCAGCAGTACTTCCTTCTATCGCAGGTAAAAATGATATTGATAAAAAACAAAGCATGGATTTATTCCAACTACTTATCAACCTTCCTTTTGTTGACGCAGAAAAACTTACATCGAAGGTACTACATAGTTGGGACTGGAGTCTTGATTCAGTTGTTAAAAAAGAAGAACAAACACCTATGCAACCAGGAATGGGAATGCCAGGAGAACAACAACCTGGAATGGCAGGACCTGGAATGGGTAAACCAGCATTAGAAGGTGGAGAGATACCACAGGACGTGATTGATGGAGCATTAGGAATGATAGGGCAAGGAGCAACTCCTAACTCTGGTTTCCAAGAAGCAGGTGCACCAATTGATTTATTAAAGACAGGAGGAAGTTTACCACCTACAGTTCCTGGTATAAAAGGTGGAGAAAATCCACAGGGTTTTAATAGGGGTGGTAAAGTAAACACAAATGTTCCAACAAGAGAATACCCCGCAGAAGGCAACATTGCGAATCAAGCAGCTAATATTCAATCTTAAATAAAATAATAATATGAAGAATTATACAAAGGGAGAACAAGATGCTCTGTTAGTAGAGTTATCTAACACTAAATTCTGGGATGTCATTATACAGAGGACAAAAACAGTCGACTCAGAAATAGTTTCAACTGTGCTATCAGTTGACCCATTTAAGGACCCAACTTTGGTAGCAAGAAGTCAAGGTAAAAGAATAGGAATCTATTCTTTAATCGAGTATACTAAGTCTCTTATAGGCAAAGGTAAAGACGCAAAAGAAGGCGATGAGGAGTTATCTGCTGATTTCCCTGGATATGGTATGTAAAATCTTGGTAGTTAAAAAGGACTTATGGTATAATTACAAAAATAGAATTATAAAATTATTAATAATATACGGCAAAAGATAATAAATCTTTAATCTCAATGATTAAAGGAGTAAAACTTAAAGATGCTGGTTATAAAGAACCAAAATCATCATGTAGCCCGTGTGTTGGAACTCCTGGTGAAAGAATAAACTATCCAAATATTTATTTAAATATCAAAAATGCTCCAGATTTGGAAGGTTATGAAACAGGTGACGAAGTTACGCTAATAGTCAAGGGTTCAATAGTCGGTCATGATAAGACAAAACGTAAAAATTACGAAAGAGAAACATTCGATATTGAAATCAAGAAACTAACTTGTTTAAAAAAATAAAACTATGTCAATGGATAATAAAGCTCGTTCTACCGCTTCTGCTATAGGAGAGGGAAGAATGAAAGAATCTTTTACTAGAAGAAAAAGAAAAAATAAAAAAAATAAACAACTAATAAACATTGCTACTCCATACTCTAAAAGAAAACCAAAAATGGCTATTAGACCTGAGAATAAAGAAGTATATGGTAAACCATATAAGAATACTGTACCAGCACAATCACGTAAAAGTGAAGGTTGGACTATGAATCCGTATGAGTTTGCAAGCAGGTTCGGTACTAAAAATAAAAAGAAAAAATAGTATGGAAGATAATAAAAAAAGAAATTCTTGGCTTAGAGAACTACTTAACGAAAGAAAAGCAGCTAAGGATTCGAAGAAAGCTAGTAATGAGTTAGGTGAGAGGTTAGCTAAGAAGATTATTGATAAACCTCGTAAAATGAACCGTACCTCGATATTTTTGAATGATTCTGGTCTACATCTTAAAAAAGCTCCAAAAGGCAAACGTAAAATAAAGAAACTTATCAAGAAAGGAGATATGAGAGGTCTTCAGAAGTTTGTAAAAGAAACAAGAATAGATAAATACAATACAAGAGAATATTGGGATAAATTAAAATATAAATCTTATTTGTAATATGGCTAGAAATAAAAAAAATTCATGGCTAAAAGATTATCTTGGAGCAGCCAAATCGTGGGCAGGCGCTCGTAAAGGCAGGAAGAAACTCGAGAGAAAATGGATGAATGCTAAAACAGGTATAATCCCATCAATGGGTCAAGAAGAATATAATAGAGCTAGTAAAACTATAACAGACTTTATTAAAAAGGGTGATATGGTATCTGGAAGAGAATACGTTAAAGACCAAACAAAAAAGATAAAAGGTTAAAAATAATTAATAATATATGAAGATAGACAAAGACAAAAGGCAAAGTATCGCCCAAAGTCAAAAAGTTATTTCCGCTATTGCTAGTAAACTCAAAGAATCCGATGCTGAGGTTAAGGACAAAGTTGACTTAACCAAAATTGCTGAGGACCTCGCTGAGAGACGTGTAAAAGCCAGAGAATAATTAAAATAAGGAGAAAGAGTAAACAAATTTGTTTATTGTTTAAACATAATATGAAGAAAATATGCCAGAAGAAAACAAGGGAACATCACAAGCTAATGGTGATGGTGTAGCAGACGCATGGACAAGTGGTCCTGAAGGAAACAACGTTAATATCGCCCAAACAGGCAATGCTAACGGTGCCAGCCCATCAGGGGAGCCAGGAACTCCAGCACAAGTTGCAAACATTGACCTTAGTCAATATGTTCCAAAAAAGGATTATGAAGAACTAGCCAAAAAGATGGGTGAAGGAAGTGAAGAACTCGGTAATTACCGTGAATTCTTTAAAGAAATCACTCCACTATTGGACAAAATGCAGGACATGCCAGAAGTTGCTGAGGTTATCTTAGAAGGTAAACTTACATCTGATATGGCAACTGCAATCATGGACGGCAAAGTATCTATCGAAGATGCTACAGTTGTCGCCCAAGCTCATGAGAAGGTTAAAAAAGACCTTGGTGGAAAAGTCTATAATAAGACATCCCCAGAGGAAATTGAAAATTTGGTTACAAAACAATTAGCAGATGTTGACCAAAAGATTAAAGATGCAACTACTAAATTTTCTAAAGATATCGGTGATATCGAAGAAAAACGTAAGGTTGAAGGCGAAACAAAAGCTTTCATCAAGCAGGTAGGTGACTTCGAAGATTACGCTGAAGGCGTAGTTGATTATCTTGGTAAACATCCTAATGTTGACGATATCGAAACAGCTTATTTTGCTGTTAAGGGACTCGCACTATCACAAAAAGCAGCGGATGACGCTAAAATTGCAGCCGTTGAAGAAAAGAAAACAATGGCAGCAAATGCTGGTGGTGGTATGTCTCAGGGTAGAACAATTATTAGTGATAAATCATTAATAGATAGTTTGATTCCTGGGTCATCAAATGCTAATCAATAAACCTAGAATGAGCATTTTAAATAAGTTAATATAAGTTAGAAAAAGATATGCCAGAATATCCTTATTATACTGAACCTAAAATGTGTGGGTCTCTAAATAGTAATGTTTAGATGTTAATAAGGGAAATTCAATAAATTGCAAGAAACACTTAATAAAATATTCATTACCTAAGAGTTAAAATATGGATATAGAGTCAATTTGCAGCGAAAATCTGAATAAAGAATTAGCTTATCTGTTAGGAGTTTATCTAACAGACGGGTCAATTACACACACTACAAGTTCTTTTAAGGGAAGTAAAAAACTATATGATTCTCAGAACTTTACTATAAAAGCTATAGACAAAGAGTTCGTTGAGAAAACATTAGAATGCTTAAAAAAAATTAAACCTAGTTGTAAAGCAAAAATATTTGAACAAGAACCTAGAACAAGGTATTGGCCAGATGGCAGAATAAGTAAATGTCAAAAACAATATTGTATTGGGGTTGGTATTACGGGAGATGCAATATTTTTTGAAGAACAAACTGGGAACAAACATCATATACCACATATCATTTGGGATGCTCCACTATCAATTAAAAGATGGTTCATAGCTGGAATAATGGACGGTGATGGATGGATAAGTAAGACTGAAAGGAAGGAATACCCAAAACACTATAAAAAAGGGATACCTAATTATCAATATAGAATTGGTATAGGGAAAGCAAAGTATGGGTGGATATATGAGTTTAAAATTTTATTACAAAAGATGGGTGTTGAAATGCTCAAAACAGAAATAGATAAAAGAAATGGCAGAATGCCGATGGTTAAAGTAGGGATAAAAGTAAAATCTTTTGTAGAGCATGGTTTATTTTTTACTATTAAAAGAAAACAAGATAGATTAAAAGTGTATATTCAGGAACGTCCAGAGACTAGACATTGAACGTCCTACGGGATGAAGACATAGTCCGCTCTTTATGGAGACATAAAGTTAACACAGAGAACACATGATACAGGTACCGTTACTCCAATCGATGCGAGTAACGCTGCACGTACTACAGCAACTTCAGACGCTGAAGGACGCTTAGTTGTAGACGCAGTAGACAAAATAATGCTATTAGAACCTAATAAGCATCCATTAGTTGCATTACTAACAAACGTTGGTAAAGTATATGATGGTAAAAGTTGGAAAGGTTCAGGACTCTTAAAAGCAGCTACTGGTAACCCAGAATTTAGTTGGTTTGAAGACGTGTATGGTGGACGTTACTGTAAAGTAAGTTCAACATATGCAGCATCAGGAGCTGTAACTGTTACAGTAACAGGTGCAGGTTCTAGTTCAGCTTACATCTTCACTCCAGGAGACGTATTTATGAATGCAAGAACAGGAGAACGTTTACTTGTTGACACAGTAGCAAGTGCAACTACAATTACTATAGCAGCAGCAGGACGTTCATTCGGTACTACAGCAGCTGCAGCAGGTGCAGATGCAGATGAATTATTCATCGTAGGTAACGTTAGTGAAGAAAACGCAGGCGCGAGAAACGTAAACACTACACGTTCAGCAAAAGAAACAAATTACACTCAAATTTTTAAGACTTCAATCGCTGTATCTAATACAGAAAACGAAGCAAAATTATACGGTGGACCAGACATGAAATATCAACGTGCTAAAAAAGGTACAGAGCATGCATTAGATATCGAACGTGCATTCTGGTTTGGTGAAAAGAAATCAGACACAGGCGGAACTCAAGGACATCCAAGACGTGCTACAGGTGGTATCTTAGAATATATCCTAGCGGGTAATTCATATGTACAAAACCAAGGTGGTATGTTAACAGCTCCAGATTTCAACACTTTCTTGAGAGAAGGATTCGCATACGGTGATAACACTAAGTATTTATTTGCTGGTGGAAAACTTCTTCAATCAATTAACGAAATCGCTCGTGGTCAAATTCAAACAAAAGTTGGTCAAACTAATTATGGTGTGAAAGTTTCAGAATACATGTCTGCTTTCGGAAGCATCAAAATTGTTCAAAACCCATTGTTTGTTGGTGAATACGCAGGATACGGATTCTTAGTAGACATGAATTGTTTCAAATATAGATACATGAACAACCGTGATACTAAACTTTTGACAAACGTACAAGCTAATGATGCTGATGGTATCGTTGACCAGTATGTAACAGAATGTGGACTTGAAAGAAAACAAGCTCCATTGTGTGCACTTATCAAAGGCGTAGATGCTTAAACTGGATTAAAATAGTTATAAGCTACATGCTTTTATCTTAACTAGTTTGAGATAAAGCTATCCTTCATGCGGGTGGGATATAAAATCACCCGCATCTGTAGGCCTCGACTTACAGTCCGACTAGGTCACGGGTTATTGACCGTTTAATACAATTAAAAAATAAATGTATGAGTTCATTAGACTCTCTACAAACAAGAGCTATAGCAGCTTCTGGTACAGTTGGACAAGTTGGTTCAGACGAACCTGTTGCTATCCGCTTGAAAGTAAAATCCACAGCTGGTGCAGTAACATCAATTACTACTGTAACAGGTACAGGTATAACAATTATAACTGCTACTGGTGGTACTGATGCATATACTTTCGCTAGTTATGCAACAATCGGAGAATTAGTTGACGCAATCAATGCAGATGGTTATGTAGAAGCAAAGGTATTAGATTCTCTAAGGTCTTTAGCAACAGATGACCAGTTCGTAGATGGTGCTATTTCAGCAAGTGTTACTGATGGTAATACATACTACGATGTACTAGTTGATACTAGCGTAG
>Ga0307928_10002733_pt1 | contig 13513 bp, 15 predicted proteins | sample AceLakmetagen232_FD_201815 | JGI IMG/M metagenome (GOLD analysis project Ga0307928, IMG submission 201815) | Saline water microbial communities from Ace Lake, Antarctica - #232 | ecosystem: Environmental > Aquatic > Non-marine Saline and Alkaline > Saline | place: Antarctica: Ace Lake... | reverse complement strand
GTGATGGGTGTTGCCCTTTTAACAAAAAAAGAATTGTTTGTGATGTTGTTGGCTAAATTGCTGGGGTGGAAACCTATTCACAAAGGGGACTGGTCATGAATCTATACTGGTGGCTAGTCTTAGCTAATTTAGCTGAATTCTTTACAGTAATTTCTGTTCTTGGCTTGTTTGGCGCTTTTTTTGCTCTGCTTATTTGCGCTTTTGACGTAGAAGAAAATAAAACTATGATGAGGTGGGCAATTGCTTTTGTGGTTATGCTTGCTATTCTAGGGCTTTTGGCCTGTCTAATACCCTCACGCAAAGACCTAGCAATTATGTACGGGTGGGACGCAATCAACAGCGATACCGTCAAAGATGTCGTCGAAAACTTGACGAAGAGGATTACATGAAACAAGATGACTTAATACTATGCGCCTTCCGTTACTGCCTGGGCCGAATGTCCTACATCGTGTCAAGCATGGCGGAACACCTGGAAGCGCACTGGGATGAGCTTAATCCACATATTCAAAAACTTATCATCGAAGAGATCAAGTGGGCTGTCGAGCGCGGAGCAGCAGGAATGGCCTGCGATATCGAACAGTGGGAAAGCTTGGTTAAGCACGTCTCTAGTGATCCCGAGGCCACCGAAGATTCCGACCGCAACGATGGCAAACCGTCGGGCGAATGGCACCCCGCACAATGTATCCAAGCAGGAAACCCAAAAACAAAAAAAATGAGATGCCCATATAACACCAAGGTTATTTAAGCACCCCATTGTCACTATCAAGTTTTTTTTAGTCAAATTCGGGGGCTATTACTCATCCTTCCCGTCATCCCTGAAGATTTCTATCTCAAAACCGCCAGCCTCTAGCGCGTCAATCTGCCAATCCATTATACAGCTAGTCTTGCATATCGCCAGCAGTGCCGCCGCCTTTTCGGTTATCGGGTAATACCGCAGCTTCCCGAATTGCTCGCGCTGCTCGAACTGTATTTTCATTCTTCTACCTCCTCTAAAACCTCTTTGAAAGCTTCCCAAGTGGGAAATTCAAGTCTCATCTCATCATGATCAGAGTCCCAATCCATATAATCATACTTCCAGTCTTCTAGCGTCAGACATACAGTCGGAAGGTCAGACGGGTAATTATTTGACGCTTGGCCCTCAAAATAGCTGGTCCTGATCATATATTCCGCCTCTCTTTCAGACTCAATACTCGCCGCCCACGCTTCTATATCAAAGCCTGGTGGCCTCTTGGGGTGCTCTTCTTCCCACGTGGCTAAGCACTCGTAGCAAATATTCCCCGTATCGTCCTTTGGGTTTTCTTCACACTCGCTCTTGTCAAAATAGTTCTCGCAAAAATCGCATCTAAACATTGTGCACCTACTCATTTTATTAGCCTTTGTGGGTCTGTTTGCAAATCAAATAAATTATCAGCCCACAGAATGAGACGATTACTAGCGGAGTAAAAACGGCTATCGCAAAAATTACCGAGCTCCCAAAAATGATAAGTACCACTATTTGGATAAACTCGTCATGGTGTTTGCTATAAAAACCGTGCAACCCCTTGCACGTGAAATAGAGAACCGCCAGGAGTATTAGCCATGGGCAAAACTCAATCGTTGCTATGCAAAATAATATAAATAAAATTGTTAGTGAAACTTCTATAGCCTTCATATTTACGCCTCCTCGCTGGCTCTTTGTAAGGCTATCGCAGCCTGTAAAGCGCGTTTTAATGTGTCGCTCGCCTCTATATCTTTTTGAGAAATATCCAGCGCGTCAAGGGTGTCGGTTACGTCATAGGTGTATTTATACTCATGGTTGCTTAACTCATAATCAAACATTCCGAATGCAAAATTATAATCTTTATGCCCTTCTTTCATTTCGGCGCGGATCCTCTTAAACATTTCGTTAAAGGCATCACTATCTGACTTCTTAATAAAGCCGCCAGCTCCCAGACTATAAATCTTATCCGTATCGGAAGACTCTAAGCCCAGCTTTTCCATGCTTTCTTCAAATTGTTTGTTGTTAAACGCAAACATCATCGGGAAATTATTAACTTGTTTTTTGTGTCGTGCTTGCATCTCTAAATATGTTTCCATTCTTCTTGTCTCCGATTGTTTTGTTTGAAAAGGGGGCCGTAGCCCCAGGACTCTACTATTTATTTAAATTATTTTTTGCCTTTAAAAGTTTTGCAATGGTCTCGTATGACTCGCATATAATCCCGTCGGTTAACACTTCTTTAACAAGATAATAGCCCCTATCAGGTGTCCTGCTGCCGCCGCCGCTTATATAATCCCCGCCAAACTCTAAAGCGTCACCAATAATAACATTTTCAACGCTTACAGAAGCCCCGCGCCTTTGTAAATTTTCTCTTTTAAAGTTTACGCTGTTTTTCCCGCTTATCTTGCATGCCCAATTTCTACCGCGATAATGCGACTCGTAGTGTGGGCTATCAATAATCTCGTCTTCTATGTAATTAAATTTAATCATTTTCATCTCCGATTGTTTTGTTTTGTTTGTCAAAGGCTACACTAGCTTGCTCCCTCTCCTCGCTCTAAGCGCTGGCGGCTTTGCTTTTTCGCTTTTGATACTCACACTATAGCACAGCACGGCCGTTGTGTGCAAGAGGTAATCATTCTTTTAGTGAAAGAACTTTAGATTATCAATATGTGGTATCAAAAAGAGCTTTGAACTACCATATGTGGTAGTAATGTCCCACAGGATGTTCCATGAAGAACAATTTTAACTTAACACAAATAAATACTTACACTCACGGATATGACGATGATGGACCTCAGGACAAAGAAGTCAGGACGCAAAGCACATCACTTTGACTTAGAGCAAGTAAAACAATTTATTGATGAGACGGGTGGAAAGATAGCCATCGTAGCAAAGCGCCTTGGGTGTTGTGCTGTAACACTCTATCGATATATAGAGATGGATCACCCCGAGCTGAAAGGCTACATCGACGAGGCAAGGCGACACACCGATCAGGCAAGGGTTGATATAGGCGAGTACGTAGAGGAAACTTTACTCGATATGGTGAAAACTGATCCCAGGTCAGCGCACGCAGCCGCTCGCACGATTTTGCTTGAGCATGAAGCAGCACGAAAAAGGGGGTGGGGACGCGCTACCGTAGAGGCAGACACCAGCAACACAGAGGCCAAGATCGGCTTTGTCGAAGAAAAGGTCTCTCAGGAAACCGAGTAATCAAAATATAAAGTTTCTTTCCTCCTGTCCGCACGGACGCGGGCTTTTTTGTGCGCTCTCATGCACAAAAATAAGCCTTTCTTGGACATGACCAGTCAGTCATGCACAAAAATAAGCCTTTCTTGGACAAAAAAAAGAGGCCCCACATAGGGCCCCTAGTTTTACGTTGCTTAGATTAAGCGACTGTTCCGCCATTATTAGATGTCACACACCAGTTTGTACCATCAAACACCATGTGGCACCCTAAACCAGTTGGATCAGCTCCGAAGGTGATTTTCGATCCGCCAGCCATATTTGCTGGGGTGATTTTCACACTGTCCGCAATGTTACCAGCAACAACCACCGCAAAGATCTTAATTTGCCCCGTTACACCATCAGCGAGGGTAACGTTATCTTCGTCAGAGTCACCGTTTGTAGTGATTAGCGTAACAACAGTGGCAACAGAAGCTGCAACACCAGCACTCGTGGCCGTAATTGCATCAGGAGTGTGAGAGCATGGTCCTACATGGACAATACTACCTGAACCAGCGTTGAGGGTGGTGGTCGATGTTGTGGTGGTTGAGCCTATAACAGTAGTTTTTGCCGCCGCTCCTACGTTAAAACTGGCTGTACGTGCTCCGGTTCCTCCGCCTACGATCATTGCACCTGTATTGGCCCCTGTGCCAGAAAGCGTATACGTAGAAGTAACAGCACCCTCCAAGGTCATGTTTCCTGTGCCAGTTAAAAGTGCTAAAGCTGAACTGCCAGTAGCGTTGCCAACGGTTACGCTTTGTGCGATTGCGTTTGCGCCTACGTTTATTCCGCCGGTGCCTCCAACAACGGCGACGCTAGCAGCGCCATTATTTGAGCCAATAGTCAGTGCGCGCTCACCATCAGTAGCGATGTTGACTGCAAAATCCTTATCATCGTTACCGATGTTAATCGCAGCAGCGCTTGAGTTGATATCAACGGTTCCAGCAGAATCAAGAACAATCTTGTCACCACCATTAAGTGTGATATCGCCAGCGCCAGTACTTGTTACAACAACACCATCCGTGCCAGCGTTTAATATAATTTGTGTCGCTGCGGTGATATTTCCTAGAGTCACTACCCGTGTTCCAGCAGTGCCTAAGTTCACGGCCCCATTTGCGGCATCAGCACCTAGGTTTAAGGCTACGGCTCCGGTCACGACGGTCGCGGATGCGCCAATCGTTGCAAGCCCAGTAGTCGATAGAGTAGTAAACGAACCAGCCGCTGGAGCGGTGCCGCCGATTGCTGATGGGGATGCTAAGAGCTGACCAGCCTTCAGAGGCGTCATTGCAGTTGTGTCGTTTGTTACGGCAAGAGCTTCGACGTTTGTCGAAAGCTGGCCGATGCCTGAAACAGTCTCAGACCACGCAGGCGCGCCGGCGATCGCCAAATTATCGGCGTATGTTTTGCAGGCCAAAGCAGAAGGCACTTTCGTGTCTACAGCAGCACTCAAAGTGCTATCGGTGTCGATGTCGATCGAGACCTCTTTCCAGTTAGCTACTCCAGCGGGCTTAGCCATCAGCATGTAAGCAATTGAAGCGGTTTTATCGACGATGACATCACCGATATTAAAATCAATCCACGCAGTCGTTGGCGCGGTATCCGTTACTTTTACGATTGCAGATTTCTGGACTGAGTCCAAGAAGCTGCCAACCTGTCGTCTAATTCTAGGCATTATATTCTCTTTGTTGTTATGGGCGATTACCCACGTTAGCAGCATTATATAAATAATTTACGTTGTAATGTAATAAATCGTGTTAAATAATTAACATATGCCTAACACGTCGAAGAAAACTAAGATCCTAGCCTTCAGAGTCACAGCGTCAGACCACCATATCATTAAGACTGAGGCCGCTAAGAGAGATGTTACCATCAGAGAGCTGATGCTGCTAGCTGTGAAGAAGTATCTATCTAGTTAGAATATCCAAGTCCTTGTTATCTACCCAAAACTTTTTGATTTGTTGGATTCGGTTACGTATCTGCCTATCTTCGTATCCGTTGTCTTTCAAGACATCAACGATTTGCTTTAACTTGCGAGGGTTCTTGTTTTTTACAGCGTCAAGTATGTAGGATTCAGCACTGTAGAGAGAAAGTCCCTTGCGTACTGGTATAGCGCCGCCACCTGTGGCGATAGTCGTAGCTATCCCCTTGTCACCGATTCCCCTAAAAGAGAACGGGATGAAGTCACCAACAAATTCTTTAGCTCGTGATATCTTTCTAGCAACGGTTCCTTTTCTAGTGGCGTCCCATGGAAGGATCTTTCCGCCTTTAAATTCACCTCTAGATGCAAAGATTTCCCCTTGATAGGGCGAACCTCCAACGACCTGCTTGAATGCGGATTGAATTAGCGGATTACTCTTACTAAAGAGTGAATCAAAGGTGTCGGTAGCATATCTGGGTAATTCTAAAAATTGTTTACCCGCGTGGGCATATAACTTGCGGCCCCTATCATCACGCCCAGGATTGAACTTTACACCAGCTATTTCAAGTTCTACATCAGGTAAGGGAAAACTAAGTTGTTGGTTAGGATCTTTTGTGTCGAGAGACTTGAAAGCCTTCTTTGCATCCCAAGTAAACTTATTCTTCTCATCTTCTTTGTTAGTCAATCCACCGTACAGGAAACGCATTGCATAGGTTGCAGCCATCCATCCAAGCCCGTATCTTATCCAATACTCTCTAGCTAGTTCTCCTTTTACACCTGGTGCTAAGGCTCCAGCTCCCTGCCTTATTGCGCTCAAAGACCAATCTTTATAGCCAACCGCTCTAGTAATATACTTTTGAACAGTAGGGTCGTTCAAGTTCATAGTTGTGATCTTTGAGAAGTCCTGCCCGCCAAATTGGTCATTTACCACGCTGCTAACTTCTCTAGCCACTTTTTCTGTAAGTTCTGGTGTTATTTCTTTACCCTCTTTTGCCATACGTTCTATGACATTCTTGAGGTAGGAATCGAAGGTAGCAATTTTTAGTCGTGGCTGATACTCCTGGAAAATCCACTTGTGGCTTTTCTGAACAAGTCCAGCAAGCTTTTTGAAAGGAATTTTAAGCATACTCTGCTTTCCAGGTATAGCTTTGGCAGCGTCCCCTAAGATCTTCTGACCTTGTTCATAGGTACTGGAATCAGGCACTTTAAAATTAAGCCCCATCTCTGCTCGCCAAGCCAAACCATCAACCTCACCCATCTTTTTGGAAGCATCGTCCCACCAGTTCTCACTAAAGAATCGTCGAAGGGGTCCAACACCTTTGAAGAAGTCGGTACCGAGCCCCCCTATGCCGGATTCTGAAAGCGCAATTACGTGAAATGGACTGAGCGACACCCTCATTACCTTCATCAAGTTACCAACGGTATCGTAGGCTTTCCAGAATGGGTGATCTGGTGAATAGGCTTTCTTGTTGAAGATCCCCTGGAACACCTTACCGAAGGCGGGGTCAACGAGTGCTCTATCTGGTGATGCTTCCCACTTTGGTTTTCCAGCTTCATCTTTACCGACGACTCGCATCCTAAGAAACTTATCTTCGAAGGGAACCCAGCCGTCTTTCTTGGCTTGTTCGTAGGCTTCTTTGTTATTCGAGTTTACAAAGACTTTCTCACCATTCTCGTCCTGCCAAGCACGAACCTTTGACATCAGTTCATTGTTAGCCTCTAGACGTATCATCATCTCATCGTGATAGCGCAGCAAGTCTTTGATGTTATCGTATCGAGGTTTAAGCCCTGCTTTTTCTAATGCTTCGGCGTAGTTTTCGAAGACTTTAGCGTTGACGAACGGTCCACTAGTTTTGAACTGCTTGCTCATCACTTTGTCGGGATTTTCACGCATTATCTTATCTGCGCGCTTCATTGCTTCTGTATATTTAGTCTTCGACGTCTCTTTGTAGATACCAGGAAGGTAGATGTCTTCTAGTCCTTCGCGGGGGTTGATGTCTTTAAGGGTAGCAGGGTTTTCATTCCATCGCTTAACCCATGACTTGAAATGCTCATCAACGACACCGTCAACGATAGCTTTTGCTTTCTCTGGTAAACGCTTTGATACCTCTTCGAAGGTATCGCCCTTGACGTTAGGGTTCTTTGTTTTCTGTCTGTAGTACATCATATCAGAGAGGTTTTCATCAGAGAGGAAGACGTCTTTTCCTTTAACGTTGTCGATAGGTGTTTCTAGTGCTTCACTCCATTTAAAATGAGAGCGCAACACCTCGCCTGACTGCTTCCCGACATGCTTTTCTAGTAAATTAGTGAACTCGTTGAGCTTCTTTTGGTAGGATGCTGATTTCTTTAGTTGTCTACGCTGTGACATATCGTCGATGATACTCTTGCTAGCATCCTGTATACGTTCAGGTAGAAACGAGTTTATCTTCTTAGCAAAATTCGTACCTATATCTTTAGCTTTGTCTTTAACTTCTTTTATCTTCTGCGCTGCCTTCTCTCGCTTGGCGATCTCCTTATCGACTAAAGCTGCCTGATCTTTAGTCATAAACTCTTTTTCTTTCATGCGCTCAAGCTCTGCTTTAGGGGCTACCCTGGCAGCGGCTTCAAAAGGGGTGTACTTCTTGGCTAGCTCTGTCGCTTTTCCGATCCCTGCTTTCGACAGCTTGAAACCTGCGATAGCGAAGGCATTACGTCCAATATCTCCTGGTGTGGGGATCTTGCCTTCGATGGCAGCTTCACCAGCGGTAAGCGTTGCCAGCTCGGCGGCAGGCTCTTCGAGTGCCTTGCCTATCCTGGTATCGAGCAGCTTTTTAAAACGTGGCATCCTTTTAAGCACAGGCAACAGCTTGGAAGCCTGTGACGTGAGAGCGCCTAGTGCGGCGCTCTTTCCACCGGCAGCGCCTACGCGACCAGCACGTTCAAGAAACTCGCCAAATGTACCAGCACCGCCCCCCTTCGCATAATCACGGTATTCAGCAAAGGATTGCTTGATGATAGAAGGTAACGCGAAAGCTCCAGCACCCCCACCGACTACCGTGCCTACACCAGGCATGACAGCGGTTCCGGCAGCACCACCAACAGCGCCACCGGCGGTCATTGCAGGTAGATCACCGACAAGACCACCAGCAAGCTCACCAAGGCTCTCTGTGAAGGTTTCGTCCTGTGGGGCGACCTGTTCATCGGCGCCACCAATTAGGCCCGTGGTGCTGCCTTTAAAGCCACGCTTGATAGCAGGGATAAACCCACGCTCTTGTTGTGGCTGGCCCGATGTATCCGCGCGTTGGACTTGCTGGCCCTTATGCAATACCGCAGGACCGCCAAAATTGATATAATCGAGAACTTCGGATGCACTATAACCCGTCTGCAACGCCTGATTTATCGGATCGGAAAGCTCAGGTTTCTTCTCTTGAAGAAACGCCAGTATCTCATCATCACTAAATCCATTAGCCCTTGCTTCTTCTACCGGTTGCATGCTTATACCCCAAAGATACGGCCTAGTAATGCCTGTCGTTTCTGTACTAAGTTGTTTAGCTGAATCTCTTGAGCGGGATTAAGGTCTGATGATATCGCCGCATCACGCATCACTTCGTTAGCTATTTCATCAGAATAGCCTTTCTCTAGAAGTTGAGTATAGATGAAGTCTAGAGAGCCACCCTTTTTGATGGCACTCGCCACCTTAGAGGTTAGCTTATCTGTAGTTTCTGCTTGCAGTTCCTTTTGACCCCTGCCTGTACCTTCTGTGAATTTAAGAGGCTTGATGCTGTCGGTAATCTTCTTAACCTGCCTATAGTTTGGCATCATGATAGCATCAAAGTCGCGTTCATTGATGCCTGTCTTCTGGGGATCCAATGAGCTGCGGATGATGCGTTCATCAACGCCATCTTTTTTTAGACGCTGTATGTCAGACGATAAAGCGTTTATGTCAGAATCTTTCAGGCCAACAAACCCCTTTCTAAAATCGCTGACCTTATTAACTTTATCGGTTAGGCGCTGTACAGATTTTAACTGCCCCGTGTAGTCCTTTAACGTCTTCTGATAACGACTCTCTGGGTTTAGCTCATTGCTGTGCTTTTTGCTTAATTCGTTAAATGCACCTTTCGTTAAGTCATCAACATCACCAAGCTTTTGATCGACTAACCCCGTAAACTGCTGATCTTGCACGCGCTCGGCTTCTGCTAGCTTCAATTTGTTAATCTTCTGGCCTGTCTCAAACTCTTCTTTCTGGCGTCCTTGCACTTCGCTCATGTTCTTGAGCTGTAGTTGCTCGCTAAGCAACGCCGACACCTTAGCCTGTAGCTGGGGTGGGGTTCGCTGTAAGATATTCTGGATAGTCGAGGGGTCGTTTAGATCAACCCCCTGCATAATATCTTGAAGAGTTTTGTTCTCGAAACCCTTCGTTGCTGCGCCACCTATAGCCTGACCTAGATTCCCAAGCATGCGCTCGCGTGGGTCTTGTAATTGCATCATTGGAAATACTGGCATCTCTAAACTCCTTGTGGGATATTTTGCTGCATACCCGTTACCTTAGACGTAGCTTCATCAACAATATTTTTAGCTGTTAACATGCCCATATCGGTATCGGCCTTATATTCATTAGTAAGCGAATTCACAAAGTCGAGACTTTCCACAAAACGGTCTTCTTGAACATTCTGGATTTCAATAGCAGTCTTAACAGAATCTAAGGCGGCATTGGCTCTTTTTTGAACCGCCTCACTTTCATGCGCTCTCGATAGAGAAACATCAGCTATCGCGCGACCTGTTTGTCTTACCGTGTCCGCTTCGTTCTCTTTTATTTCACTAAAAGTCTTGGCATTGGCAAGTTGTATCTGCTGTTGTGCAAGTTGTTCTTGCTTCTGCTGCTGCTGTTGCTGCTGTTGCTCAATCTCTTGGATCTCTTTAAGCAGCGTACCTTTGTCTTGTAGTGGTGCATGCTTAAGCATGATGCTGTCAGGGATGTTGACACCCATCTGTCGAAGTTCTACGAGTTGAGCGAAAAAAGCCTTACCCTGAGTTTCTGTAAGTACAGCCTCTGTAACGTGAGCATCGAAACGCATGAACGTCGAATCCCTAGCCGCCATGTTCATAGGCTTACCGGTGACGCGCTCCCACTTCCAGTCAGGCCAATGACGCTGCATAGTGCGGATGACTTTGCGTGTGTGGATATATTGGCTTCTGTTGAGGTTGTCAAAGACAGGCTGTAACCCGACTGCTGATGCCTGTTGCCTCATCATTGTTAGCATGCCGGAGTCGTTGCCCTTCTCTGCCATACCGAAAGAGGCATCGTTAAGCCCTATCGTATCCATAATATTCTGATCGAATATCGGTATGGACTGCATCAAGCTCGGATCGGTAGGAGGGGGGCTAATAGGTGCTATGTCTTGCCCAATAACAGCATCGCTTTTAATGGCGATATTCCTTGAATTACCAGCCTTGTAGGGATCCTCACCTTCCGCAAGGGCTTTCTTCTTGAATATCCACCCTGTATGTATCTTGCTGTCGAGGATGTCGAGGAACTTGCTAAGGCGTTTGTTCATCTCAGCCTGTGGATCCCTGGCAACGCGTAGAACAGATTGTAAGCGCCTGCCGAAGTCATCATGCTCAGGGATATAGATGCCCATGAACGGAACAAAAGGATACTCGTTGATTCCTAGAGGGTCGCTAGTCGTCTCAATAACTTCATCGTTGAGGATGACGGTTAACTTTACCGTCGGGATCGTGCGCCTGACTAGTTTACGGCTCGGATCGAAGGCTATCATCTGCTCAGCTAGCTTCTCTTCCTTCTTGCTAACTAGCCCAATGAAAGCATTGGTCTCAGCTTCTACGATGACAAGGCGTTTCTCAAAAGCTTTCTGCCAGTACTCATTATAGGCGATGATCTCTTGCCCTGTCGGGTTGGTATACGCTGGCATCTCGCTAAACTTGCCATCACCACCAAAGGCCTTGAGCTTCTTGATCTCACTGGCATATTGTGGGAGGTGGCATAGAGCGTCGTTCTTTGATACTAGCCGACGTCTGATGAAATAAGCGCAATCGCTCATGTCAGGTTTAGAGAAGTATGGATCCCATACGGCAGCATTGTAAGGGATACGATCAAAATTGATGTCAGGTACTTCAGAATCTTGCGTGTAGTCGAGCACGATTTCTGAGAAGTTCATCCCTGATATCAGCGATCCATATAGAAAGCAGTCGCTAAGGTGATGGTAGCCGTGCCGTTTGGTGTAAACCCACTGTACAGCGTTGCTGATGATGTCGGAGGTCTCTTGGTTCTCGTCACCTTGGGGAATGACTACAGAGCTAAGCTGGTTCATCCGCTGGAAACCGCTGATCAGCATGATAGCACGACGAATCTTGTTATTAACCAAGCATTCCCGCCCTTCGTTACGTAGATAGGCTTCTTCGTCGTCAGAGAATTGCTTGTTTAGAAAGAACTCCACGTCCTTACGCGCCTCTACACGGAACTCAGAGATTTTCATGTCCCCTTGTTGGTAACGCTCTTCGTAGTCTCTAAAAGTATCGTTGTCAGTAGCCATCAATAATCCTATTTTTTAATTCCAGACACCCTTTCCAGGTCGTCTACTGCCATAATATGGATCGTAGTTTTGTTGGACATTCCCCGCCGGGCCCACTTGAGACGGATTCCTTAGCTTGTCGGCTTGCCACATAGAAAAGATGTCACCGCCTGCTTTCATTAGAGGATCACCAAACGCAGAACCGTAGTTCTGGCTAGTCATTGTCGGCTGGTTACCGGTGACGTCCATGCCTAGCAGACTCATTATTGAATTACGGCGTGAGTCTTCTTGTTGCCCATATAGTCCTTCGAACTGTCCTGCTAGTCCCTCTTCTAACCGTTCCGCACCAGAGGCAAGCTGATATTGAGGTAGATCACCTCCTCTGATACCCATACCCGCAAAGAGTTCTTGCATCTCAGGGATGCGCTGCTCTGAAAACTCTCTCCTCGCAGGATCACCCGTTGTTTTGTCAAAGCGATCACGTAACTTACCCTCGTCGATAGGACCAAACAATTGACCTATAAGCTCAGGGCTTAATTGTTTCATTACTCTATTCATCATCTTTTGCTGAGCAGAATTCTGCGTGCTGAACTGCTTGTTCTCAACTTTAGGGCTTTTGTTACCAAAAACAGAGGCCGCTATACCACTGCCACCCATAATTAATGCTGCTAGAATCGCATCATCTATTCCGAACATGTTATCACCTCAAAAGTACCCTAAAATCGTTAAATAAAACTTATCAGCCACGCCAGCCCTATCGTGCAATATCGTAAAGTTTGCACCACTGGCTGCTATCGTTACTACATTAGCTGCCCAGTCGTCAGTGCCAGCCTGGGACGCTAACGATGCCACAGAACCGGCTGTCCCATTGCTGCAACAAGCGTATATACTTCCTGGCATGGTAGATGCTGAACCCTGTACACAAAGAAGAAACGAACCATACTCAGGCATGTTGGGGATCCGTTCCGCTGCATCGCTGACCATAATCTCAATAAACGTCGCTTTCTTGTTGTTTAAAGAGTCGATCATCAAATTAGTGACGCGTAAATTCTCGTAATCATCGGTAATCTCATCAATACCAACATACTCGGGAACAGCGTTGATAATTTCGCGCACAATCTCTTCAGTCATGATAACCACGTCTTCCCTGCCTGGCGCATGCCAAGCTTGAAAGCGTGAATGCGGAAACTGCTGGCGCCGATGTTATCACTGCTAACTTGTGAGCCATCCATGATGAGTTCGAAAGCATGCTGGTTGGCGGTGTTCCTTACGAGTGTCCGCTTCCATATCTTCCGGCTAGATCGAGTCGATTGCATGGTTAGCTTCTTCTCAGCGTAATACCCTTCGCTCTCGTCGTGATATAAACGGACCTTGATAGCAGCATAGGCCGTCTTGTCGCAGAGGATATCGATATATCCCAAGCTGGCCTGTTCACCGTTAGCGATGAATGGATTGTAACGCTTCGACATCACCTTGAAATTGTAGTTCTTATCTGTGCCTTCAAACTCATCAGTAGTTTTTGACGTGTCATTGACAGCGTAGACATAGCCTTTATCACTCCCGCCTAGGACTAAGTCCTCTTTGTCCTGCTGATAGAGAGCTTTCCAGGTCTGTCCTAATATCCCAGATGACCCCCAAGTGCTACCTATAGCGATTAAATCAGTCCAGGTGGTCCCGCCTACTTTGACGTAGTTGCCTAGACATCGCATGCCCCAGTCGTAACGTGAAAACCACCCTTCATCCAAGCCGAAAACCAACGTGTAATCGTTTTCATCTGTAGTACTGCCAACGGATGTATAGGTCAGCAATCCCTGGTTGAGCTTGTTGTCATAAGTAGCAGAACAGTTATTGATATACGTCAAAGAGATGTTTTCATCGGTGAAGTCG
>Ga0307928_10002732_pt1 | contig 13515 bp, 15 predicted proteins | sample AceLakmetagen232_FD_201815 | JGI IMG/M metagenome (GOLD analysis project Ga0307928, IMG submission 201815) | Saline water microbial communities from Ace Lake, Antarctica - #232 | ecosystem: Environmental > Aquatic > Non-marine Saline and Alkaline > Saline | place: Antarctica: Ace Lake... | reverse complement strand
TGCTCTCGTCCTACCAGTATGATGACTAAAATGTTTTAGATACTTTCGTGGTGCTCTTACCACGAAAGTTTACGCAGCTAAGTGATAAGGAGACTCTGCTGATCTTTATTAGACGCGGTAGGATCCCAATGGTAACGGTATTCAACGTAGTGATGTGTTGAGGGGGGATTTTTTAGGTCCACCAGTAGTTGGAGGAGGGAGCGTTTTAGCTGAAAAAGAAGGGGGTGCTCCATAAAACGGGCCGCATGCATCGCGTGGTACCTAATCTTCGTTTCGAGGACTGCTTCCCAGAAGCAGTCAAGATCGTTAGAGCAATCCCCTGCGCAGTAGATGGACTCCTCGGGATTGTTCGGTAGCAGTTGGCGGAACATTACCAGCTTCCATCGCTGGTAAGGAGTGTCAGGGAGTTTCTCGCGGATATAATCAGCCGCCGAGTAGACGACCACGTCCGTCAGGCTTATCTGCGGCAAATAGCGTTCCATCATTTCCTGTACCCATCGAGCCTCGGCGTTAGTGACAATGATCATTCTACCGTGGGTAGTACAGTAAGAGATAAGCTCGTAGAGAATCTTACTGTATTGGGCCAAAGCGGCTTTGACAGCTTCGCTGAGCTCGATGGGATGGGTAAGGTCTTTGACCCAGGAAATCAACCATGAGGTGGGAAAAAGAGTATCGTCAAAATCGAAGTAGTATATGGGCATTCTTATTTTAGGCAATAAATCATTTAAATCGGAATGTTTTATTAGTAATAAAGATGGATCATACCAATGTCTTCGACCTACTTGACGAATCGGATTCAGAGAACGAAGCTCCTACAATTTTAGTCCCCAAAGCGGTAGGGACCGCAATCGCCGGATTCGTGAAACGGCAGGAGGATGCGGACGAAGTCGACGATTTTCTTACTGAGGAAGAAGAAAAATTGGGGGAGATCGACCTGGAAAATCCCGTAGAGATTGCTGCGGTCAAAACGGCACCAGCAGAAGCTGGTGAGACTGAAGCGGTAGCTCAGTGGCTCCAACAGGAACGAGAGCAGATCCTCGGTGAGGACGAAGCTCTAGATAAGTGTGAAATGGGGCAGGAGATCTCCAGCGAGCTAACCTTAGAGAATGCCATATCTATTCTCCGTAAAAATAAACAGGGACAGCTGCGCCAGGGCTATGCCATTATTCAAGCCCTCCTCGACGATCCGGAGACCTCCTATAGCGATAAGGTGATGGGAGCGACCTATTTGGTCCAGAGCGAACGGCGGGAGTATTTGAGCCACGTGCGTGAGTTCCTCGAGGAGATGATCGCTAACGAAGAGTTTCTATCTTCGGATAAGTATGGAGCGATCATCAAGTTCTACAAATCGTGTCCCATGGGCCTATGCCGCTCCGTTACCCAGGAATGGTTCGACGGGGTGCTCGGTGATACTCAATGGGCCTTTTTCAATGATCCCCATCACGATATGACCAATCGCCTTCTTTCGGGACAGTTTATGTTGGCAGGGCAGTGTTATGCGGCCCTAGAACGTAAGCGCCATATCAACGAGACCATGGGATGCTGGCTGATCGATCCTGAAATCAGTAACAACGTTAAGGCGGATTGCGCTGATATTCTGCTACGGGTGGGCGATAAGACCCGCAAGCTCCTTGCCCTGGAGGTTATTAACGACATCGGATTTGAAGACGGTGGTTATACTGTTTTCGACAACAGTCAGAACGCCCATAACAAAGAGATTACTGATTCGGTCTATAAATTTATCGAAGAAGAGCTGGTCAAGGACCGTATCCCAACCATGTACTACGAGGTAAAGCGGACGAGCTCCGAGGGTAAGGTGAGTGCCACGAAGTACCGTAGGATCCAGACCCTTATCGATGTGGTCCAAGAGTTACGCGAAGCCGCCGTTGAGCTTAATATCGAAGTGAATACTGCTAAGCTTAACGAGAGCGTGGAACGGATTGATCGCGATGTCACCTCTTTCACCGGCTGCCAAATGCGCTTGGGCGAGATTCTGCAACGGGTCTGGAACCGTATTAAACATAAAAAGCCCGAGGACCGCTTGGAGTTAGTCAATCGTTTGATGGAAGAGTTAGTAGATAGCGCTGGCACCTGTAGTAGCGGGCATGTTGTTCGGCTGATTAATGTTCTGTGCGGTTACGGCGTGCTCATCAGCATCAGTTGGAAGGAACAGATCATCGCTAATATTAAGGGGCGAGCCGGTGCGCTTATTCGAGAGTCCCCAGCGCAAATCAAGGAGGTCATCGCGTTGTGGACCGACAGTACGGTCGACGAACAAATGACCGTAAGCAACTACCTGTCCTCGCTGCGCTTCCAAATCTATCAGGAGATGGAAGGAGAGTTCGTCGGGGAGCAGCTCGTCGAATCCAGCGAGTTCAACGCCCACTTCGACGACGGTTGGGAGAAGCTGTATCACTTCTACTGCCCCGACCGGATTAAACTCGAGTAAAATTTTCTTAATGATCTATTAAGAAAATTCAGATTATTGAGGCACGTTGGCCTTACCAGCCAGCGCGTCGCGCCATAGTTCGCCTTCTTGCTCGGGAGTGTGGTCTTCAAACGAAGCTCCGACGAGACGGATATCCGACTTTATGTCTGCTAGAAAGGACCGGTAGACATCCGCTAGCTTTTTAATCTGGGCGGTATCGTTGATCGCTTGAATGGTAGCGAGGTGTATCGTGCTCAACAGTACGCCTTCAACACGAACGACAAGTCGTACCAAAATCTGGTTAGTCGTATTATCCATAGAAATTGTAATGACTACCTATTCATTTTATTATTTTAATTTTTTCCAATCTTCTTGTTCTATATCAAATGGCAGATATTCCCAAAAGCGTTAGCGCCGAATGGTTAGCACATTATATTTCTGTTACTAAAGACCTTATTGGGTCTCCTGCCCCCAAAACCCGAGGCATCGATACCACCTACATTTTCGATTTTGCCGATGATGCCGCAGCTGCCGCGGGCGGTGTTGCGGTCACTCAGGTCTACCGTACCGGTAGTGTCCTAAAGGTGCGAATAGCATAGATTCTCTTATTTCATAATCACACGATTATGAAATCAACCGTAGTACTGTTTATGCGTCTGGTATACGAGGTCGACCTCCATGGTCAGAGCGTGCCAGTTGCTGCTGGCGAGGTAGATCTGGGGGATCCAGATCAGATGTGCTAGCTCTGCGGCGGTACGCACTGACCAAAAATCGCTCCGTGCGTTCGAGGCGATAGGATTCAACATTACATCAACGGTAACTCCTGGTCCTCCTTCGCGCTGGATCAAGGCTAGAAGTTTATCATCACAACTCTTCAAATCGTTGGCGCTGAGATCTACGTGAGTACAGTTCGGACAGCGCTTGACCAGCCGAATGACATCGTCCATATCTTCATCTCGGAGATGATTGCTGCCTAGATTGATACGGACGATGGTATCAACATCGAGCTTTTGGAGGATGTCATCCTCCAACCTACAGGTCGAAGGATGATATTCATCTAAAATAGATGATAGACTCGAAACGAATCTAAGAATTCCTTTCTCGATTCTAGGCTCAATATCAGCATTCTTCCATAACGGTCCGTACGCCAAAAAAGGATCATCTCCCATGGTAAGGTATCTCTGCAGTTTTCGATGAATAAAAACCCGGGCTAAGATTTTATGCGGTCGCGGGACCGATTCGATAATGAGCTCCTCATCGAGACCTGGTAGGTCGGATAACTGAAGGTTCTCAAAGTACGGGAGCAGTGGGGCGAATCTATCGACGCAGAGCTCGGAGATAAATGTGCTCAACTTCATACCTTAAGGTGGGGGCTAAATTGTCTCAATATCATTTTTTTCTATTGGTGGCCACCATATGTCTTTATCATCAAAAAATGCTAAAATGAGTTAAAAAAGCATTCCACTTCTAGAACAGGAATGGGCGGTGACTCGGTATCAAACGACCTATCAATCCCTCAAGAAGAAAACGATATGGCCTCGAAGCCACGTAATCTTTCCAAGAATACCCCGTACTATTGCGAACCATGTCAACGTTGGTTCACCAATCAAGGAAATCTTAATAAACATCAAGAAAGTGAAACCTGCCGCAAGATCACGGCGGCGAGTGAGAAGCTCAAAGAAGAGCGAGAGAAGTGCTACGCACTTCTCTACACCGATATGGCCGCCTGTGAGGAGGCGGTCCGCAATAATGATCGAAAAGCGCTGCTCTGGATCAAAGAGCACGTCCCTCAGAATTGGACTAGTAGACTGGCCGTAGTGGCCATCGATGAAGAAGACGAAGACACCTTAGAATGGCTTCATGAGAATGGCCTCCATCTCGAGATCGAGGTTGCCCTGGCCGCAATTGAGCGGGGAGATCTTATCCTTCTGAAAAAAATTATCCAGAGCTATGAAGGAGAACTGGTATACGACCTAATGGTAAATGCGGCGGCTGGGACCGGTAACCCCAAACTATTTCGATGGGTTACCAATAAGTTCGTTAACTTAGTAACTTTCGACACGCTCCGCGCCTACGCCGAAAGTGTATATATCAACGGTGATATTCTCTCCGATATCATCGCAGGCCTTGAAAAGGAGGAAATGGAAGGTAACAAAGAGGTGCTTACCTGGGCTGTACGTAATTTGGAGATGCTGAAACATCTTTCGGGCTACCGTTTCGGCTTCGATGCTCACGCCCTCTTTCTTGCGGCTGTGGATTGTGGTAGCGTCGAGGTGCTCGACTGGATCTGGCAGTGTGACGGAGGGCTTACAGGCATCTATCCATACGAAGATGTTATGATAGCCGGAGTTATCCGGGGCGATCTCACGATTCTTAATTGGCTCAAACATCACTTCTCCGTTAATAAGGCGGTGGTGTTGGCGGCCATCGAGCGCCACCAACGTGGTGTTATCACATGGATTCATACGGAACCAAAGATGCCGGGCTGGGGTTGTATCGGGCCTACAACCGAGGAGATCCTAGCCCACCTCCCCGACGATTTCGGCTTCCTCATGTGGCTCAACGATCTCGGGGTGTTAGCCCCTGAGTTCTGGGCACGTCTTTGGGAACAACATCCCGATCGTTTCGGGATTACCAAGCCCTCGCTCCTCAAGTGGTGGGACAAAAGGATCCGTAAGGGTAAAACCGCGTCGGAGGTCGAAAAGACCCCAAATGTTCTCCTAACACCGAAGAAAACGTTGGAGGAGCTTACTGCATCCCTTTACTCGTCCCTGCTACACCTGATGAAGAAACGGCATGGGGTTTTAGTGAAAGACCCGACAAGCCCTATCGGCTTAGCCCCAAAGAAGTTTCCGGGGGTTTTTAACGTTACCGCATACCTCGAACAGATCTTCGAGATCTTCAAGGATCAGTATCCTGACCCCATGGAGCTCTTTCAATCGATAGGTGATGCGGTGATGAGAGCGGCTATCGAATTGGAAGACACCGTTCTATTACATACCGCTAACGATAGGATTTATCTTAATAACTATCGATACGATCGAGAGCGCCTTAACCTCTGGAATATCGCAGCGTGCTCGAACTCGATCACTATGCTTACTGAGCTCGAGCACTTAGATATGCTAGCAAAGGAAGAAAAATTAATCGAAGCCGCGCATAGTGCGGCCAGCAACGGTCTTTGGGATAACGTTTTTTGGCTCTACTCTCTCGCCATGAGACTTCATTATGGTAAAGATCAGTGGTCCGCCGTTTTAACGACCTCCTTTGTGGCGATGAATAAAGAATCCTTTTACTGTAATGAGTACAAGGATATCAAGAAAAAAACGAAGAAAATGCTTAAAAAAGGAGTGTTGGTGACTCCCGAGCTAGCCGCCGCTATCATTGGTGCTCATGATGTTAAGCTGCTGAGCTATATCCGCAAACACGAGCACTACCACTTTGGGCCCGAAGAGTTCTTGGCCGCTGTCCGTACTGGGCTACTCTCTGTACTCGAAGTGGTCAAGGGGGATCTCAAGGTCGTAGAAATCCCCAATGTTCTACCAGCGGCCGTGGTAGGAGGCGGTGAGATGCTCGATCTGTGTTGGGGATTTCTAAACTGCAACCGCGAGGAGTATATATGTCTTCTCCATGCGGCGATCGATGCTGGAAAGAAAGACATATTTCTGCGCCCATTCTCATACCGCGCGATGAAGAATGGGGAGAACGTTATCCATATTAACAAATTTAGCCCTGGGAACTTCCCAAGCCACTATGCTGAACTTTTCGAACACGCCTTCCGGAAGGAGGCCTGGGACATCATAGAGATCCTTACCGTATCTAAATAACTATCGCAGCCATTACGCTACGATATGCAGTTTAATCCATCTCTTACATGACTCCGGAGCTCAACCGCATATGTTGCGATCGTATCGTAGATCTGTTTAAAAAGTATGAAACTTAGACATCGTAGTGTAAAAGGCTATGATGTTTTCTCTCGTTCTATCCACGCCCGCCCCCGCTCAGAGTAGTGGATACAATCGATGGGTATCTCGTAACCTTCGTAGTATAGATATTGGGCCATTTCGAGCTGATCTCCGTATAGGGCGTACTCGACGGGTGAAATCTTGACGGACCCTCGTTCGAAGGCTGGCTGACGACCCAAAAATAGCCCCATCCTGCGCCCCCAGCGGTATAGATCGAGATATCCGTGCTCTGCTACGTAGCGGAGATCCAGTCGAGTCCCGACGATGTTCCAGTAGTATGAAGAAAGGCGGAGCGGAAGATGGAGCTCGCGCGGTATCTTTTGAGCGATTAGATCGAAAAGATCTTCGGGTAGGTCTTCTATAGTAGTTTCCGTCATCGTGCGAAAAAATGCCTAGGGGTATTTAAAGAAAACTTGCTTTTAAGTAGTATGTTTCCTGCCTTTCAGGATATTGGAGTAGCGACCGCAGTAATTATCGCTAAGGTTAATGGTCTTTTCGATTTTCCTCGCCTCTTTGATGCCCTCCCAATGTCTCCTCTCGAAGAGTTACAGCAGCATCCTGAGTACCTCCGAAAAGGTAAAAAACGTCCCTCCGGGGACCCCCCGTTTAAACGAGGAACCATGTTTCATCTTCGTTGGGGCAACCGAGAGCGTGGGGTGATTGAAAAAAAAAAGGTCCCCGAACATCCCGGTGAGATTTCCCATATGCGGAACTGTATGACTTTCGACATCGTTATCCCCGGTAAGGTGGCTAGTATGAAAATCTGGAACAATCAGAAGGAGCAGAACTCCAAGCTCCACATGACTGGGTGTAAGAGTGAAGCTCAAGCTCGCATTTGCGTCCTCGAGTTCTGGCGGAGATTGGAACGCATGGAACGACGCGCACTGCGCCACGAGCAACCCCCATATTTCAATCTTACCGAGGGCACGATACCCTCTTTTGTTTTCAAGACCTCGATGGTCAATATTAACTTCAGCTTAGGATTCCCGGTCGATCGAAATAAGTTCGATCATGTGGTTAATAGCTACGAAGATCCGATCTCCTTTTGCGAACCTACCATCACGGCTAACGTCAACGTTAGTATGGCCGCTCATATGAACCGTATCCAACACCTGCGTAAAATCGAGGTAACTCCTTATTTGGACCATGAGCCAATCCGCCGCCGCATTGTGCTGGGTCAAGAACCAGCGAGTTCTTTTCCGGACAAGAAGCGGAAGGATAAGCATCATACTTTCCTAGTGTTTCAGTCCGGTAACGTGATCATGTCCAGCCCTTGTCACTGCGAGATGGAGGAGATTTATGATCAATTCATCGAGATTATTCGCAGCAACGTCGATAGGATCAAAGAACGAGTAAAAGTATGAGCACTTTCGTTACCGTTTCCGTAACGAAAATTACGAAAAGAGACGTTTGTGCCAAGATCTATCCTCTTCAGGCACCTCTGCAAGGTGGTTCTCACTCTCCTTCGTAAGGGTTTCTCGTACCTCTTCCGGAAGCTCGGCCATAACCTCGCGAATCTTGGCCTCCACCGTAGCACTTAATGCTTTGAGTTTACAGGCGTACATCCGATCACTTTGGTAGGTTGCGATGATGTTAACGATCCCGCGTTGAGCTTGAAAGAGATCGGTGATTACGCAGGTGCATAGATTACGGTCAAACGATTTACTCGAAGTTCGGTATGAGAAGGCGATGTCGAAGGCCTGGTTAATAGTGCTTTTGAGAAATTCGAGAGTACCATCGCGGGACTCTCCGAAGTAGGTCCGTTGGGCTGAAACGATCCAGCTGGGACGCTGGATCTGGAGGTGTTGGACATCGATCTTTTCATGCGGTTGGATTGCGGCGATAAACTTGAGTTTAGCTAGAATATCTTCGATGGTGGCCAGCCCGCCACTGAGTGAAGATGGTGAGTACGGAGTATCCATTACTCAAGATAGTGTTAAAAAAATGTTCTAATTTTTAGATATAATTCTTTTAATTCAGTATGGAGCATGAAATAGAGGTACATGAGCGCCATCTTCAAGAGATCTGCAGTATCTGTCGGGAGCAGTATGTGAAGGAGGATAAAATTTTATACCTGAGCTGCACCCACTATTTTCATACTAAGTGTGTAATTCAGTGGTTTATTACGAAAAGTACCTGCCCAACCTGCCGCATCGATCAGACGAGCTACTTCGGGTTCCGCGAGGATGCGAGTAGTGAGGATGCGAGTAGTGAGGATGCGAGTAGCGAGGATGAAGGTAGCGAGGATGAGGGTAGTGAGGATGAGGGTAGTGAGGATGAGGGTAGTGAGGATGAGGGTGAAGATGTGTGTGCGAGAGTCGATGCGGTGCTGAGAGAGGCCGAAAGCGAGGATGAAGAAAGCGAGGATGAAGATGAAATGGAAGAAGAAAGAGAAAAAAATCTTCGTCATATCCTTACCTCCGAACTTGCCGAACTTTTAGAGCTTCCTCTAGATACGATGGTCACGCGGTCCAAAGTTGTCCAGCTTATCGATCAGTATGTCGAGGAGCACGATCTCCGAATCATTTCTAATAGAAACTATATTAAACCTGACGAAAAGCTGCGACGATTTTTGTTATCGCTCGGATACCAAGAAACCACCCCGATAGTTTTAAATACTCTTATCGAAGAGTATTTATTCAGATAAAAATGAACGTATTTTGTTACTGTTGCAGTAACAAAATGGATACCGAATTAGTTGTGGAGCAACACCATCTTCAGGAAGAGTGCGCTATCTGTCAGCTACCGTACCAGCTTGGGGAGGAAATAGTATACCTAAGTTGTACCCACCACTTCCATAGCGATTGTATTCTTCCCTGGCTTTTACAGGGACCAGCCACCTGCCCGTTCTGTCGCGCCGACCAACGCGAGTTCTCAGGGTTAGCCCGAAGCGGAGTGTCGGTAGTTCCTAGAAGTTTTAGAGCGATCAATGATATAGTTATCTGGGGGTCGCATAGCGGCGAAGAACGCCGGACGTTATACGAAAGCTTTGGTTTAAATTAGAATTTCTTTGATTGTCAAAGAAATTACTACTGTCCGACAGTAGGACGAGGAGCTTCTTTAGGAAAAAGTAATCTATCGGCTGCCCACACTTTGGGTTCTTCATCCCGGTAATGAATGGTCAGTTGTTGGCACCCTAACATTCTAGGGGTCAAATGAGCTCCATGCCAATCCTCGTTAGGCCCCAGGAACTCGAGGAGATCACTACGGATGACCCCCGTTTCATCTTGAATCGTAGTGACTCTCGTCGGTCCTAAGCGCCGCCGTAGAAGATAGCGATAATTCCGTACCCCCAAAGAATAGGGGACCTCATACCATGTACGATCACGTTTTATCGCCGCAGAACGTGTAGGAGTAAAATAGTGGTAAAAATAACGATAGAGACGGATCCACCAGGATAAGAATCGAAGAAAAACCAGGTAAAACTTCTGGTAGTGCATCGCTGTCTCTCTCCTGATAGAAACAGCTAGCTCATTTTTTCAGGAAAGCTAACTGATCTGCAGTCAGTTCAAACTCTCTATCGAGAGGGCACCCCTGCTCGAAGAGCCATCGAGCCAGCTCAGGATAGCCTACTTCAAACGCGCTACCAATGTTGGCGGTGGAAAAGGGACAGCCCTTTTTTCGTAAAAAGTTGATCATTTCCCGATCATTCCGTGATACCGCACAACCCATGGTAATACTATCGAGCTCTACTCCCTCTTCGAGAGCCCATTCGATTAGAGGATAGCCCCCCGACCGAGCCGCATCATCAACTAAATTTTCTATGTCATCGTATCGCAGCCTTAACAGTTTATTAAGTACCATTTGTTCCTCTAACCATTCGCCCTGAATTTTGTTAGTTATATTCCACCACCGCCAGGGTTGCGGTGAATTTTCGATCCAAAAAGCATCCCCAAAAGGGAAGAGTTGTACCGATTCGACATAGAATGCGGCGGGACAATCCATTATCACGTACCAATTAAAAGAATCTAGGTAAGGAAGCGAGGGGGTGTACGATCGGTAGTGGGTCAGATCGTGTGGAGAAATAGAGTTGCATGATTCAGGGATACTAAGTGATTCAGCCAACACTTCTTCTAGAGGAGGTTGAGAACGTTCCTGTCTTATTATTAGCTCTTGACGATCGCTGTATACAGATACGGCAGCGTTGCGGGGAAAATAGAAGTTTACTGGAACGGAGCCCATAAAGCCATCCCTCTCGAAACCTCCGATAAATACGTGGTATTTATCGTAACCGATCGAATGACATCGATATAGAATGTGCAGATCTTCGTCTAGATCTCTCTCCATTTCTTCTCCCGGTATATCTCCTCGTAGCTCTCTTTCATACACAGCGGTACTATTAATATTAGATATTATGTAGGGAGCAGCAAGGCACGCTAATACCGACTCCCGGATCGCGCTAAAAGACTGCTCCCATAGCGGCCATATCTCTTGCTGGTCTTTTTCTATCAAAGTAGGAAAGATCTGGTTTTTAATGCGCGCGACTAACTCTTTAGTGTTTTTGGTGTCGTCAGAGTTAGCCATTTCTTTTCTTGGTAACGAGTAATGTTACTCTTACTAATACTCGTTTTAATCATTTTTTTGCTCTACCATCCTGTAGAGGGTTTCACGCCTAGTTTATACTATGGATGTGTGCAGTGTCTTCGTGGTAGTCGTGATCCTTTAACATGCGAAGAGTGTACAGGCCACCTATGTGACCCTAACGATACCGCCTGTCACCGACGAGCCCGCTCGGCTTGTACCGCCTTAACAATTGGTGGTTCTCCTACGGCAGCCTGTACTGCTTTTAGATTCTAAAAAATGCTTTTATTCTGAAAGAAAAAATCATATACCATGAAGCTGGTTTCACGTCATATTATATCCCTAGTGCTGACGCGGGGGATTGGAGAGTTTGTTGGTAAATGGGGTACGCTGTTACTCTTACTACGGGAAGAAGGGCTTCTAGCAACGCTACGGATCCTAAAATTTGATAGTAAGACTTACCAGGAACGCTCATGGTACGATATCCTCTATAACGCCGCACGAGAAGAAGGAGCAATCGGCCTCACAATGTTTTTGATCCATCATTACCCTAAGCTTCAAGTTCCTTTCATTCTGTTTACCGCGGTGTTACTGTGGTGGCATGGTCATGACACCCGAGTTTTCTGGTATGTGCCCCTCGCCACATACTGGAATCTTCAGAATGGCTTGCTCGACAGTATTATTGTTCGCGGCCTTACCACGGCTTACCTCCAACGCGATTAATCATTCTTAGTAAAATACTGAGAATACTTTGATTAGAGACCATACCACTCTGCGAAGGTAATAGGATCGATGGTAAAGACATCGTCAAGAGAATGGAACTCGGTCGTAAGGCAATTGCCAGTCAGTATCGATCCTAACTCCGGAAGGAGGTACTCGGCCAACTCGCGCGAAAAGTTTCTCCGAAACTCAACGACACTTTGATACTGAAGCAGATGCTGGATAAGGATCGGCGCAATCTTCTCCGCACGCTCCGCGCCTAATATCTCACGAATCTGTCCCAGGTACTCTAAATTACCTGGGGAAGGTAACGCTTTGAGGATTTCATCGTTACTCATCTCTAGGGAAAAGGTGAAGAGATCCATACCCTTTTGAAATGGTGCGCTAGCAACCATCTCCTTACCTTGCTGGATCCTTTTGAGGTTATTTCGCACCATCATCCTTTTTGAATGATATCTGTAGCCTCCATCGTAGCTAGAAAGATTACTACTCGGAAACCGAGCCCATCCATATCCATCACTAGTGATGGATACCTTAAGATAAGGTGTCACTAGACAGCGATCGATGTCCTGATTGAGCGGGCAGTGTGGTAGGACCAAATCGAATCCGCGGTCGAAGTACTTCAAGAGCCGCTGCTCAAAGCTAGGACGGCGCGCGTAGAGCGCTGGCAACACGCACCGATGATTGTAACAGTATTGCGCCATGGGCGTCCCTACCAACTGTCCAGCAAAAACGGCTACTTGGCATGGTCCCAAATCGAAGCCGTGCAAGACCTGAGCGATACTGGAGTATCGGCGCAGAATGATTTGGACAGTAATTTCCCTTGAAACCAGAGTAAGTACTTCTTGAGTTCGGTACACGTGTACCGAACCCGGAGAGTTATGGGTGAATCGATGTGCAAACTTGGCGATGTTCTCTCGAGCCTTTTGTTCCGTCAGATTCACCAGGAAGAAATCGTAATCTTTTGGAGGGAAATCCTCGCTGGTAATAATGGTAGTGATGGCGCCTCCCGCTAGTACCATTCCGAGCTCGGTACATTTGAGCTCGGAATACTCAGGCCAATCCTCCTCGATTATGAACCTTTCCACCTGTTCCCCGGTAGTGACATGATATCCTCCTCTCGAACGGATGACTTGGAAATCTTCACCGGTTTCGATGAGCTTGGGAACCAGCGGGATCTTAAGCGCGACCAGATCGTCAGAGAGAACAGATTGGTGGCGGCTATTCTGCGCCTGCTCGAGTACACCATCTATCTCGGCGGCGATAGAGACCGCCGCCTCCTCAGCAGTGCCTTCATCGATTTTCTGAGCTACGACGCCCTTACGATTACTTTTGTGGATCTTCATTACAGGTCGCTCTCTTTGTTGGTACTTTTCGAGTGACTCTTTAAAAAACTCATTTTTTTATTCTTGGCATGTCGCTAAGAATTTGGTGAGTTAGTCTTCAGCTCCTTCCTCTTCCGGAGCCATTTCGCCGTACCACTCTGCGAAGGTCAATGTTTTTTGCCCTTGGAGATACTGATCCCCATCGATCATCTTAAAGTACGATCCCTGATGCACCTTCGCAGCCGCTATGGTGACCGTCTGAGCGACCGGTTCAAGGTACTTCTTCAGATCATGACGAAACGATGCATCCCAAGAATACCGCGAGGTCACCGTAGTATCGTACGCCATCATATGCATCAGAAGCTTCTTGCCGATTTTCTTCTTATGTAGAGCACCCAGATACTTTTCTACGATGAACAGAAAATCGCTGCGGTGATGATTCGGCAGAACTTGAAAGAGGTCATCAGCTGTAAAGATCATCGGGAAGCTATAGATATCAAATCCTTCACTGTATGAGATCGTCGGGATGATATGCGCCCCCGCCTGGAGCCGAGTGAGG
>Ga0307928_10002731_pt1 | contig 13516 bp, 14 predicted proteins | sample AceLakmetagen232_FD_201815 | JGI IMG/M metagenome (GOLD analysis project Ga0307928, IMG submission 201815) | Saline water microbial communities from Ace Lake, Antarctica - #232 | ecosystem: Environmental > Aquatic > Non-marine Saline and Alkaline > Saline | place: Antarctica: Ace Lake... | reverse complement strand
GTGCTTCTTGCTAATAATGCAGCAATAAATCTATATTCATTGGATGTGAATACTAAATGTATATAACTAAGCGGAAGTTGATCCCAATCTGTATAATCGCTAAATTCATATATTGCCATAATTAATCCGGATTTTTTTGTATTAATTCAAACTCAGTACCTTTTAAATTCTTATTTCCTGCTGTTCTTAATTGCACTAATTCGTCAGCTTCCAAAGTAACTTCTATCCATGTAATTCCATCTTCGGACACTAACCACCTCCCAGCGTTGAAAAATGTAACAATCCAAGTCCATTCTGTAGTATCAAATAAGACATTAGCTCCTATTTTAACTATCCATTTTTTTCTTGTCGCTATTTTGTGGACATATCTTACTTGCCTAATTGTAATTCCTGAGATAATATCTTTTAAATGATAACTGTCAAAGTCTAAACAAGCGAAAGTATGAGTACTGGAAGTATCCCATTGCTGAGTCCCATCATTCCAAGTAATATATTTTAAATATACTGTTGACATTATTTAATAGCCCATTGTTCATCAAAGTTTAATTTTATTACTGACTCTGTTACAAAATGCCCAATACAAGCGTTTAAATCCTCTATAAATGGGTAATCCCCAGTCTTTTGTAATATTGGATAGATTGATAGATTTCCAGCCGCTACACCGATCGCATCTGTTTTTCTTAAATAAATCTTTTGTCCTACGGTTCCAGTAGTTCCTGTAATTCCTTCAATAGTTGACCAATCCTCAGAATAATGCTCTCCATTTACAATTGTTATTGCTAATTCTTCCGTATCAACTCCTAATTCTAAAGCCATTCCATATAATTTTCTAAGGTTTTTAGAGTAACTTATCCCGTCTTTAATCGTTCCATCATCATTAATAGTTACTATATTATTTTTTATTATCGTACCATCGCAAGTTTTAATTTCGACATCATTACTATTTGGTTTTAATATGTCTATTCTCGATGGTGTTACTGCTGAATAACTCGAAGCATCCGCAAATGTAAAGCGTTCGGAATTCTGTAAAGTGATAGATGTTTCTTTATCTTTTTCATGGAAAACTATTTTAGTTACTATATATTCTAAAGAATCGTAAGGAAATTTACTGCCTAAAGTTAGATTTTTCCAATGCGGATTAGTACCTAAAGAACTTGCTGAAAAATTGTTTAAATGATTACATTCTAAAGATAATTCACTTTCATAATAAGCATCTTCTAAGATGTGTAGTTCGTTTAAATAATCTGCCATTTTTTCATAATCTTTACCCTGTACATTCCATATTCCGGCATTAGTCCAGTATGCAGATGTAGGTTCTCCACCTTCAGAACCATACGGCTCTACTTTCATGTAAATAGCATTATGAGTATTATAACTGTTGTAATTCAAATATTGAGTGGAACTTAAAACACTATCAACATACATTCTCATATTATACGGAATGCAAAGATTAAAGTAATCATAATTATAATATGAAGATGTTAAAAATATAGTTGGTGCCAATGTACATAATAATTCTATACCTTCTTTTAACTCGTTTGTATATCTTGCACTCTCCATGAATTGCACTGGTCTTCCTCTTCTATCTGCGAACAATAAAGCATGTTTATCGCCTGACAACTTTTGCCACATCAAATCTTTGCCTTCCATAGCAAATTGAGACGCAATACCGTAATAACTTTCTGACTTTTCGGTTTCATTAGGTGCCATTTTCCCTTTTGAATCAATGAAGTCCTTTATATAAACATTTCCACTTAAAAAATCTTGCCTACCTACAAATTTTATAGTTATTTCAGTTGATGAAGTGAAACTCATTTCTACAAAAACACCGAAATTTGTTGCCATAAAATATAAAAAATCTGTAAATGTTTTTACTTTTGAATTTTCACTCCATAATATTTGTTCTATATCATCTATTCCACCAGTTGGACTTATTTCATTTGTTAATGAAATAGTAATTGTCCAGCTATCATTTAAAACATGTCCGGTTATTGCATCAAATTTTATACTTACACCATTTTCTAACGATTGATCTTCACCTGTTATACTGTTTAAAAGATGCCAGCCACCGCCTAAACTACTCATCCATGCGAACGTATCCGTTCCGCCTGTAGAGTCAATTTTTATAGTAAATGTTTTTGTTGAGGTTGCGGTAAAACTACCTTTTGAAGTTAAATCATTTAATGTATTGCCTCCAGCCGGGACTGCTGAACCTATCAAATATTTTTCATATTTTTTTACTGTCGAATAACTTATAAAAGGGCTAACTTCATCAGTAACATCTCCACCGCTTTCATCTTTATAAACACCTAATTTTAATTTGTTTTTTGTGTCATCTTCCGGAAATGTATAAGGTATTGTGATTGAACCATCAATAGAGTGAAACTTAAATGCAGTCATATAAGCAACATCTTGAGTGTATTCCAGAGCAAGTTGTGCTACTGGTTTTAAATGAGACCATCTTGTAGGGCGAAAATATCCATCAATTTCGCCTTTAGTCCAATTTATTGTATAAGTTTCTCCGTTTTTATTCGTTAATAATTGTGCCGTTATATCAGTTAATCTTTTTAATAAAATATTAGCATTAACTAATTGCATGAAATGCGATTCTAATAATAAACCGAAACTTGTTGTTAACTCATAATGCCCTTTTCTGTCCTCAACGTTCGCATCCCTCCAAGTCGTATCATCAGCCCAATAAGTTCCGTTCCATTCTTTTTCGATTTTATCATTTACATCTTTATGTAATATACCGTCCATTACCTTATCAAATAATGGCTTACAAGTTAAATCCCATTCTCTAACAACGTCCAAAACCTCTGCCCATTCCAAATCGTAAATATTTAAATCAGTCCAGTTTAATTCTGGAATTATCACACCTGCAAACTTTTGATTTGTAACTGTAATTGCCTCACTTATTCTATCAGTATAATAAGCTACGTATCTTAATTTTGTAGTATCCTTAGCATCTTTAACGAATTGTAAAGCATCTAAATATTTTAATCTGTTTTCATCGCTTCTTATTTGAGCCGTATTGATAGTAAAATCTAATTCTGACATTATAAATTTTCCACTTTTAAGCTGTAATTCTCTGGAAATATCACCAACTTCAAATATATTTGCCGTTCCTATAACTGAAAAATCCCAGTAATCACCGTAATTTTGACCAGATATTGCTCCAAAAGTAACTGTAATTCCATCTTCTAATGTTTGTGCTGCTCCCGTAATAACAACATCTGTAGTCCATGCTCCATCAGTCTGATTTCGCCATTGAAAAGTATTCGCAAGTCCAACAACCCCATCTATAACTATTCTATATTCACGAGGGTCAACATCTGTATAAGTACCGCCCGAACTCATATCATCAAGCCCGCTGCCTGTGAAAACAGCGGAGCTTATACTATCTGCAAATAAACCATCTTTAGAATCGGAAATTCTAAAAGTGTTTTTCCATTTGCCCGAATCATCTTCGGTATAAGTTGATATTTGTTCGTAAGTAAGCATTATCCTGTTGCTACATTAACAATTTTACCAGCTAATAACTCATCATATTCTTCAAGTCCAGTACTTCCAGCAGGAATAGCCGGAACCGTTATATCAGTTGTATTAGGATTTATAAAAGCAACAATACCTTCCATAGCTGTATTATAATCAGTTACTGCTCCACCAACACCAACACTATAAGCTTCACCGCCTGCAATTTCTATTTCTACAGTTCCAATTACTTCACCACCAGTAAAAATTAAATCTCCCAAAGGTTTTCCTATAATAAAATGAAATCCCGGGTTTGCTTGAGGTGCTGCTGCCACTCTACCATAACCAACACAAACGGTAATTCTTTTAGTCGTGTCTTTCCAAACAGCTTTTAAAGTTAAATAATCAGAATAAGAAATACCGATACTAAATTTAATTGAATCTGCATTATCTGACAATGGAACTGAAACTCCAGTCGATGCAATATAAGCGTCATTATTCTCAACAGATTTTACAGTATCTCCACCTGTCATTTTTTCCGTAACATAAGTAATGTCCTCATGTACATTTGCTATTTTCGGTTCTTCTGCCGATACGACTGAAAAGTCCATTTGTGTCCCAAAGCTCGCAATTGCTTTTGTTGACCCCGTTAAAGCGACTACAGATAATCGCACAAATTGTGTGCTTTTTACTCTTGTAGTTGTTATTCCTGAATTCGCTCCCATAATTATATCTTCCTATTATTAAACAAATCATTTATAATATCTTTATAAACTTGATAATCTTTTGAGAGCCATTTTTTTAAAACTGTATAATTTTCATCTTGTGTATATCTTTGAAATTTTTCATTATGACCAATTCCAATACCTTTACGTCCCGGAAGTCCTTTTATTCCTATTTGTAAAAATTTATTATCTTCATATATTTGCTTTTTACATGAGATATTATGCCATAATTTCATATCAAAATGAATAGGATAGTTATTTAATCCTTCAATTATCTCAGGAATTATTGACTTTTTAAAAGCCGTTTGGCATAAAGAAGCATGATTTTTATTTTTATAATCAGCAAATTTTTGAGTAGCCATGTGAAAATAGCGAGTATTTCTATATCCAACCAAATCAAATTCATCTAATTTATTACTGATTTCTTCTATATAAGTAGGAGCATAATAGTCGTCGTCTTCTATAATGATTATCTTAGAACCTACAACATACTTTAAAGCTGTTTTTAAGTTAATGTTTAACGTATATTCAGGATCACTTTCCAAAGGCTCCCTACGAATGTATTGCATGTTTTTATATGTCGGAATTAAAGGTGTCTTTCCATCATCAATAACAAGCCATTGAATAGGTTTTACCGTTTGGTTTTGCATCCACTTTTCACATAATGCGAATGCTTCGGGACGGTCTCCAGTTGGTGTTATTGCTGTTATCATGTTATATAGTAATCCCTTCTTTCTTTTGTGAAAAGAGCTGAACATGGAACTTGTTTAATATCAATTAATTCTTGATTTTTTCTTTCTAACTTATATTTTTTTTCTAATTTTAGGAGCCGATCTCTGAAACTTAAAAGTAAATTTTTGTAATCAATTGTTTCTTTGTTTTTTATCTTTGCTTCTTCCCAATGCCGATAAAACTTTTTATATAAATCAGTCAATCTATTAGGATAATCAACAGGGTACTTAGTATCAATATCCTGCTTGTCATTAGAAATACTAATTAACCATTTTGATAATTCTTTCTGGATTACAATTGTTAATATTTCAGATTTATTTAATTTGCCTATAACATCAGGAAAAGGAAGCGAATGTTTCCAAACTATATCTGTATAAATTTCATTTTTACTATTAGGGAAAACTTCAACTTTATAATTTAACCTTATTAATTGTTCAACATAATTAGTTGCTGATCTTTGCAAGCCGATTATTTGTATTTTCTTGATTGTCTTTCCACCTAATAAAGAACCATATTCTTCTTTTTCATGCCATTGAATTAATTCTCTGCCATAATCTGAAACCGCATGAATTGCTTTGCCTTTACGTTTTAACCACTTTTTGCTATATTCTTTAAAATATTTACCGTAATAATCACAAGTTGACTCCCATTCTTCAACTGAAATAGCCTTACCGTAATGCTTAACGTAACCACTTTTAAAAGCCTTACTTTTTTTAGGTAAAGTCACTTCCCTCTGGACAGGTCTGCTATAATTCAATTCATTAGAATTTTTAAAAGCTATTATTATTTCTCTATATTCCGGTCCCAGCCACTTACGATCTTTATAATTTTTATCGACATCTTCTTTAGTAATATAGAAGTCAAATAATCTCATTTTTACAGCATTGAAATTAGCTTTTTTAAGTAATTCCCAATCAAATTCTATTCTTTCATCAGCATCTATATAAACAAACCAATCATCTTTATTTGCGTTTTGTCTTGCATATTCTAATAGCTTTTTCCTATCGTGAGTTTCTGCCATCGGTCTATCTTCAGTTGACCATGTTTTATTCTCTAATACCTTTCGTACTTTTTCCTTAGTTTTACAAATCTCTACAGTATTATCTGTAGAAGCATCATCGTAGACATAAATGTCATCGCAAAATTCACTTAAATGATCTAAGGTATCACTTATGATAAGGCTTTCATTTCTGATTCGTGTTAATCCTATTATTTTCATTTTATTTTACTCCAATTTTTATCACCTAAATTAATTTCTGTTATATCCCATTTGTCTAATTGTGAATATATTAAATCTTTAAAATCTTTAAAATTTAGTTCATATCCTTCAATAATAATATCTCTGTTTTGATATACTTGTAACCAAGGTTTTATAATTTCTATAAAATAATCTATATAGTCTTTTCTTAGTACCCCTCTTGACATATCAGATAAATATTTAGCTGAATATAACTGCCTCATACGGTGCATTGTCCATGATGAGAATAATCTATCAGTACTATATGAAGTATATCCTAAACCTACATATGAAGCGGCTAATGTACTTTTACCACTCCCAGACTGCCCGTATATTAGTATTGCTTTTGGCTTTGTTCTTATTGGTTTTGATAAATGGAAAATATATCTTTTAGAAATATCTGGAGTAATCGCTATTCCTTTTTCTTCTATAACATTAAAATATTTTTTAGCGATATGTAAAAAAGCCGATTTTGAAGGTATGAATATATTCCTATGTGATAATGTAAACATTGGTTTTTCTTCATCATTTAACCAAATATCCAGAACTACTTTTTCTGTACTTTTTGCGAATAAAGAAAACAATAAATCTAAATTATTAATATAATGTAGCATTGCCGATGCAATAATAATATCATAATTCCCAGAGATTTTTTCTGCTGGCAAACAATCAAATCTTAAATTAGGAAAAAGAGTTCTTGCCTGCTTTATATATTCATTATTTTTATCTATTCCACGAGTAATTGCACCTTGCTCAGTTGCAAGATTGCACATCATACCTAAATTACAACCTACATCTAAAATCTTTTTCCCTTTTAAATTTATATCCTGAAAAAGTTGATTAAACTTTATAGGCGTATCTATATTGCCTTTTTGGACGATAACACCGTTTTTAATTATTTTTTGATAAGGATTCATAACAATCCTTTAATTTTATTACATCTTTTCAAATAAGTATGTTTTTCTAATGTCCTTTTTTGCCCTGCTATGGCTATCTTTTCCCGTTCGCTATCGTGTTTTAAGTAATAATTAATTAATTCTTTCATTTCCGAATATGATTTATAAGTGATTATTTCTTTGTTTATGTCCCAAAAATCGCTTAATCCAGCAACATATTCAGTAATTAATAATGCTCCACTTGCAGTCGCTTCAAACATTCTCATATTAATTTCTTTAAATACTGAATGATTTGCAATAATTTTAGTCCTATTATATAATTTAGATATGTCCTCGAAATAGATATTATCTTTAATTATCACCTGAGGAAATGCAGATTGTAATTTTTTTATAAATTCTTTGCGTTTTAAATTCGATATTCTACCTACAAATGATAAATCATAAATTCTCGATAACTTCCTATCGAAAAATATATTATTGTCTATTGCTGAAGGTAAATGAATACCTTCAATATTAAGGTTTTGACTTTTAAATTTAATATCAGCATGACTTTCTACATATCGTTTTAATGTTATACTATTATCTATAGTTGCAATTTCTTGTTTGATATTCAAAATACCCATATCGTTACCATAACAGATACTTTTCCCACCGCCCTCTTTTAAACCTAACGCCTTTAATTGTCTTTCTAATTGTCGAGCTATTCCGTAATCAGTTGATGAACTATTAATAAATTCAAAATCAGATTCTTTTGAGATATAATTTTTATATAAATTAATATAACTTTCAGCTTGTTTATTTGAATCGAATTCCTTTGAATATTCAAGATTATTTTCTCCATCTTTAGAATCGTATTTTGATAATTCTTGAATAAAGTCTTCAACCGTTAAATCTTTTTTATAAGCACGACCGGAAAAATTACATTTTAAACTTTCATTTATATTTTCTTTTAAATATCCGTCTGCATAAGCAGCTTGATAATTCCTATTATCGTAAACTATAACAGCCCGACCGCATGACATTGACTCATATATTCCACGCCCTAAACTTACTACTAAATCAGCATCATTAATATAATTCTCTACATTTCTCTTACCTTTAATAGTAGTTAAATTCAACCCTAATTTATCGCATGCTTGCTTTATTAAAACATTCGCTTTTGGAGTCTTACAAAGACTTAATATATTCGTTAATTTTTTATTTATTGGTTTTAATGGTTTGAAGATATTTCTATCAACTCCATTGTAAACTACAGAACTCTTAAAACCTTTGTCTTTTAAAAAACTCTGTATTTCTTTTGAAATTGAAACATAAACATCGGCTCCGATTCTCGGCTGTTCTAAAAGTGGAGTCGTTCCGTGTACTGTGCAAATTTTCACACCCCTAAAATGACGGAATTTTTCTAAACAGGTGTTATGAGAAAATAATATTAAATCATATTCATCTTTAGGCTCTTTAACTATCTCAGCTAACATATTTGCTTTTTGTTCATAAGAATATAAATCTACAGTATAACCCATTTTCTTTAATTCTTGATATAAAGTTAATGTGGAATTTTCGCTCCCGTTAGGATTAGATAAGTGATGATTAGCTACTAATATTTTCAAACGGTTATTTTCTTTATGAATTATATCAAAAATCTTCTTATCGCTCCATAATTCTTTTAGTAATTTATTATTCTTTATTGTGTGGTCAAAACGTCCCTTTGATTGACTGTGATAATGTATTAACGGTTTTTCAATATATCCAAATTTAACTCCGATATTTAAAGCTCTAAAACCTAAATCCTGATCTTCGGCACCGTTAAAAAATCTCTCATCATATCCACCAAGTTTATTCCATAGCTTCTTTTTGATTTTAAAACAGAAACCAGTTGGCATTAAACAATCTTCTAATCTTAAAGCTAAATAACCCTGAGCTTTTCCATTTTTCATATTATAAGCAATACCATATTTTAACCTATCTTCCGAAGGTTTAAATTGAGCACATCCGGTAAACTCTGTTTCGTGTTTGGCAAGTTCGGTTAAAATTTCATTATCAGGAATAACGTCATCATTTAAAAATATTAAAGTATCTGTTTTTGCTGCTTTCGCGCCGCTATTACAATTCTCAGCAAAGGAACCGCCGGAAGCTACTATCACATTAAATATATCATGGTCAATTAACGATAAGCAATTTTTTAATAAATCATGCCGATTATGGTGAGGTATGATTATATCAGCTATTTTTTCCTTTATTTCTATTTTTGCTTTTTCTTGTGTTTTTTCTTGAGTTATAATAATTGTTTTCTCGGTACTTTTCTCGGTACTTTTTTCATTTTTACCATTGATAATAATTCTTTCACCTTCATTGATTATTACTGTCTTATTTCCATTTAAATCATAATCAATTAATAACTGCTTAACAACTCCTACATTAGGATCACCAGCAAGATTATTAGAAGCGACTACATCTAAACAATTATTAACAACTAAATTATTCAATAATTCAGTAACATCTATTCCTTTTAAATCATCATTAGTATAATATGATGCGTAATTAATTTTAAGATTCAATTTGCCTCCTAATTGTTTTCCTTAATTCATTTTGATTTATATATCCTTTTAACTTATCGAAAAAATCCAAATATGTTATTTTATCAAATGTTTGCAATTGAGATTTCTTACCCACATTATAAATCTTACATTTTTTCTCACTCCTAAATACTTCAAACATATTTCTATATTTAGGCAAAGAATTATAATTTACTTTTTGATGCCATTCATCAATACTGTGAAAATTATTATCAAATATTAATCTTGCTCCATCTTTTTTAAATACAGTATTTGAATCATATCCTAATAAGAATATCTCTCCAATATCTAATAATTTTATTGCTAAGGAAAGACTAAATACACCAGTTAAAAATTTACTATATAATCCCTCCCTAATTTTCGCCTCTCTGTGATATATAGTTGAATTTGGTATATAATATACATTTGACATTTTAGGCATATCAGAGCCATTCCTTGACACTTTTAAGGGTATGTTATTAATACCAGACCAGTTCTTATTTTGAAATTTAGGATCAACATAAGTTAGAATTGTACAATCTAAATATCTATAAGCATAATTACATCCAATAGTGAAACGGTCTTTTAAAGCTTCCCATAAACCTAATTCAATCCCTTCCGAGATTGACTTTCCACCACCTATTATTATTAGTTGTTTAGGCTTCATCTAAACTCCCTACGTGTTTTAATTTTAAATCAGCAGCAAGTGCAAAACCTGTTGGAAGTGTTAAAGGTAAAACATCACCCCCTATTATGGCAGCATAAATATTCTTACCAATAGTAGTTCCTATATTACCTTTTAATTGTATGTTCGGATGTACTGTTGCTCTTGCGATTGTTTCACCTTCAACAACCCATGAATCCGCTGGAATAGTAAAACTACCTATACAATTCTCAGAATCATATGTTGCTTTATATACGATTTCGGCAGCGGCTACCAAAGTTATAATGTCAGAATTATAAAGTAATACTGTCATTGCTTTTTGGACTAATACATCCCCAGACGCCGGATCCATAGTTTGCAATAATACAAATTCTTCAACGACTGCTCTTTGCTTTACTGCTGCAAAAGCATTACTAAAAGTTATAATAGTTCCATGCAATAACTGGGCTAACTCTATAGCTCCCGTTGTTGGAGTGCCTACGGTTACAAAATCAGTTCCCTTGACTACATCCGCTATTGGATTGACTTCTAAAAAATCTATCTCTGCCATTATAATTCTTTCGTTCTATTTGTTTCAAATTTCATACTAATTCTACCATCGTGACTATCGGGAGCGTTCAAATCTAAAGTGCTATCTGGTTTTAATTTCACTTCTATATAATCGCTATCTTTTTCAAGCCACATATAAACCGTTCCTTGTAAATCACAAACAGGCTCCCACCACTCGCAAGGAGTTACACCAGTACATTCAACGTGCAATCCTAATACTTGACACCTTTTAAAGTTTTGCCCTGCGATTTCAGAACCGTTTTTAGATACCCATAATTCTAAATAATCTGCCTTAGTCGTTGAAGGTGAACTAATGCTCGTCAACCATTTTGCATTTATTTTATAAAGTCCCGTTTTTCCTACTCTAAATTTATCTTCAGAATCTTTATATATATTGATTCCAGTTGATTCAAAGTTTATAGTATCAAAAGAACAAACCGTATAAACAGTCTTAGGGAATAAACCTGTAAAATTATCTATACTCCATTCAGCAAAACCGTCTTTAGTAAACCATATTTTTTGAGTAGTAAGTTTGAATCTATTACTATAAGTTATTCCCTTATCAGGTCTGGTAAACTGATTGCTTGCTGAATCTACTTTTTGATTATATGTTTGTGCTTCTAATGCCATTATATTAATATACTTTCAATACTTTCTAATTGATTAGCCGTTAACTCAGGTAAATCATCAAATTTGATACAATGTAATTCCAAAGTTTCTTCTATTTCTTCAAATGCTTTTTCGGTATCTTCTTTTTCCTTAATTGCATCTTTATACTTATCCATTAACTCTGCCATATTTGCCTCAAATATTTCTTTTTTTTCTATAACAAAGTTTCCATTTTCTACTTTAGGATTTCCATTTTCGTCTTTCTCTGCCATCGCTTGACATAATTCTAATCGTTCTTGATCGTATTTTATAAAATCTCCACTAAGGTTAATCTCCTTATAAACTTCTTTCATAACTCTATTAATTTCTTTTTTAGACTTATTCACTGCATACGCAAACTTAGTTCCTACAACATTGCTAACAGAATTTAATCCGTGCAATAATTTTACTAATTCTCTTCTTTTTATAACTATACTCATCTGAGCCTCCGATTAATTAATTTAATTCTTTATATAATTCATCTATTCTTTCATGAGCTGCATTTATATTAGCTCCATTTTTATTCTCAACTGCCAAAATCCCATCAATTTTATTGTTAATTGTATCTAATTGATATGTTATTAATTCCCTGTCAACTTTTTTTTCAATTTCTTTTTCAAAACCTTGTACTTTTCCTTTTAATATTATAATATCTTCAGCTTTTTTAAAAGCTCCCGTTTTCCAAGATAGAATAAACATTATAATCGGAACTGCGTAAATACCTAATAATTGCCATGCTTGAATATCCATTATGTTAAAATCTCCGTTGGATAGTTTTCAGTTTTAACTACATTATCTACTTCATCTAAAGTTCCGGTTACTTCAATAGCAGCTTTTAACCTATAGAATTCAGTTCTAAATGCTTGCACGGTCTTTTTATATTTCGCCTTTGCTTGTGGTTCTTTTACGTCATAAATACCCTCTAAGGCATTAATTCTTTTGTAATCAGGTAAAAAAGTAGACCGCTTTGTAAATGCTAATTGACTCATATTAAAAATAGCTGCGTTCTGATAATCAGATAATTCCGGTTGTGGAAATTCAACAATTGTGAAATCGTTATCTATTCGCCACTTAATTACTTTCGGGCTTGCCTCACCTGCTCTTACTACTTTTTGCTCATTATCATCTTCAAAGATAATAACAAAAGTAGTTTCTTGTCTATTCGTAAATCTTTTAATATAGTTCATTATGCTGCCCTATTTGGTGGTTTAAAGTTTCTTGTCTATTCGTAAATCTTTTAATATAGTTCATTATGCTGCCCTATTTGGTGGTGTAAAGTTTCTTGTGTATATCGCTTTGCCTTTTGTGATTAAAGTAGAATCCACATAACCATAAAAATAGAAACCAGGTCTTTGAGCTCTACCAATTTTTATACCATCTGAACAACCATCCCCCCAAACATAAGCTTCATACCCAGTCCTTTTAGATCCACCAATACCATCGTTAAATAATTGGAAAACCCCATTTCTTCTAACAAGAGCAATGTGTTGCCAAGTAGTTAAAGCAAAATGACCAACATAAAGTGTTGGGACATAAGTCCCAGTATTATTAATAAAGCTTACACATTCAACTGTAAGCGAACTATTTCTAATACCCCAATTAGTAGGAGCAGCAGAGGGATTGCAATAACCTCTACCAATTACAACATCTCTCGCTGAAAAAGTTATAGGATAAATCCATAATTCTACAGTAAAATCACCAATACCAAAATCATAATCAACATCATAAGGCATATCTAAATATTTTGAATCACTATTATTAAAAAATGCTGATGCAGTCCCAAACTTTTTAATTGCTGTTTTTGTTAATGTACCTGAACCAGGATTATTTACTGTATTCCCACTCGGCGAACTATCTGTAAATGTAGTCCCATCATTCACCCCGTCCATTCTAAGATTTAATTTACAATGGCTATTATTTCTACTTGTTTTTTGTCCTAATATCATAATAACTCTACAATCAAAAGTTGATCCCAATCTTGCAAACATTCTATATCAAAAGTTGATCCCATTATCATATTCATTTCTACGTGGATAACT
>Ga0307928_10002729_pt1 | contig 13518 bp, 33 predicted proteins | sample AceLakmetagen232_FD_201815 | JGI IMG/M metagenome (GOLD analysis project Ga0307928, IMG submission 201815) | Saline water microbial communities from Ace Lake, Antarctica - #232 | ecosystem: Environmental > Aquatic > Non-marine Saline and Alkaline > Saline | place: Antarctica: Ace Lake... | reverse complement strand
ACTTATAAGCGTGATTCCCATCAATATATACAAAATCAAGTTCATCGGGAACATCATTCACTGCATCTGCTGACATTTTCTTTACAAAGGTCAATCTTTCATTAAACTTAGAGAGCCGTTTTTGTGCAATATCAAAAGCATGTGGGATGGTCTTTCCCGACCTGTGATGGAATTCGTCATAATGTAAGTATGGGTCAATCAGATAAATATGTTTAATTGATAAATGCAATAGCATATTTCTTGCGTTTTCACCGTTAAATGTACCAATCTCTGCTCCAATTAAATTACCATTGAGATTCTTGGAAACATATTTAATCATTGGCCGCCTTATCCGAAGGTCTAAAGCAAATATCTTCAGCTCATTCAATGTTTTATTTTTCTCTGCGAAATCTATGATATATTCGACTTTTTTGCGAAATTTAGGTTTTTTATGTAAAGTTTGTTCCATGCTCATTTAATCTTAACTCCAAGCGGGTTCAACTTAATCATCTTTTCTAATAACTCATAGTAGCATTTAATGCAATAGTAATGGTTTTTTATTCTTTTCTTTTTTCTATAGAAGCCTAGTTTGCAGTCGCATTTATAACATCTCTTATCCATTAGTGAAAACTCTCCTTTACCTTTTTTCCGTATTTCTTTAGACATTCTAGACATGTCCATTTATCGTCATCTGGATAAGCAACTAGCACGTTATCTTCTGCTACTTTCCCGCATTTGTAACACTTCTCAGGCATTTTGGTAATCTCCTCTTATGTTCGGATTTCTTAATCATCTCTTTAACCTTTATAATATCCTCTCTCTTAAAGCCAGTTCTCTCTTGGCATGACTCAACAGAGTACCATTCATTAAACCAACAATGTTCGGGTTTTAGATGTTTAAGTATCTCATCCAGCTTCTCATAAGACATTCCTATCTCACCTTCATCTGTCTGTCCTTCCCATAGGTCAGCACTAGGTTTAGCATCTATAATTTTTTTAGGAACTTTAAGATACTCAGCAAGTTTATAAACATCTGTTTTGTATAGATGTTGTATGGGTTCAAAGTCACTACCACCATCGCCATATTTTGTGAAGTAACCTATCAGGTGTTCTGATTTGTTTGTTGTGCCAACTAATAAGGCATTATTTAGTTCACAGTTTAATCTCAAGTTGGACATTATAAGTCTGGATTTAAGATTACCATACGCTAATCTGTTATTCTTTTTTATATTTGGGTGCCTTTTTCTAGCATAATGCATTTCATCTAAATTAAAGGTATAATATACCTCGCAAAACATATGATACTTAGGTGTTAATTTTACTAATTTTGCGTATGTATCAGTGTCCTTATAGAAATGATATGTTCTTACACCATTAAGACCTAATGTCTTTACACATAATGCTAAGACTACTGCACTATCTATACCGCCAGATAGTCCAAGAACTACTCCTTTAGCGCCTGCGTCTTCAACTGTATCTTTGATAAACTTACATATCCGTTCTGTTTCTGCTTCACACTTCATGGATACCACCCATTAATAACCTCAACAGTGTCAATTAAAGTAACTCCCTTACCAACCATAGTAGCTATTGCTAGTAAGCCATTTCCATCAGATATCTCTTTTATGGCATCTTTAACTAAATATACCTCAATGCCTAGTTTACGCAGCCCAAGTACAGCGTCCTTTACACAGAACTCAGTAGCAACTCCATAGACTATAGCAGTTTTAACGCGTATCTTGTCTAGGAACTTGATTACATTGCGATTATCAAATACATTGGTAGTTTGCTTCTCAAATATTATCTGTCTGTAGCTTCGCTCGTAGATTTGTATCTCGTTGTTAGATAATTCTTCATATCTGCCGTACATTCCTATCTTACTAGGTACAAATACGTGGTGGTCTAGTAATGTTTCAGGTATCTTCTCTTGTCCGGTTGTACCATCCATACAATGTTTTGGAAATATTGCAAGTTCGTCGTCATCGGCAAAGTGTCTATCCACACTGCCCAATATTCTTATATTGCTGTCTTTTGCATGCCATGTTAAATCATCTAGATTTGGTCGTATGTATATTGCGTCTTCTATATACAGGGCACCTTTAATGCCCATGAAGTCTTTCTGGGTATCTACATCCCAGAATACAATATCTTCAGTCATGTTAGAACCAATCGTCGAATCTTTTACGTAGTCGACTTAATAGGCTCCACTTTGCGACTAGTTTCACTAGTTTAATACTATCTACAACTGCAACTTTGTTTTTATACCAGCTACCAATAAATGCTGTGGTTGACTTTATTTCCACAAGCCAAAGTTCATTGTTGGTCTCATCTATCTGTTTCTTCGCTTCGCGCTTATCCAGCAGGACGCTGAATCTTCCTTTATTTAGGGCATCCCGGTCCATTATATACTTGCATTTCCGCACTACTTTCTCACTATTTGGTATCTGGAAGCTACCTGCTGTCAGTCGCTGGCATTGGTATGGTGTTGCCATTCCGCCATTGCGACGGCGACGGTTCATCAGCTTATATCCTACTTTAGGCACATTATTGTGCATTACTTTTTTTATGTTTCCTTCTATACACATTCTTTTTCACCTTCTATTATCTAATAATAGTCTGATATTGAGATTTTACAGATACCTCTCTCTAGCTGTTTATTTATAGCCTTTACCAATTCTGGTAATGCCTTTTGTTCAGCATCGCCATGAACAGATATTTCTATTTCCATGCTTATATCCTCCTTTCTGGAATCTTAAATTGAGTAACCAAATACTTTAGATAATCTTTATTGTTACACATTTGTTTTCCTGGTGAATCTGATATCTTAGCAACAGGTTTGCCATCACATTTAGTCATCTTTATAACTATCTGTAACGGTTTAATACCACAATCATTGGTTAAGTTCGTACCTATACCAAATGATACCTTAATCTTATTAGAATACTTCTTATGCAACCTTATCATTTCAGGAAATGTTAAGCCATCACTAAATACTGCTGTCTTAGTCTTTGGGTCTATATCCATAGATATATAGTGCTTTACTAATCTATCACACCATTCATCTGGACTACCACTATCATGTCTTGCCCCATCAAACAACTTAGCAAAATACATATCAAAGTCATTAAAGAATGCATCCATACCTAGAGTATCCGATAATGCTATACCCAAATCCCCCCTATATACGTCTGCCCATACTTGGAATGCATACTTCTGTGAATCTGATAATCTAACTTGTGTTTGCATAGCCTGTATGAATTCATGTGCCATAGTTCCTATAGGTTTAATGTTATATTTCTTGGCTAGATACACATTAGACGTGCCAATGAAGTTATCATAGGAATTAGAGTTAGTGGTTAAGGATATTAATTTATCATGCCATCTCTTACCAAACCTCCTTCGAGAACCAAAGTCAGCAAATCTAATACCACTTCCTTCTATCATTTCTAATTTTGACATAAGGTTATATCTGCCAGTGAAATATTCATTGGTAGTAAATCTGTTAATCCTAGTACCATTACATTTAGGAATGGAATATAATTCTGATATAATAGCCAACAGAGGAACTTCCCATAGAATAGTATTAAGCCATGTTCCCCTAATATGTACAACCAAATCACCAAAGTGTGGAAACCCTACATTAACTTCTTCTGGATTAAATCTGTACCTCTTTAGATACTCTAAATATCCTTTACTAAATAATCCTAATGACTTAAGATACTTAATATCACTATCCTTAAATCTAAGTTTAGCCATAGATTCAACCTCTTTTAAAAACCTTTCCCTATAGATATGGTCATGGAATGATATATCCTTAGTCCTATTCTTAAAAGCATACTCTACCTCTACATCAGGGAACTTCTTGAATACTACCTGTTGCATGGTGAATTTATAGAAATCTGTATCTAGCATACTGGTTATTATTGGCATTACATCTTCCTCCAAAATACACTCCTACTCATATAGTTAGCCTTATGTTTCTTATTCATGCCTTGCTTTTTAGATAGATTAGATAACCTATCAGCATATTTAATCAAGTAACCATCTAGCGTTTTCAACCTAGGAAAACAGTTCTTAGGTTCGTTATTAAAGGATGTAACTTCTATTACTAGGTCAGCTACTACTTTACCAAAATTAATCCGTATATCATGATATGATATAGTAGTATCTTCTACCACGTCATGCAAATAACAGGCAGTTATTAAATTTTGCTTCTCCTCATTAGTGTAATCTTCGTTGCCAGCTAAACATGTTTTGAGAATACTCACTACATGGACAACATGTTCTAAGAAGTAATCTCTATTTGCAAGGTCCGCCGCTCCGTAATGGGCTTCTTCTGCATAATTAAATGCCTTTATTTCCCAGTCTTCCATGTATATCCTACCTGTATATTATAATAACACACGCCAATATAATTAATGCTATTGCTACAATAACTGAGCCATTTATATGTATTTCGTTTCGCATTACTTAACCCGCCTCTACATAGTCTACTTTTGCCGAATGATTTGTTTCCCACGGAAACTGAATGAACTGGCCACCCTTCTTATATACCCATTTAGCAGGTATTACCTGGCTGTCCTTACTATAATATAAGGTAGCGATAGAATACCCGCCTTTATCGTATGGCATAAGAGTATATCCTGTATCTGCTATATCATCTACTATTAAAGTACGATATGATGGCCCTTCTACAACGGGTACCCCCGATAAGTGGGATAAATACACCGCCACAACTTGGCCACCTCGCGGAATGCCGTATATACTAGCAAAATTCTTATCAACCATCCAGATGGAAATTTCTTTACAGCCCTTTATAAAGGACTCATGGGTTATCTGTTGCATTATCCAGCACCTTGTAGCCGCATTTCGGACATATTAAATATGCCACACCAGAGAAAAGAACAGTTTCCATCTGTGGGTATTTGCCATCCACTTTATTAGCCTTCTTGATATAACATCTGGCACATCTCATGCTCGTTTCACCTTCTGGCACACTGTACATCGCCATTCGTTGTTCTTCATGCTGTTATGTACGCGCTTCCCAGCACCGTACAACTTGTCCTGTGCGGCATTTGTACAGCCACACTTCATAACTGCTGCTGTCATAGTTTACCTGCTATCTCTTTTTGGTATTGAAGCATTGAAGCATTGTTGTTGTTTCCGCTTTGATACTGTTTATTGCTGCAGCTGATAGTATTTGAAATACACCTAAGAGAAATTCTTTGTCAGATGGGGTTCCGGTTTGTATCTGTTGCATTGCAAGCACTTGGTTGATATGATGTTCAAGTTGTATACACCGTGCTTTAAGATAGTCTTCCATTATTTCGTCAACGATAGCATATTCCGTCTTAAATCTGTCACATTCAACCTTACAATTCTTTCCAATAAAAATATATTTCTCCATATTTCACCTCTAATATAAATATAGTGTGCCAATTAATAAATATATTGGGCGAAACACCCTACAGTATTCCTTAAAAAAAGCTTAGGCGCCGTGGCCTGCAGTTCCGCAAAAAGGGCAAATCTGCGAAGCGTGTTCTGCAGAATCCCAGTGGGCCCCACATTCGGCACAGCTAAATTTTGTCATATATAGATATATTCATCGGCCCACTATTTAAATATGCTGTCTTATGACCCGGTCGGCACCTCGGCTTCAATGGTAACTTCCGTAACGGTATGTTGTGATAGTCTGCTATGGATTTCAGCATCAATTTCCTGTATATGGGTTGCCCATGGACTGCTATGTTTCGCTAAAAATTTGCGATGTTTAATTAATTCTTCAACCGTATGGTCTTCCCATCTCTTCAAGCCAATTCCATAATACCAACCACCTATCACAACTTAACCTCCAGGTCAACTGCAGTTATTTGTTTCCAGTCTAATGCTGGTTGTTTGAACCAGCTTGAACAACTAGAACAAAACCAATCCATCCCTCGTTCAGTATAGTTTGGCTCAATATCATCCCCTTCACATTCTGGACAGATTGGATGTATATTCTCTATGATATTGGTTATATAGTCGGAGTGCCTGTCCTCTGTATGGCCGCATGTTGTGCATTTAAATCTGTCACCGTCATTATTATCAAACTGCAACCAGCCCTCACATTCTGTACATTTAAATATATTTGTCATAGTCCTCCTTCTTGTCCATCATTACCCACATCACATATTGAAATACAAGTATAGCAGGCAAAGTTACAACTGAAGATGTGTGTTTGGCAAATGGCTTACTGTCATATACTTCACAAAATGTCTTATACATTTCCGGATAATATCGTTGTATAAAGGCCATAAAACCATAGAAAAATGCCGTGACAACTGGGCATGCTTCCACATAGCGTACCTCAACAAACCCCTCCTTAAGATTAATGACAAACGGAAAAGTCCTACAGGGATACGGTCTCACTTCATAGACTGCACATTTGTTATCTTCACCTAAAAATACACATCCTTCATCAGTATTTAGCAACGTATTCTTATTTTCAACCATTCTGACATATTTGCGTTTAAAAGCCCCAATGCTGATATTGAGATGTGTTGCCATTTGTTTCATCTCCTTGGCATTTACATACACCGTTGGAAATTTGCAACATATCCCGCAAGAGAGGCAATCGCCATAGTCAGGCAGCAATGATTGTAAAATGTTTAATGTTCCTTGATTGACGTTCATCTTCCTCAATAATAATATAGATTGCCAATATATATAATTATTGAACAACATGCTGTAGGATTTTCCAGGCGCAAAAACTATATATAGGTGCAACCCTTCTCTATTTTGTATGAAAAATAACAAAAAGGAGGTGAAAAAAAAGTGTCGAAGCGTAGAAAAATAAAGCAAGCAACACCTGTGCAATCTGTACCTGTAGATGTACCTGCATCTGTGCCAGAAGCTAAAAACCCAATCGAATTCATAAAGACCGTAACTCGCAGACATCAACCAAAAGCAAACAGCACAAAACTACTCAGATTTACCGATGAAATTAAATTCGTCAATGCATTTACAACTGGATTTATCAAAGGCGAAGTTGAAGAATCCAACATTAAGATTCTTGCAGATGTTAAAGCCTACTTGAGGCAAATGTCTGGTAATCCATACAATCTCAAAGACAATGAGGCGAATGCTGGCATACATGCAGATATGCGCAATCTATGTATACATGGTATTGTGCTTGGAGATGTAGAAGTCAAACTACAAGCCAAACAAGTTTCCACAAACCGTGTTGCATACTGGAATCCAGTTCTTGCACAACAGCTTATCAGAGATGCTGAATCTGACGAAGAGAAAAAGCAGATGGCAGCACGTATGAAAATACTATCTGGTTTGCCAAACCGTGCAGGGTATGGTTTACCAACATCTGAGTAGACCAAAATCTACTCTCTTCTTTTTTTCTTTTTAGGTAAAGTACACTCTATGTCTACGCTTGCTATTAGAACCATGTGTTGCCGGGAATGGTGTTTTTCAAAATAGGACCTGGCCATGTCAGCCATTATTTTATGTAGTGTTTCTTCCGTCCATAACGGCGGATAACCTGCCGTATAATCTGCCATTATTTTAACCACACTATTTCGTAGCCGTTCTTCTGCAGTTGTTTAATAATAGAGATGCAGAGAAAACATAGCGACGTAATAAGTGCACCAAATGCTATTAATGGCCAGCCTACCAACACTAAGATGATTGGACTCCATATAGCCGATATTAGTGCTAGTGTGATATGTAGTTTAAAATTCTTATAAAATGCTATCTTTACAGTTCCTGAATTTGGTGTCATTTATTTCCTCCTATACATGAACCCAAAGGGGCCGAAGCCCCCTTAAGTCCATCGGTGAGTTATGGTTGTGGTTGTCTGATAATCGTTAATGCATCTCTCACATGTTGTGGTGATGTGATGCCTTCTTCGTCATATTTACCTTCTTCAACCTCAAAGTACTGTTTAAGTCGAACGTACTTTGAAAGCATTAAATGGTGGTTTTTATTCATCTTTCCTCTAAAATAAATATAAGGTGCCAATTTATATTATTTGTTGTCAGGCATTATTTCTTACTTCCTTGCCTTTTGATTTATTTTTCTTAACAATCTTCTCATATTCTTTAGCATCACAACCAATTATTTTCCAATTTTTATCAAATATGAGCCCACCGACATTATACATTTTCTTTTAACTCCTTAATTTATCTTTATATTCCTTCTTGTTAAATATCTTAATCCATTTCTGTCTATGTTGGTTAAATTTTCGTGCATAATATTTTTGATTTGTTTTTATAGTATCTTCCTAATAGGATTTTGGCACATTCCCTGTGCAACCTATTCTGCATCATTTTAAATTTTCATCCATTTGCTTCAACCATACCGTCTTATGTAGTATTTTTGCAAAGAAAGCCTGAACTAGTAATATGGCATCTACAAAGTAAACTAAAATCATCTTACACCTCCACACAGATAACCAATGTGATAACATACCCAATATAATATTTTACCTGTCATAATCATCCTCCAATCTCACTACATCATCCAACTCCGGCGTAGAGAACTCTATAATATGGCAATCACCTGTTGCTTCAATTCTGTGAACTACACCTGGCTTAATCTCATATACATTACCAGGACTAAGTAAGTATGTTTTTTTACCTATTGTAATGCGGCCAACTCCACTTTCCAAGTAAATAGTTTCCTGTTTTATTTTGTGAAACTGTAAACTAGTTCTGTGACCTGCTATAATATAAATCTTTTTACCAGCATACTTATCATTATGGGTTATCCATAATTCACTACCCCACGGTTTGGTTACCAATTTCATATTTCCACCTTATAGTCGCATTTAATATCCGAACATCCAACCCATTTTTCGCCGCCACACCCCGAATACCAGTTTTTTAAAGGCTTCCCACATATAGGACAGCTATGTACCATGGTCGCCATCCAATCCGGTGTGTTTGCGGAAATCCTCAACTGCTTTTCTGGACGATATAACATGAAGAGCACGATGTGTTTCCTTTATACCACATCTTCTCCCATAATATAGACCTATCATCATGCCTACTGAAAATGTAGCTATATATAACCATATCATGGTTTCACCACCTCGGTTAGTTTCTTTCCACACCATGGGCAGAATACAAAGGCCGTAAATTCATTATCCCAACAGCCGTGAACATAGGCTATTGTAATAGCACCATCCAATTTTGATGCAAATTCTTTCCAATCATTACAAGTACATTTTCGGGTTATTCTATCAACTCCGGATTTTCGTATATGTTGCCTATGATTTCCCATACACACTCAGGTGCAGTATTAAATTTGGGAATTGTTTTCTTTGTAATTCTAAATGCAGATAATATATTCATCCACTTAATCTCTCCGATATATTCATCAGTTGCGCCAGCATAGGGTCTAAACTTTACAATATTCCCTTCATATATCTCTTTGCCATTTTTGTCTTTGCGTCCGGTATATTGATACCAATCATGATAGTTATCAAACATTACTCCGTCATTTTGTATTAACTCTTTTAACGTAAAGTGTGACCATTCTTTATTATCCTTATATTTTGCTCTGAACTTTATCTCTCTCATACTAAATCCACCGTCCGAAAATACGTTCTTTAAGTGTCTTCCTCGAAAATACATACCACCAAAAGCGGAGTGTATATTCTTCTTGTGTTAAGTTTTCTTCAAACACAATGTCGCCTTGTTTATTTCGCATTTTGAGATTGATATGCCCTTCTAGTTTCATTTTTTCAGCACTCCATTAATATACGCTTTTATTTCTTTCTTCGTCGTCTTTAAAATTGGATTATCACTCAGGTATTCATTCAGACTTGCCGTCAACTGTTTTTTACTTAAAGGTAAATCATGCTCATCTAAGCATGAAAGATACCCTACAATAAAGGAATTTTGACAAATTCTGATTATGTCTTTAAATTCAATCATCCAATTTCACACCCCCGAAGCAGTAAATAAAAAGCCACACTCTATATTCTCGGTTCCAAACTTCTAAGCCGACCTCATGCATTCTTCCACTCCTGTACTTTAGAAATTCTTTGTAATCGTCTGGTCTTTCTGTTTGTAGTAGTCCTGAATCTTCTTCATATGTTTCATAGAAAGTAATGCGTTCAGCGAAGGTGTTGAAGGCAGCATTAATGCCACAATTAAATTGATACTTCGCTTCGGATAAGTTTCTTCCCTTTGATGCTTTTTGTTTTAGTTCTTCTTTTGGTTTAAACATTTAATCATCTCCAAATATGGCACAAAGTATATCCCATCCGCCACCGATAGCAATACAAGTAAGGAAGTGTTCCCATACAAACCATACATTGCCAGCAATCCAGCATATAAACAAGTAAATAAGCGGTAATAATAGTATCATTTAAATACCCTCACATCATACATATGCCCTACATCTTTATGTTTGTAGAATTTGTGGGGTGTTCTCCAATCGCCAAACATATAGGTTATATATTCATCTGGATGTTCAGGAATAGGGCAAACAGTGCCGCAGAACTCTACAAATGCAAAGTTTCCAAGATTACTTAATGGTGAACGTATTGTTTCTATCTTTCTAAACTTTGCACACCCACGCTGGAAAGTTTTCCATTTAAGAAATATTTCCTTAAGTTTTGATGACAACATACCTGTAATCTTTTTTACCTCACCACATACAGTATAACGATATTGCACTAAATATGCCTTTGAGTGCTTAACAATTATACGTAATGGAAAAATACACATTGAGGCATTTGGAACATGAAGACCAAAGGTAACAAACCCACCAAGCCGGACACCATGGTCTGCAAATTCCCCCTTTAACTCTCTAACTCTTTTAATATCATAATGATGAATTGAAATGTCCATATCACCATCCCATTTAATATATGTGCCTTCTCGTATTGCCCCAATAAGTGAACCTGCCTCTAGCCAGTATTCTATGTCATGTTTTTTGAATAGCTTATCCGTTACAGATAAGAGGCTAAAGAATGCTTCTTCATAGTCCTTTATCACTTTTCAACCATCCCCTAAATATACTGCAGCATCCACAACATCCATGTACGTAGTTGGCATGTGCGTCCCAAATAGGGTGTCCAACGCCGTGCCTCGGACATATCCATTCGATGCAATCTCTATCATCCCTGTAAATAAATCGGTCGTCCTTTGTTTTAGGATATTTAGCAATAAACTTCTCCACCAGTTTCTGTCGGTCCTCTGCGTTCATTTAATCCACCATTTGCATGGAAAGCAATCTAACTGTGATTTCAAATTACGTCTTAAATCACTTTCAGTCACACTAAATTCGTGGTCAAATACTAAGGTTATTGTTGTTTCCATTTTATTTTCCTCCATACATAGACAAAACTTGCTCAATGCTTTTTGTTTCAACATCAAACTCCTCAATCATTGCAACCATAAGTGCATCAATCTCGTCTCTAAATTGTTTATCTACACTTCTGGTGCCATCCTCCATCAAATAATCATCATTAGGGCTGAAATATATCACTGCCGCATATGTTTCCATATATCGTTTGACAAACGGTTTTAGAGACCTAAACATATCAGGATACTTCCTATAGCCGTATATCAATGAATCCATCAAGGTACGGTCAGAAACAAGTATTTCACTTATTGCCGACTGCTCCCGTGTCAATTGTTTGCCCATTATCCAAAATTGGCTTTCTATAGTTGCCGCATCATTGAGTGGTAATGGACAGCTACGGGCCACCTCCGACAACACATATACATCCTTACCTCTCCGTTTTAATTCGGCAGCAAGTTCATATGCCGCAGTAGTCTTACCAGTTCCCTGAGCTCCAATCAGCCCGATTTTATATTTTGACATTTAATACACATTTGTAACAAAAATGCTAGCATTGCCACATGTTGGACATTTTGCATCGTGTAAGTCAGAAATTTCCTCAATTTCTAGCGTCATATTTTTAGTGTTGCAGTTATCACACATTATATCTATTTTCATATTCGGCCAGTTGGGAAATTGCACCCACCCTGCGAACACTGCCTCCATACGTCTATGGAGTTTAGTTTGGCCAGGACCTATAGACTTTTCGCGAATCTCCGCGCCAGCATCTACACCTGGTATCTTGTTGGGCTACGATTGCCCAAGCTCGGCTGAGTTTCGAACCTCACTAAGCCCCAGCCGGATATCTAACTACGGTCATTGTTAGACTTATTTATCTACCGGCAGACTAGACCGAGCATTATGCTAAATCTGTTCTGTTGTATAATTCAAAGATGTTTTTACCAAGAATATCCATTTGCGCTTCCCATGCCCAATGTTCATTATCATTGTCATCACAATAATCTACGCCTTCATCAATTTTTGTTATCAATTCTTCATATGCAGCCTGCCAGATACCGTCAAACCATTCTATTTTATGGTCATCAGAGATATCCTTAAGTGGTTTAACATATGTTTTGAGTAGTTCGTCAAATTTCTGCGCCTTCAAATGCTGAATTTGGGTTTCAAGTTCAGTTATTTTTTCTTCAGTTTCACTCATCATCTCACCTCTATATTAAATATATTGTGCAACAATATAAATTTTTTGAGCATGAAGTTCCTCCGTCGACCGGAGTATAAGATGTTGTGGCACTTATTTTTGGCACTTAGTGCACAATTTTGGAAAATGTCCACCCTTGTGGTCCATTTGCCGGTACAATATTGCTCCACATTTAGCGCAATGTCTATGTTCCTCTAACATTTCGTCCTCCTTGCTATCTTATTTCCCGGTCGGCATCCTTGCCACGAGTCGGAACTCATCAACTAGTGCCGAATCCTGTCTATTAAACTGTTTTCCAACTAGAAATTTGTCATATTTAATTTCTACGAACCAAATTTCATCTGCTGAGTTTTTATTCCATTCTTTTGCTGCTTCTAGTTTACGAAACACGCTGATTTTTCTTTCGTGTATTTTGTCGTGTGTGTAAAGGTTGGCACGCAGAGTACGTGGTACTCTTTGGTATGGCCCTTGCCAGTCTGTGCAATTGTTTCGCACTGACTTGCCAGCAATAGGTGTCTGTAGATTGCTATTGTTGGTTCTTCGCAGCACTTTATATGCGAATTTTTGTTTACCAAACAACTGCCACTTGCGTTTTACGTTGTCCATACACATGGTGGTAACCTCTTTCTGCGGTACAAACTTTTTGCTCGACGAACAGCTGAACGTGAACAATGCTTGACAACACAACCAAGATGGTGGAAATGTACCCAGTTGTTTGGGAATCCATTTCTGCTAACTACAGGTCCACCTCGTACTTCAAAGTGGATAGTGGCAGCAGGGATTGTGTTTCCACAGTCGTGGCATGTTCTATTTCGTTTACTTTTTACTAACTTTAGCATTATTTGCCTCCTTACGTAGAGGGTGGGTTTCGAACCCACAATATACCCAGCACTAATTGGATGTGCCTTCCTCTACAACATTGCTCAAATATAATGGTGATACATCACTGGAATTGCAATACATGCATCGTAGTAACTCGCCATCAGGTAATATTAGGCCTGGTGCGTCGTTAACCGATGCTGTGGCAAAACAATC
>Ga0307928_10002728_pt1 | contig 13524 bp, 11 predicted proteins | sample AceLakmetagen232_FD_201815 | JGI IMG/M metagenome (GOLD analysis project Ga0307928, IMG submission 201815) | Saline water microbial communities from Ace Lake, Antarctica - #232 | ecosystem: Environmental > Aquatic > Non-marine Saline and Alkaline > Saline | place: Antarctica: Ace Lake... | reverse complement strand
TAAATTTTAAATTTTCTATAAAGTGTTTTTTCCGGTTGTCCATCAACAAAACAAACCATTGCCCCAACAATAATATTTTTTCCTAAATTAGAAATATCAAAACCTTCAATCTTGCTGATAATCATCGGATCAATATTTTGATATTTAATAAAAAGTCTTTTTAGGGATATAAGCGCTTTGCCACAAACCAGATCGTCATTGGGAATCTTGCGCCAGAATTGAGTTATATTAACAAAAGCAGAAAGCTGCTCTTTAACTCTTTGGGCTTTTTCAAATTCCAGTTTTTTTGCTGAAACACTCATTTGTTTTTTCAAGTCGCTTATAATCAAACGGCTGGACTTGCCGTTCAAAATCCGTCTTATTTTATTGATCTCTTGCTGATATTTAACAGTGTCAAGTTTTTGATAACCCGGACAAAGTTTAATATGGCTGTAAAGACATTGTCTTCTTGGAGGATTTTTACAAGAGCAATAAGGATAAAGTCTTCTGAGTATTCTTAATACTTGGCGCACTTCTCCGCTGGAAGGAAAAGGCCCGAACCAATCATAAAGATTTTCTTCCAATTCCGGCCGTCGTAAAGGAAAAATCCGAAAAGGTTTTTTGGTAATACCGATATATAAATACCTCTTATTATCCTTCAGCCGGATATTGTATTTAGGTTTGTGCTCTTTGATAAGCTTGGCTTCAAGCATTAGGGCATCAAACTCAGAAGCAAGCACATGATATTCAAAATTATCTATTTGGGAGACCAATTGTTTAGTTTTAGCGTCAGGATGTTTTTGCCGGAAATAATCAGCAACCCGGTTTTTTAAGCTCAAAGCCTTGCCAATATAGATTATTTCCCCCACTTTATTTTTGAATATATAAATACCCGGACGCTTTGGAAGACTTTTGATTTTGTTTTTAAGCTTTGACATATTTTTTAAGGTATTTACTTGTCCAGCTTTTTTTATCCCTTGCTACATCTTCAACAGTTCCTTGTGCAACAATTTCCCCTCCGGCCTGTCCGCCTTCCGGTCCCAAATCCACTACCCAGTCAGCATTTTTGATCATATCAAGATTGTGCTCAATCACAATAACTGTATTATCTTTTTCCACCAATTCTCTTATTACTTTAAGAAGTTTCTCCACATCAGCAAAATGAAGTCCCGTAGTCGGCTCATCCAATAAATACAAAGTATGGTTCCTTTGGCTTTTTATCAGCTCCCTGCTGAGCTTGAGCCGTTGGGATTCTCCGCCCGATAAAGTCGGCGACAGCTGGCCGAGCTGTAAATATTCCAGGCCGATTTTTTCCAAAACCAGTAGTTTTTTTAAAATCTTTGGGAATGAGCCAAAAAATACAATCGCCTCATCAATGGTCATCTGTAAAATATCATGAATATTCTTCTCCCTATATTCAACTTCTAAAACCTCGTCCTTAAACCGTTTTCCTCTGCATTCCTCGCACTCTACCCAGACATCAGGCAAAAATTGCATTTCTACCCTAATAACCCCTTGTCCCCGGCAAGCCTCGCATCTCCCTCCGTCAATATTAAAAGAAAAGCGTCCGGGATTAAAACCGCGCAGTTTAGCTTCCCGTGTTTCCGAAAGGAGTTTTCTCACATCAGTAAAAACACCGGTATAAGTAGCCGGATTGGATCTGCTGGTCCGGCCGATAGGGCTTTGGTCAACCAAAAGCACATTATGTACTTTTTCTGCTCCTAAAAGCTCGCTATATTTGCCTTGTTTTTGGTGAGAAAAATAATTCAGCGATTTTTTAACAGCCGGATACAAAGTATCATGAATCAAGCTCGACTTGCCGGAGCCGGAAACCCCGGTAATGCAGGTAAAAGTATGCAAAGGAAAAGAAACAGTCAAGTTTTTTAAATTATGCTGCTGACATCCGGAAATTGTTAAAATCCCATTTGTTGTTTTATTTCTCCCTTTAATGCTAACCTTTTTTTTACCGGAAAGATATTTCCCGGTAAGTGATTTTAAGTTTTTTTTCAAATCAGCCGGTGAGCCGGAAGCTACTATCTGTCCGCCTTTTTTACCCGCTCCCGGACCAAAGTCCACTACCCAATCAGCAGAATTCAATATTTCCTGATCATGCTCCACCACCACCACAGTATTATCCAAATCCCGCAGATTAATCAAAGTTTTAATAAGTTTTTGTGTATCGCGCTGGTGCAGTCCTACTGTCGGTTCATCAAGAACATAAAGTACTCCCGTTAAACCAGCTCCGATTTGAGAGGCCAAGCGAATTCTCTGAGCCTCTCCGACAGATAAAGTTGAAGCCGTCCGGTCTAAGCTTAAATAATCAACACCAACAGCAATAAGAAAGTTAAGCCGGCTGCCTACTTCATTTAAAATAGGGGAGGAGATTTCCTTTTCTTTTTCAGAATCCAGATTTTTAGTAAAAGATTTCATCCAATAAGCTAGCTTATTTAGTGCCAAGCCCGAAATCTGAGCAAGGTTTTTCCCATCAATAGTCACACTCAAAGATTCTTTTTTCAGCCGGGAGCCGTGGCACAATGAACAAGTTTCCTTAATCATCAGTTTTTCAATTTCCTCCCTGATAGTATCAGAAGTGGTTTTATAATACTGTCTCTCGAGCATTTCTGCCCGGAAAGGGGAAACCCGGCTGCGGTCAATAGTAAGCTTTGCGCCAATGCCGTTGCATTCCGGACAAGCGCCTTGCGGAGAGTTGAAAGAAAACAATCTTGGTTCGATCTCAGCCAAAGAAATATTACAAACAGGACAGGAAAAGCGCTGCGAATAAAGATGATCAAACATTTTTTTTGGACGTGCCGGCAAGGTAAAACTTTTATCCAAAACTTCAGACAAAATCACTAATCCGTCTGACATTTCCAAGCCAATCTCTACATCATTCAGAATTCGTTTTTCTTCTTTTTTTAAAGACAAGCTTTTGGTTTTAACAAAAGAAAAACGATCAATAACAACATCTATATTATGGCGGTTGGTTTTTATAAGAAGAATGTCCTCAGAAAGGTTCAATATGTGGCCGTCTATACGGACTTGCTCAAAACCTTTTCTTTCAAGATTATTAAGCAGTTTTGAAAACCCGCCTCGCTTATCCCGAACAATAGGAGCCAAAAGCAAATATCTGGCAGTTTTTTCTAAAGACAGCTTTTCCTCAATAATTTGCTTGACCTTCTTGGTAATGCTTATACTTGTTTGGCGGACAATTTCCCGGCCGCATTTCGGGCAATGAGGACGGCCAATCCGGGCAAATAAAATTCGCAGATAATCATAAATTTCCGTTACCGTACCGACAGTAGAACGGGGATTATGGGAAAGTCCATGCTGGTCAATCGCAATTGCCGGTGAAAGCCCATCAATAGTATCCACATTAGGACGTTTCATCATCCCCAAAAATTGCCGGGCATAAGAAGAAAGCGATTCCACATACCTACGCTGACCTTCGGCATAAAGAGTATCCATTGCCAAGCTTGATTTGCCCGAGCCACTTACACCGGAAAAAACCACCAGCTTACCTTTGGGAATATTAACATTAATATTCTTAAGATTATGCTCTCGGGCACCCTTGATAACAATTTCTGGGTCTTTATTTTGGTTTTTCATATTTTTATCCATAGCATAGGTCGAAACTTAATTTTATCACCAAAAGATAAGTTTAACTAGGTGGGGGGTATGGATTTAAGTGATAAAATAAGAAGATGAAATTTAAACTCAAGGCCAGCTTTAAACCAACCGGCGATCAGCCACAAGCAATTGATAAGCTCACCAAGTTGGTTAATGATGGTGAGAAATTCGGGGTTCTTTTAGGAGTTACCGGCTCTGGAAAGACTTATACGGTTGCCAATGTAATTGAAAAGACCCAAAAGCCGGTTTTACTGATTTCCCACAACAAAACACTGGCCGCTCAGCTTTATCAGGAATTCAAAGAATTCTTTCCCGATAGTGCTGTCTCATATTTTGTTTCTTACTATGATTATTATCAGCCCGAGGCTTATATTCCCCAAACCGATACCTATATTTCCAAAGATGCTGATATCAACAAAGAGATTGACAAACTAAGACTTCGGGCAACCAGTCAGATTTTTTCCAGAAAAGATGTTATTGTAGTTGCTTCGGTTTCCTGTATTTACAATATCGGCTCACCCGAAGAATATCGCAACCGGGTAATTAAATTTCAAGTCGGCCAGAAAATAAACCAGCAGGATTTTTTATACTCCCTTATTGCATTGCATTATCAGCGGACCCGGATGGAATTGGATCGGGGGCTTTTTTCGGTCAGAGGGGAAACAGTGCAGATTTTTCCTGCCTATGCAGACGATGTTATTAAAATAAAATGGGACAAAGAACAAATTGTAAAAATAATATCTCGTTCTTTTATGGGCAGCCGCAAGACAAACCTCAAAGAATATTTCCTCTATCCTGCCAAACATTATCTTGCCAACCCAAAAACACTAAAAGATGGTTTTAGGCAAATAAGACAGGATCTAAAAATTAGACTGGCAGAGCTAAAAAAACAGGGCAAGCAATTGGAAGCCCAAAGGCTTAATCAGCGGGTCAATTATGATTTGGAAATGATTCAGGAGCTTGGTTATGTTAATGGCATTGAAAATTATTCCCGCTATTTTGACGGCCGCCTTCCCGGAGAAGCGCCCTACACCCTGGTTGATTATTTTAAAAAAGAATATGGGGATGATTTTCTGGTTGTTATTGACGAATCCCATATGACTGTTCCGCAGATTAGGGGTATGTATCGGGGAGACAGGTCCCGGAAACAAACGCTAATTGATTTTGGTTTCCGTATGCCTTCAGCTTTGGATAATCGGCCGCTTAAAGCTGAAGAATTCTGGCCCAAAATACCCCAGTCTTTATTTCTTTCAGCCACTCCACAACAATGGGAAATGGATAAATCCAAAAAAAAGATAGTTGAGCAGTTAATAAGGCCAACCGGCTTAGTTGACCCGGAAGTAGAAGTCCGGTCATCGGAAGGACAGATTACTGATTTAATCAAAGAAATTCTTAAAAGAAAGAAACAAAACGAGCGGGTGCTGATAACAACTTTGACCAAGCGCATGGCCGAAGAATTAAGCAGTTTTCTAGCTGATCCCGGTAATACCAAAGAGCCGATTAATGTAAATTATCTTCATGCTGACATTAACACAATGGAGAGGACTGATATTTTAGCCAGCTTAAGATCAGGAGAATATGATGTCATTGTGGGGATAAATCTGCTTCGTGAAGGGCTGGATTTGCCGGAAGTTTCCTTAGTTGCAATATTGGATGCCGACAAACAGGGTTTTTTGCGCTCCAGAATATCATTAGTTCAGACAATGGGCCGGGCAGCCAGAAACATTAACAGCAAAGTAATTTTATACGGAGAGGAAAAAAGCCAGGCAATGAAAGAGGCGATAGAAGAAGTTGACCGGAGAAGAAAAATTCAACTGGCATACAACAAAAAACACAAAATCATTCCAAAAAGTATAAAAAAACCAATTAGAGAAAGACTGCTTGAAAAAGAAAAAGACCAAGAAGTGGAATTAGTTGATGAAGAAAGCCTAACTCCGGGAGAAGCCAAAAAGATAATTAAAAAACTCCGCCGCCAAATGAGAGAATATGCAAAAATATTAGAATTCGAGAAAGCTGGTAAAGTTAGAGATAAAATTGGGAAGATTAAAGATATTTATGATTTGTAGGCTTGCTGGCGGTGGATGATAGAGATTATATTTAAATTTCCTTTTTTATCGACTTCATAGATTATTCGGTAAGGCCATGCACGTATAGAAAATAGATTTTTAAGTTTACCAGTCAGTTTTTGGGCTGCCGGGGACTGTTTTTGAAGAACTTTTATTTTACGAACTACTTTCTTTTTTGCTGATTGGGGAAGTTTTCCTAACTCTTTATCGGCTTTTTTGGAGAAATATATTCTATCCATTAGATCAAAGATTATATTTTTTCTCAATTTCTTCTAAAGGAATACCTTTTCCTTGCTTTATCTCTTTATATCCCTGTTTAATATCTTTCAAAGCTCCGGGAATAGCAAGAATTTCTGCAGTTTCCTCTAAAGATTCCAGTTCTTCAGGGCTGATTACAACTGCTTTTGGTTTTCCGGACACAGTTACCACAAACCTTTTCAGGTTTTTATTGGTTTCCTCAATAAAAAAGGGAAGATTGGTTCTAAGATCAGATATGCTAACAAAATCCATATTAAATATAATGTACAATCTTTTGTACAATTTGTCAAGAAGTAAATTTGATTAGAAGAAAATGAAAATAAAGAATAAAATAAAAAGAATTGAAAAAAATGTATAATGTATAATATTGTCTAATAAAATAAAATAATTAAACAAGGAGGTAATATTTATGAAAAAATATTTATACTTAGTTATTCTACCGATTTTTGCTTTAGTTTTAGGCGGCTGTAATCTGTTTACAAAAGGCACTTTGGACATCACCGGAAGTGATAATACAGCGGAAACAAAAAAAGGCCAGCCAACAGGAGAAGCTCCTAAAGAGTCTTTTATTGGAACACTAAAAGAAGTTATTTCTCTTGGTGGTACTATGGAATGCACTTACAAAAAAGATGACACCTTTTTTGGAAAAACTTGGGTTAAAGGAAAAAAATTCTACACTGAATTTACCCAGGCAGGTAAAAAAGGATATGTAATAATGAAAGACAATTGCATGTATACCTGGAGTTCTGAACAGACAGACGGTTTTAAAATATGTTTTGATCCTGCTGAATTTGAGGAAATGATGGAGGGAGCTTCAGATTTTGGACAGCAAGCAGGTCCGCCGCCGGATATGAATTATAATTGTATGCCTGCGGTTATCGGAGATAGCCGTTTTAATCCGCCCGCAAATATTAATTTCATGGATTTTGAGAATATGATGCAGCCGGAAATGTAAAGAATTGTTTTAGGCTTACTTTCTGTCATTGCGATCCGCCCAAATGCTTTAGTTTTTGGCGAGAGAAGCAATCTCAATTTCTTCGAAATTTTAATAGGGATTGCTTCGTCGCAAGTTCCTCGCAATGACAAAGGGAGGAATTATTCCCTCCAAACTTCTTCTACCGCGTCCGAAAGCTCATCATAATGAAAGTAAGAAAAAAGTTGTTCTTTCCAGTCGGCACTATTAATATCAATAGTTGGCTCAACGCCGTTGCCTTCAATCGGCTGGCCATCTTCGCGAAGAGTTAAGCTGTGAACCAAAAACATCGAATGCTTTTCATTCTCATCAATTTGGTTTTCCAAAGGAAAAACTCTTTCAACTGTGCCCCAGCCTTTGGTTTTTTCACCAATCAAAATCCCAACATTATATTTCTTCAGCGACGCCGCCATCACCTCTGCCGATGATTGTGCCCCGCCATTTATAAGAACGACTACCTTTTTAAAGCGGATCAAACTCGGCAGCCAGCCGGCTTTTGTTTTGAAATCCTGCTTCTCATCTTGGTGGAAAAACTGGTAAGCATATTGGTCTATGCCAAGAAATGGTCCCAAAAAATACACCAAACCGTCAATTGCTCCGCCGACATTATCACGTAAATCCAATATCAAAGTATCCACTTCCGGCTTGCTATCTGTTTTTTTAGCTACCCTGTCCAGCTCCTCAACAGTAGTAGGGGAAAATTTATTAATATGGATATAAAAAATATTCGGCCTGACAAGCTTGTAATCCATAGTTGGTTCCACGCCGGAAATATCATAAGTTTTACGGCTTTCCTGATCACCAAGAACCTTGTAAGCTTGCTGAACTTCTTCATATTTTTCTTTTGCTTCCGGAGCCTTATTGGTATCAGGATTCCAAAAAGCTGATTTTTCTACAAAAGCTTTTTTGATCCCGCTTGTCGAAGCTTCCTTTTTTAATCCCAAATTTTCATAATGATTTATATCGGGATTGATATTATTGACATTATTTTGGAGATTTTCTTCCATTTTTTGTGTATAAAGCCGGCTGCGGCTGAACGGTTTAAGATTTACCAGCACAATATCTGATATCAAAACAACAAATTCCTTTTTTTGGTCTGCGGACTCTTTTTCGGAGATTATTTTCTCAAGCATTTTTCTAACAGAATCTCTATCCTTTGACTCTAAGTTCAGCGTTTGTTCGGTAATTTTTTCCGCCGCTAGAACATAAACTTCTCCCAACTGCTCATCAGATATTTTCTCCCAATAATTCTCTTTAATTGTGTCATAAACCTCATCTATAAACGCCATGTATTTATTTTCCGGAACTTGTTTTTTAAAAGGGATCGCACCTTTGTAATTCAAAAGAAAAACAACAATTATCCCGACAACTAAAAGGACAACAACAAGAAGCAATTTATTGAATAAAGATGATTTGGGAAAATTATCTGTTTTTTTCATTACAATGCTTCATTAAACAACAAAACCTAAACTCTTGCAAAGAAAGAATTATTATTCCAAACTTCCTTTCTTTAGTGATATAATCAAATTTATGAGCACCCCTCAATTCATCTTAAACATTCTTGGCAATAATCAAATAGAAAATATTCTAACTTCTCTTGGGATATTTGCCGCCGCCTTCCTTGCTTTAAAAATCTTCAAGACAATTATTATTCAGAAACTCAAAAGCCTTTCTAAAAAAACAGAAACAGATATTGACGATGTTTTCATACAGATAATACAATCCATAAATTGGCCGTTTTACCTGCTGATTTCCGTTTTTATTGCCGCTCAATTTATACAGCTATCAGCAAGAGTAGAGAAGATTTTTGGCTATATAGCTATTTTGACAGTTGCTTATTATCTTGTCCGGGCCCTTCAGAAATTAATAGAATTTAGCTTGGAAAAACTCCACAAAAAAGAAAAAGGCTTGGACAGGACATTAATTAATCTGATAAATAAACTCAGCAGCTGGCTTTTGTGGTTAATAGTAATCATAATTATTTTACAGAACTTTGGTTTCAATGTTTCTACTTTACTAGGGGGGCTGGGAGTTGCCGGAATCGCTATTGCTTTTGCCCTGCAAAATGTATTGGCTGATATTTTTGCCTCTTTTTCAATTTATCTGGACAGGCCATTTAAAATAGGAGACTTTATTGCTATAGGTGAAGATTCGGGAACAGTAGAAAAAATCGGCCTCAAATCAACACGCCTGAAAACTCTTCAAGGCCAAGAGTTAATTATTTCCAACAAGGAATTAACAGAGTCCCGTGTCCAAAACTACAAACGCATGAAAGAAAGAAGAATTGTTTTTGTTTTGGGAGTTGCTTATGAAACACCATCTCAAAAGCTCAAAAAAATTCCAAAAATAGTTAAAGATATTTTTGCCGAGATAAAAATTGTCCGCTTGGACAGAGTTCATTTTAAAGAATTTGCCCCTTCAAGCCTTAATTTTGAAGTTGTTTATTTTATGCAGACAGCCGACTATCAAAAATATATGAATACCCAGCAAAAAATTAATTTTGCCCTTAAAGATGTTTTTGAAAAAGAAGGAATTGTAATCGCTTATCCCACCCAGACAATTTATCTTAATAAGTCTACTTGACAAAAACGTATTTCAATTTTAAAATGGCACGTGTTTTAAAAATCAACAGTTTCTGCCCCAAAGAAGTTTTTACAGATTTACTTATTAAATTTATTAAATAGCACAAGGAGAGTTTATGGTTAAAAAATTGTCTAAAATCAAACCTGCACAAGGTTATATATTAATTGAACCTGAAGAAAAACAGAAAAAAACTACTTCAGGAATTTATCTTCCCGACTCTCACGACGAGAAATCCCAGCAGGGAAATGTACTTTCTGTCGGGCCCGATGAGCCCAAAAGAAAAGCCCCTTGCCAAAAAGGAGATACTGTAATTTACAAGAAATGGGGCGGTGATGAGTTTAAGCTCGGTATCGGTGAAAAAGAATACATGTTTATAAAATTTGAAGATATATTAGCAATAGTAAAATAGGTTTCATAAGTCATGCCTCATGCGTAATGTTTGCCATTTGGTAAATTCATGCCGCTTGTTGCTTGACACATGATACATAAAAATGGCAAAACAAATAGTGTTTGGCGAAGACGCCAGGAAAAAATTAATGAAAGGAATTCAAATCCTTTCTAAATCAGTAGTTACAACTCTTGGACCTAAAGGCAGAAATGTTGCATTGGACAAAAAATGGGGATCCCCCAATGTTGTTCATGACGGCGTTTCTGTTGCCAAAGAGATTGAATTAAAAGATCCTTTTGAAAATATGGGGGCACAGCTTATCAAAGAAGCCGCCAGTAAAACCAATGATACTGCTGGCGATGGTACTACAACTTCAACGCTTTTAGCGTCAACCTTGATTGCCGAAGGTTGGAAAGCAATAGTTGCCGGAGTTGACCCGATGAGTATGAAACAGGAAATTGATAATGCAGTCCAAAAGGTAATTAAAAATGTAGAAAAAATGGCAAAACCTGTCAAAGGAGAAAAAGAAGTTACTCAAGTGGCAAACATTTCTGCTGGTGACGAAAAAATCGGCAAAATGATTGCCGAAGCCTTAAACAAAGTTGGCAAGGACGGAGTAGTTACTGTTGAAGAAGGCAAAAGCATGGAGATTGATATCGATTACAAAGAAGGAATGGAATTTGACAGCGGTTATGCCTCTCCATATTTTGTTACAAATGCCGATTCTATGGAATCGGAAATTTCCGATCCTTATATATTAATAACTGACCAAAAGATTTCTGCTATTAATGATCTTTTGCCTTTTTTGGAAAATTTGATGAAAGTTTCCAAAAATCTGGTTATTATTGCCGACGAAATAGACGGCGAAGCCTTGGCTACTTTGGTAGTCAATAAACTCCGCGGATCCTTTAATGTTTTGGCTGTCAAAGCTCCCGGATTCGGTGATCGCCGAAAAGAAATGCTGCAGGATATTGCCATTCTCACCGGCGGCAGTTTTATTTCCGAGGATACCGGCAGGAAGCTTGATTCAGTAACAGTTGAAGATTGCGGCCGGGCAGACAAAATTTGGGCAGATAAAGAAAACTGCCGGATTATCGGCGGCAAAGGAAGCAAAAGCGCTATCAATGGCAGAGTTGCTGCCATAAGAGCGGAAATTAAAGAAAATGATTCCGAATTTGATCAGGAAAAACTGCAGGAAAGACTGGCTAAACTCTCAGGAGGAGTAGCAGTTATCAATGTCGGTGCGGCAACAGAAGTAGAAATGAATGAGAAAAAAGAAAGAGTCAAAGATGCTGTTGAAGCTACCAAAGCTGCTATTGAAGAGGGTGTTGTTCCCGGAGGCGGAGTAGCTTTACTGCGGGCCCGCTCAGTTTTGGTCAAAGGAAGCGGCAAAACTATAAGCAACACTAAAGGAGAGCTTACATGGAGAGACTTTGATTCCGCTGGAGAGGGAATTGTCTACAATGCCCTGCAAGCTCCTTTGGTAGGAATTGTAAGAAACGCCAAAGCCAATGCTCAATGGATATTGCGCAAAGTAGAGGAAAATAAAAATTCCAGCTATGGTTTTAACGTTAGGACCATGGAATTCGGCGATATGCTTACCGAAGGTGTTCTTGACCCGGCTAAAGTAGTCAGGTTGAGTTTGCTAAATGCCGCTTCAGTAGCCGGAATGGTACTGACTACAGAAGCCTTGGTATCTGATGAGCCGGAAAAGGAAGAAAAGATGCCGGCAATGCCAGCAGGCGGAATGGGCGGAATGGGTGGAATGGGTGGCGGCATGCCGGGAATGGGAATGTAAGAATAGATTATTAGAAATAAAAAACCCTCCTTTTTGGAGGGTTTTTTGTAATTAATTAATTTAGTAATAACAACTATAAATAATAACAGCTTTAACTATTACAGCTTTTATAAATCTTCAATAACAAAAACAGGATTTATTCTCTCTCCTTCAATCTCAATTTCCAAATGCAAATGAGCGCCGGTGGATCGGCCGGTAGAACCAACCCAGCCCAAAACAGTTTCTTTGTCTACTTCCTGTTCCGGCTGGACATTAATATCACCCAAATGCGCATATAAAGAAGTTGCTTCTTCTCCGTGTTTGATAACTATGTATTTACCGTACCCAAAAAACTTAAACCCAATCTCAACTACCTGGCCATCAGCAACTGGGTTAACTTCTTTGCCTTCATTTCTGGCAATATCCACAGCTGGATGATACCAGTGATAAGTTTGAGAAATTTCTCCTTCAACAGGCCGTTGAAAAGTTGTTTGCGTAGAAATAATCGGCTTAGGAGAAACAAGAATTTCTTCTCTGGTTTCCGTATCAATACTTGACCCGAAAACAGGGGATAAAGTCCCGCAAAAAACCATCAAAAAAACAAGGGCAAAACCAAGCGCTTTTTTGATTTGTTTATTTTCAAAGACTATTCGGAAAATTCTGGATAAGAAACTCCCCTTTTTACAGCGGGGGAGAAAAAGATTAAATAGTAGTGAACGTTTCATAAGATGGCTTATTTGGGCCATAAAAAAATCTTCCACAAAAACTTGGGAAGATTAATGAAATCTTATCAAAAAAACACCAAAAAGTCAAATTTTACTTGCTAGAAAAGACAAAAATAAACATTTATTTCCTAAAGAAAGAAGAAATTTTTTTGGACATACTGCCGGCCCAAGCCTCAGCTTCCAGTTTTTCAAGAGCCAAAGCAAACCCTTTTGGCTTTTTCTGCATTGCTTCCTGAATAGTAGCAATCGTAGCTGAAGATACCAGCATTTTTTTCTTGATTTCTGCGTACGAAACATTATTTTCCAGCATTATGGCAACACTTAGTCTTTTGGCATAAGAAGTAAATTCAGTTTCCGAAAAAAAAGATTCTATGAACTGTTTTATTTCTTCACTGGTTTTTAAGTCAGCCAATGTATTAATAAAGTCTTTTGTAATTTTTTTCTTTAATTTGGGGGTTAGTTTACGGGTTGAGGAACGCATATTTTGGAGCAGGAAATATAATCTAACTTATCTTATCATATCAGCTTGTTTTTTTAAAGTAACGGTCAAAAGCAATAGCAATAGCCGTAAGCAATAATAAATTAAGCCAGTTTCCCAGCTTAAACAGCCGCAATATCAAAAATATAATTATAAAAGTTGAAACAAGCATTCCTCTAAATGAATTATTTAATACAATTGCCAAAGTAAAAAAAAGAGCTAGCCAAAGATTAACAAAAAAAAGAAAATAACCTCCGGGAATAATAATGTTTTTAATCATTTCCGGTTCAACAAAAAAAATTAAAAAACCCAAGCAAAGCCACAAAAAAACAATAATAATTAAAGTTGGTAGAAAATTTTTCCCCCTGCGCATAACTCTATTTTAATATAATTGTTATAATAGTCATACTCTTTATAATAATTTATATCAATTTCTTATGTCTCAGGAATTTTATCTCATCCTCGCTGTTTTTATTATCTGCTTTGCCATTATTGTTTGGCTGATAAACAAGAAATTATCCGCCTTGGCCGAAAAAACCAAGCCTGATGAGAATCTGATAAGACTGATTGAATCGCTTCAAAAAAACGAGAAAGAATTAAGAAACGATTTACACATAGGCTTGCAGAACCAGTCAAAAACTATTTTCAATTCTCTTGCCCAATCAAACAA
>Ga0307928_10002725_pt1 | contig 13532 bp, 21 predicted proteins | sample AceLakmetagen232_FD_201815 | JGI IMG/M metagenome (GOLD analysis project Ga0307928, IMG submission 201815) | Saline water microbial communities from Ace Lake, Antarctica - #232 | ecosystem: Environmental > Aquatic > Non-marine Saline and Alkaline > Saline | place: Antarctica: Ace Lake... | reverse complement strand
TCCGTCGTCGCTCGCTGGACCTCATCGTCCACGTATTTTTTTGTGACATGTTTTACAGATTTCAAGGTTTTCACCGACTCCTTGAGTCCATCTACCGAATCCTTGAGTCCATCGATTGTCTGTTTGCACAGGTCGCAGACCCCCTCCCTATGCACGACTTCGTTCTCCAGCCCGCGTATCCGTTTCTCGGCGTTGTTTATATCCCTATCATTGTCCTTGAATCGTCTGGTAACGTCATCATAGAAGAATTTCTGAGAGCTTTTAATCTCTGTCAGAAGTTCGAGATCCTTTCTCTCGTTCATGTCCAATCTCCGAAAGTGTTCGCTTTGCGACCTCGTAGTCATGGAGGATATCGAGCATCAGGTCCCGCGCGGTCTTGTCCTCTCCCGGTTTCTCTCCCGATGCGTTTTTTGATTTGTATATCAGGTCTTCCCTCGTGATCACACCCCCACAAACTTCACCCCTATCTCTTATGGAGCCCCCAAGGATTTATCACATTGGAAATCGCAGTGCACTCCCAGAACGATTATCTCCCCCGCATAATCATTGGCACTTACCGGAGCCACCCGGTCCAACTTAAAGCCAATGATTTCTCCTATCTTTATCTCATTCCCTCCTCCGTCGATGTCGTAGACTATCGTGAAATCAATGTTAAAGGATTGGTATTGGACGGCATCTGCTCCAGTCGCCACATCATCACAGGTTACGTCATTCGAGGTCACTGGAACCACCGCACCCTCTGCGTAATGCTCCCACGAGTCCGTAAAGGCGAAGTCCGTCGATGCTCCGACCACCGCAACGGCGAGGCAGGCATGAACGTGGACGTTGATGTTCGATACTCCATCCCATCTTCGGGGTGTGCATATTCGATAATACAACACCTCATTGGCTCCAGCCGTGGGGATGGAGAACCCGGGGAACACGCCTACTTCTGCAGGCGTTGGCGCACCCGCCCCCATAGTCTTGGCCTGATCCAATTCGGGGCGGAGCCTTATGGAACGGGCCTGACTTCCTCTCACGACCTTGAAATCTTGGGACATACCTCACACCCCCATCATACCCCTGATTCTCTGATTGAGTACCCATATCTCGTCCTCTGAAAACTCCTTTTGAGTTATCCCAAACAGAGATGCCCCGCCTAGGTAGAAGTTTCCATTGGCTCCACCACCAACCACATTACAACCGATCTTGACGGCTGCCCCAAGGTCTTCCATCGCTACATATCCAGCGTCGGTGTGGTCAGCGTCGTCCACCCGGACACCATCAAGATAAATCTTGATCCCGCCACAAGTCGAATCACCGTTATACGTCACGATCAGGATGTACCAGGTTCCTTCGGTGACAGCCGTTTGGTCCTCCCTACCGATGTATTTGTCGATATTCTCATCATACAATTCGAACTCTGGATATTTGTTGGCATCCAAACGAAGTATCCATTCTCTAGCAGGGGTGTTCTCGTTGTACTTGCCTATCAGGGTGTATGGATACGTATCTTCGGTAGCATTGAACACGCAGATGATTGAGAACGCTTCATCAGTTGCACCGTCGCCGAACGTGAAGTCGGCGTGGTCCGCAATGCTCAATAATTCGTCTACACCGTTGAATGTGTAATACGCCAAGCGATTCCTAAATGCAGGCGGCGTATCCCACGCACTCACATTCTCACTTGCCACCAGATGATGGCCCCTCCGACAGTAATCCAGAACGTTCGTCGTCGCACCTATTTCGATGAACGGCCACAGAGCCATCGGTGTACCCATATCATTCAGGATATCCGCAAGAATGCTTCTAGGTACCTGACCCTCAAGGCTGTAGAATCTTTCTAGGTTTGTAGAATCATAGCACACTGGTTGATTTAGGGTGGTATTCCAACCCAGCGATTTATCTACATAAGCATGCCCTGTGGGATACCCTAGAAAGGCACAATAGGGCAAATTCTGTATTCCCCCACCTATTATATACAATAATCTGTAAACATAAATAAGATCATTTCTAACTCTTATTCCTTCAGCCCCCCCACCCATCAAACTCAGGTTATTATCAGGAGCATCGATTCGAAGGATATCGTCAGCTGGATTTAGATAAATCGTCCCGTTCAAATTTCCATCAGCATCATAGAATTCAATAGGATTCTCCAGCATCATCTTCAGAGTAGAGTATTTCAGATAATCTCTGTTCAGCCCTGAGTCTTGTACCATTTCAACCCACCTCAACGACGTCTAGGTTGTTCAATGCCACCGTTAGAGCGGGGTTACCAGTATCCGCCCCGTTTGAGCTACAGAACTGTACTTTGTAACCATCAACGACAGGGACATATACCGGAAAACTGAAAATCTGTTGGACCGTTGAATCGAACTCTGTACCTTCGGTATAAAAGGCCTGAAACGGGAATATCTTGGTGGTTCCGGCGCCATCTACTATCCTTATCTTAGCGTTACCAGCCCACACTCCTGCGACAGTTATCGTGAACCCGCATATCTTCGTGGGCACCGTAATCGTCGACTTATCCAAGAGGTCGGTCCATGTCGTGCCCACAACCTGAGTAGCCACCACCGTTTCCTGCTTAAATGTCGTGAGATCCAGCCAATCTAGGTTCAATGCTCTCTGAGCCGTTAGACGGGTCAGGATAGTATCTATGTCGACCTCTATGTCATCCCATAGATCCGTGCGTACCGGCATCTCAGACCCCCTCAATTCCCATCGAGTATCACCTCAGCTTCCAGTATCGTGGCGGTGTATTCATCTGGGGTGAATGTCAGCCGCCCCAAGATCTTTTGACCGAACATGACGTAGGTCTCCAGTGTGTTTGCGGCCACGGCAATAGTATCGTATGTTCGCCAGTTGCCCCCCATAGTGTAAACTTCTACTAGCAGGGTTCCTGCCTTATCACTCATGAAGTTCCAGGTTTTCTTGTGGTATCCCAGTATCGGTACAGGATGACTCGTCAGGCTGCCAGCGTCGATTTCAGCATCTCGCATCGTGTCGTCTGACCCAGCCTGATATAAATCCATCGCTCTGGTCGGCTTCGGCTGGCCATCGAACACCACAAACATATCTATTGGCCAATCCAACACATTCGCTCCGATCGATGTTTCAAGGAAAGCGGGCATTATCGGCGGTTGCCATCTACTGCCACACTCAATGAAATAGGGAGGTCCAGCTATGGTAACCGCTACTGAATTCGGAACCGCTATCAGAACCAGATCATTGTCGATATAGAACCACACCATGTCGTTGTCCATCTTGACAAGGTAACTATGAAACGCGGTTTTCATATTGGCTGGTTGGAGAGCGGAGATGTCTATTGTACCACAGTTCGTCGTTACCCATAATTTATCAGTTTCAAAATTATATTTAAAAAAAGCATAACCGAGAGATGATGATGCTCCAGCCTCAAGACCCATATAACATACACCGCCTGTTAGACCGCTTGGGAGCTTGCATCTCGTCAGCACGTAACCGTATTCGACCGGCCTTCTGCTATAGATGGACCATGGTTGCATGGTTGCCGGAACGTCGATTTGGAACCCGGGGAGGGGATACGGCCCGATTGTCACGTAATCGTTGACATCAAATTTGACGTTCTCCGCATTCTTCCACGCCCTTGCATGGAAGAGAGCGTTCAGGTCCCTTTCCAGATACGCTTCAAGGTATAGCGCCTTATCGACATACCAGGTCTCAAGTTCCTGGTCTATATCGGTGGTTACAATCAGCTTAAGATCTTCTTTCAGTACCATTTTTATTCACAATCCTTTTAACCCCCTCAAGCGAACAACAACTGTAACTTCCAGTCGATTGTCAGTGCGACACCACCATCTATAACGAAGGAGCCGAAATCGCCGTCCGCCGATGATAACCGTGATGTCAATTCGACGCCAGGGATATAAGACCCAACGGGGATCTCCCAGCCGAATGTTGCTTTATCTGCGCATCGCGTATATAAAGCGGCTTCTCCCAGGGTCCCAGCGACCGTCCCGGCGTTCCACGTCGCCTGCCAGGTAGCATACCAGTCGCCATCCCCCACACCAGAATGTATCCCGGTTATCTGCTGGTTGCTTGGCGCCGTACCCGGCGCAACGCCGATAGGATTGGTCAGGGCCGTGGTATCGTAGGCAGTACCCGTGACGGTATCCTCCCCGATATATATACTCCAAGTCTCGCTTGGCAACCTCCAACTGCTTCCAAAGATCGTCCGGGCAGCTATAATCGCACTGACTATACTTCGCATCCCTTGGTCCACAAAATGATTCCTTTTGTTCTCGCATATGATATCCTTCCCCTGGGATATGCTGACAAAACCTGCGATTTCTATGGCTTCCCCATCAACCTGGCGCACATGTGGCAATTCAATCTCATTCATAGGAAAGTTGCACCCCCCATTCTACCGTAAGACTCTTTGAAGGGTCTATGCTGAATGCGTCCATCTCCAAATCGGCGATCGAAATCCTGGATACCATGATAAGAGGATATGTATGATTTATAACCGACCACGCTGCGCCAATGCTACTAAATGCCCTTAGATATAGAGCAATCTCCCCGATGGTCCCTGAAACAGCCCCGGCGTTCCACACGGCGATGTATTTAGTCCTCCATACTCCGATACTCGGGTATGAACGATTCTCACCGCTTGTGCTGTCTGGTCCCGTACCGGGGGCGCCCCCGATCGGACTGGTCAATGCACTGGCGTTATGAATTGTAACCGCGCCGGTATCCGTCCCGAGATACATCTGGAACCCGGTGGTCCACATGGTTACAAGGTCCGTTACTCTGCTTCCAAGAAGGTAAGAAAACAATCCTTTCAGCCCGCCGTCCACCCATTTATTCGGCACCCTGTCCATGAGGACTACTTTATCCTCGCCTTTCCCCTGATAAACAGTAACGAATCCTCTGATCCTCAATCTGTCGCCCTTCCGAGTGCCCTTAGTTTTTGTATCCCTCACCCAATCACCTCAAACATTCGTGAAACCAATCCCCTCCGCTAGCCATGTATTCAATTCCTCCGGGCCCAACGCTTTTGCTAGTCCGAATTTAAGGCTAGTACTAAGGATAAAGCTATCATCTTGCGGGCTCTCCATGATCTCGATGATGTTCGGATAGACCAGTGTATTGATGTCTGGGACCTCCGGCCCGAAGACCACCAGTTTACCTCTCTCTCCCATCAATCAGCCCTCCATGAAGAACTCGTAATCATAATCTCTGTTCACCCCCGCAGTCTGCTCCAATGTCGCCCGATACACCTCACCCTCGTTCAATGTCCTCTTCGGGAAATAGAGCATCGGCTGGGTAGGAGAATCCTCATACAGTTCCGTCGCATGGATGACCCCGCCCACCCTGGTCCGCACCGTAACAGCGTCATTCGCCTGCATGTTATTGATGCTCACCCACCCCCAGATAGTCTCTATTCCCTCTGCCGTCCTGTTTATGAGATTCTGCTCGTTACCATCCGCTGTAAGCGTCCCGCTGTCCAGCAATTCCGGGGTAACCCCTCCTCCGCCCCCTTGCGGTGGAAAACCCACGGTATCACGGCCCCATGGTGATTATCATGTCCACGTTCATCATCGATATGGTCGTTGCGGCGTCCGTTTGAAAGTTGATTGCGTCTCCGCTTCTCAATGGAACATCGAAAACATACAGCGCATCGGCGGTCAGCGCGGTCGCCGAATTGAAGTACATCTTCTCCGTGACTCCCCCTCGGATAACCTTTATCTTGAACTTGACCCCCGTATCCTCGGCGACGGTCACTCTAACGATTCCGTCTGCGGTCAGGGTGACGTCGGCACCTAGAATATCGGTGTTCGCCCCCGCCACGACCGAATTGAATGCGGTGTCAAGGGTGGTTAGATTGAAATCGGGAGTCTCGACCGTTATTGAGGGAAAAGTTGATGCTCCTATCGCTATCTCAACCTGTTCATCTATGATCCTTTCAAGATCCTTGTTGGTCGGCATTTCATAACCTCATAAAGTCATCCTCTCCGAGACCATCGACATCAATCTATCGAACAGATCCGTTTTCTGTTTCTCGAGCTTGAACACGAAGTACGTGATGTGTACGAACACATTCTGCGCAACAATAGCGTTGTAGTTCGCGTCACCAGTAACATTCGTGAAGACCATGCGAAGGGCATTGTCCCCCGCCATCCTGTGCCATCCTGGGAAGAATATCGGTTCGCCGACCAATCCTTCGTGCAAACAGATCGCGGGATGCCCCTCGAAGGTGGGGGCGAACAGCGACCTGAGCTCCGTTTGTATCGTAATGGACGAGGAGGGGATATCGCCTACGACGAAATCCTTGACCCACCACACCTCGTTCTCCGGGACGTTCAGATTGATGGTGTTCGTCGCCGCAGCAGCGAGATTGAATATCTCCTGCTCCGCCTTACCGAACCCCCAGCCCAGCCACTCGGCGAACTTGAAGGGATCGATGACGACCTCTGGTGCCGCTTCCTGTATCGCGGTGACTATGTTCTCCAGTAGTTCCGCCGGTATCTCCGGGTATTCCGGGGGTGGCGGTGCCGGGGGATAGACCGGCGGTTCTGTTCCAGAGAACAGGGCTTCCAGACGTAGGTTGGATTCCAGTAGAGCTTGTAACAATTCGTCCTGATTCGTGAACCAGTCGGCGAATTGATACCACATGCTGGGAGGTACCACGCCGTTCTCCAACGCCTTGATTTCCGTTTCGGTCAGTTTTCTGTTGGCCATAAGGAATCACCCCCCTCATGGTTCATCATACCAAATGACCGTCGCAGTCGGCGTTCCAGCGTCCGATGTGAATTCCAGGTTGCCCCCGCCTTCTACAGACAGGAGAGGGCGTAGCGAATCAAATCGGCCTTCGGGGAATTGTCGGTGTTGAGACGGTGCCATTGGCACGTCCTCGTATATCGTGGTGGTGGCTCCGGCATCGTCAACGGTTTCTATCGTGACGTTCCTGGCCGCCACGCCGTCACCAAACATGAATATCGCCACGACGTATCTGGTCTTGCACTCGGGAACATTCGATGACCATGCGTTCACCCCGGCATCAGTTACCGAGATGCTTACAGGTCTAATACGCTCCTTGATGGCTTCCTCGCTGTCATTCGCTTTCATCGTACCACCTCATGGTTCATCATACCAGACTACTGTAGCGGTCGGTGCCCCCCCACTTGCCTGGAACCGTAGGTTGCCACCGCCCTCTATCGAGAGCAGTGGCGTCATGGGATCGTAATCGCCCTTCGGCAGATGCTCGACGTTCGTCGGTTCGATGGGGACGTCGTCGAAGACCACGGTAGTGCCCCCAGCATCATCGACGGTTGCGATGTCCACGGTCCTTGAGACGGTGTCGTCGCCGATGAGCGTTATTTTCACGACGTACCTGGTCTTGCATTCAGGGATTGAAGACCAGGCATCCCCGGTCAGCCCTTCAATGGTAACGATGGTCACGTGCGTGATCCGCAGACGCTCCTTGATGGTTTCCACGCTGTCGTTCGTTTTACCAGCCATTGCATCACCTCTACAGCTCCGCCTCTTCAAGGCTCATAGGAGTGACGTTCCACTCGCGCATCAACTGGTTCCCAAGGTCTATGGGGTAGTCCCCGAAACCGCATGCTAGGAATGTGGCAGGTACCTCTCTCTTCGCGATCTTTCTGATTATCGACCTGTCCTTGACGGGATCGAAGAACTTCACCCAGTAGGCAGCGAACAGCAGCTTCAACGCGGGCTGGATCGCCCTTTCAGCGTCGTTGTTGTAGTACTCCGCCGCAATGTGCTGGTACGGAGGAATCACGAGTTCATAGGCATCTGTCGGTTCCTCGTACGGAGAGAGAAGAGAATCGGTGTATCCCACGCTGTCCCCCGAAGACGGCCTTATGGGGTCGATGTTCGGGAACTTTCCAGGGATGTCCTTCCCGTCTGGATGTCGCAGATACATGTATACCTGCTGGGGCTTCAGTCCTATCGCTCCATGCAGGAACCACGCGAACCCCGCGTTCATCGACACATCCAGGTAGAGGACGTCGTTCGCCGTGTTCCTGGGATCTCGGAACCACAGGGCAGCCTGATGGGAGCTTTTCGCAATATCAATGGCGTCGCCATTAGAATCGATCAAACACCATGGCGCGTACCGGCAGATTCTTCTCTTCACAGTTCTCCCAAAAAGCCAACCCTCTCGGAAATAAAGCCCGAAGAGGTAATCGGGGAGCATGAACCTATCCATAATTGGTTGTATACCCGATGTCGTTTAATCACCTCGGTTTTGTGTTAAACTATAAATGAGTGGAACTAATATAAGTAAAAAGTATTACTTCTCAGAGGCATTATATGAGGATAATGGTCACGGGGGGGGCGGGTTTCGTTGGTAGCCATCTATGCGAGAAGTATGTGAAAGAAGGGCATACCGTATTCTGCATCGACAACTTCATGTCGGGCGATCTCAACAACATCAAGCATCTTCCAGAATTCGGGAACTTCAAGCTTGTGAAGGGGGACATCAGAGATTGGGGTATTCTCGATAGAGTAAAGGATATCGACGTCATCTTCAACATGGCGGCGCAGATACATGTCGATCGGTCCTATGTAGAACCGAGACTTACCTATGAAATCAATGTACTGGGAACGCAGAATGTTCTTGAGTTTGCTCGTTTTTATGACATAAAAAAAGTCATTCACGCCTCGACCAGCGAGGTCTACGGCTCTGCGTTGTACACCCCGATAGACGAGAATCATCCGTTGAATTCCCCCCATCCCTACGGGGCAAGCAAGATTGCAAGTGACAGGATGTGTTACTCATATTCCAAGACGTATGGCATGGATATCAAGACCCTTCGGTTCTTCAATGCTTTCGGCCCTAGGCAGAAGGACGTGGGGTATGGGGGGGTAATATCAATCTTCCTGCGGAGGATATTGAACGGCTTCCCTCCTATAATCTTCGGGGATGGCGAGCAAACCAGGGACTACACATATATAGATGACATGATTCGTGGATACGATTCAGCGATGATTTATCACGGGAAGATTGCTGATCCAATCAACTTCGGGACTGGGGAGGAGGTGTCAATCAACACGATTGCTGAGAAGCTCATCTCTCTCTCTGATAAAGAACTCACCCCCGTTCACGTCGAACCGAGAAAAGGAGAGGTCAAAAGGCTGATAGCCGATTACACAAGAGCAAAAGAGCTATTTGGATGGGAACCTATGATCGATTTTGATTCGGGGTTGAGAAGATTTGTCGATTGGTACAAGGACTTTGGTAAGGAGATGTTCTGATGGTTAGGGAAACCTTTCTTCCTTACTGCCTCCCATCGATAGGGAAGGAGGAATTTGAAGCGGTCGCAGAGGTCATGGTGTCTGGGTGGTTGTCGTCTGGTCCGAAAGTCGATGAATTCGAAAAAGACTTGTGCAAGTATACTGGATGTAAACACGCAGTTGTTGTCAACTCATGCACCGCTGCTCTTCATCTATCGCTATTATCATCAGAAAACGGTGGAGGAGATGAGGTTATCACAAGTCCTTACACATTCGCCTCCACCGGTAACATGATAATGCAAACGGGGGCGAGGCCAGTATTCATCGATATCGACAGGAAATATAATATCGATGTTTCAAAGATTGAGGAAGCGATCACTGAGCGGACAAAAGCGATTATCCCCGTTCACTTCGCTGGCCACCCATGTGACATGAAGGAGATACGGGAGATTGCGGACGAACATGACCTATTCGTGATAGAGGACGCCGCCCACGCTATCGGTTCAGAATACCAGGGGGAGAAGATAGGATCTCAAGGGACAGCGTGCTTCTCCTTCTACCCCACCAAGAATATGACCACGGGGGAAGGAGGGGCAATATGCACGGATGATGAGGAACTGGCGGAGAAGGCCAGAATACTCCGGGCGAACGGGATCAACAGGGATACATGGAAACGGGGAAAGGCGGAGACCCCCTGGCATTACGACATCGTGAAGTGTGGATGGAAGTACAACCTAAGTGACATTCATGCTGCAATAGGAATCCAGCAGTTGAAGAAGCTGGATGATTTCATCGATACACGAATCAGGATGGCCGATATCTATGATCGTGCTTTAAAAGGTCTTGTTGACCTTCCGCCGAGAGACCCTGGAGTGAAGCACAGCTACCATCTTTACCCCATACTCGTTGCCCCCGACGAAGCTGATGACTTCATAGGGGCCATGAGGCAGTTGAACATCGGGTGCAGCATTCATTTCATCCCACTGCACCTCCACTCGCTGTATCGACAGACATTGGATTACAAAGAAGGCGACTTCCCCAACGCCGAACAGGTGTTTGGGAGAGAGGTCTCGCTACCGTTATACCCATCAATGACCGAGAAGGACCAAGAGGACGTCATCAATACCGTCAATCTTCTACTCGGAAAAGATAAGTAGTTCCTTGGCTGATATTATATTGAGAGAAATGACGGATTACTTCGACTTCGAGTACGAGAGCCTGTCGCCGTACGAACGTATCAAGGGGAACATAGACGACCGGAAGGAAGCCGTCAGGGAGAAGGCAGAGAGCTGTGAATTCGATGTGATGTTGGACTGCTACGCCGAACTCCACGATATCTCCCACGATATCAACAATGCAGAACTCAGTGGCGCAGAGAAGTTGGTATTGAGAAATGAATGGCGTGACGCCGTGGTGAACGTCAGGGAAAACATCGACAACTGGCTTGAGAGCGGGGCCTGCGTCATTCGCTAATCAATCAGGTAGCAACGCCTCCAATGTTCGATTCTTTGTTATTTTCTTCTGTGGGTTCCCCATGATGGTTCAGGACGATCATTGGGTTTCCCGGACCACAGGTCAAACAATCAACGATTGTGCAGATGTTATCGGCATGATATAAGTGCGTCTTGTAATCCTTGCTCTCCACCATGTCGCAGAGTTCGCACACGGGGGGGTATTAGCGAAAGTATTATTTACCTTTCTTCATATTCATCTATGGTTTTAATATGAGCAAGGTAGCGGAAACTAAGATCATGACGAACAACACCGTGACCGTTCCGAAACCCATCACCACAGCGCTCGACCTTGAGATAGGTGATCATTTGGAGTGGCATGTGGAAGACGGGTCGATTACCGTGAAGAAGAAGGAGGAACCGAGATGAAGGATAAGCCTAGAATAGGATGGTTCAGCGCGCCGTTGACTGCTGCCACTGGTTGATCGTTGAGCAAAGCGTTCTGCGGTCCAGAAATGGCAAGGTCACGAAGGAGATCGTCTTCAGATTGGCGGACATGGGCTTCGAGGTAATCAACATCGGCGGACGGGGAGGAACGGTCGTCTGGGGAGAGAAATTCGATGCCGTTACCCCGAAGGGAAACACCGTACCGGTGCTTCCGGCGAGGGGGCAGATAGGAGATCCGAACACGACGAGTTACTACATCTCAAGATACGGCATCGATATGATAATCACCTTGTGCGATGCATTCGTTTTCAGCATCGGAAGACCCAGCGTTCCGTGGATTGCCTATTTCCCGATAGATGCTCCTTTAACGAGGAAGTGGTTGACATACCTGACACAACCGGATAAGCTCTGCGCTTACAGCGATTTCGGGTTCAAGCAATTGGGAAAGCATTTCCCCGGCCCGATGATTGATTACATCCCTCACGGGGTCGACTGCAACGTCTTCCATCCAGCATCGGCAAAGGAGAAGGCGAAGTTAAGAGACAAGTGGATGATCCCACAGGATTCATTCGTTTTCATAGACCTGGCTGCTAACTTCGGTGAACGTAAGAACCTCCCGCAGACGATGATCACTTTTAAGAGATTCCTGGATAAGCACCCAGACGCCAATGCTTATCTCTATCTATTCACGAACCTCAAAGGCGAGTACCCGAATAGATACGATCTGATGACATTGGGGGAGGAACTGGGACTGGAGGAAAGGGTGATGGGACCGTTGTTCAACCCCGAATTAGATTCGATAGACGAACCCGAACTAGCTGAGATATACAGATTGGCGGATGTCTTGGTCAACCCGTCCCACGGCGAGGGGTTCGGGTTATCGTTGATTGAGGGGATGGCCTCTGGTCTTCCGTGCATTGGAACGAATTGCTCGTCCATGACAGAATTAATCGAAGGACACGGTTGGTTGGTGGATACCGTTCCTGCGGACACATGGGAGTTCATCCCCGTCTGGATTCCTATGCTGGCAAGGTATCCGATCCCTGACCTGAATTCTCTGTTGTCCTGTATGTCTGAGGCATACGAAAACGACAAACTCAGGAGAAAATACTCCAAGGCGAGCAGGAAGTTCGCGCTACAATACGACTGGAACCGCATCATGCCCGTGTGGGAATCGCTTATCATGGAGGTCTGGGAGGAGCATCAGAAGGGAGTTGAGAAGAAAGAGGTGGTGGAAGAGTGAACGATGATTTCCTGTTCTTCGAGAATGACTGGATGTATAAGAAGTACGAGCGTCTTGAGTTCGTGAGGAGTCCTAAATACTACACTTTCAAGATCGCCCTCAACCTTCTCCTCCAGAACGGGGGGAAGACCATTATCGAGACTGGGACGATGCGTATGCACGATGACCCCGGGGGCTGTGGCACACTGTTGTTCGGGGACTTCTGTCAGAGATACGACAAACATCTATTCACGGTCGACAACGTGTCACGGCACTTGGGGATATCAAAACTCGAGACTCGAGGGTTCAAGGACCACATCACCTACATCCTCTCCGATTCCGTCAAGTACCTCAAGCTGTTCTATGATGATATCAACCTGCTATACCTAGACAGCATGGATTGCCCCGCTGAGGGAGACGCCACTCTAGCGCAGGAGCATCAGCTTGCCGAGTTCAAGGCGGCGGAGAAGAACCTGAAGCCGGGGTCGATCCTACTTCAAGATGATAGTGGGTTCGCAAACGGAGGGAAGACGAGGATATTGAACCACTACCTGTTGACCCTCCTCGAATGGAAGTTGATCATGGACTACGGTCAAACGCTCTGGGTCAAGGTGAATTGATGTCTCTTCCAAGAGATGACCTGGGCAGATTTATCAAAGGATGTCATTATAATCCAGATACTGAGTTTAAGGAAGGAAAAAACAATTTTAGATGGAAAGATGGTATTTTATGTGATCCTGATTATGATCACAAGCGCTACATTGAGAATAGAGAAAAACATCTGAAACGTGTGAAGAAAAGATACCAAGAAAAAAAGGCGGAGGTTAGTGAATATTACAAAAAAGAGCGATCACATTGTCAGATACGAACCGAATGGCGGGTGTGCTTGATGGACCATGGACAATCCGTGTGGCTGAGGGTTTGAACATGAACGAAAGCGAGATCGCAGATGATCTACGCTCTTACGGGAGGGAGGAAGGAAAGATCGATGCCAGTGTTGCCGAATGGATGCAAGACTTTGAGCGTGAACTCAAGATCATATCGGATTTCAGAACGATTTCGATGCGTTTTTTGGAAGCGCTGGAGACGGAATAATGCCGAAAGTCTCCATCATAACCGGACATTATTGGGGTTCCGCTCCGTTCATCCAGGATTGCATTGATAGCGTGAGGGCGCAGACCTTCCGGGACTTC
>Ga0307928_10002722_pt1 | contig 13546 bp, 27 predicted proteins | sample AceLakmetagen232_FD_201815 | JGI IMG/M metagenome (GOLD analysis project Ga0307928, IMG submission 201815) | Saline water microbial communities from Ace Lake, Antarctica - #232 | ecosystem: Environmental > Aquatic > Non-marine Saline and Alkaline > Saline | place: Antarctica: Ace Lake... | reverse complement strand
TCAAGCAAAGCAAGCAACTCCCTTTTCAGATGATTATATCCTTGTTTGTGATTGTAATGAGCAATTGTAGTACCAACCTGAGGTTTCAAAAGGGGTGAAGCCCCTTTCAGCCATTCCCGCAAATCCTCCTTCTGCAAACTTGCACGTTTATTCCATGCAATCATAGCGCTTATTTTCTTCCTATATTTTATTGAAGAAAACATCCTCCCTGGACAAACTCCACTTATATCGCCTCTGCAACCAACTTGCCAAGAAATACCATTATAAGATTTTATTGAAGCAACTTCATCGCAAAAAGGACAATCTCTGAGTTTTGTTATGTCTATTGCTTCTTCCTTAGTAAGCCCTTTTTGTTGAACTAACTTAACAATTCTAGAATATTCAGGGTGTGCCCGTTCATGATTATTCTTACCTGTTTTAGAATCAAACAATTTACCACACCAAACACACTTATGCTTGATAAACTTCCCTCGTTTTTCCGTCAGTTCAGTTTCACTGAACTTTAATGCTTTTTCGCTAGTTGGTTTCATTTTTTCTCCCCCTTCTCTTGTTCTTCACAAATTACTTTATAAGGTCTAGGGAGCATATCACTCATAGCGATAGCTTCAAAACGCCTTGGAGTGTGCGGGGTAATGCGCTCTGCTTCATTGACAATATAGGCTAACAGAGTTGCCGTATTAGAAACAGTGGTCAAATAATCGCTTCCTTCGCTGACTATATCAAAAGCTTTAAGAATCCTTTGTTTGTCAATGTTTACATCTCTTCCAATTGGTCTTTTTACATGTTTCATCTACTTCTCCCCTTTTCCAAGCTCGGCAAGCAACTCTCTGTCTTCTTCGCAGCAACCTTCATACTCCCAGCATTTACCTTGTTTGTAATGGTCATCGGGATTTTTCTTTACTTTTTCAGCCCACTCATAGTATTTTTTATTATTCTCTTTTAAACGGTCTTTGAGCTTTTCCCGCAAATCCTCTTTGAGAACGATTCCTTTATTCAGTTTCAAACAAAAAAGATATTGCTGTGGGATGGTTTCACGACAACGAATACATTTATGCCTAACTTTTCCAAAAGGCTTGAACGGACAGGTGATAGCAATCTTAAGCCAAAAGTTCTTTCCGTCAATCGTTTCAAGTTTCATCCTTTCACCTTCTCCTCCTTTTCAAGCTCGGCAAGCAACTCATCTAATAAACCTAGCTTTATAACTGCTTTATGTGATTCTTTCCTTGTATGTTTCGCTGTCAACAATAACACAGCCTTTCCTTTGAGCCATTCCCGCAAATCCTTTTCTGTAACAACTCGTTCATGTCTAGCTCTAAATACGCCTTCTTCATCTAAAACCGCTCTTCTTATCTTAAGTTTCATTCACTTCTCCTCCTCCTTACCTCTTTCCTCCCAGTGCTCGGAAAACAACATCTTTGCAGGCGATTCTTCAGCATCCTCAAAACCAAGAATATACCACATCAAAGCCTCAGAACGAATCACCCAACCACCCCCACCTTCCGCGCTGGATTACCAACCCAAACCCGACCACCAAGCTTAAAACAGTAGCAAAAGCAGCACCAGGCAAACCGAACAAAGGAATAAACAAAACATTCAACACCAAGTTCACGAAAGCAGCCAACCCAGTAATCCACAACTGGTCTCTTATCTTCCCAAGCACAATCAACCTCTGAACACTAAGCCAAAACGCATTCCTGACAGGAACGACAAACGCGAGAACCGAAAGAGCAATCCAAGCATTCTCAGCATACTCCACTGGATAAAAGAAAGCCAAAAGAGGCTTTGAAGTCACAGCAAGAACAACCGCGACCACAAAAGTAATCACTACAGTAGGATAAAAAATCTTCCTAAACCTAGACTCAAGATGCTCCCCTGAAACCTCAGAAAAAAAAGGCAATGTTATCCTGCTAATAGGTATCAAGAGCATCAAAGCACTAACAATGGAAACCACAACAGTATAATAGCCAGTATACCTGATTGGCATGAAAATTGAAATCATCAAGATGTCCATCATGGCCAAGATAGTAGTAAACACACCCAATGCCATGAACCACTTGGAATAAGAAAAGACCTTATGCACAGAAAGCGACTTCCCCTTGAAAAGGAACGCATACTTCCACAAAAACAAAGACAACGCAACCAACAGGAAAACAAAAAAACTCAGTATATAACCGTACAAAGCACCAAAAAAAGACAATCCAGCCGAAACCAACAAAACAATAAACAACACCCTGGAAACTTCCTTGACAATCACAGAACAAAAACACAAATCATTCCGCTTGATAGCAATGAACAAGCTGTCAAAAAAACCTGAAATTACCATAAGGAACAAAAAACCCCCAGCTAGCACTATGACTGGTTGGACAAACGGTTTACCGAAAACATACAATGCCAAGAAAGGGGAAGCAAGGGATAAGAAAAGGAAAGACACGAGAGAACCAATGGTCATAAGTTTCAATCCACCAAGCACCCATGAAGCCACACCTTCATCACCTTGAGCAAGTTTCTCTGGAACAACCTTCAGCAAAGCAACAGTAACACCAAGATTCCCGAACACAACAAAAAAACCTGCCAAGCTTATTGCAAAAGAATACAAGCCAAAATCATCAGGAGACAACTCTCTCGTCAACCACATAATCAAGAGAAAAGAAACCCCCTTGGTTAAAATGTTAGAAAATATCCTGAAGGAAAGATTCTTAACAAACTGCCTTGCCAAATAAGAACTATCCATCTTCTCAAACTTGTCTATCACCCATGACACAAACTTATCAGCATACAACTCCTCAACATTCATGAACACACCCCCTGAATCGCTTCCATGATTTCTCCTGCTACCTTCTGGATAGACATGTTTTCCTTTACAAACCCATAAGCATTATTTCCCAGCCTCTCCCTCAGCACTGGGTCTTCAAGTCTTTCAATAGCCTTGACCAACGCAGAAGGTGAATCTGGTGGGATTAAAAGCATGTGAAAACCGTTTTTCAAGTATTTGCTCGTGAATCCAACATCAGTGCAAACAATCGCTTTCTTGTGCTTCATGGCCTCTATGAGAGCTGAAGCCCATAGGTTTTCGATAGAACTCAACTGACAAAACACATCAGTATCCTCCATCAACTCCATGGCAGTCTCATGCTCAGTCCACCCATGAAAATAAACACGAGCTTTTCCTTTGGCCTCGCACTCTTGTAGCAATGGTCCATCCCCAGCCATGATAAAATCATGCTGAAGCAAACGGTCAGCCGCTTCCACAAACACTAACGGGTTCTTGAAAGGAACGAACCTTCCCAAAAACAAGACCTTCACGCAACTCCCTCCGACCAATTATGAACATAAACTATGTTCTTGTATCCTCTCTCCTTGGCAATCTCGACCAAATCAGGATTAACTGGTATCAACAAATCTACCACTGGGACACTAATGTAATTGAATAAGTTAATCAATCGGTTCCCAGTTTCCCTGATATCTGAACCAAAGGCAATGACAATGAACGGTTTTTTGATAAAACCAAGACGCTTCAAGAGAGAGTAATAGGCACATTGCAAGCCCACATTAGCAATGAGAACACAATCACAACCCCTTAGTAGTGCCAACGGGGGGGTCAACATGCTCTTCTTGGTGAAGGGAACAACCGCAACCACCCATCCCTGCTCACGCATCTCCTCAGCCAAAGCTAACGAAAGCCTCTGAACCACATTCCTTTCCACTCCAACCCGAGCTATCACAAACGCAACTCGCACTCCATCCACTCCTTTATCACTGGTAAAGCATCCGCAAGCTTCCACTCTGGCTTATAACCAAGCAGTTTCTCAGCCTTTTTGATGTCCGGCTGGAAATCATGTATATCACCCACTCTCGGCCCAACATGCACTGGCTTAAGAGGCTTATTGCTCATCAAACATATCATATCCGCCAACTCATTGATGCTAGTGATTTCACTCGTTCCAATATTGAAAGCCTCACCATACCTCTTGGTCTTGCTCGCCAAAACATTAGCCCTGACAACATCATCAACATAAGTGAAACACCTTGTCTGAGTGCCATCACCCTCAATGACCAACGGCTTATCCTGTAACATCCTCTTGAGAAACAAAGGCACAACACCCCCCATATCACTATACTCCTGCCTACTCCCGACCACATTATAATACCTGAGAGAAACAGCCTTCAAACCATACTCACCAGCATACCAGCCAACATACTGCTCAGCCGCAAGCTTACTAATACCATACGGGCTTGTTGGGTGGCAAGGATGCTTCTCGTCCTGTGGGTTATATTCTGGCTCACCATAGATGCTTCCAGTACTAGCAAAAACCATCACCACATTTGGATTATCCTTCATTTCCTCCAAAATGTTAAGCGTTCCCACAGCATTCACACTCAAATCCCTCACCGGAGACTGCACAGAACGAAGAAGATTGAGAGCTGCCTCATGATAAATCAAATCAACACCCCTGCAAACCTTCTCTACTGTTTTCTTGTTCGTAATAGAACCCCTCACCACAGTCACCTTATCCTTGACTTCCTTGAGGTTGCTCATTCTCCCATTAGAGAAATCATCCAACACAGTAACCTCATGCCCAAGGGAAACCAGTTTATCCACAAGATGAGAACCGATAAAACCACAACCCCCAAAAACAAGAATGTGCATATTAATCACTTCTCCTCCTTTTGTTTTGCCCATTCTTCCAAAAACTCTAGTTCGTCTCCATTCAATGATTGAGCGTATTTATCGAGTCCTTTTTCCAGTACCTTTTTCAAACAACTGGCATGAACAACATATTCTACTTTCTTCTTTGAAAACGGTTTTTTGAAGATTAGCTCAACAAACCCTGCATTCTCGTAATCTTCTTTTCCTCGAACCCAGTGGTCTGAACCTGAACAGATAAGACAATGCCAACTCATTTACTTCTCCTCCTTTTTTCTTTGTTTTTTCAGGAATGCTGTGGCTTCTTTGTGCGTGTAGAATTCGGTTCTCCATATTGTTTCGCCTGTTTCATCGGTTTTGTAGACGAAGTGCTTTGTTTTTATCCACAACATTTTCTTTCACCTAATAGAATACCTCATCTATCACTATCACAATCATCGTGATTATAGCGAGGATTAAGGCGATTTTCGGATTAAAGTTTTTATCAAGAGCCTTATCCAATTTATCCCAATTGTCTTCTTTCATTTTCTCACTTCTTTTTTCTTTCCAACCTATCTATCCTTTTTTTAGCCACCTCAACAGAAGAAAGGCTTGACGCGATTCCCTTACCTTCCGGTGTTATAACTCCATAAATGATTTCCTCGTAAATCTTATATCCCTTATAATCCATTTTTAACACACCCCAGAACCTTCACAAAACATTACTATTCCTAAGATACAAAGAAGTGCCACAACAAACAAGTCTACAGCCACTCCTAACATTGCGGCATCCACTTCTCTTGAATCTCCATTTACATCAGAAACAGCATACCTCCACTTACCTGTTCTCGTATTATGTATCCACACAGGCGTACCTTGGATTGGAAACCCTCTTTCATATTCATCATTCACTTTTCTTCAACTCCTTGATTCACCTTCTCTACAAAGCTCTTCTCCTCAACCTCCAACTTGCTGACAAATACCCCCCCTTCCTTAACAGACCAGAAAAGTCTATCACCACCTTTCAGACCAAGCATTGTTTTCACACTAGAAGGAACTGTAACAGTAATCTGGCCAGTTGTACTATTCTCCTGCAACATCGTTGTACCAGGCATTCTAGATATTCTTTTTTGCATACAAATCACCTATTTTTCTTCCCAAGATATCGAGTCCAGCAAGTTCACATTTCCTGTCCCATCTTAAGCCAAGTGAGACAAATGAGACAGGAAAGGCAAAGAAGGAATGAACCAAGCCGGAAAGCTCGTCCTAGGAAGAATCACCTTTATCCACTTTTCTCTTACCTACAAAATCACGTACAGGAACCCACTCTTTCTTCTCCTCTTTACCGTAAGTTTCCCACAAGTCCTTCAGCATAGAATCTGCCTCTGACTCTTCATAATTCTTGAACTCAAAAGGCTCTATCACCTCGCCTCCTATACTCTTCTTTTCCTTCACAACCTCAATTGCTCTCTTCTGTATCTGCTCCTCCTCTCGAATCTCTTCCTGTCTTGTAAAAGAAACTATTTCCGGCTCAATCTCAGGCTTTTTGATAAAAGGAGGCCTCTGCACATATCCTAGCTCATCTTTAGGAAAATCACCTAGTTCCTCTATTGTAATCTCATCAGGCTTTTTTGTAGCATCTACAGTCTCCTCTTCTGGCTCATCATCTTTCAGGTCTGTAATCTCTGAGTAAATACTGTGTACTACTACAACCAAGGTCAGGAAGAACAGGAGCAATACTGCTGCTCCGACAAGAATCCCAACTGTTGCTTCCTCTGTGTTACCAGAGAGATACACCTGTGCTGTAGCCAGCACAAGTACAACCAATAACACGGTTATCCATACAAAAATAATTTTTTTATTCATTTTCTCACCTTCTCCTCCTTTTTAAGCAAAGTAAGCAACTCTCTTACCAGTCATAATATACCATATCCTGCGCTGTTTTCTCTTTTAACCTGCAACCATATCCACCATTTGCGTACCTAAATAAGAAAGGACAGTTGCCGTGGTCGTGTCCTGCCATATCTCGACATTCTTTACATTCATGCCGAACTAGGGGGTAGCCGTCTGCTGGAAAACACATAGAAGGAACGCCTTTCGGACACTTCTGCAAATAAACTTTACTTTGTTCTTCTTCCGAAAGAGCATCAAACTCTTTCAGGGATTTTACTTTAACCCATATTATTCCATCCCAAGAAACTCCTGGGTCTTTGACACTGATGAGTTTATACCCGCCAAAACTCTTTTTTGATATTTTACGTTTTACTTCACTCATTTTCTCGCCTTCTCCTCCTTTTCAAGCAAAGCAAGCAACTTTTCACAATATCTTAGTTCTCCACCCGTAATATTATCCCCTGTTCTGTCCCATGCTCTAAGCAGTTTCTTTTTATCTTTCTCAAGCAAAGCCCGCAAATCCTTGTCACGATGCAAATATCCATCTTCAAAACAGACCATAGCAATACCTTTTTCTTCTGAACTTCCATTAGGTAAATGGGTGTCTATATACCAGTTCACTTTTTCCGTCAACGCTTTTTCGCTAAAAAGATTATTCTTCTTCATAGTATTCAACTTCTCTTTGCCAAACTATATGATTTTTCTCCCAAACCTCCATGTTCCTCCCTTTTATTACTATCACAACATCATCAACTTCTAGTTTTACTTCTATTGGTTTCATTCACTTCTCCTCCTTTTCTCTGAAAGGAAAAGCACCATAGCGACCATATCTACACTCAAAACATTCATGATATCTCACACCAATAAACTCTGTGGAAGAGGTAACAGACGTAGAGTTACACTTGGGACAATACCTCTCATGATACTTTGGATTAAAACTTCTTCGTTTCATTTACTTCTCCTCCTTTTCAAGCTCGTCCAGCATTTCTTCGGGTTATGAGCCCGACGACCACCCCTCCTTTTCAAGCCCGGCAAGCAACTCATCTTTTAGTTTATTATAACCCCTTTTATATGATTTCAAAGGTGTCCAATTTATCATGGCTTTTTGGTGGGGTTTCAAAAAGGGCGTAGCCCCTTCCAGCAGTTCCCGCAAATCCTCTACTTTTGCAAACTTCTCATTAGGTTTAAATTTCGTGTCCATGTCCACGAATATTTCTTTACCCGTATAAAGTTTCATTTTTTCACTTCTTCTTTGAGTTCGGTTATATCTACTATGTAGGCTGTTGTGCATCCTACTGGAACACCGAGGGTTGCACCAACAAGCCATGAAGACGAACTTGGTTCGTATGTGAGTGCTATAAGCATTAGGGTTATTCCAAGTATCCATCCAAACCGTTTAATCCATATATCCATTGTTTTCATCTCACAACCTCTATCCATTCAAGTTTAGCTTGTCTTGACATATGCTTTTTGCAACAGGGACTTCTCCAGTCTTGTACATCTTCAATCTCCTCTGAAGGCTTCGAGTATATCCAGACCTTGCCACAGGAGGAGCACTCAAGTGCTCTAGCTGTAAAACAGCCAAGAATACTGTCTAGATTTACCCCTCTAGCCACACCAATTGTTTCTCCTTTCTTATCATCCACCAGTATCAGTCTCCAGCTTTTTTATTTTCCCGTCAAGCACGTCCACTGCTTCCTGCAAAAGCTTTGTAGCTTTAACAATTTGTCCTCTTGCCTCACACACAGGAGTCGAAACACCTCCTATACCAAGCACACCTTTTTCAACAGCATCCAGCTCGCTAAGGCAGCGATTTAGTTCCTCTTTTGCTCTGAAAACTCTACAAGAGGCCACACCATACTCTTTCATGTCAAACTCTTCCTCGCTCATTTGAATCCACTCTCTTTTATCTTTTCATAGCAATTTAAGTGAACAACATTTCCAGCCAGGATTTCTCCTACAGATATTCTGCACATCATCACTTCATCAGAGGGCTTTATCAGTTCCTTGCAAACCACACACTTTCTCCATTCACCACTTCTTCTCTTGTAAAAGTTTTCTCCACACATCTATAATCACCTCGCTGGAATAGTCTTCTTCTTCTCACAATACCCGCTGCTAGTTCCTTTCACAACTACTCTCTCACCTCTAGCACGCTTCCTAAGAGAAGGAATATATCTAATGAGCCTCCCTTCCTTTATTGTCTTGAAGTTCTCGGCAAACCAAGACCAGAACATCCCACCCTTCTGACTTTTGAACCCCTGGATATACTGTGTCATCCTTTTCCTATCCATCGGGAAATAATCAGCAAGTTCTCTTGAGGTAAAATCCTTATCATTCTCATGCCAGCCCTTGATTGTATTCCTTATATCATTAACCGTAAACTCTTTTCCTATGTTTGTAGGAATCCCCCCCTTCGCTATATCATCTTTTTGCTTAAGACGATAGTTTTCTGTCCTAAGCCTCTTCATCTCCCCATCAACAGCCTTCCCGCTCTGCTCTACTATCTTAAGCCTTTTGACCTCAGAGAGTTGAACCTCTGCCTCTTCTAATACTGCCCTCGCATCCTCATAGGTCTCACAGGCAAGAATTGCAACTTTTGTTATTACGTCAAGTTTCATTCACATCATCTCTATTTACTAAGTCTCTCACTATACTTTGTTCTCCATCCAGTACTCTCTTTTCCAGAATCACTATCATAGTATATCTCTTTCTGCTGATACTCAAGTATAACATCATGGCCAGGAAACTTTGTTGCAGCTTTCGATAATGACATCAAACCCATATGCAGTACAAGAGGCTTGTAGCCATAGTGTGTTGAGCGCACAATGAAGCGCTTTGGTATGTAATTTCTACCATTCATTTCATCACACCCTCTACAAACTCCTTGAACAACTCAGGCCTATCTATGGCCAACTGAACCGCTTTACCACCAAGAACCTGCAGTTCTATTACATAGCTTCTATCAACATGAGCGCCCTCTGAAACGTGTGCAAGCTCGTGGAGGATAAGCGAGGTTGTCTCAACAGATACAGTCTCATTAAAGAAGGCTTTATCAAGAGTTGACCTGTTAAAAGCCAGCCTGTTTGTGTCCCTCTGGAAAGTCGCCACATAGTTTGCTCTAGGAGACTCGACTATCAGTACATTGATACTCAAGCCAAGTAGCTCTTTGCCTAGCATCTTAGTATAAGATGCCACCAGCTGCTCTTCTTTTGTAGGCTCGACTATTTCTTCTTTTACTATTCTTGTATCGAACACTTGCGCTGTGGTTTGCAATCCTACTTCTTTAAGGGCTTCCCGTTCTGCTTTGTCAAACAGCCTTCCGTCTAGCACTTGATATCCTGCATCCTTTGCTTCTTGTATGCTTCTCTGGTCAGTATTTGAGGCTATCAGGACTTTACCGTATCGCTTGTCCAAGACTTTTTTCCTTGTCACATCAGTGGAGCGTTTATTACCTATCCCATTTCTTACCCAATCTCCATCTATTTCATCACCAAGGTCATCAATGGTAGCATTCAAGACCTCGGCATAGATAGCTTTTAGGTAATTAGAGGATACTAGGTCTCTGTCCATTGACTGTGGTATTTTCTGCTGCACATTCACATTGTATGGGCAATCTAGTTCACAGAGAGGAATGCCCATCTCATAGAGTGTTCCTGTTGCTCCACTTGTGCCATTGCAGTGATGAATATGCAGCTCTGTTTTCCTTTGGGGTACTAGCTTGATTTTGTTCTCGAAGATTACTGTTGGAAGAACAGCTTTTTGCTTGTAATCAGGCTCAATATACCCAAGCTCTTTCCTGTTTATTGTAGTCAGAATGCCTTTTGGGGCAAGAAGCTTTTTGAGGTTTTTGTTTGTCTCCTCTATTTCTTTTTCGTCCCAGAGAAATTTTGCCCAAAAAATAGAGCCTGAGCCTGTCTTTTGTGAATTGTCTTCAACACGGTTTCCATTCTCCTTGAAAGCAACCATTCCCTTTGTTGACCTTATTTCACCTTCAAGAGCAACCGATAGCACAACTTTTTCTCCAAGGTTAAATCTTCCTCTCTTCGTTGGGTCACCTCTTTTGAGGGTATGGCCAAAAAGCGTATAGGAATCCCGCATGTCCCTAAATCCATCAGGGCTATCATCAACGACCTGTAAATAAGCCACTCTACCAGTGCTTTTTAGACTCACGTTACATTCCTTGATATCCTCGTCCCAGGCGTTCTGAATAATTTCGCAGCACAGCCTGAAAGGAGTCACATTCGAGTGGAGTTCCTTGAGGCCTTCCTTGTTTACAGCAAACCAGTTGTCGGGCTTTGTATTCTGCAAGACCTCTTCCTCTTCTTCCTCACTGGCTCCTGCTCTTTCTTGTTCTAATCCTAAGAAATGCTTACCTAATTGGTTTGCATAGGATGTAAAGTCATTAAGTGAAGACCTCTCTCTAACAAGATGAACAGTCATAAGTGCTTTACCTATATCCTCTTTTGAGGTTTCACTAATGAGTTCCTTAAGGGTCTTCCCAAACTGTGTTTTTAGCCATTTATCATAAGTTCCGAAGAGCAAAAGAGGCATTTCCAAATCACCTCCAACTTGAGTCAATCCATATGCCCCTTCACCAAATGCCAATGTTGCGAGACAGCATACTTTGAAATCCCCCTCAATATATGCCTCATCGCTCGGATTTATTATCTCAAATTTCATTACCTTTTCAGGTTGTTCATCTACTGATTTAACTTGTTTCTTTTCCGTCTCCTTTCTCACTTTCACAAAGGCTTCATCCACAAACTTAGCAAAGCGTTTCACATCCCTTTCTTTAAGAACAACACCGTTATCTTCATCCTGGGCATCATAGAAACAATATCTTCGATGATTCCTCACAATATGGATACAAGCGTCATCTTCAAATTCACTATCATCTGCTGTATCAGGATATGTGTCTGTATAATATTTGTGCTGATTGATTATGCTCTCAGCTTTTTCAGTAACCTCATCAAGCTCCCCTTCTTCTTCCTCTTCCTCTGAAACTTCAAACCTCTTTCGAAAATCAAAGCTAGTCCAATCCTTCAAGGTAAAAAGGTCTGTCTCCTTCAGGAAGTCAAAAACCTGTTTTGGTGTAGCTTTTTTCTCAGAGCAAAAGTAACAGCTTGTATCAACCTTTACCCTAAAAGGAAGCTTGTTCACTCGCTGGAAATACTTTAGGGTTTCTGCCTTAGCATCCTCAAACTTCCTGCTAGATGCTTTGTGTGCTAGCCACTCAGGTTGCCAATTGTTCAGCCTATCCCCACCACCATCAAAGACAAAAGCCCATTCTCCAAAAGCTGTATCTACAAGTTCTTCTTCCTCTTCTTCACTGGCTTGCTTCTTCTCGGTTTCTAAATATTCTAAAGCATTATCAATCTCATTGATAGCACTTACAGCTTTCTTGTAAGACATATTTGCGGAGATTAATGTTTTGGCGTTTTCAAGATGTATTCTTTTCTCATGAAAATTTATCTCCTTTGTTTCCACTTCCTTCTCACTGACTTCAAAAGCTTTAGTTATATCCATACAGTCCCATATAGTCATCCACTTTACACCAGCTTGGCCTCGTTTTGAAACTATATAATCGTTAGCTTCCTTCCTAGTTCCAAAATGCCTTTCTACTGGAATAGCAATTTTCGAGTGCTTCACCCGCACAATATAAAACAGTGGGTAACGGTCATCTGCCATTTCTTTGTGAACTTTCTTTTTTAAAGAAAGTTCTTCTTCTTCTTCCTCGCTGGCTTGCTTGTCTATTGCGTCTTGTGTTTCTTCCTGTTCTTTTGCCTCTCGTTCCATCTGGTCTTCAGGCTCTTCTTCTTCCTCTTCCTCGTTGACTTGCTCCCCGAACACTACAATAACTTGCCCGTTAACTACTCTCTTAATATATGCCCTATCACTCTTCCCTAAGTGCCCTAAATCTCCTTTGCTTAACTTCAATACTATATCATAGTTAAGCTGGCTTACATCATCCACAACCTCTTCTTCCTCTTCCTCGCTGAACTGTGCTTTGGTGTGGTATTTGAGTTCTTCAAGGGTTTCTTCTTCCCGCTCTCTTAGTGTTATTGGTCTGCTCTCTGCTCTTTTAGGTTGCTCTTCTTCTTCCTCTTCCTCGCTGTAGTCTATGCCGTGGTCTCGGCACATATACTCAGCCGCTTCTCGTTCTGCTTCCTGGATATAGCTTTCTTTGGGCTCCTCCTCGCTGTAAGGGGACGGGTCTGCTCTCGGCTCGTTCTCATAACCAAGGTATAGACCACACTTTTTGCAGTAGTCATCTCCTTCGTACTCAACCTCGTGTTCACAAGTCTCTTCTTCTTCTTCCTCGATGTGTACCATAGTAATTCCTTCTTTGCACTTTTAGACCGCTACAAACGGCCTACATTAGTTATAGACTATGTTACATATAAACTAACCGTTAAGTTTACTAATTAACAACACTCTATCCTTCCCAAAACCCATACCTCCCAAACCTGCTATAAAAAAACATTGACTCCTCGTAAGAGATAACGTCTATCTTGCATAACCCAGTAAACACCCACTTTCCCCTTCCTCTCCTCCGAGAATCTTTCCCCACCCAATAACGAAACCCAAGAATCGAGTAAATCCCCTTCCCATACCTAACAAACAAAAACCGTGTTAATGTCTTTCTATTCTTGAGGTACTCCAGAGGTATTAAAACACACCCTTTCTGTACAGGCTCATAGACTATCTTCCTTACTTTCTGTTTCAGACCACGTGGCCACTGGTCTCTTCCTTTCCGGCTCATCGGCTGCACACGTCTAATAATAGTCAACAGACCATCGGGGTATTTATTTTCAATGGTCTTCTTGTATGCTGATGTGGTCTTGCTCATTGTTAACAACTTTCTAAAGTATGGCTACTATTTTATTGTTCTCAACGATATATATATACACCCTTCACTTTATCAGGAAAATATATATTACTATATATTTTTTCCAAAATATATATTACTATATATATTTTCCAAAATATATATTACTATATATATTTTCCAAAATATATATTACT
>Ga0307928_10002721_pt1 | contig 13553 bp, 17 predicted proteins | sample AceLakmetagen232_FD_201815 | JGI IMG/M metagenome (GOLD analysis project Ga0307928, IMG submission 201815) | Saline water microbial communities from Ace Lake, Antarctica - #232 | ecosystem: Environmental > Aquatic > Non-marine Saline and Alkaline > Saline | place: Antarctica: Ace Lake... | reverse complement strand
GAAAGCAGAGTTAGACAAAACTTCTAAAGCTGAGGATTTATGGTATGCTTTGACTGAAAAGAAAAAAGAATTAGGCTTGTCTATTGGCGGTTTTGTAAAAGATTATAAATTGGAATGGGACAAGAAAAAAGAAACCTTTAAACGAGTGTTTAAAGATATTGAACTTGACCATATTGCTGTAACTTCCACGCCAGCAAATCCAAAAACTTGGGTGGGAGCAATCTCCAAATCAGTAGAAAAAATTGAGAGAGCAAACGGTTTAGATAAGTTATCAGAATTGTCTAAGGAAGAATTAGTTGCTTTTGTTGAAAAATCTTTTGAATCTATTGGAGAAGATTCACTTAAAAAATTATTAACAAACTTTAGTCTAAATATTAACGAAGAAACCACTATGGGTAAAACCAAGAAAGACCAATCTTCGCTTGAATCTGACGAAGCAAAAAAGACTTCTGACAAAGCCAAAGCTGACGAAGCTAGTAAAAAAGCTGACGACGCTAAGGACGAGGACGAAGATGATGCTGAGGAAGAAAACCAAGATAACGAAGATGACGCCGGTGATTCTGACGACGATGATGATTCAAAGGATTCAGACGAATCTAAAGAAGATGATAAATCTTCTGATGAGGACGCTGATGACGATGAGGAATCAGACGAGGAATCAGACGACGAAGATGACGATTCAAAGGACAAAAAGGACAAGAAAGATTCTAAGGAATCTGACGACTCCGATGAGTCCGATGATGAAGATGAAGACAAAGATGAGGAAAAATCTCTTAGTCGTAAAGACGTAGAGGAGATGGTTGATAAGGGCGTTACTTCTTCGCTGAATAATTTCTTTAGTAAATTATTTGGTAAAAAAGAAGACAAGTCAGAAGATGATTCTGATGAGGATTCTAAAGAAGAAGATGACAAGAACACTGAAAACAAATCTACAGAAGTTGTAGATATGTTGAAGTCTATTGTTAGCCGTCAAGATAAGATTGAAAAGATGCTTAAAAAGGGCAAATTCAATCGCAAAACTGTAAAAAGTGCTGTTCTTGACAAAGAGGAAAACGAGGAAGCTGAAGAAGGAGTATTTAAAACCCTTGACGAAGAGTTAGAGTCTGTCCGTAAGGATAACGCTAACGACCCTGAAAAGGCGTTTGTAGAATTAGGCAAGGTCCGTAAACGATGGGCTAAGAAAGAATAGTTCTTTTTCAATAATTTAATCATTTAACTTTTTTAGCGTATGTATAAAAATGTAGCAGAGGGATTGCTAGAAGCTGTTAAAGTTCTAGAAAAATCCAGCGATGTCAAAACAGGTTTGGCAGAAGCTGCGAAGATTTTAGAAAAGACAGTTTCTACCTCCACAACTTCAACATACGCCCAGCGTGAGCATCTAGACAACCGCTTAGCAGACATCACGGATAGGAAAACTCCTTTCCTTGATAAGGTCCGCAAAGCCAAGGCTAACGGCATAACCCACGAATGGGATATGATTACTGCATTAGGCAGTAATGACACCGCAACAGCCGAGTGTGGAACTCCGCCAGACAACGAGGCTACCATAACTCGTTACTCTGCGCAAATCAAAACTTTTGCTTCTAAGGTAGAAGTTTGTGATAAAGCACAGTGGGGCGCAAGCGATTATTTTGACTTAATGGATATGCACGTTATGCACGGGATGCGTAAGATAGTGCAAGATGTTGAGAAAAAGTCGTTTTATGGTGATGCGACAGGTTCACCGAATGAGTTTGATGGAATTTACAATTTAGTTTTAGACAATGCGTCAGCTAATATTGTGAACGCTTCCGCAAACAAAATTTCTACGACCTATCTAGACACCGCTATTCAGGCAGTAATTGACCAAGGCGGAATGCCAGAAACTTTATTTATCTCCGCGAGAGATATTAGAGATTTGGCTACAACTTGGGCGACTGTAGTTACTTATAATGACCCAGGTGCGGGTATGACCTTTGGTTATAACCTAGCCCGTTATATGAGTTTCGCAGGTCCGTTGGATATTATAATGGATAATTTCATTAATACTACCAACTCAATCAACACTCCATACGATGACGCTTTCATCTTAACAATGGGAGAAATCGCTATGGCAGAGGCAGAGCCTATGTATAAACTTCCGGTTTATCGTGCTCTAACTTTGGCTGAAACACAATCAGTTGTTTGGAACTGCGTATTAGAATTACGTATTCCTCAATGGCAAGCGATTGTTAAAAATATTGGTCAGGTATAGTTAATTGGGGCAGGTAGTTTTTCTGCCTGCCCCTTTTGCAGAGTATTATTAAAGAGTAAATAATTAAGAAACACCTATGTTTAATAAAAAGAACAAACAAGATAAAGCCAACAATTCTGATAACAAATCAGAAGAAGATAAAAAAGAAACAACTACTGAGTCAGAGGAAAATAATTCTTCTGAAAACTCTAATGAAAATTCTGAGGAGAATAAGGACAAAAACGAGAATACTGAGGAAAATGAAAACTCCGAAGATAATGAGGAGGAAGATGAAGATGATGATGGAGAAGAACGAGAGCCAGTAAAAGTTTTAGTAAAATCTAAAACATCATTCTTAGAAAAAGTAGTTGTTGTTTATCAAAGAGTAAAACCCAATCAAGGTCCTGAAAGAGAAGTTTTCAATATTTATCAATTTGATAATAGTGGAAAATGTATAATGCCCGAGAGAGATGCCATTTTATTCTGGAAGGATAGAAAAAAGATGGTGGGAATGGAAGATGATATTTCAGTATTCTCAGAAGATGAGAAAGTTGAATATGATTATAAAGAAGTAAAAAATTTAGTAGAGATAGAAATAGTTAGTCTATCTAATAGTGAACAACCAAAAAGTATTACTTAAAAAATTTTATCTATGACTATTACAATCCAAAAGCATAGAGTTCATCCAATTTGGAAATTCTATGATGAAAAAAAAGCATACTTAGGTCAAATTTTAGGCACAGACAAAGAGTCTATGCCTACTTTAGCATTTAAGATAGCTGATTTACTGCTTGGGCAAGAAGATGCTGAGTATACAAAAGAACGCCTAGTTGACGGCAGTATTAATATTATTAAAGACGGAAAAAGGGTCGCTGGTATTGAGAAAGAGTTTACTCAAGTTGGCGAAACTATAAAAGCAAATTTATGACAGCCTACACAAACAACAGAGTAGTCCAAATTGATTTTGATGCTTCCGTTAATGAAGTGTTAAGCGGACTTTGTCAAAAAGTAATCTTGACTGCTACTACTGCTTGCTATGTTTTGTTTAATAAACCAGCAGTAACAGTAGTGACGGGAATGTATATTCCTGCAAATATTCCAGTAGAAGTTGAGTTATCTAAAATAGCAAGTATTTCAGCTATCAAGAGTGCTTCTGCAGGAAAATTAACTATTCTAGAATTATTTTAATTAATTTTAAAGTTAAGAGGTATGAGAATTTTAATGACGAACCACAGACTAACTTGGTATTCTGGTTCAGATACTTATTTATATACTCTAGGAAAAGAGTTAGTCAAAAGAGGTCATATTCTAACTATCTATTCGCCGAATGTTAGCTTGGCATTGCAAGGAAAGAGATTTATAGATGCTAATATTTCGGTAGTTAGTTCTTTAGAAAATGACATAGCTAAAGTAATGGACGGAAATGAATTTGATATATTACACGGTCAGCATACTGAAGTAGTCTCAGAAGTTCATAGCAAATTTACAAAATTGCCTGCCATTTTTGTTAGCCACGGAGTGTTGCCTGGACCAGAGAAATATCCTCGTGACGTAGATATATCTAAATATATCGGTGTATCCGAAGAAGTCTATGATTTTCAATTCAAAGACATAGAGGATAGCAAAAAAGAAGTAATACGAAATCCGATTGATACTGATAGGTTTAAATATAGTTTTAAACCCGCAAAAAAGAAATTGAAAATTTTAGTTGCTAGTAATTATTATCATAATGAGTGGGAAGCAAAGGAAGTATGGGAAGCAGTAAAAATATTAGATGCTGAACTTGAAGTGATAGGCACAAACGGCAAAATGATGTTTGCTACTGAAGAATTAGTAAGAGAGTGCGACATAGGAATTGGAGTAGGCAGAAGTATTTTAGAAATTATGGCTATGGGTAAACCAGCCATTGTCGGAGATTATGCAGGATACGACGGCGTGATTACTTCTAAAAACTATTCAAAGATTAGACAAAAGAATTTTTCTAGCAGAACAAATAAAGAGCAATGGGATGGAAAGAAACTAGCTAAAGAAATACAAAAGATTTTTGCTGGCGATTATAAGCAAATGGGAAAAGACAATCGGACTATTATAGAAACGAATCATAATGTAAAAACCATTGCCAATAAATTTGAGTCAATTTATAATGAAGTTATAAAAAAGGTATGAGGAGTTTAAAAATAGCGGGACTAACCCGTATAAGGAACGAGGCATTGACAATTAAAGAGCATTTAGATGCTATGGCAGAATATTGTACTGCTGGCATCTATGTCTTTGATGACGCTTCGGAAGATGACACAGTAGCAATATGCAAAAAGCATCCTGCTGTTAAATCAATTATTGGCGTAAAAAAGTGGGACGGACAAAGAGAGTTAGCAATAATAGAAAGAGAGCAACGCCAAGCATTAGTTGAAGAAGCACAAAAAGATAATCCTGAATGGTTTGTGTATTTGGATGCTGACGAAAGATTGATGTATAACTTTGAGGACATAACGGATAAAATTGATTTTGTATGTTCAGCTTTGTTTGACTTCTATATTACAGAGGAAGACAAAGACAGAAAGTACACAGGAAATTTAGTATCAATGAGAAGATGGTGTGGTCCTGAATTTCGTCAAATAGTATCTGTTTTTAGAAATACAGGGAATATAAAATACACTAGAAAGAATTCAAGAAATCCAGAGTTTAGTTCTTACGACACCGGCATTCAAGGAGGACTTATAAAACACTATGGCAAAGCAATTTCAATAGAGAACTGGGAAAAGAGATGTGATTTTTATATCAACCGAGCTCCCGAGTATGCCGAAATTTGGAAAAGTAGAAAAGGAAAGGCGGTCCATTCAGAGTCAGACTTTAATAGACCATTAAGAACTTGGAGTGAGGCAGGAAAAAAGGCAATAATGCTATCTGCAGAAGATTATACTTCTGAACAATTCAACGGAATGACAAATTATAAATAATTGTTCTGTAAAATACTGTATTTGTTTTTATAGATAGAATATTATATAATAATAGTATAATTTAATAAATATACTATTATGGCAAATTTTATTCATTTAAACAAAGAGGAAGTAATTGCTTACTACAAAGAACACACCTTAACAGAGTGTGCAGAAAAGTTTAATACTTGCCCCGAAACTATAAAAAGAAAGTTGATGCTTTGGGGGGAATGTGTAAGAACAAAGAAAGAAGCCTTAAAAATGGCTTTTGGAGGCATTTCTGAAAAGTCTAGTAACTATAGAAAAGTTAGAAGCGAACGGGCAAAAAAGAAGTATCAAAAGTTAGGGCAAAAGATGTTTAATAAAAAATTCCAAGAAAATATAGGTCAAATAAGAAAGTTAAAACCAAAACAAAATGGAAAAAATAATGGGAATTGGAGAGGTGGTACTTCTACTCATTGGTTGAGATATAAAACTATAAACAATGCGAAAGGAAAATGTAAAGTGTGTGCTTGGGGAGAGTTGCCAGAAATACTAGAAGTTCACCACCTTGATAGAAATCCTAGAAATAATAAACTAAATAATGGTTTATCAGTTTGCCCAATGTGTCATAGGAAAATACATTATTATAATTTAAAGAGCACAGAGGAAATATTTAATAAATTAAGGAAATAAGTATGAGTAACAACTTTAAGCCTAATATTTTGCTAATACCTAAAGACAAGCAAGGGTGTGGGTTTTACAGAATGTTAATGCCCGCAAATTATTTAAACAAGACAGGTCTAGCAAATGCAGAGGTATCATACGATGTAATGAATAAGCAACTGGCAGAATGGGCGAATATAATTGTTTTGCAAAGACCTTCTAGTTATGAAATGGCAGAATTTATACAGTATTGGAAAGCTAACGGCAAAAGAGTGATATTTGAGATAGATGATTTTATGCAAGGAATTTTGCCTGATAATCCTGGCAAAACTTTCTGGGAAAGCGTAGGCGGAATGACAACGAGAGCAATGCATTGTATGAGTTTGTGCGATGCTGTAACAGTATCCACGCCTAGACTGCAAAGAGAATATTCTTTCTATAATAGAAAGATACACACTTTGCCAAATTATATTGATAGAGAGCTTTGGGAAAAGCCTTTGAAAAATAAAAAATTCTACGAGGAACGCCGAGATGATGACATTATCAGAATTGGTTGGGAGGGCTGTGTAGGACACAGACAAGATTTAGAACTCGTAGCAAAAGTTTTAGAAGATTTGATTATAGAGTATAAAGGAAAAGTGCATTTAGTAATGATGGGGTTTACTCCATTAGATGTATTTCTAAAGTTACCAAATATGCACCAGAATTGTCCTGAATGTAAGCATAGCGGTCCGTTGGAGTATTATCCGACTGTGCCTTTGCTAGAATATGCTACTAGACTGCGAGAACTAGCCTTTGACATTGGAATAGCACCAACTGTGAGCGTTTCATTCAATGATGCTAAATCAGACCTTAGATTCAAAGAATACTCTATGTTAGGTATTCCGACAGTCGCTTCTGATGTTCCTGCGTACAACGAATCAATCAAGCACAATACTACTGGCATCTTATGTAAAGATAGCTACAATGCGTGGTACAAAGCATTAAAATTATTGATAGACAATGAACAAAAACGAAAAGAGATGGGAAAGAATGCTAAAATCTGGGCGGAAACGAATTTGATGGAAGATAATATCATCAAGTGGGCTCAGGTGTACAACAAAGTTTTTGGTGAAGTAGTAAATTAAATAAAAGACTAAAGTTTGTAATAAGTTAAGATAGAGAGGTTAGTCGGCATTTTTATCTTAACGAGGAAAGAGTAAATAACGGTTTAACTAATTAATCAATTTTTGTATGGCTCTAACATTCAATTGGAATCAACGAACAGGCGCATCTTCTGCTGTGGTCACTTCTGACCTAGGCGTTAGTGGAAACTTGTTTAACTTCCAGAACCAAGATGTTGCTTCTGCGGCTGAATACACTGCGTATCCAATTACCGCTGGAAACAACTCATACGAAGTTTGGTTAAGAGGTCATTTTACAGGTTCATTCAACAAAGTTCAAAATGTTCAATTTTGGAAGAGTGCAGGGACTGAAGGTGCTGGAGAAACCCTTTATTGGGAAGACGGCGCAACTGATACTTATATCACTCCTGCCACTACAACTTCTGTTGCTACATCTGTTGTTCCAACTTCCGACCCTGGTTCGTCCAATGTCGGAATCAATGACAGTCAGGCGAGCTCATTGAGTGCGGCGGGTTACTCGGATTATATCGTCCTTCAGTTGAGAACAACTGGTGCGGCAGAAGCCGGTGATACTGAGACATTCACGTTTACCTTGAACTATGATGAAAACTAGAGTAGTTTTCTCACAGTAAAACTAAATAGCCTCTAAACCACTTTCGTGGAGAAGCATAAACCTGAATACAATCAGTAGCTCTCACTGAGGGTCTTGCAATACAATGCAAACTCTCAGTTTTTGACAGATAATTATTAAAATAATAAACCTATGTTTAGTCAAGAGTTAATAGATAAAATTTATAATCAAGGGAGTTTAGCCTTTTATTGGCGTGCTTATCGCAAAGACGATACTATATTAAATCAATTTAATACTACCGAGATAGAGGGTAAGCTAAAAGAAAATCAATTTACAGAAGTAGACAAATCTCCTGAAAAATTTAAACGATTTGAATTAGTTAGTCTAAAAAGTGAGAAAGTTATTTTCTCTGTAAACTTAGAGAATGGAGATTTCATTTTAAACGGAGTTCTTATTAAAAATAATTTAGAAATTTCTGATTATCAGTTGAGATGTATTTTTTGGAGAAGAAAGAAAGTAACGATGAATGTGTTTACTAAAGAGGGAAAAGCAAGATACCAGTTTTATACCCTCGGCTGGCAAACAACTATTAATAATAAAAATATTAAGAAAGAATATATTATATTTCCAGACTTTTCAGTTCAGGAAGTATTCAGTAAACAAAAAAGAGGACTAGAAGCAAAGGCGAAAATTACTAATTAAGGAGAAAATATGGTTAAACAATTTTTTATAGATACTTTAGGAAGTTTCATAAAGTATTTTTGGACAAAGTTAATAGTAACAGTTCCAGTTGGCATTTTTGTAGTAAATACCAATCAGTTTAAAATCATTTATGCTTTACTATTAATTTTAATCTTAGATACTATTTTAGGAATTTGGGTGTCTATTAGATACCAAGTATTTACAAGCCATAGGCTATCAAGGATAACCGCAAAGATTTCTCGCTATACTATTGGGCTTGCAAGTATTTGGATTTTGTCTTGTGCCTCTCCTGATTTATTTGGCTGGGCATTTAATTTCTTCGGCATATTTTTTATACTAACAGAAGTATTTAGTAATTTTGAAAAATTATCTTTACTTGGTTTAAAACTACCTACGCAATTACTAGCTAAATTAAACAAGAATTTTTATACTTTCTATTTTGGGAAGAATGATGAACAAAAAGAAGCAGTAAGTAAAATTCTAAGTAAGAACAGCGACAAATATGCAGTTCATCCAAACGACATTAATTTAAAAGAAAATATATTTGATAATTAATTTAACTTAAAACTATGGCAGATGCAAAAATAACCGCCTTGGCTGAAGAAACAGCCGTGGTAGAGGCAGACTTAGTTGCCATTGTTGATGATGTTGCTGTAACACCAGTAACTAAAAAAGCAACAATCGCTAATATTTTAAAGTCTGAAAACGCATATCTTAATGTAGCGGATATGCCTATTGAACCTGCAGGCGATGATGTGTCAGTTGGTCCGCATACAGATGACTTAGATGCAGGTATGACAATAGCACAATGGGATGTGGTTTGTTTACAAGCAGATGGAAAATGGGATAAAACAGACGCAAATACACTTGCGTTATATTCAGGATTGCTAGGAATAGCTAAAGAAGCTAAAGATGACGGAGAAGCTATGGATGTTGCTTTGCCAGGTTCTATTATTAGAAATGATGGCTGGAGCGATTGGACAGTAGGTGCAGTAATTTACTTATCAGAAACAGCAGGGTTATTTACTCATACAGCGCCAACAACATCAGACTCAGCCCAAAGAATCATTGGTTATGCTTTAACTGTTGATACTATTTGGTTTGACCCAGACAGCACTTGGACTACTCATACTTAATATTAACTCAATTATATGGAAGAATTAAAAAATAAAAATAATATACTTCTTGCTAATTGCAAAACTATAAATGGTTTAAGTCACATTTCAAACCATTATGTTAAAACTATAAATGGAAAAACTCCGTGCTTAGTTAAAGGAACATTAGTCACAATGGCGAATGGAACAGAAATTCCAATAGAGAGAGTTAAACCTAAAGATAAGATTAAAACTTATAATACTTATAGTAAAAAAATATCATCAAATGAAGTAACTTGGGTTCAAGAACCAAGAAATGTATCTGGATATTTTGAGATAAGGGCGGATGATAAAACTGTTATAAAAATAACAGGCGACCATCCTGTTTTTATTATGACGGACAATAAACACGGTAAATTTATTTTAGTTAAAAATATAAAAGTAGGTCAGAAATTCTTAAATAAAAATAACGAATTAGTAGAGATTATAAAGAAGAAGTATATTAAGAAAAAAGCAACAGTTTATAATATTAATGTTGATAGATACCATAATTATTTCGGTGCAGGAATGTTGTGCCATAATACAGACGCATAATATGAAAAAAAATAACTTTGTAATTGGGATACCTTGTAGAAATTCGGTTTGTTCTCCGTTGCTTGATTTTATTATAGAAAATAAAATTAAAAATGTTATGACTGAAAACGGATTTTGGGTGGTAAAAAATAGAAATAAAATTATAGACAGATTTTTAAAAGATTACACTGAAGACTACTTAATTTTTCTAGACTCAGATACAGTACCTAAAATTGAATGGGTACAAATGATAATAGAAAGTGGTTTAAAAATAGTTAGTATTCCTTACCCATTTTATAGTGAAAAAGGATTGATAATGACTTGCTTAAATCCTGATACAAATAAATGGTACACGGCTGAGGAGTATATAAATTTAGTAAAAAAAGGTCAGTATAAATTTAAAGAAACTCAAATTGTTGGTGGCGGTTGTTTGATTATTCATAGAAAAGTTTTACAAAGGCTGGCAAAGCCACGATGGGAGTATCCATCAGAAGAACACATATCTGCCGAAGATGTTTTATTTAGTTACAAACTTTGTAAGAATGGTAATTCTGTTTTTTCTTTAGTGGGAGCAGTATGTGCCCATTATAAAGAGGGAGTTAATTTAGCTACCTTTGTAAATTCACAAAATTTAAGAAAAAAAGAAATACCAAAAATAATTCATCAAATATGGATAGGAAGTAAAGACATACCTTACAAAGAATACCGAGAGTCTATAAAAAAATTCCACCCACAATGGCAGTATATAATGTGGGACGAAAAGCGACTACTAAAAGAAAAGATGATTTCAGAAGAATTGTATAAATACATTTTAGCTAATCCATTTAAAAAAATATATAAAAAAGGTTCAGGAGTTAGAGACCCGTATTTAAAAATTTCTGATATTGTTAGATATAATATATTAAAAAAATATGGTGGTGTTTATCTTGATATAGATATTATTTGTTTAAGGTCTTTAGATGCATTAATTAAAGACAATGAAATGATTGCGGGATTTGAGGGAGAGCAACGAATGCCAGGATTGGTTGGTAATTCAGTAATAGGGTGTATCCCAGAACATCAAGTGATTTTAAATTGTGTAGATGAAGTTTATAAAATACCAAAAGAAAAATTTGCTAAAAAAGAGGCTTATAAAGTTACTGGTCCGTTTCTTTTTACTGAGCAAGTGGCAAAAGACCAAGATGTTGCTATATTCAATCAAAAAGTTTTTTATCCTATTTCTTGGGAAAGAGATGTTTGCAAACGATTAAAAAATATAAATAGTTCTTTTTTTAAGGATAGTTATTTAATACACCCGTGGGGTTTGCCTTATGAATAAAGAAATAAAATTTAGCATTATAATACCGCACTATGACCCGCAAAAAAAGATGGTTCAATATCTAAAAAATTGCCTAGAGAGTATAAAAAAGAATAGTTTAAAATACTCGTATGAAATAGTGTTGATTGATTCAATAAAAAGCTATTCTCAAAATGTTAATGAAGGACTAAGACAGGCAAAAGGAGATTTTTTCGTACTCCTTAATAACGACACAGAAATAAAAGATACAGAATGGCTTGATAAATTATATACAAAAGATAAAATTTCAGCGTGGAAGTTAGTAAATTCGGCTGTTCCAGAGGTCTTGAAGTTAGTGCCAGACGCATCTTGTTGGGGAATGTCAAGAAAAGTATTTAATACATTAGGGCGTTTAGACGAAAGATTTTCAGAGGGATACGGATTTGAAGATACGGATTATTGGATGAGAGCAAAAAAGGTAGAAATAGAATTTAAGAATTCAATGGTTAAATTAATTCATTATAATAATAAGACATTCAGTAGTTATTTTCCCAATGAATTTATTTTTCAGTATAGTCATAATGAAAATTTATTTTTAAAAAAGTACAAATTAATATGAATATAATTATAACAATAAATCATTATTGGACAAAGAATAGCTTTATAAAATGCTGTAATAGTTTGATTTCTGAAACATCAGAAAAATTAAATTTAATCTTTGTTGTAGAAAAGGATGCAGAAAAAAAGGTATTAAAAATTTTAAACAAAAGTATCAAACAGGTATGTTCATTAGATGAAGCAAAAAAATTTCTAAAAGAGGGTAAGACAGTAATTATTAAATTTCCAATTTTATTTTTTTCAAATTGGAATATTAGAATGGATAAGGCAATAAATAAACTTGGAAAAAACTACAACTATGTTCCTACTTTTATTAACCACCGAGGAAAACAACTATCTATTTTAAATACAATGTTTCCAAAAGATACTTTATTTGATTTAGATTATAAACGAGAACCAATAAAAAAACGAGATATAAATTATTTTAATACAATTTGTAATTTACAGTATAAAAAAATAAAAAATCCAGACAAATGGATAATAATATACACAGATAAAAAAATGTTAAAAGAAGAAACTATTTGTGTCTTATCTTGTGCTTTAGCTAAATTAAAAAGATAATTAAACTAACTATAAAAATATGCCAACACACGAAACAGAATTTGAATATATAAAAGACCAATTAATTTTGAGAATAGAACGCTCTGGAATTGATGGCGTGGGAGTATTTGCTTTAGTAGATATTCCAAAAGATAAAATGATTTTCAGAGAGTATGGAAATCAGGTTGTAAAAAGAGCTCTTTTGACCGAAGAAGAATTTAGTTCGTTGCCTATTGCTCAACAAGAGATGTTTATAACTTATTATTTTAAATTTAATAATAAAAGACAGATAAAATTATATCCAGGCGAGGGCAGAATTATGAATAGATACACTAAATATGCAGAAGAAAATTTTAATTGTGTATATGATAGTGAGATGAATGTTATAACTACTCGTGAGATAAAAGCGGGAGAGGAAGTAATAATGAATGCTAATACACCAATTGAAACTCCTCCTTTTAGTAATTAAAAGGATTATAATTTAAACAAAAAATATGGCTGATTTTTTACTACAAGAAATTGATGATAAAGTATTCCAAGAAGAAGGGAGTGGTCTTTTGTTGGAAACACAAGTAGGTGTTATTGCTATATCAGCTAAAGCTGACATCTTCAAGACTGTTGTTGTTTCAGAAGAAGTTGGAGATACTGGGGCTCAAAGTCCGTCAGCAACAGGAGAAGATTATAATGAATGGACAAATCCTACAAATGCCTATGTTCTTGATGGTGATGTAGCAAGTACTGGCATTCCATTGGGTGGGGACGATTTTTATCAAGATTACTATAATTTTGGTCTTGTTCCAACAGGCACTATTGTTGGGATAGAGGTTTCACTTGATGCCAAATGGGTTAATTATGGAACTAACTCTACTATTGAAGTTGAGCTTTCTTGGGATGGTGGCGATACTTATACTTCAACAGGCAAGACTACTGGAAATTTAACAGCGAGCATAGAAAATTATCTCTTGGGAGGTGCTTCTGACCTTTGGGGCAGAGCTTGGTCTGCGGATGATGTTAATAACGCTAATTTTAGAGCAAGGATACATAACTTCGGCGCGAAAGGTCTAAGTAATGCTGGCGTGGACCATATTACTGTTACTATTTATTACCTTACGCTTAGTGGAGTATTAGCAAAAGCCAGTATTATTATAGAACGAGAAACTACTGTTACAGCAAAAGCGAACATTGAAATAACTACTTCCACAAGTGCTACTTCTAAAGCTAATTTAAAGAATACTATTGTTTCTTCAATTTCTGCAAAAAGT
>Ga0307928_10002717_pt1 | contig 13558 bp, 22 predicted proteins | sample AceLakmetagen232_FD_201815 | JGI IMG/M metagenome (GOLD analysis project Ga0307928, IMG submission 201815) | Saline water microbial communities from Ace Lake, Antarctica - #232 | ecosystem: Environmental > Aquatic > Non-marine Saline and Alkaline > Saline | place: Antarctica: Ace Lake... | reverse complement strand
AAAACACAATTTGACCTTTCCATCCATTAGTTCTTTTTGATAAAGCTCTGTTGTATAAGTTTCTTTAGGTGAAAGTTTTTTAATCATATTCTCCTCTACATAATTTTTTCTTGATTTCATCCCTTTTCTCCTTTCAAAAGTTAATCTACTTTTCTCCTTATTAACAATTCTTTCAAAGCCTCCAAAATGGTGGGATAATATACCAAACGTGGAGAAAGTTCAGTTACCATTTCTTTTTTTAAAAATTCAATTGCTTCATTTATTTCATCATCTGTTCTCGGCTTGCCTGAATTATCTACTATCTCCATTTTCTAAGCTCTCGGTAATTTATCTATAGGACAATTTTTTAAATAAAGTTCTAATGTTTGTTCTTTTTTAAGTTCATTTTCTATAATAGGAACAAATTCCTTAGCGACATTAGTAGCGTATCGTTGCCTTCCCGATAAATTCACAATTTCTGTAGGAACTCCTATTAAAAGTTTTTGTTTTTTGTGCATTTCCCATTGCCAAGGTCCATCAAAAGAATCTGTTTCATCATGAATTTCAACATCAATATTTGCATTTCGCAAAATACGGTCAATCTCAATTCCTAGTTTTGCTTTATCAGCGCCTAAAAACGGAAGCATTATATACTTATCATCTTGTTTAAAGAAACCACATACAGCTTTTGTATCCGATCTAAAAACCACTGTTTCGCCATTCCTTATAAGAACCAACATCCCGTATGTATAAGTCATTACACCTTTTTTTCCAACAGCTTGTGGATCACCATCAACCAAAATAAATTCAGAATCCTTTTCCAAAGCTTCTTGGATTACTTTTAATTCTTCTTTTGCTTGATAGGTTTTTTCCATTAATGTTTCGTAAAAATCATTAATAGCAACTTCTCGTGTTTCAGGCATTTTTTTCATAAGACTCTCCCATCAATAAGTTCACAAGTCATGCATACTTCTTTATCATCTTTTTCAAAATCTGCATGTCTGTTTGCTACAGCAAATTCAGTAATTGGTACAAATGAACCCTCCTCTAAAACCCAATCTCCTTCTGGAAATGGTGCAAACCTTACTCCACATCTATTACAAATCATTTTAAAGCTCCCTTCATATGTGCTTCTAATTTCTTCCATTTATAAGAAGAAAATCTACTTTTAAATTCATTTCTCGGATGTATCTCTAATTTTGCTGATAATCTTTTTAAAACCAATCCTTCATCGAGGTCGCTTATAACCGCCTCTTTGTAAAGTTCTTTAAAATCAGTTTCATTACTATAAAAAATCTTTGATAACTGCAATTGCTCGCCATTACCTTTTAACCAATCATATTTTGTATCGATATCTTCAAATACATAATCTAAAGTTTCTCTTCGTTCTTTAAAAGTTTTATTATTTAAAAGTTCATTATTCCAAATCATATTATCAAAAAAGAATAATTTTTCCTTTTCTTCTTTTTTCTTCGTCCTTCTATCCAAAAGTTCTATTTGAACGCAACACAATCCCTTCCAAGGCAATCTATTTAATTCTTTTATATAAGGTTCAATTGGAAGAGATGATTTCTCTCCATGCCTATTCCATGCTTCATAAATTCCGTTTGCATGTCTAACTAATATCCATTGCCATCCATTCTTTTTATATTCAGCAACAATGTCTTCGTCCTGACATAGGCTATCTAAAAATTTGCCTTTCCAAACTCTAACAGGCTGTGCTGGAAAATAAAATTTGAATTTATCTAACCTCATTCCGTATTTTCCTTTATTACTACATGTGTATGAGATAAAATTCCTTTCTCTTTTGTATATTTATACTCAATTGTTACAGGATTAATCGGAGTATACGCTGGAAAAGAATCTATGGCTTTTCTTAACTCGCCTATATCAGTACATATCTTTTTCATTAAATATCCTTTCAAAACGTGGGAAAATCATTGGCTGGCTGGATTGCATATTTCTTCTTTATAGCCAATGACTTCCCATTCTAATTTACTTAGTTACTACAGAAGCCTTTGCCTGTTTGGTAAACTGAGTTGTAATTGATTCCCTAACATCGTCATCTAAACTAAACTGCTTTTCATCAAAACCTTTTATTGTTGAAACAGACTTTTTATATTCAAACATATTTTTAAAGAATTTGATTCCTTCTTCTTCTCCCCATGTCTTTTTAAAAGAATTTAACATCTTTTCAAGATTTTCTTTTGTAAAATTCTTAGTAACAAGACTTTCATCCGTATTAAAAAGAGTATCAAATTCAATATCATTCTTTGTACAAAATGCTTTTAAATCCTCAACATCTTCTTCCGCTATTTTACTAAAACGGTCACTACAAGTAACTCTTATTGTTTGGTCGCTTCCTTGACAATAATAAGACTGAAGATAATTACCTTTTTTTGCATCCTGTAGCCGTCTTTCTCTAACTCCAGTTTCAAACAGATATTCTATTTTTCCAACTTTGGCAAGAAGGTCTGTTATCTTCTTTTTAAATCCTACAAGATCATCAACCATTTTCTTTTTACATGGTAAAAATATCTTTTCTTTACCATTATTTTTCTTTTCTTTTGTTACTTTCATTCCGTCTAACAAACTATCCATACCTGCCATTTTCTTTCCTCCCTAAATTAATTAACATATAACTACATTATAACATTTTTTAAAACGTTTGTCAAGTCTTTTTTATCTTTTTCGAATTAATTCCCTTCTTTCCAGAACTGTTCCGATAGAATAATTTTCTGCTAACTTGGTAAGTTTTGCTACACTATCAAACAAGATATTTTCCATTATCTTTTTCATTCAACTAGGTTCATCGCCAATATAAGGAGTATCAATTTGAAGAATTTGCCCTCCTTCTGCTTGTAAGCATTTGGCGACACGAAAATCATAGGCATACATCTTATGAAATTCTCCAAAATGACCAGATACACCAACAACAATTTTTTCATCATAGGATTTTAAGTGAGTTATTAATTCTTTAATTGTCATGTTACGCCTCCCTTAAACTGTTTATCTTACTTATCGGCATAATGCTTTAAACTTTAAAATCGTTTTTTCTGTCACCCTGCTTTTCCTTTGTGCTAACTAAAATTTTCATATTAAATCCTCCCCTTAAATACTTTATCCTGCTAATTGTTCCATTTTTCGTAAAACATCGTATTCAGGAATTCTGTTAAATCTTTGCGTTCTTGACAAAGCAAAAACCTTTTATCAATCAAAATTGAATCCTTCATTTATTTCTTTGATTGTTTGATTAATTATCATAACTCTTGCTCGTTTCTCTGTAGCGGCGGTGGTATTCATACTCCCCTCCCTGCTAACTGCGAGAGCTTTGCGGGAAGTTGCAATATGCCAAACAATTGAAGTCACTGTTGAAGCTTCGTATCTAGTTCCATCTAAAGTAACATCTCTGTTTTTATGAACAATAAAATCGGTTTTATATTTCCCCATAATCTTTCCTCCCTTTATCTTTCTTATCGGCGCTTTAAAAACTTTAGCCTTTTTAATCTAATTTAACTACATTATAACATTTTTTTAAAGGGAAGTCAAGTCTTTTTTCAGAAATATATACCATAATTTCTCTATAAAAATTAACTACTTTCACTTCAAAACACAACCCATCCCATCAAATAATTCCCAGATAACCAAAAAGCGGCTTCTTTTGTTTTCGCTATTGAATTATATCTATTAACTCAATCATAAAAAATCTCCTCGTTTAAAATTTATTTAAATTTTCCTCCAAATCCTCATAAATTCCCTGAATCTCATCCATTCTTTCATCGTGTTTTGAGACATTCATTATCTCTCTTAAATTCCCCTGAATTATAGGAAATTTGCTATGTCCCACTTTATAATCCTTTGGTTTTATTAAGCTCTCTTTTTCATCAACTACATAAACCCGCTTCCAAGTGTGCCTTTCCAACACACCTTGTGGAGTTGTTACAAATGATTGTAATTCAATTACATCGCCATCAACCACATCCAACTCAGCCACAAACCATAAATTTCTATTCCGTTCCGCAAAACTTGTAGCCCAGCTCCCTTCGGAGTTATTCCATGAAAGAACTTCGCCGTTTAACTTAACCGAAAGAATTGATAAACAACCAAATCCCTTTTTGGATCTTCCAATTTGTACCAAAACTTTTAATCCTTTTTGTTCACTCATCACAGATATCCTTATATGGACAATACAAACAACTATCGCCTTTAATTTTTCGGTAGTTACCTTCGGAGATATCTTCCAAACACTTTTGTATTTTCATTTCTGCATTACTCTCTGCCATGTTACAAACTACATACTTATCGTGAGCTGCAAAATACAAAGCAATGTTTATTTGGGAAATATCCACTTTTAATGATTCCGCTACCATACAACCATAAATATACAATTGCATGGAATCCTTCAAAATTTTATCAACATTGTTTATGTTTTTTATTTCCCATGATCCAGTCTTCCAATCAACTACTAAGTATATATCTTGTACATCTCTTTTAAAAATACTATCAATATAACCTTTGAAATTAACTCCCATAATAAAATTATTAAATTCTTCTTCAATTTTCTGTGGCGTATATTCTCCCAAGACAATTTTATTTTTATACCATCTCCACCAACATTCAATCGCCATGTCGCCAATCATTTCATAAGATTCACAATTTATTGCTTTTTTGTTTTGCCTCCAAAGATGATACAACCATTTTTGATTTCTATTTTTACTTTTTAAAAAACTCTTAGCAGTTCTATGAAAACTTTTTCCCAAAAGTTGGGGAAAACTTGGAGGTTGGTATCGATAAATTTTAATTTTGTACATCAAATACCATCTGTAAGGGCAAGCTTCATATTGAGATAATGAAAAAGCAGAATGAACTAACATTCCTTCTCCCAAACAAATTTATAATATTTATCCTTTTTGGGAGATATAATTACTTTTTTTAATTTTAAAACTACGTTTAAATCTGAAATTTTTTCAGATAAATATTCACAAAACTTCGTCATGCAGAAAGGTCGTATAATGTAACACAGTGGATCTTCGTTATAATCATTAAAAATTTCGTTTATTTTTTTAGCATACTTTTCAAGCATATAACCATCTTCATCCAAACAAACATGCAATTCAATATCCCAATATTCCATTCTATGTGGAAGAGATTCTGAACCGTATTTTTTATTACAATGATAAATATCAATTGATTCATTTAAAATTATCGAAACAAAATTTTTCATTCTATTTCTCCTTAGTTTTGTTTTCCCAATCCTCTTTTGGGGGATTTAACATCCATTTTCTTATTTGTTTTACTGTAAATTCACCTTCTGGATACATACAATACCTTGTACACTCAGGATTCATATTAGCTATATTCTTTCTATCATAGTCATCTAAAATTAACATAACCGGCTCTTTTTCACCATCATAAACTTTATCTCCTACTTTTACTTTCATATTTACCTCCTTATGACTTTTCCAAATTCTCTTAAAAAATTTTCTATACTCTCCGACCATTTAAAATCCAATGTTTTAAAAATTTCATGCAAAGATTCTTTTTTAGTTCTCAAAAAATCCCTTTTTTCCAAATACCAATCACGCCAATCATCATATACTCTTTTCTGAAAATCATCCATCTTCTCTTTGTTTGTAAAAATTGTTATTAAATCTATAAACATTAAAACTTCATCCCAATTTGATATAATTTTTTGTGTAGATTTCTTTTTGTTTAACTCATCAGCATCAAATTTACTAATTGAACCGTATTTCTTTAAAAGATCCAAAGCTGTCTTTTTTCCTATCCCGCTAATACCAGGAATTTTATCAGAGGAATCTCCTGCCAGTGCTTTAAAATCAATAATTTGAGCAGGTGTCAATCCCTCTGTTCTTTTCAATGCTATTTCGTCAAACACTTTGTGTTTTATAGGATCATATTGAATAACTTTACATCCTTCAATTAATTGATACAAATCATGATCAGATGAAATTATCATTGTTTTTTCATAATTATTTATTATTTTTTCATCATTGATAATCAATCCAAATAAATCATCCGCTTCGACACCTTGTATCCCTAATTGTACTATTCCTATTCTATCCAACGTTTTTTGAAGCATTTCTAATTGGATACGAAAATCATCTCCTAAAAGACTAGGTCTTTTCTTGTAACCTTCGTATAAATTACATCGATAACTTGACTTGCCAATATCCCATAATACTATTAACTCATCTGGTCGCCATGCATTACACAAACCTTTCAATATATTAATTACACCATAAACAACTCCTGTTGGATACCCATTAGTCGATAAATTATATTTAAAATAAGCACGTGCTGCTGTATGATTCCCATCCACTAACATCAAAGTATTCATAAAACTCTCCTTATATTTCATAAAACAATTTTATTTATTCCATGTTTAATAAATCTTTCTTTTTATCAGTTAAATATTTTGTTGTATATTTGCTTGATCTTTTCATTTAATCTTTCAGATTTCATAAAAAAATCGTTCTACTAAAATTTTGTTTGAGGTTTTTTTATATTTCATGGCATTTTCTGTCCAAACCAATAATTCATACATTTTTTTTAATTTTCTCCATGACATGTTGTTTGATCTTTTCAAAGTTTCTTTTAAAAAGTAGGGGTGGATTTCAAGTGTCTTTCCTATCTCTTTATCATCAATTCCCAATCCTTTTAATTTTTTACAACTAATAATTCTTTTTAAAGTATTTTTAAACATTACTACCATACCAAATTCATTTCCAGAACTTATTAATAAATCATTAAACAAACTTATTGCTTTGGATTTATTTCCATCCAATAGAAAATTTATCAATTCAAAAATTGTACATATTCTTGATTTTTCTAGAACTATTTTTATATCCTGCATTCCTATGTAATCTTTTTTACCAGCATACATTGCCAGTTTTGTGGCTTCATTATCAATAATTGATAGATTACTACCCAAATAGGATATTATTAATTTTGCTTCCCTCTCTCCTATTAATTTTCCATGTTTTTTGAAAAGCTGTATAACCAAATTATCTAATTTATATTCTGGAATTTTTTTGAAGTTTTTTGCCTTGCCTTTCTTCTCAAAAATTTTCTTTATTTGTGCAGGCAATTCATATTTGGAAGATATAAAAACTAGAGTAGAATCAATGACGGGTTTTTCAAAATAATTGGAAAAGACTTTCCAATCTATTTTCTTAAAATTTTTAATTATTATTAATTTGTTATCTCCGAAAATGGAAATAATTCTCGCAGTAGTAACAACCTCATTTGGATTTATATTTCCTTGAAAAACAATAAGGTTTTGTTGGTTTTTTATTATCTTTTTCTTCAGCAACTCTACCGCTTGGTCAATATAATAGTATTCATCGCCGTACAAATAGTAAAGCGGTAAGATTGCTTTCTTTAAAGATTTTATGAATTCTATCATTAACCTTTCTTCAATTTTTTGATTATTATTTCCTGGAAATCAGTTAATTTAGTAGATATATTTATTTTTTGACAAATCAAAGCTTCGGAAATTTTTGCCAAAACAAAAGCATCGCATATATTGTTATTTTCAAAAGTTTCACCGTACCTCTTAAAAGTATGTAATAAAATTACTTCCTTCTTTACACCACCTTTTCCCGAAACAAACTTTTTTAATTCATGCGGAGTTATGAGTTTAAAGTCATATTTATTTTTCCATAAAAAGTGTTTTACAAGTCCAGCCAATTCCCCTGCTTGTGGCAGATTAAATTTAGAGCCGAAAGAATAGTTCTCAATACAAATCAAAACGGGTTTTGTTTCTTCTACCAGCTTTGATATAGTTGTTAGTATAAAATCCAAACGTGCTTCAGCTTTTAAAGGAGTTTTAATAACTCCTTGTTTTATTATTTTTTCATGTTCTAAAAATACGTATCCAGTTTCTGTTAAGCTCAAATCCAATCCTGCTATTACCATTTAAATTCCTCATTAAATAATTTTATAATAAGCTCTTTTAATATGTTTTTTATAATTATGAGCATGCCATCCACTACCATTATAATACTTTACCGCATTCCAAGGATTTTTAACTACGCTTGCTTTCCGATAAAGAACTTTTTTGGCAACCAATAAATTCTTTTCTATCGAAAACATATCTTTTGCAGTATAACCATAATATTCAGCTTCATACGGCATGATTTGCCATACGCCAATAGCACCTCTTTTACTAATCGCTGTTGGATTACCCGCACTTTCTTTGTTTGCCATAACTACTAATAATTTTCTCATACTTATTTTATTAAGCAAACATTCTTCATAAGGTACGTGTTTGATAATAGCAGTAACAATCTCCTCTTTATAATCTCCCCAGATATGTCTGATTAATTCATTTCTTTCTTTTTTAACAAAATTATTAATATCCTTCTTAATATCTCCTGTTAATTCGGGAGCTATGACTAAAGAAGAAATTATTAATAAACAAAATAAACAAAATGAAATAAATATTGTTTTCATTTTCCCTCCGCCAGTTCATCCAATTTTTTTACTACTCTTTCCAAAAATTCAGAATACTGGAGAATTTCTTTATTTGTTTTAATATCAGCAATAATTTCCTTCGCTTTGGCAAAATCTTTAATATCAATTGCAGATTTAATTTCTATTATTTTGTGAATAGTCGGATTCAGATTCATTACTTTTTTCTTATCCATTATTCTTTTCCTATTCCTTTTACTTTATCCCATAAAGATTTTTCTTCGGCTATTTTTTTAGCTCTAATTTCCTTTTCCTTTTCCATTCTTCTAATTTTATTCATAGAAGTTCGAAAACCATACTTATTTTCCATCATATTTCTTTTTATCCTTTTGCTTACACTTGCCATGATTAAATCTCCAGATTAAAATACAGGGAGTGTTACACTCCCTGTATAATTAATGTTTAAATATGTTTAAATTTTGTTAATATGTTCAACCACTGAATGGCAGTGATCACAAACATCTACTGTTATCAAATGTCCAGCACGTATTTGTCTCTTTCTTACCTCATAAGGATCGTCCGATTGATGCGTTGCAAAATATGTTAAAAGATTAGACACATCATACATATTCTCAAGAGGTTGTCTTCCTACTTCTTGCAAAAGTAAATTAATATCTTTTGCTCCTATTCCCATCTGCTTTGCCATTGAGGTAATAGCTGAAACTGGATTTGTTACTGAAATGTTTTTCAAAGCAACAAACTTATCCATAATTTCCATTCCAGTATCTCTGGCTTGACAAATACAATCTTCAATCACATCGGGAAATGTATAATCACTTATATCCCAAGTATGCTGTTCATCATCAACTATTAATCCATTCGAACAAACAAGTCGATGGACATACGAGATCATCCTATCTTTAAAATCTCCAAGCATTGAATGAACAAGAGAAAAACCAGCATTTAATAAATCGCCTCTTTCAGCAGTCTCTACTGCGTTTTTCTGAACGTCATTAAATATAACACTTAAAAAAGAATCATTAGGATGAATAGCACTTTGTACTAAATCACCATCCCAACCATTCTTATCAAATACTGCGGAGATATTATCGATAACCCTATCAGTAGGAACCAAAATGGTATCCTGTTTACATAAACCCGCTACTTTTTCATCTTTAATAGCTATAGTCTTTTTAGTCAATGTATCCACCACTGACATCCAATGTTTTATGGTATCATTGAACAAATCTTTGTTTGAACCGTATAGCTTTTTCAAATATCCTGCAGGAATTCCACAATTCTTTCCGATAGCGGCAATTCCTTCTTCCGTAAAACCCCTATCCAATAATTCATCAGGATTCTCTATTGTTACTAACTTAAAATTCTTCTCTTTTTCTAACTCGGTAGCCAGTGAAGGCACTTTCACATTTAACATAATCTTTCTCCTATTAAATTATTATTTATGTTGTTTGTTTTTGAATCTTCCTCCCTTTTTTCACCTCCTTCTTTTAATTAGATTGCACTCAAAGCAACTACTATTATACATACTATGAGTATAACAAAACAAACCGCTATCGTTACATCGCACCAACTTGTGTCCATCAATTCTCCAATATATACTTATCCACTAAATTTCTCAATATATTATATCTTAAACTTAGATTCTTAACCTTTAACACCATTTTACGAGATTTTATACAATCAAAACATGGTTCAAAATAATCTACAGGAAATTGATTTATTGTTAAATCAATTTCTAAACCGTTTGATAATCTGTTCCAATAATGTTTATAATGTTTGCAACACAACAAATCTCCACCAAAATAATCTTGAACAATAAGTGCTGTCACCAAACATTGTCCTGCCCAAGGATTGCTTTCCTTATTCCACCTAGCATGATATTTAGGACAACAAGTATCAATACTCCATACAGACTTCAAACATTTTTCAAGCGTATAAATATCCATTCTCACCTATAAATTAATCTTTAGTTGTTTCTAAAACTGTGAAACATTATACTATAAATTCAGATAGAAGTCAAGTCTTTTCTTCGCTTTTTTCCAAAACTGTGAAACCAACATTAGGAATTTTATCACGTTTTTTAAAATTAATTGGCTGAAACCAATGACAAATTCCTCTTTTAGATTGTATAGCTTTTCGATTATCTCTAATGCCTAACAAAATCGCCAATAATTGAGCTTCGTTAGGCAATAAAACTCTTCCTTTATGTCCTACCGAAAAATGTTCCATTATAGTTCCTGAAGGCATCCACTCATAAGAACAAGCAAATTCATAAGCACCTTCCATTCGTCTTGAAATAAATTTATCTAAATGAACTTCATAATAATCTTTTTGCAAAAATTTAGAAGATGCAAAATCTATTAAATCCTTTCCTTTCGCTTCTTTGCGCATTTCTTCCGCCATGTTGCGGATCTTTATAATTGACATCATTCCTACAGGAACGCCTAATTTGATTCCGCTCATATAACTCCTTTATTATCAACTGTTAATATTATAACATATTATTAATCAATGTCAAGTCTTTTCTTTTAAAAATTTAATATTTCTTTTTTGGCAGGTGTTGGCATGATATATGCATAGAAAATAATGTTTATTAAATTACCTCCTATACTACATAATACACATATTTAATCCTATATTAACTGAATTTTTACAACTTTCTGAATAGGTGGGAAATTTATAACTGTAAAAATTAAAACACAATCCACTGTTTCATTAACAGGGGTCCATTTAATAATTCCAGATCCGACCATACAAGTTTTATCTAATTTTCCCCTGTTACAAGTTATTTCAATTTTATTTTTATCATATTTTTCCGGCATCTGAATCAAAGGAGGTAAATAAAGCTCGCCAATTAATTTTACTTCCATTTCAACTACTTTATCATTACATGCTTCCATTACATACGAATCTTTATCTTTTTGTTTCAGAGGTACTTTTATTTCTACATCAGCGTTATCTTTTCTTGGTTTACTTCTAACTCTTCTAATACCATCTTCTTCATAAATTTCAAAATCAATCATTGAAACTCCAGGAGATCCTTCTAACAATAAACAACCTGGATAATCTTTCATCTGCATTGGAGTTTCAGACTCCGCTAATATTCTATAATCACTTACTACATAAAACATATCTTTCTCCTATGTTAAAGGTTTTGGATTTGTAGCTGTTATATGATAATTAGCATGTGTGCTTAATACTGAAAGAAGTGACAAAGCACCACTTACTGCGCCTAAAAAGAATATCATTATCAACCATCTTCCATAAAATACTTGACCATTAACCATTTTAGTAAACAAAGTCCACCAATCATTAAATGTCCATGTAGTATTTGGATCGTTATCCCCGCCCAACCCCAATCCAAAAGTTGAACATATATAGCACCACGGAGCGCAAACTGCATCTGCTCCCCAGAAAAATGTAGGGCTTACTATCCATGAACATTGTTCTTCTGTAACAGGAGTAATTCCATCTTTCCAAAAACCCCCATTCATATGATTATCTGGTAACGGAACAAATGTAAGATTTAGCATACGTCCACTGGTATGCATTATCTCCTGTACTTGAGGACATTCCCTCGCCATTTCTGTTTTCATCAAAGCAGCTAATTTGTCAATAGCAGCTTGAATTGTTTTTACATCCTCTGGAAATAAATCTCCATACGTATCGCCATCTTTATCGATCATTGGATTCTTATAACCTACTAAATTTGCTCCTGAAATAGAACCTATCTCATCAGGTTCAACGTTTTGAGGCGCATATAACAAAGGTTTAAGATAAAACAAATCTGTAGGATCTTCAATATCATGACAATGTAAATGATCGGCATTACTATTCGAGCCTTTGACCAATGCTTCTATTGTAGTATCATCTCCTTCGGCCCATAAATGTTTTTGTCTAACTGCACCTTCATTTATTTTTTTATGAGTAATTGCTTTATCTTGAATATTACCAGTTGCAGTAGTTCCAAACTTTCTCAAATCAACCAAATTTCCTAACAATCTATTTCCACCACTTACTGTCACATCAACACTACAAAGTACTAAATAATCATCAGCATCAAAAGCAGTTAAACTTTTATGTAATTGTTGGTCAGTTCCCAAAGCTATAAACCATGTACCAGCAGGATCAGTTACATCCCATACCACACTTGTAATTCCTTCTATTGTCGAAAATCCCAAACCATGTACAAAATAAAACTCATTAGCTCCTGGTTGTGCAACCAAAACTGTCCCAATATTTATTGAACATGCTAAGCAATTCGAAGAACCTGTTTCTTCCCATGTCTGTGAAACTATACCGTTGGCATGCATTAAATCTTGATGTTTTGTTACATCTGTAAATCCACCAGTCAAATCATCATAAGTCAATCCATGTGGATTAGTCGGAGTTGGTAATCCAGTTCCTATTTTTGCCCTATGTAATCTATCTACTGCAGTTGCAGTAGAAGTAGGATATAATTCTGTAGAACCTTCTAAAGGTGGTTCATATAATTCTATAACATCAGTCGATACTGTCGAACTTGCAGTAGGCATCATTATTACAATAATTCTAATCCTGCACCAATAATCTGTATCATTCGATTCTAATAAATAATCACCATCCCCCACCAATGTTACTGTAGTACCATAATCTGTATCATTTGGGGCTTTGTATTGAATTTCTCTTTGTCCACCAGAATAAACATATTTAAAAGAAGCTGATCCTCTTTTTGTATTATCACTAAACCTTAACAACCAAACACCGTCAATAGCTAAAATTGTAGAAGTAATTGCTGGAGACAATTCCAAACTTGTTTGAATTCTATTTTGAGATAATGCCAATCCTGGTCCATTTGCTCTGACAATTCCTATTACTATTCTATTATCTTTTTCTACTTGTGTCAAACTTCCATAATTTGCTTCAGTTAAAATACTTACTGTGTAACTTTCTGTTACTCTGGTAGGATAAGTATTCCCATCAGATTCATGTTTTTTATAATCACTTTCCACTTCTGTAAAAACAAGAGTAATAAAATTATAAACATCCATAGTCTCATCTGCCAATTGTTCATCCAATATAGCAGAAGTTACTTCTACTCTCTCGCTGTTAGTACAATAACCAACACCTCCTGCTTTTTCCACTC
>Ga0307928_10002716_pt1 | contig 13560 bp, 30 predicted proteins | sample AceLakmetagen232_FD_201815 | JGI IMG/M metagenome (GOLD analysis project Ga0307928, IMG submission 201815) | Saline water microbial communities from Ace Lake, Antarctica - #232 | ecosystem: Environmental > Aquatic > Non-marine Saline and Alkaline > Saline | place: Antarctica: Ace Lake... | reverse complement strand
GTTCTATAAGTTTCATTATTTTGGCAAAGTAAATGTGGAGTGGAATTATACAAAATAAATACTAAACATTTAAATAGTTTAATAATATGATAATAACATGGAAAAAAAAGATATACCTCATAAGGATCTAATAAAACTCTGTGAAGCACAGGAAGTTAAAATTAATATTATTAAGGAACAATTAAAATTAATTTTGAAATATATTAATAAAGATATTTATGGAGGTGGCGAAAATGATTGATAAAATAAAAATGTTTAAAGAAGAGATAACTAAGATAAATGAAGAAATAGAAAAATTGAAAAGTATTAAACAATGTTTATTTGGATATATTAGTGTAGAAGAAGTTAGAAAGTTAATAGATAAAGTAAGAGGTGGCGAAAATGATAACTAAGGAAATTAGATTAAGAACATCAGCATGGAAAGCTATTCATAGCTTGTTGAAAGGATTAGGATATGAAGTTGTTTCAACACAGATTTATGGTGATGGAAGTGAAGGGATAAAGTTTAGAAAACTGAAAGAAAGAGGTGGCGAAGATGATTGAAAATGAAATAAGAGAAATGCTTATGAGAGATAATGATGATTTAAATAAAAAAGAAAGAGTTAAAATATTAGATGAATTTGATAGGTTATTAAGAGGTGGCGAAGATGATTGAAGGTATTTTAGCAGATATTGTTATTAAGAGATTAGATAAAGAGGGAATTAATTTACAGGAAACTATACTTAATTTAAAAAATCAAGGTTATAAAGATTATTGGAATGCTTGGTTAAAGTATCTTTTAAAACAAGCTATGGATAAAAGAGTTATGGAGATTATGTGGAAAAATACAAGAGGTGGCGAAGATGATTGATTATCATTCTGAACTTGCTTTGTGTATGAAATATCAATATCCAAATGATGATGTTACAAGTATTTGTATTGAAGTTGAAAAGGGTTTGTATATTGGTTTTTTGAAAATTAGAATACCAAAAGATATTATAAGAGGTGGCAACCTAAAGGTTGTAAACAAAAATGATTAACAAAGAATTACTTAAAAAACTAAAAGACCCAAAAAGATTAATTATAATGGCAGGGCCTTGTGCTGTAGAAGGTAAAGGATATATAGAAATAGCAAAAGCTGTAAAAGAAGCTGGTGCAGATATTTTAAGAGGGGGTATTTTTAAACCTCGTTCATCTCCAAATAGGTGGCAAGGAATAGGAAAAGAAGGGATAGAATTATTAAAAGAAGCTAAGCGCGTAACAGGTTTACCAATTATCTGTGAAGCAATGAATGCTGAACAAATAAAACTTTTGTATGATTATGTAGATATTTTTCAAATTGGTTCAAGAAATATGCAATCAAGTGAATTATTAAAAGAATTTGGCAGACAAGATAAACCAGTATTATTGAAAAGAGGAATGGCTACTACAATAGAAGAATTAATTATGGCAGCTGATTTTATTATACAAGAAGGAAATAAGAATGTGTTTTTATGTGAAAGAGGTATAAGAACTTTTTCAAAATATACAAGAAATACTTTTGACATTAATTGTATTCCAGCAGTAAAGAGTTTATGTAAGTTACCTATAATAGCTGACCCATCCCATGGAACAGGAAGAAGGGAATTAGTAATACCAGTTGCTTTAGCAGCTGTTGCAGCTGGAGCAGATGGATTAATAATAGAAGTTCATAATCATCCAGAAAAAGCAAAAACAGATGGACCACAATCATTAACACCAGAAATGTTCAAAGAAGGTATGAAGAAAATAAGAAAAGTTGCTGAGGCTGTTGGGAAGGAAGTAGGAGATAAAAAAAATGATTAAAAACTGGGAAGTTTATTTAGGAATTGCAGTTGTTATAATTATTGCAGGAACAATGGTTTTAATGGGGTATTTAAAATGATTGAACAATGTGCAATAATAATTTTGAATTTTAATGAAAAAGAATACCTAAAAAATTGTTTAAATTCTATTAAAGAAAATATAGCATATAAAAATTATAAAGTTATTGTAGTAGATAATTATTCTAAAGATAAATCTCAAGAAATGATTAAATCTGAATTTGAATGGGTTGATTTAATTGAGAATAAATTAAATAGAGGTTTTGCAGGAGGGAATAATGATGGAATAAAATATGCTATTAAAAAATATAACCCAAAGTATTTTTATTTATTAAATAATGACACTCTTGTTCAAAAGAATTGGTTAGTTGAAGCTATTAAAACCATGGAAAAATCAGAAGACAATGGAATTGTTGGATCTAAACAATTAAATTTTGATAAAGAAGAATTAAAATGTGCAGGATGGATTCACATGTTTGGAGTTAAATATTATTTTGGAGATATTGAGCAATCTGTTAATTGGGTTTCTGGGGCAGGATTTTTAGTAAAAAGAGAAGTCTTTGATAAAATTGGTTTACTTAATGAAATTTATGATCCAGCATATTACGAAGAAACAGATTTTCAAAAAAGAGCACTTCGTGCAGGATTTGAAATTATTCATTCCCCAAAATCTATTTTTCTCCATAAAGCAGGGCAAACAACTAAAAGAAATCAAAAATATTTTTTAGAAATATTTTTTAGAAATAGATTAATTTATTTTTATAAAAATTATAATTTGTTATATTTTTTGCCAAGAATATTAGGAGATATTATAAAACAATTTAAGAAAGAAGGAATTGAGGGTGTAACCAAATTGCTTGGTTTATATAAAGAAGGTTATTTATTAGCAAATAAAAAAGAAAAGAGGCACAAAAAATGATTAAAGACATAAACAGATTCTTTTTCCCAGACGAGTGGAAAGGATTCTTAAAACAAATAGAGAAACCAAAATTCAAACACAGAATGCTCTACGAATTAATGTTTAACACAGGTGCAAGATTTGATGAAGCAAAACATGTTAGGCCTTGCGACTTTGATTTTGAAAGAAACAACCTAAGACTTTGGAAAACTAAAACAAAAGCAAAAAAAGGCGAAAAAGTTGGAAAGCCCAGAACAATTTCACTTTCAACATCTTTCGCTCACAAAATGAGAAGATTTTGCAAGGACAAGCAACCAGATGCCTATTTATTCACAATTTCCCAAGCAGGTTTCAACCAATTAATGAAAAACAAATTAAAGTTAATGCAAGTTGAAGATTTCCCAAACTTTTCATCTCACAATATCCGAAAAACTCATGGAATGTATTTAAAATCCCTGGGAATAGATAGTGCAGAGATCTGTATAAGATTAGGCCATGATGCAAACACCTTCATTAAACATTATGGATCACCAGATGTTTTCTCTGAAAAAGACATGCGAGAAATAAGATTTTTAATGGGCGATCTTTATCAAAGAACAAGGAGGTGGAATTAGGATGGAAATAGATACAAAATATCTTAAATTAGAATTAAAACCTTTATCAGAATTAAATATCTATTATAATATTCCTGGAGAACCATTAGATAAAAAAATTAGATCTGAATCTGGAGTTTATATTTTGTGTGAGGATAATGGAAATGTTTTATATATTGGCCAATCAAAAATTGTAAGAAATAGGATAAGTTCGCATACTTCTTTTAATTCCAGGAGTGCTTCTTGGGTGGATAAAAAAAGAGTTAAGATAATTTATGTTTTATATTGTGATAATAAACTTTGCCAATTAATTGAACAAGCATATAAATATTTTTTAGATTCTGAGTTCAATGATAAAGGCCATGCAACAGAATTTAATGGAATGGGGGTTTAAACATAAACAAAATGATAAACACTACAAAGGGGAACAAGTAGCTAAACTTTAGCTGCATCTATAAAACTAAACAAAATGCTAAGAAAAGTAAAATGCCTAAAATGTGGTGATGAAACATACCATGTAATTAATTTTAGATATTGCTTAAAATGTGGAGGAGAATTAAAAACAATCGAAACAAAAAAAAATGAAAGAAAAAATATTAGATAAATGGGATATTATTGAACTTGGGAGAGCTTACATAGGAATAATCTTAATAACAATATGGATGATAGTATAAAATGAACACATTAATATTAGGGTTAGGTGCTGTATGTTCTCTTTTAGGATTTGTTTGGTTACTTGTAAGAATATCTAAAAGTTTTGAAAAAGAACAAGCAAAAGGATTTAAAAAGAAAATAGTAAAAGACAAGTATAAGGGAGGACTACAATGAAAACAATAAAAGAATATATCGCTGAAGGTTGGGAATTTGCAGATATTAGTTATGCACAATATAAAGTTTATGTGAAGGGAGATAAAAGATTAATTTACGATACAAATAAGAACGAAAAAGTAATGGATTATAATAAAATAAGATATGTTCCAATAAAAAGTAGGAAAATATTATAAAATGATAGAAAAATTACATATTTTATTTGCAATCATGGCTATTTTAATTTATGGTGCTCTTAGAAGTATAGAAGGAATAATAACTTCATTAATTAAAAGTAAAAAGCAGGAGATTGTTCAACCAATTCAACAAAATGTCAAAAGAATTTAATTTAAAAGAAAGAACAAGTGGTTTAAAAGAAAGAATAGACAATTTGAAAGAAAAATTCAATAGTTTAGACGAAAATACTCTTATAAGCTATCAAAATGGCATCTTTTTCGCAGTTGTAGTAGATCTTATAGGAATCTTCTACTTCTTACAGTTAAAAACACTAGGAACCGCAATTTTAATACTTTGTTTAGTGTTCTTAGCCCTTATTTTGTGGAAATTGCGAGATTTCCCTCCAAAGAAGGAAAAAAAGCATAAGAAACCTAGAAAACCAAAATATAAGCCAGAAAAACCTAGAAAACCAGAAGAATCTGCAATAAATTTTGATTTTGGAATAGGAAGTCCAGAAGATTATAACAAAAGATTAGAAAAAGCTATAGGAAGTCCGATTTAGATTCCAGTAGTTCTTCTATTAATTTTTATAGGCTTAGCTAAATCCCTATTAATTTGCATTCCCCTTTCCTTAGAGAATCTTCTAACTCTTTTTATTTTTGGCTTTGCCTTTATATAACATCTTTTCGCTTTTCCAAATGTTTCTTTAACATCTGATTTTGTTATTTTGTATTTCATAGTTAAAATCCCCAACCAAAAATATCAAATTCATCAATTCTTCTTTTTCTTGGTTTTGATTTTAGTTTTCTTATTGGTTTTGGTTTTTTCAATTGCTTTGAAGATATTTTTTGAATATTGCTTCTACTCCTATTTGATATTCTTATTGATGAATCTCTTATAGATTGTCTTCCACCTATTGTTACAGGCCTTTTTATAAGATTGGCTGCTTTCCAACTTGCTAAAGATGGTGCTGAAGAATGTGAAGTTTCAATTACCTTTCTGCTAATTTTTTCCACCATTTTTTTATCTTTCCTCCTTATGATTATGAAGGGAGCAGTTTCAATTAAGTTCTCTCCTCCCTTTTTGAATATGAACCCTCTAAAAAATAAGCGAGGGTTAATTTAAAATTTTATTATCTTTTAGTTCTTCCTCCAAACACAACTAACAATAGTCCGATAACTACCATTATAACAATTGCTAACACAATTATTTCCCAGAAGTCAGCGAATGTTCCTAGTCCGTAAGTTGTTGAATTACCAGCTTCACAAGCTTCTCCTCCCCATGTATAAGTATATGTTACTAATAATGGAGTTACAACAAATGTAACATTGGATATTGTTCCAGCTGTTGAACTTACTGTATAATCAGTTGTGAGAGCTAATATTTCAGCCGTTGAACCATTATATATTACTGTTGGTGTTAAACTTGCAAATCCACAGTTATCTACTGCAGCCAATGCAGCTGTTGTTCCAGAACCAGTAATAGCTATTGATTCATTTGTAGCACTTGTAGCAGTTACTTTTCCGTCTAAACTATCTGTTAATGATTGAGTCATCACTAATCCCATCACTAATACAATTGCTGCGAATACTAAAGCTAAAATAGCAGGAGCAAGAGTTTGAACTTGTCCTTTTTTGTTAATTGTTCTCATTTTAACAAAAAACTATCTCCTTCTTGCACCACCACCGAAAACAACAAGTAATAGTCCGATAACTACTGTGATTACTATTGCTAACACAATTATTTCCCAGAAGTCAGCAAATGTTCCTAGCCCATCAACTGTTAAGTTAGCTGCTACATAAGCTTCTGTTGCTGGTGTTTGCGTGTCCCTTAATTCTTGTGTCATCACGAGACCGAACACCAAAACAATAGCTGCAAACACCAAGCTTAAAATTGCAGGTGCTAAAGATTGAACTTGTCCTTTTTTTGAAATTTTTCTCATTTAGTTTTAATCCTCCTTATAATTATATCAAATATGTGTAAAACTAAAGAATTTTCCATTTAATAACCTATGTTACACTTTGTTACAAAAAATAAAACTTTAAATAGTATAAAAATAATATATTATAATGGATAAAAAACAATATAACAAAGAATATTATAAGAAGAATAAAGAAAGAATAAATAAACAAAGAGAAGAACCAGGAATAAAAAAACATAGAATAGAATGGTTAAAAAAATACAGGCAAAGATCAAAAGTAAAGTTAAAGAGAATAGAATATAATCAAAAATTAGAAGTTAAGGAAAAAGCTAGAGAACGTTCAAAAAGGAATCAACAAAGACCAGAAGTTAAAAAAAAGAGAATAAAATATATGAAAGAATGGAGAAAAAGACCAGACATAAAGGAAATGAAAAAAGAATCATGGAAGGAATATTCAACAAAGAACAAAGAAAAGTTAAAAGAATACCGTAGAAATCCTAAAGTTAAAGCAAGAAGAAAAAACTATTTATCAAATAGATTAAAATTAGATAACGATTTTAAATTAAAGATATTGCTTAGAGCAAGATTAGGCCACGCATTTAAAAGTTATTCTAAAAATGGAAAACAAAAATTGTCAAAAGAATATGGAATAAACTTCACAGCAATAATAGAATATTTAAGACCTTTCCCAAAAGACATAGAAAACTATGAAATAGACCACATAATTCCTTTAAGCTGGTTTGACTTCAATAATCCTAAAGAAATTAAGTGGGCCTTCTCTCCAGAAAACCACCAGTGGCTTACTAAAGAAGAAAATAGAAAGAAAAATAATAAATATATCTTAATTAAATAACTTCTACTTCTCAGCTAAGAACAGAAGTGCTAAGCCTATAACTCCGATTATTATAAACACTGAAGCAATCCACCAAGCCATCAAGCCAAGTATTGCGAAGAATATTCCTCCCATCATTGCTGCGAAAGCTGCAAAGCCAAATGCTCTTGTCCCACCAAACCGAACAGTTGCCATGAACAAAGCAAAGCTAAAAGCAATTAACATCATAACCCAAAATGCACCAGTTGTTACTAATGAAGCCCACTCTGCTAAACAATAAAATGTTCCTTCAGTGCAATCTCTCAAACTTGTGGTTGGTAATGGAAATGCCACTATGCTTGACCTCCTGGTTTCCTAAAGAATATTGCGATAATTGCCCAAGTAATTGCTATAATCATCATAGCAACTAATGCTTGTCTTACATAATCTGGTATTCCCCATCTATCTGTTAATGAATCTAACATTCCTCCTTCACCAAATGCTACTCTAAAAGGCCTATACAAATCATTAAGAACTGCGAAAACTCCCCTTAAAGAAGTTCCTTCAAAATCATCTCCTTTATTAAATGAAGTTTTAACTGCAATATTTTCTTCTTGATCTACTGCTTCACCAGAAACTTCATCTAATTGATCATAATCATCTAAATCAACTGTTAAACCAGCACCATAATCAGTATTCCATTCACCAACCCACACACCAATAGCTAATATTGCAACACTTGCTATAATTATTGCAAAGAAAGCATTCTTAAATATTAATCCTCGCTTATCTTTCATTATTGACATCATTTATTAACCCCCCAAATGAATAATATACATAAAACAGTATTTGCAAAGAATACAGATAGTGGCATTGAGATAATTCCTATTATTCCCATCATCATAAATGCAACACCATATAATCCTATACCAACAGAAGGATTAAATGCCCCAATTCCTATGCAAGTGAATAAAAGTATGAAAACCCACAATAATCCTTCCATACCATAAATAGTGAAGTTTTCGCCAACTTTGAAGTCTAAAACAGCTATTCTAAAGCTATCTGAGCCATCATCTCTTGTTACTTGAACCTTATAGGTAGCAGTAGAATCACCAACTCCACAAACCATTGTTGAAAGTGCAGAAGTTGAAGTATTTGAACAAACAGTTGTGCTTTCATTAAAATTATACCTTACAACTTCTAAAGTTGTAGTAGTTGAAGATCCTGTTTGATCATCCCAGAAGAAAGTTACTTTATTTGTTGCATTATCAAATGACAGTGTTGAAGAATATAAATCTGGAGTATCAAATCTACCTAAATCATCTAAAGTTGATTCTATAACAAAAGGAAGAATACAAATTGTTGCACGACAAGCAATTGTAGTTTTATCAGAAGTTTTTAATAATGTTCCTGCTGAATTATAAAACTGAAACTTATATTTAACATCTGTTTCAATTAGCTTTGCAACTATTTCCCCAAACTCATCTGTTATTTGACTTTCTACTAAAAGATAACTATCAGTAGCTGGGAAATATCTTGAAATATTCACCAAAATATTTTCTAAAGGAGCTAATCCAGAATCTGAAACTTCAATTATAATATTTGAGACAGTTTGATATGTAGAATTTGCTAATCTTAAAGGTTGCACTATTTGAGAAAGATTGTCATAAGTTTCTTTATTAAAATCAAAGTTTCTTGATTCAAAACCAGTTGCATCTACAAAGAGTGTCGAACTAACTATATAAGTTTCATTTGGTGAAATACAATACTCATAACTTGCAGCAGCAGATTGTGCAGATTTTTCTGTTTTAATAACTGTTCCATCTCCAATATAATATTTAAAGGTTGCATCAAAACTAGCAACTAAAGGAGTTGCATCATGTTCTTTTGAAATATTAAATAATACTGCTGAATGCCCAGCCCCACAAGCAGTGAAATTAATTGCTGAAACATTTTGATTTTCTGAATCTGTTGTTAAAGTAGCTGTTGTCCCTCCTGTTAAAGTAGTAATTACCCAATTAAAAGGATTAAGTTCAAAGTCAGCTGTGGTGTCCATCAGAGGAATATCTAAGGAAGATGTAATATAACAGGCCGTTCCAGTGCAAGTAGAAGTTGCTGCATGAGTTGTTCCATTATAACTTAAAAAGGAAGATATATCTGTAACTGCTGCTGGAATACTTAGATTAATTGAATACTTTTCATCATCTGTTTCATAAGCAGTAGAACTAAAACTTTTCCCAGATTGAAAGAAAGTATATTCCCAGGTTATTGACTCTGAATTTATATTTCCAAGGGTATCATTTGCAAATATGATAATTGTTCTATTTTCAGCATCAGTTATATTTATTGTTGTCGTATTATCCCCACAAGTTACAGTAGTATTAACATCTAAATAATCATACCAACAAGCATCTAAATTTGAATCATTGATAGTCCAATTAAGGAAAATATTTGTGTTTATTTCATGGAAAGCAATAGGATCTACTGGTGCTGAAATTGACATTACTGGATCTGTTGTATCTATAGTAAAAACCCTAAAGGTAGCATTAACATAAGCATAAGCATCATGGACTTGCAAAGTCCAATTCCAATAACCATCAGATAAAGTTCTATCAAAATCAACTAAAGTATTATTAGTAATACTTGTATCAGTTCCATTAACACTTCCATTTAAAAACAAAATTACATTTACTATACTTGTATCATCAGTAGGTGTTCCATTTAAACTCATTAAACTACTACTTGAATTATAATAATCTATTGGGTTTCCTAAGGTAATTGCTAAAGCATTTGCATAAGTAATTTCTCTGAATGTAGCATTTGTGCAAGAACTTGCATTATCACAAGCTTCTACTGTCCAATTATAAAACTCTGCACTTGGTAAGGTATAAAGGAAAGTTGTTAGAGTATTATTTATTACAGAACCATTTGTTGATATATAAGTTCCATTAACAATTAAACTCATATTATCTAAATTAAGATTATCAGTTCCTGTAGCATTAAATGCAACACCTGGATTAGAAACTATTGCAGCATCTGCTGGTGCATTTAAAGTAGAAGTTGGTGCAGGATTAGGAATAATATAAGTTATTCCATTACCTCCATTATAAATCTGAACAATTTCAGCAGGAGTTAATACTCTATGCCAAAGTCCAAATTCATCTATTGTTCCATTCATTTTATTAATTAATCCACCATCTGTTTGTTGATAAGACCCTAAAAGTATATCTTTTCCATCAAAATCATCTATTGTTTTATCTGAAACAGTTGTATTAAATATATTTGAAGCATTTATATAAATTTTTTGAAGAATATCTGCTCCCGATTGTTCTGCTGTTGATGTAATCATGTGCCAACCACCAGTAAGAGAACCTCCAGTATTAGAATTTACATTTGCAATAGTCCCATCTGTTTTTCCAACTCCAAAAATAAGTTGGTCGTCACTATCTCTCCACCACAAAGAATGAATTGAACCTACTGCTGACGAACCTACTGCACTATAAATCACTTGATTACTTGTTCCAAAATAAGCCCAAGCATTAACAGAATAACTTTGATTAGAAGTGTGTGAATAAGAACCACTTATATTAACATAATCATCATCACCATCAAAATCAAAAGCAGTTCCTACTTTTCCTGTTGAACTTATATCTTCTGTATTTCCTGCATTTGTTAAAACACCATTATTATTTCCTATGCCATCAATTACTACTGTAGTTGCTAAATTATCATCTAATGTATAATAATTTTGTAAGCCAACATTTAAACTAGCAGTCCATTCTGCATGTTTCTTTATTTTCTTCCCTTGAACTTCCCAAATTCCATCTATATAATCTCCTTCTAAATTATTAACCATAATTCCAATTCTTATTTGCCCTTGAGGAATATCCTTAGAATTATAATCTTTCCACAAACTCCTTGTTAAAGTTTCATATCTAGTAACAATAAAATTTTCCATTACTGGATTTTCATATTCTTCTTCTGCCAAATAAACATATTTCCATTCTCTTAATACTTCTTCTCCTGTTTTCTGATCTATAAAAGTTACTTCACCCAAAGCACCTTGTTGTAACTTCCCAAAATTAGTATCATAATACATAGTAACTTGCCAACCAATACCAACGCTCAAAACCTCATCAACTGTTTTATGACTTTTTAATTCCATAGTCCCTTGTTCTCCTATGTTAATTAATCCAAATAAAATAGTATCTTTAATATGTGCTGTCATATCTTCATTAGAATAATCTATACCAACAGCACTTACAGTTCCAACTAATAATAACATCATCATCAAAATTAATAATATTTTCTTATTCATTTTTTATACCTCTGCAACTATAATCCATTCCATCTTCATGATAATCTAATTTAATAATTTCTCCTTCTTCCCATTGATAAATAGGATTATCACAACCTTTACAAATACCAACTTCAACAGGCTTTTCTCTATTCATTTTTTGGTTATTCATTTTTTAACCACCAATCTTTCTTTTTTGCACTTCTTACATAAATAAAACTCTTTAGGACTAACATCCCACCCACTTGTTTTTAATGTTCCATTTTTAAAAAACTCTAGGTTTGTTTCTATTCCACACGCATAACAACTTTTTTTATTCATTTTATTCTTGTCCTGGGAACTTCCCAAATAATACAATCATTAACATGAATAGGAATGCCGTTACAATCATAGGGAAGTAAGATCCTAAGAGAGTATCCATAATAGGGAATCTTGCAACTGTGGCCGTAAATTCTGGATTAGCTGCAACTCCTTGCCAAATGTTACTTAGCATAACTCCTAATACTAAAGAGATTATTCCTATGAGTACAAATATCCAGAAAAATGCTATATTTGCCCTACTGGCAAACGAGAATATCAGCATTTGAATCATCAGCCCTATGAAGATTGCGAGGAATGCAAAATCCCATATACTCCCCTGCTCTACCTCTTGGAAAGCTTGAATCGCTTCATGTGCTTCTGTTGCATTTAAATCTGCATTTGCCTCAAAATTAACATCCAAAGCAGTATAAAGTTTTTCATTAACATGATTCATAAAGAAAACTATAATTCCAATTATGAAGATTGTTACTATAACTAATATGATTGACTCTACTTGTCCTCGCTTATTCATTTTTTGCATTTTATTTCTTTCTCCTTATTTCTACTAACTTATATAGCTTAGGAGATGTTTTAACTTTTTTGTAATTTCTACCAAAAAACTTATTATGTTCTTTAATTATCTTATTTGCTTTTATTTTAGTAAATCTTAATCTACTTTCTTTCATTATATTTTCCCTCCTTGTATCATTTTAAAATTTAATATCTCCTATTTTTTTAGTTCTTTCATTAACAAATATCTTACTTGCTTGTGCTGAAGATATTTTAACTCCTAAATCTTTTTGCATTTGAACTTGAATCTTCTTTAACTCATCTGCTAACTTAGGATCTATTCTAACTAAAGGTGTGTTTTGTTTAGCCATTATTCCATCATCCCTCCAAATTTAGCTGCTTGTTTCATTTTCTTCTTGAAAAGGATTGATTGAAGTAATGTTAAGAACCACATAACAGCGAGTAATCCAGCACAAATCCAGAACACTATAAACATTATTCCTGTGATTGAATCAAAGAAGGAAATTAAAGCTGTGCTTGTTATGTTGTCGTAGATTGTAACAGAGATTATATTTAGTGAAGCTAACATAAACATAAAGCCAACAAGGAATAAACTCCACTTAACTTGCATTTTATCTTCTTTAACAAATCCAACAAAGAATAAACATCCAATTAAGAATAAGAAGATTATTGCAATGATTAAGAAGTTCTGGCTACTTGCTGGAAATTCTATTCCAGAGTTAGTTATTGTGAAAATATTCTCTTTACAATTAGTTCCAGCTTGATCACAATAATCATAAACATATCTTCCTAAAGTATCTGTATCTTGAAGGGAGTAATTCCAAATATCTCCAGCTAAATTCTGCATTGCTTGATTGTTTATTGCAATAGAAGAATTTGGATAATAAATTGTAGTATATACAGAAGTTGCATCTAAACTTCCTCTTACTGAAATGTTTTCTCCTTGCTTGTAAGTTCCTAAATCAGCAGAAGCAAAACTAATTAAAACAATTCCAAGTATCAATATTAATAATAGTTTTTTCATTTTTTACTCCACACTTTATAGATTAGTTCTCCTTTTGGATTTTCTATTAAATCTATTTGAATAAGACTATCTTTACTTAATTTAATATCCTTTACAATTTTAGGACATTTTGTTTCAACATCACTTAAACTTATTGAATTTACAGCTTCCTTCTCACAAATAGCATGAGAATCTATTGTAGTAACACTTTTAATTTTAGTGTAATCTATAATAGAAAGTGATAAACTTAAAGCTGTAATAGTTCCAACTAGTAATATTCCCACAATTGCGATTAATAATAATTTGTTTATGGTCTTTAGGTTATTCATTTTAATCATTACAGCTTGTAGCTATACCTCCTGTATAAGTTGTATTAACACAATAACCTGTATAACCTGTTA
>Ga0307928_10002715_pt1 | contig 13570 bp, 12 predicted proteins | sample AceLakmetagen232_FD_201815 | JGI IMG/M metagenome (GOLD analysis project Ga0307928, IMG submission 201815) | Saline water microbial communities from Ace Lake, Antarctica - #232 | ecosystem: Environmental > Aquatic > Non-marine Saline and Alkaline > Saline | place: Antarctica: Ace Lake... | reverse complement strand
CGATGAGCAGATCGCATTTCTCCATCTTATCGAATCGCGGTGTGCGCACCTCTCCCTGGTCCCTTTGCAGGTATACCCAGAAAGGATCGGCGATGGCCTGGATCCTATCGCGCCTCTTCTGTGGACTGGCTATCATGTCTACCACGACACGGTGCCCCTGCTGCGCCAAGCTCTTTGCCACGAGCGCACATTCTGTCGCAAAATCGCGGTGCATCGACTCCGGTCTCTCATCCTTGAAAAAATCCTCTCCGAGTGTTGCGGTGGCCTCGCCGCTCTTCTTGAGATAGATGTATCGGAACACATCTTTCCACAGCGTATGGTCATCCACTATAATTATGTTTGGATACAGCCCTTGCAGATACCGACACATGGTGCTTTTGCCCGCACCGGCACGGCCATTGACCCAAATGATCGGTTTTTGTACAGGTGCCACAGCTATTCCGTTTACCATATCTCCCCACTGTTCTAGGCTGCAAACTTTTCGCAATTGGCCCCAGATGGCTACCTTCTTTTTGTCAGTATAACCGCGAGAGAGAAGTTTCCATTTGTAGGGCGTATAGTAGTCGTGAGTGGAACCGTGTCTCGTGGCCGCATCGAAAAAGGTAAAGACGCCGAGATCCCAGCCCCGCCAGATATGAGTCGGATCGCGATACGCTTTGTAGTACTGCCAATGCGGCACCTTGATGTGGACCTTACCGCCTGGCCGCAGAATGCGCCATAGCTCATCCATGCTCTCTAGCAACGTGGGCCGGATATGCTCTAGCACGGCCCAAGCATCTATGCGACTAAAGGTATTGTCTGGCCAGGGCCAGGGGATATCGTTCAGATCCCACCCCACATCGATGCGCGGGCCGTGTATAAAACGATCATGATTGGTCCAGGAGGGGAAAACGCGCTCGCCGCTCCCTAAATTCAGGCGTTTCGTCCAGCCTCCAGGACGGAATTCCCAAGGATCTAGCCCCAAGTGTTCCCACATCGACATCTTCTCAACCACAATGTTTCACCGCTATGATATTGGACATGTAGCGGCCGTTCAGTTTGCCCAACTGCGATGTCTCATATCCCCATCCCTGGAAATCCTGTGGCGTCAATGCAGATCGGTGAATCTCATAGGGATTGCCGCCCACTGCGTCCTGAGCGTACTTCCCCCAGGGGCAGCCTAGCACCACGAGATCAGCCCGGCCTTCAAGCCCTGCCAAAACCGTGGGTAGTTCCTCTTTGGGCATATGTTCCGGACCGTGCCACCAGAATACCGCATCATACCGCCCTACCCCGTTCAAATCGCGAACGTCCTTGTGTATAACTTCCTGCATACTAAGCCGATGGTAGGCCACATTTGGCGCGTAGGCCTCCAAGATCGTCACGGTTCGACCTGCCAACATTAGCTGACGAAGGAACTCTGCCCGCAAGATGCCAGCCCCCACGTACAGTAGCGTCCCCGGCTGAAACACTTCTGGCACAAAGTCCCACAACTGTCTCAGACGGGCTAGCCGTATTCTCTCAGCCTTTGTCGTCTTCTTAGTCTTTGTAGCCATCGGGTGCCTCCAATGTGTCACTATTTATCGGATAGACTTCTCGCAGCTCATCCTCATAACTCCGGCTCTTTTCTCTGACAGAGACAGCCCCGATATGCTGACAATAGACCTGGGCGAGATAGCCGACATCGTAACCCTGCCTCGCAGCAGCGAGGCACATTGCCTTAATCGAGTGACGATACTTGACAGACGGTCCGATCTTCCCGAGCAGAGAACGCCTTATAAACAGAAACGTTCCGCCTACGTTGCGGCAAGTCGTGACGACTGCCCCCCGTTGGATGATGTGCCGCCTGTCCCCGATATTAGCCTGCGGATTGTTGAGCGCCAGCAGGCCCAACTGTGGCCGATTAGCCATCTCCGTCAATCCGCACTCTAGCCAGTCGGGATCCAGCTTTGGACAGAGAATGTCGTCGTCAACATAGACAATCGGATCGGAGGTTGTCACGTCCTGCAGGGTTCGTAGGTTCGCAGCGATCCCCATTCTCTCTGATCGGCTGACTAGGCTCCCGATCTTGCCATCTCTCAACAAATCCTCCAGGTATGCCGTGTATCCGCTGTTGTCATCCATAACGCACAGCCGATAGGGAGTGCTCGTCCGGCTCTGGATATGCTCTAGGGTGCGTCGGAACAACCTCTGTCTTCCACAAGTCAGTATCACGATGTCTGTGGTCACAGCTTGGCCCCGATCAATAGCGGCTGCGCTTGCGCCTCAGCGATTCGCTTGCGTGCCATCTCGCAATACTCTTCTGAAATCTCGATGCCGATAAAGTTCCGCCCCGTCTTGACGCAAGCGACTCCGGTGGTGCCAGAGCCCATGAACGGGTCGATAACGGTAGCGCCAGGGCGCACCCACTGTCTAACGATATGTTCTACTTGAGAGAGCGGCCTAGGGCACGGGTGCCCCTTCACATAATCGCCCAGTTTTATGCGTGCAGAAGGGGATGTGTTCGCCACATGATAGTCACGGCTCAGAGTCCCTGCGCTCCAAATATCCCCATCGGTCCACCACACTACCACTGGATCATAGGAGTACTGCATAGGACATCCTGGCCGCATCTGTACGAAATTCTTGCACGCTGCAAAAAGTCGCCACTCTCTTGGAAACCACCCAGCGAATTGTCGAACATTAGGCATCGCTTGCCACACAAAGACCGGGGAGCCGGGGATGCACTTACTTTCCGCCGTCTCTATACATTGCCACAGCCACTTGCCATAGCCCTCTGGCGAGTCGTCATACAATTCATACTTGAACCCGATCCCATACGGCGGGTCCGTTATCACCGCGTCCACGCTGCCCGCCGCCAACGTTGGCAGTATCTCTAGGCAATCGCCACAGATGATCTGATAGGTCACAACTTCTTGCTCCATTTTCTCCACAGCGCCCTACCATCGTGCTTCACTGCCCAAGAGCGCGCGGCTGTGGCAAAGTGTCGTATCCCTACGGTCCTACTGGCCTCGTCCGGGTGGTGCATAAAAGTATTAAATTCAGTACCCAGCGTCCAAACTTTGACTGGCGATTGGTACAACGCGCGTATCATGCTTTGCTGGTCCGTATGCTGCCAAAGTTTCCACTCTTTATGGAAAAGGGTCAGATATGCCTCTGTGCGCTCATTGCGCGCAAACGACCACACGCCGCCGGCGGGCTGTAGCCAATGGTTGCCGTGCAACAGCTTGGTCGTTACAAGGTTCTCGGGCTTGTATTTGGCGCGTTGCGCATGCCGGACAAGCGGACCCTGGGGTGGACTCATTGTCAATACCATGTCCCAGCCGTCCTCCAACGCCTGGAAGAATAGATCGAGGCGCATATTGACCAAAATGTCAGCATCTATATACAGCACATACTTCCATTCGGCAGGTGCCAGCTTCCAGATGCTTGTTTTCTGCCCGCGCGCGCGTCTGTCCGTCATCACATCGGGCACGCTGATGTCCGTCGGCAGCATGACCCTTTTGAATGACTCGGGCAGCACCTCATAATAGCTAGTGGAGGCTTTCAGTGTCTTGTCCCGCTTGTCCTTGCGACACGATGGTTGCAGGAAGGTATCCTTAAACCCCTCACTGACCAAGCACACCGGATAGCCTGGGCTGTACTTGTGAATAGTACGGATCAGGTGATAGGCGCAATCGTGCGCCTGATGCCCATAGGCTACGACGAAGATGCCTCGATCTGTATATACCGCCACTTATTGGACCGCCTTTGCCCATGCCCGCGCCCATCGTTTTGGAGTTCTGTCTACCACCAGGCCCTGCAACTCTTCCGGTGTCATCGGCGAGGCCAGCGCCGCCTCGATAGCGTTCGTGAGTGAGTCAAGGCTGCCCCTTTCGTATCGCTGGATGCCCGACACATCAGGAAGCTCCGATTCAATGCCCACATCCTTGCCGATCACTACGGGGCGTCCGCAACCAAGAGCCTCCAATATCGTCACCGGGCCGCCTTCTATTGTACTCGTACAGACAAACACGTCCAGTCCCCAATAGTACTTGGGCATTTTCGCCCACGGATATGTTTTGCTGGGGATGGGCCACTTGGTCGAATTGGACATCGGCTTGCTGGTGGCCACTATGTTCCAATCCTTACGCTTCGCGCGATAGAGTTCCAGAGCCAGCTCTTCGCCTTTGCGTCCTCCTCGATAGACCGTGCCGGCCAGCCCTACGCGTGGCTTTACGCGCTCTCTCGCCGGGCGTGGCACAAACATGTCGGTCTCGTAGCACTGGGGGATGGCTATGCTTGGCTGATAGCGTTCAAGTTCGCGGGCATACCTCTCGGCCATGCACACACGTACTTTGCTGTCTCTGGCGGCGCGTTTCCACATTCTGCCCTTCGCCCCATTCTCCCGATGGGTCATGAACACTACGGACTTTGTGCTCTTGGGGTGCTTGTCTGGGCGAAAGAACACATAGGGGAAGTAAACATTCACCGTGGCAGAGATAGTAGGAGCGCGCGATACGTTCCACTTGTTGTACTTGCGCAGATGGTGGCACAGTCTGGCGATAATCCAGTCGCTTTTGTAGTCGCTACACACCACATTTACCGACACATGCCTGCTCCTCTAGCTGACTTCGCCGCGTCCAAAACCAAGCCGTATCTACCATTTGATTCGCGATACCAATGGCCGCCCGCCTAGCGTCTCATAGATGTTAGGCAGGAATATCCCTCAGTCTGGTCCTCTCCGCCGAACAGTTCATTGATAATCACATTCGCAGCGTCCGCGACCTCAAGCCGCCACGTTAGCGCCTCACCTCAGCACCGATAGCGTCACAGATCATACCTCCTATCAGCGGTCCTTGTCTCTCTAATAGTTGCTATCGCGAGCTTGGAATGGCAAGGTGATTCTATCTACCGTCCAATGGGCCGCCCGATTGGCCCCTTCCCGCCGCCTCTGCCCTTCCCACGACCTCTTCCACCTGAACGAATCCTTGAACCAGGACACGGCCTCTTGGCCATCATATTCTCTCCTTACCTTTCCCTTGCTGCTCCAAAACGATGCTCAATAAGCGTACCACCATTCCAAGCTCGCGATAGTAACCATATGCGACACGGGTTAGCGATGTAGGCGCGCATCAGCGCCCCTTGATCTTGCCCTCGCCAACGCTCCCACTCGGCACGCCAGGCGCGCCACAATGTCTCAGTCCGCTCGTTGCGCCCCCACCAGATCACCCCACCGCCCAGCGTCAACAACTGCCCAGAGTGCTCCTTCTCTGTGGCAACACGCTCTTCCCCATCTACGTGCCACAGCCATCGGTCGCCATGACAGCTCGACGGCACTATGACCACGTCCCAACCGTCGCCTAGTATCTCAAATCCCACGCGCGGATCTTCACGCACTCGGGTATCCGCATCGAGGTAGAGTGTCTGCTTGAACGGACTAAGCTCGCCCAGCCGTGTCTTGGCGTCGCGACCTATGTCCGAGTCTGCATAGCCTACTTGGCGCGTGGCCCCCGCCACTTTGTCGCCTACGACCAGGACATCTGCCTCTGGCCAGACGGCGCGCAGACTTTTGATCGACTCTGCCGCCTCGCGCCGTGCGTTGTGTCCGTATGCAACGTAGACGACGCCTATATCCGCTTCTTCAGTACGGCAGCGGCTGGTAGAGCCAGGATGATCGGCTTGATTTGATAGAGAGCCCGCATAAACGCCAGACAATCGTCGCCTCCCCCCTGCTGTTCCTGGTACCAGGCGCGAACCATCTCTCGTGTACGTCCGTTGCTCCGAACAAACAGTAGATGAGTATTATAGTAGGGCACACGCAGGTCGTGAATCACGCTTTTGGTTCTCTCCCGGTCGGCTTTCGAGCCGAGATCCTTAACCAACTTGGCATAACTCTTGATAGGCACGGCCATTTCCCAGGCAAAGTCATTCAGGACACGGAACGTAGCGATCATCTGCACGGGACTGGGCAGATAGAGCCCGTCCCACATGATGGTCAACTCGTAGGGCAATTCCTCAACGCTCTTGACCTCCTGACAGGGCAGCTCCATAGCGTCGATCCATGACGGTATGGGGTCAACGCTTCTGCGCACCGCTACACCACATCCGTGTGGCGCAACCCCCGTACTCGTGCCCAGATTGCTCGCAAAGCCGTCTCGGATTAGCTTTCTTGCCTGGTTTTTGTTTTTGATACGCAGCATTTCGCCGGCCTCGTGCATCGTTGGCCGACCACCAGGTACCACAATGCGGTACGGTCGTAGCAGCTGGATCCACATATATGCTCCTTGAAAAGGGCGGGGACCGCCACAGATCCCCGCCCCGAGGGCTCACCTAGTCCACTTCCTCAGTCCACAGCGCCTTGCTCGGAGGCAGATACCTCAGAGCATCGGCGAATGCCAGTAGACAAGCATTAGCACTGCCCACTAGGATGTCGAGACGTGCCCGCACATAGCAAAAGTTCTGTGCGGCGTTCAGCTCGGCTGCGCCTAGATTGATACACATGTCATCATTTCCGTCACCACCGGCCTGGGTCAACTGTGCGATCGCTTTTCCGGCAATGGCTACAGCACCAGTACCCGCAGCGTCCTGAGCTTCTTGAATCTCTAGATCAACAGTACCACCCTGTCCAATATCCCCAACGTCCAGCACGACGAGCATCCGCTCTCGCTCAGCCATGGAAATCCACGGTGAGTAGTACGTGCCACTATGCAGATCAGCGTGGATATTGCCTACCAGCTCAAGCTTATCAGAAGTCGTTCCCGGATATGCTGACACGAGCGTCTCCTATGCCCAGTTCGCTTAGTCTACCTCTTCGGTCCAGTTCGCTTTGCTCGGAGGCAGATACCTCAAAGCATCAGCGAGCACCAGTAGGCAAGCATTGGCACTTGCCGTCAGGAAATCCAGCCGCGCACGAACATAGCAGAAGTTATTCGCTGCGTCCAGCTCGGCCCCGCCCAGGTTGATACATACATCATCGTTGCCATCGCCACCGGCCTGGGTCAGCTGCGTGATTGATTTCGCAGCGATGGCCACAGCGCCAGTCCCGGCATCATCCTGAGCCTGCTGGATCTCCATATCTACCGTACCAGTCGCCGTGATGTCTCCCACGTTCAGGATAAAGAGCAGTCGCTCTCGCTCCGCCATGGACAGCCAAGACGTGTAGTACGTGCCGCTATGTAGATCAGCGTGGATGCTGTCTACCAGCTCAAGTTTGTCGCTAGTCGTTCCCGGATAAGCTGACATGTCTATCTCTCTCCTTTATCTATCGATCTAGGTGGTTGCCGCCGCGCCCAGAATCACGAACGGGCTAACCTCAGTGGCGCCGTCCTTGAGGTAGACGGGGGCCGCAAGTTTCTCCTGGCCGTCTACTTTCAAGAAGAATTTGAACGCGGTCTGGTTCTGCAGGAAGTACACATGCTCGGATTGAGCGATCGAGATACCGCCCTCCTCGACCACATAGTAGAAGTTCTCGTCGGCTAGAATAATGTCGCCCTGGCTGCCCAGGATCGGCGTCTTTTCCGTAAACACATACGGCAGGCCGAGTAGTGTCTTCGGTTCGCCATCGATGGCGTTCCGCTGCCAGATGTAGCCCAGCGGATCCTGCATGGTGATCAGTTCCTCATAGGTGCTGATCGAGAAAATCCAGTGCGCGGTCGTCCACGACTGAGGCAGCAGGTGCCCCTTCATCCTGACCATGTCCAGATATGACACAGAGGCTGCAGTCTGACGGCTCTGGATGTACGTGCCGGGTGCGTTGATGATACCGAGCGGCTGTCCCGCGCCCGTGCCGTCCAGGAACGCCTCGTCGCGGTAGAACATTAGGGCATCTCGGAACAGCCCCGATAGCAACTGCGGCAAGTTGATGGCCGAACGGCTGAGCAACTGATCCTCTACTGCAACATATCCGGTCAGTTCCCAAGGATTGAGCGCGATCTGGGAGAATACCGGCTCCGTCTCCGGCTTGGTCGTCCCACTCTCATTCCAAACCGCCGCCACGCCGCCCATAAAGTTGCTTCTGCCCGCAGTCTGCCCTGCCGTCGAAAGACCAGGCAAACGCACCGGCCCATTTACCGGCTGCCGATCGGCGCGAGGATAAACGATCTCCTTCTCCGGCTCAATTCGGATCAGCTCGGGGATGAAGGTCGGGGGGACCATGAACGCGCCAGAGGCTCCCGTACCCTCGGACACCGTTTTCGCAGCGCCCATCTCCGCAAGGGTTTTGGTGTCGTTCTGCACGATGGCGTACATAAAGTCGTCAAAAGTCTTGCCGTTCACCGTCTTGACCACTTCGTCGCTGCCGTTATTGACCACATTCACCAGCGCAGCGCCACGCCGGGGCTCTACTACAGCCGCTTGCTGCATAGCCTCTATCCGCGTGACCAACGCCTCGGTTACCTTGGTCTGGGCGTCGATCAGTTCAACCATGCGCAAGGCGTCCGGCTTGGTCTGATCCGTGATATACGCTTTCGCTTCGTCTTCCGTGTCATAGGATGCGATGGGCAAGAAGCCTTCAGGCTCGCCGTCCTCGCCAACATTGTATACGTGCCACTTACCGTTGCTCGCATAGACTCGCATTTCATCACTCCTTTGTTTTCGGTCAGTTTTGCGCTTTTTGCTCTTTACCTCGTCGCGTCCCGTATCCGCCTTTTCCGCGAACACCTCTGGGACTAACGCTTTTAGGTTCGGAGTATCCAGCGCTCGGAAACTCTTCATATCCGCTATGTTCTGCGGCTCCGCTGGCGTTGGCGTGAGAGACGCATCCAGTCCCAACGGCCAACGCGAGATGCGTGTGGCTTTGGGTCCGGGCTCGTCTCGCTCTACCAAATGCGGCGCGGTGCCGGAACTCCAAGATAGTTTGTGCCCCAGGCCGAGCTGACGCACGGCCTCTTCGTACTTGTCCCGTGCGTCAATCTGTCCATCGATCCAGACGCCCACGTCATCCATCTTCAGAATGCCCTCGCCGAGCACGCGTTTGCTCAGCACGGGGTCCTGGCCATGATGATAGTAGATTGGACAACTCGCCGCCTTGGTCAGGGCAAAGTCGGTTTTGGCGTCGAAATACTCCCTTTCCAGGTCCGGGTTGTCGGCGTCGCTGAAACGCACGAGGTAGCCCTGGACTTTGCCACCAGACTGCATCTTGACCTCGCCGCCCTGAGCTAGCAGCATATCATCAGCAGAGGCTACGCCCTTGCTGCTCGGCGCCACTGGCGGCTCGGCAGTAACGGCTGTGCCCGTGTCGTCCTTAGTCGCTGGCGTCTCAGCATCGGATACGTCCTTAGTCGCTTGCGCCTCATCAGTAGCAGCGTCGCCCTTGTCATCCTGATCGGGTTTCAAATATGGGTGAGTGGTCTTAGCCGAAGATCGGTAGGTGTCCTTAGCCGGTATGTCCTCGGTGGTCGCCTTGGAGGGCTCTGTCGCTGGCGCCTCATCGGTAATGGAGTGCGTGTGTGCGAGTATATCAACACCAGCGGAGCTGTCCTCGGTGGCCGTTTTGGATGGCTGCACATCTGGCACATTGGCATACAGCGCACTCATGTGAGTGTTGGCCAGATCCTCTGTTTTATGGCAAGCGACAGGCTCCCCTTGGCGATTGCCGTCCTCATCTGTTTCGTAGACGCACCATTCATCGTCGCGTTTGGCCACATTATATGGCATCCTATTGTCTCCTTATCACCGCAGCATCTTGTCAAAAACAGCCATTATTTCCGCATCGACTCGTGGATCGGTGCACACCTCATCGGCGATTTGTTCGTCTGTATGCCATCCGTGCTGTCTGTGCACGTCCGTCTGATCATTGGCCCCCTGCACCAGCGACGCATAGCTCACGGGCGTCTGCACATGCTGAGTGAGCGGGCTCACAATGCGTCGCCTCCACGAATACTGGAGCTGTTCTGAGGTGTTGCTCCCACCGACGCCACCGCCTGCTAGTGCCCGACGCTGTCCCCAGAGCCGCTGATACCACTGACCTGGATATGGCTTGGGCCTGTTGGCCTCTGTCTCTGGAGGGTAGGTAGCCATGCGGTTGCGCACCTGCTTGGCAGTGACGCTCACAGCCAGGCCCAACGCACGAGTCACGCTGGCCCTATCTAGCCCCCGGAAAGCAGAGTCGAGTCCCTCGACCTTGACCGTTGCCACTAGCTCTGCACCTTTTGCTTGTATTCTACGGCGATTCTACACCGACAGTTGTAATGGAAAGGTGGGCCTCCAGCATTAACCTGGCCCCACACTTCTTCTGTCGTATGGTCTAACGGAGCGCAAATCGGACAAACTTTTTCATCTTCTGCGGTCAAAACTCTTTCCACCACATCGATGCCCGATGCGCGCATACTGGCGGCTAGGCTAGCCGCTGCTTGGCGCATGGCATGTGTAGTTTCCGTAATGCCGGTCATATCGGCGCGGACGGGGCCGAATAGGCCGCCGAGCATGCCCGGAATGGCGTCGGCCGCGACCTCACCTCTCTGCAAACTATCCAGGATGCTGATAAAGCGTTTGTTGTCAGTGACGCTCAGTTGGTTGGCCATCGCGCCCGCGCGCGTTCTGGCCCAATCGTTGGCGTCGATGAGAAGGTCTTCATAATCCATGCCCCAGCCAAGATCGACCGCGTTGGCCAGCGCCTGCTCGGCAAGGACATCCTGATAGATCGGGATGGTCGCGCCCCGGATCTGCCTATACATGTCCTCCAGGTCAGGCATGTCGCCTGCTTCGAGCGCGCCGACTATTCCGGGCAGATACTCGTCAAAGATGGCCTGGAGAGCCGCGATAATCGCCCGCTCAGCAACTGAGTCAAGGGCTTTCCCCTCCAGCCAGGGGCGAAATACGTTTTTATGGCCATTGCGCAGTCGCAAGCGGACAGCCTTGGCCGTCTGCTCGGGAATACAGTCGCTTGTGAATGAGCAATTCGGGCCGCGTGAGCCGACCTTGCGCCGCCATCGGCGGAGATCCTTACGAATATTCTGGATAACCGATATATCAGGAGGCAAGATAACGGCTTTGGCGTCTTCGGGCTCCTCAACTATTTCGGGCTCTTCGGGTGTTTTGGGCTCCTCTGGTTGCGCCTGAGGCTGGGGCGCCTCATCGGCCAGCTCTTCGGGGAGCTTCATGCCCATTTGGTCCCATAATTGCTCGACTAGCCAGACAGATCGTTTCCTGGTGAGAAGCTGGCCCTCATACTGATCGCCGATCTGCTCCATCATGGCCGCGATGGCATCCGCTTTTTCGGCCTCGTCCTGCTGTATCGCCTCAACCTCGTTGAAGTCGAAGCGCAGTTCATAGCCGAGCGGCTTCCAAAGTTGCCTATTCAGCGCAGCCGCAATCCGTTTCGCCTCTGGGAACATCGTATCGAGATAATATGACTGACGATCCTCGCGCGCCGTGGCATAGTTGGCCGCCGATTGCTGTAGCATTGTAATGGGAATGCCAAAACTCGCGGACAACTCTTCCCGCACCTGCTTGCTCAACTCCGGTATCACCAAGTCCTTGACGGGCGGGCTGATCACAGTCGGCGTCAGGCCCTTGGAGAGCACAATCGTCTCCCAAGCGTTCTTTAGACCGCCAAGCATTTTCTTCCATGTCGCGCTAATACGGTCGAGCTCAGGATCATCTTTCTTGATACTTTGATCGGTCGTGAGGATAACCGCCGGAATTGCGCCGTGCTCAAAGAACGCCTCGGCCCACTTTAGCAGCGCACTGGACAATCCCGCTGCCGTAAGCGCTACTGTTGCTGGCGCTATTCCTGGCCCCAGATCGTCCGTAGGGTTGAACATGGGCAGATAGATCAGATCATCAGGGCCAAACAGCTCCGACTCTGCTCGCACAACAGACTGCCGAAAACCGACTATGACATTGTCCTCCACGATGATTGACATCGTGCTAGGATTGAGCCAGTGTAGCCCTGGGTCGCGCTCCCAGTAGGACACGCCCCATATGCACCTCGCCGCCTCCGTGAGCCACAGCAAATGGTCAAAGTCCACATCAGCATACACAGCGGGCGGATCGGTCTTCTCGTCATCTCCAAGCCGGTAGAATGAGCGGGGTAATCCAGACAGTGTGTCGGAGCGAAGGTTCACGCAGCGATAGACCCACGAGACGGCGCTAAAGGATTGCACCGCCGTTGTCTCGCCCCCGCTTTTGCTAAACAGCTCAGGGAAAGCCTTGTCCAGCTCGCTTAGGGATATGGTGCTTTTGAGGGCCCCACCCGCGACTATAACACGGTCCAGCGCTGCCTTGTTCTGATAATTCACAGTAGCACCGCGTATAGTTCGTTCGCATCCTGCAGAATGCCATAGCGAAGCACGTCGTAAAGGTCATCGCCGCCCTCGCCCTCGTCGTCGGCGTTGACTTTCCGCACATCCTCTGGCCGACGCGGGTCGTGCTCCATACGCGGCAGCGTCTCCAGTAGGCCCACGCAGTTGGCATGAATAGCCATTGTCGGCTTGATGCTCGCTTCGCTATCGCCCAATCGACGTAGTATCTCGGTTGCTCCCTGTACGCGCGACATGTTGGCCGGGGTCAGATCCCAGCCGCACTCCTCATACGAATCGACCACCGTATGGCCTTCCTGATCTTTGGCATAGGCATCCTGTCCTATACTAAACTGTCGGATGCGCTCCTCTTTTATATCCCAGCGAGCAAGCATCTCGCGGATCATTGCCGAATGCACCTCGGGCAACCGTTTGCTGGCGCTGTATTCGTCTACTATGGTGATATTGTCTTCATTGTCTCTAGCAAGCAACAGCACCGCAGTCGGGTGAGTATAGCCATAGTCCATAGCAAGCCAGACCTCGTACCACTCCGGGATGGGCTTTGCCTCTACCGCGTGCAGGGTAATGTCAAAATTCGTAAAGTATTGACCGGCAGCGATGTCCCAATCGCCGTCTCGCCATGCGCCTTTTTGCCAACCAACCAGCGAGTTCAGGACATCCTCATAACCAGAGTCCATAAACGCATTGTCTTTGTATGTGGCCGGAACGAAGTAGCTGGTTTGCTGTTCGTCTCTGCGCCACGGTATGATAAATCTCTTTTTGTACCACGAATGTCCGGTACCTCCCGGATTTGCATTGGAGTACGTCCGTGGTCGCCATCCCGGCTTGGATGTGCGACAGCATGTGCGGATCGCCCTGTACTTTTGCAGAGTAAGTGTCGTCGCCTCCTCTATGCCGATGACATCATACTCCAATCCAAGATAGCTGTCTATGTCGCTCTCGTTCTTATAGTGACCGAGGATGATTCGACTGCCGTTGGGAAACGTAAGCACGCCGCTTGATCGGTTATATGTGTGCGTGACGTTCGAGAGCACCTTCAGTCGCAAATCTTCCAGGCTTTCACGCACGGCCTTGCCCACTTTGCGCAAGAGCAAGCACTTTAGCCCTGGGTAACGTGCACAATCATCAATAGCTAGCTGTGCGAACATCGCGTGCGATTTACCCGGCCCGCGGGCACCACCAAATCCAATCTCTGTCGGGCCGTCGGGTAGATCGCATCGCCGCGCCGCAGCGTGGAACACCATCTGCTTCGCCTGGGCTGCATAGCCAGCGGCGACAAAGTTCTCAACCTGATCTCTGGGGCAGCCCGTTTTGGCTGCAGTGGCCAGGAATCGGACAAAGGCGGCTTC
>Ga0307928_10002714_pt1 | contig 13572 bp, 3 predicted proteins | sample AceLakmetagen232_FD_201815 | JGI IMG/M metagenome (GOLD analysis project Ga0307928, IMG submission 201815) | Saline water microbial communities from Ace Lake, Antarctica - #232 | ecosystem: Environmental > Aquatic > Non-marine Saline and Alkaline > Saline | place: Antarctica: Ace Lake... | reverse complement strand
CGAGCCGGTAGGGATTTACTCTGCCAGTAATTTCTTCACCGGATCAACGACGGCGGGATATGACTATGTCTATTTTGACCAGACCAATCAGCCTAGCGGACGTTATACTCCGACAAACCCGCCGCCATATTCCGGGCCGCAGGGCTGGACGAGTACCAATGGCTTTCAGATCACCTTGGGAACTGACGACTATTATCATATTACGCTTATCAGCCCGACAACGAACGAGTCGCCTTGGGCTTCACCTGACTGGCTGACCACAACAAATGGCATAGAGATTGCTTGGGGGCCATACGATGCTATGGCAAATACGGCGGCCAGCGGTACTCCGTATGCGGTGAGGTCATATTCAGGGGGTGATGCTTATTACACCAGTCTCTATTATCAGGTTCAGCTGAAAAAGATTGAGGCGACCAATAGCTTGTACACCTCGACGAATATGGAGCATATCGTTGAGGGTATATACGTCTATCCTTCCAGCCCGACGCTTGGCGACGAGAACGATTACGACGATCAGGGCGAAGGGCTGATTGAAAACGAATGGAATGTTGTCTATACGAATGACGCATGGAACAACGATTCCAATAATCCTGTTTGGATCATCGGCGAGATTACGAATCCACCGAATGCTGTAGCTTGGACGAACGTTGACCCGGTGGAGCGTGACAAGTATTCCGGGTTCTATGTGGTTCCGAATCCGAAGTCAGTTACGGAGTGGATTTTCCTTTACTGTACGAACAAATTCTGGTAAGGTGTTTTTTGAATGAATATTAAATTCTACATGGTTGACGTTCACGCATGTGGTGTGTATCGCGGCGAACTTGTGGCTCGAGAGATCAATAGCCAGACGACGCACAGGATGGATTGCAAAACAAATATAATGTTTTCCGATTATCCTGGTACGAACGTCATGGTGTTTCAACGCCAGAATAAGAATCTTGAGAGTGTTAAATTCGCAAATAAGCGTGGGATCACGACGATATATGAGATTGACGATGACATCTGGAATATACCGCAGGTTTTCGAGTCGTATGGAACGAAGTTTATCAAGCCGGAGTCGAGCGAAGGCATTATGCGCGAGTGCGATGCGATTACGGTGACAACTCCTGAATTAGCCGATGTGGTTCGGGAGCATGTGCCTGGCAGTCTGGTCTATGTGGTTCCGAATGCCATTGATCTTGATATGTGGGATGAAGTGTTGTATGAGCGCACGACGGCGCCGGCCAAGGAAACCGTGACTATCGGATGGATGGCCAGTCAGTCGCACCTGATGGACGTACCGATTGTGGGCGAAGTATTGCGGGACCTGATGGTGAAACATGCCCAGTTGCGTCTGCATTTTATCGGTTGGATTGGGGTGGAATCTTTTATGGGCGACATGATGCGGCCGTTTAAGGATCGTATCATCTATGGAGACTGGGTGCCGGTATCGCAACTTGGCAGATCAATGAGCGATTTTGATATTGGGATCCTTCCGCTGGTGGATCATCCATGGAATAGGAGTAAAAGTGAGTTGAAATACCTTCAATACTCGGCTCTGGCAATTCCCTCGGTAGCCTCTCCGTTGCCCTGTTATCTTCGGGCGATGGGCAATAATCCAAATACTGGGCTGATTGCCCAGAACAATGCGCCTGGTTCATGGTATTCTCTACTGAACACGTTTATCGAGGATCGTGAGTTTCGCAGGGATATGGGCGCCCAGGCTAGGAAGGCAATGTATTTGAACCATGACATTCGCAATCAATTCTATAACTGGCTGGATGTGTTCGAGAAGGTGAGGAAACGATGACCCCTGAAGTGTATGAATTCGTCAAGAAGCAGGGATTGACCGGCAAGACGCTGGATATTGGATCATTCAACGTCAATGGTGACGTGCGCGACTTGTTTCCGGACTATATCGGCATGGACAGTCGGACCGGTCCGAATGTGGACGTGGTGGCTAATGCTCACGGCATACCTTTTGAGTGTCAAACATTCGATAATGTGGTATGTTTGGAGATGCTGGAGCATGACCAAAATCCCTTTATGACCATATCTGAAATATGGCGAGTGTTGAAACTTGGAGGTTCGGTGATTGTGACGGTGCCCGGGATCGGGTTTCCACGGCATGACTATCCAAGCGATTATTGGCGATTCACGGGGGATGGATTCAGAGTTTTATTTGGAATTTTTACTGATATTAAGACCATTGAGGATAATGACCATGTATTTGGAATTGCAAAGAAGAGGAAATAAATAAAGGAGAAATGGCTATGGCAAATATACTTGGGCAGTCAATACGCAAGCGAATGGGGCTTGCAAGCAATCAGAACGGTCCGAAGATTACCGGCGCCCCAGCGGCTAAACAGCCGGCCGGGCCGTATGATCCTATCAATCAACGCCGGGATTCGATGTTGCAGGGGCGTCGTGGGCAGATGGTGGATAATTCGCTGATGCCACAAGCCAATGCGATTATTCAAGACAAAACCGCGCAAGCCAATGAAGCGCTGAAGGCTCAAACCGATCAGGCGCGAGCGCAAGTAGCGGTTAACGAACAAAATATTGTCGCTGGCACAAATGCTATTCAGGCAGATGCCACCGCACAGGCGCAGCAGGACGAACTGGCGCGAACCACTCCAAACCTGAACACCAAGACTGGTCTTTACGATGCTGCACCCGCGCAGTTGGATGAGATGACGCTGGCCAAGGGTGCCCAGAATATGGCGTTTGATCCGAAAGCTGGTCAAATGCTGACCGGTGAACAGTTGAGAGCGCGCGCGGAACAGACGGCGCAGAATCAGGCCGTTACCGATCAGAGCCGGACGAACAAGGAAAACTTCAACTTCAACAAGCAATCGCAGGGTAAAATGATCAATGCGGTGCGTCCGAATGGTCAGGTGGATCAAGTCGGGTTTGGTGGGCAGAGGAATTACGATCCGAATTGGACCGCTGGCGGGTTTAAGCCCATTCAGCAGTCGAATGGCGCGGTCGTTTCTCCGGTAGAACAGCAGATTGCCGCCAGTAATCGGGCGGCCCAGGTACGGCAAAGCGCCCAAGATACCGTTGGTATGGGCATGACGCATGAGAATAGGGCAGGCCGGGCCCGGCAACTGGAAGATGATAAGACCAAGTTGGGCTTGGCTTCGGCAAATCAGGAATATCGCAGGAATAAGCTGGTAGCAGATGTGCAAGGGAAAGTTGCTCCGGTCGAGGCAATAGCCGAAGGTCGGGTAAAAGAGGCGTATATTAACAGAGGTGTTGACCCTGAAGATCCTTCCAAGGCTTTACCAGGCCTTGCGTCACAGCAGTTAACTCCTGACATTCGGCAGGACCCTGTTACGAAGCTCTGGTACGATGCAAAAACCGGAAAAACTGCACAGGAGAATGTTGCCAATCGGATGGATATGACCGAAGATCAGAAGCGTATTGCCAAGGAAGCGGCAAATCTTGATCCGGCGTTGGAAAAAGAGGCGAAGATGCCGTGGAGCATAGACGATGTATGGCTGTTTAACCGGAATACAGGTCAGTTTGAGGTCGGGAATGTAGATGAACCGAACAAGAAGAATAGTCCTTATCGGGCATTAACGGAAGAGGAACGGTCAAACATGCTTGGTCGTGGTGCCCCCGCGGCCCAGGCGCCCGGGCTGGCCGGCGGTCAGCCGGCGGCGCAACCCAGTCAGGCTCAACAGGCGCAAGCACCTGCCAACGCGAACGCCATTCGCGCGGAATTGTTGAATGACACGGATCCGGATGTCAAGAAGGCTAAAATTCTTGCCGCTCTTAAATCTGGTGCGTTGACCAAGGAAGATGCACGGGCTTTGGCGCTTGAACATCAACTGCAGTAAAGGGAATATAAATTATGTCGTTTCTGGATGACATAGAACAGTCGGGAAGTCCATCACCTGCTGTGGCGGCACCGAAACCGGCGTCGTTCTTGGATAAAATCAACGCGGTTCCTGCAACTCCGGCGGGATCGTCGTTCTTGGATGATATTGATAAGTCTGTTCCTGCTGATGCAAAGATAAGTCACAAACAATTAGCCAGGGATATTACGGCTGAAAATCAAGACATGCCAGGGTGGAAACGCAAGGAACTGATGCAGGAAAAGCTGGTTCCTTCAATTCCATCCCAACAATATACCGGGCTTGCCTCCGGAGTTAAACCTCCGGCAGAACGATCGTTGATTAACGAAATAGGGCATAGAGCATATACTGGTGCGTCGCTGGGGGTTCCAGAGCAGTTAGCCCATGCAACCAAGGCATTGGCTCCTAAAGATAGTGCTGTGTATCGTAGGGCGGAACAGACGTTACGCACAACCAAGGCGTCACGGGAACACCTACCAGAATTCGCTCCGTCGATCAATCCGGAGGAACATCCAGTCAAATCAGGTATTGCCCAAGGTGCGGAAATGCTGGCTCCTTCGGTGGGACTGGGTGCGGCTATTACGCTGACTGGTGGCGCCGCCGGGTTCCCGGCTGCGGCTGGATTGATAGGAAGGGTGGCTGGTCCTGCGGCTTTTGGATTAGCGCAAGGACAGCAGACTTACGAAAAGGGAATTGAAGCAGGATTATCACCTGGAAAAGCGCGCATAGCCGCATTTGGAACTGGGCTTGTTGAATTTGGTGGAGAGCTTGCGGGAAGTCGAATAGGTCCAATGAAGTGGGTATTCAGGGGTGGTCGACCGGTTGTTGGTTCGGCGCGGAGATTCCTGACGAATATTGCCAAGGCGCCAACAAAGACGTTGATGCGGAAGATAGTCACTTTCGGCAGTGATCTCCTGAAAGTTGTGCTATCTGAAACTGGAACTGAATTGTTGCAGCAATACGGAGAGCATGGCATTGAGCTTGCATCTGGCATAGACGAGACTCCGCTTTCTGTGGACGAGGGCGTTAGAACGGCGCTGGCAACTATAAGCATGACGATGATGATGGCTCCGATGGGTCTGGCTCACCAGCGGCAGGCGCATTACGTTCAAAAGACGGTGGCGGAAACGCTGGGCAATCCAGAGGCAGATCCCCAGGCACGGGCAAAGGCGGCTCAATATGTGATTAACGGGTTGAAAGAGAGCAACGATGAACTTTCAGAGAACTTCTCTCAAAACGCGGCTATCGCCATTACCTTCAAACTGCCATTGGTTTTGGATGAATCTGCATTGAAAAAAAGGTTTGCTACGGATAATACACCGGGAGAAGGCGCTCCCTTGCCAGCAGAACAGCCAGCCGCTACGTCGGCTATTCCGATGGGTGGAACAATTCAGATGCCAAAGGCCAAGCGGATTGAACAGGTGCGTGAGATGGCAAAGCGGTCCGTAATCCCGGGCCGTGCCGAATATCTGACGGCATACGCTGATTTACTGGAAGAGGCCAAGACACCAGAGGAAGAACAGAAGATTGTTGCTTTCTCCGGTGAGCTGATGGGCGTTTCGCAAGAAACACCGCAAGACTGGAAAGACTCCAAGGATATGCTTGTGGATGCGTCCAGTAGTGTCAAATATGGCGCTCCCGGTGAATCCCTACCGGTCCAGTCGATCCACCAGGGCCCGGGTGGAGAAGCAGATGAGGCAATCAAGGCGCAACTGGAAGACATATCCGCCGGCGCCGCACAACCAATCTCGGCCGTCCCCGCACCAAAATCAAAAAACATACCCTCGGGTACTTATATTAAGGATGCCACCGGGACGGCCTCTTTAGTTCAACCGAAACCCATAATCGAAGGAGAAACAGGAAATGCCATTCAAAAGCGAAGTACAGAGGCGTTACTTATGGGCAAACGACCCGGAAGTGGCGCAGGAGTTCTCGGACAAAACGCCGAAGAACAAGGTTCTGCCGTTCAAACTGCACCCGGGCAAGGGCAGAAAGAAGTTCCGGCCGCGTCAGAAACAGCCAGGGATGGGTTTGAAATCGGCAATGATGTAGCAGTCAAGGAATGGCAGAAGCGGAATGCCGACCTGGACCGAAAGATTGCATCGGCTCGTGGCGCGATAGATGTGGCTTTTGATCCTAACAATTTGGTCATGAGCGATGACCAGAAACTTGCTATGGTTGACTCGAATGAGAAGAGTATTGCTGATTTTACGGCACAGAAGGCGGCTCTTACTGTTCCGGGCGTGGCCGCTGAATTGGAACAGGTCCGCCAACGCAAGGAAAAGACTGAATGGAAGGGTAAATTGAGGCGTAATGAGCGGACGATGGCGCTGACTGGCGAGGAAGAGGATATTTACCAGAAAGTTATCTCACACGGAAGTATTGATCCTGAATACATGAGCCATAATGTCGATGAAGATTTCATGGAAAAGCTGAAAAAGGCCGGGGTATTGCGTAAAGGCGGTCAAAAACTGGATCAAATGGCTCAAGATCTTGGCCTTGATAGTGATGAATCGCTGGTTAATGCGCTGTTAAACCGCAAGACACATACCGAATTGGCTAAAAACAAGAAAGAACGCGACGAATACAACGCATGGCAGGACCAGCAGTTCGAAAAATTCGCGAAGGCCCAGGTCGATCTACGAAAGACTGGTAAAGGTATTACCGGGTTAGAATTGAACGAAGGCGACTCCTTCACCGTGGCCGGGATCAAGCTGGTAGCCGGGAAAGACAGCGATACAGGGGTGAAGGTTCAGGGTGATGGAGTGGAATTTGACGTTCCCTGGGACCCGCAGACTGCCGCTGATCGTGTGTTTATCGACGAGGGCTCGCTTAAACGTGCGGATGACGCCGTTATTCCAGCCAAGAAGAGCATCATGCCGCCTCCGGTAAAAGATCGGATACAGGCGCAACGCTCCACCGAACCCGCACCAAGCCTATTTGTTCCGGAAGTAGCGAAGAAGACGCTGGGCAAGAAGCAAACCCAGGAAATACCCTCCACGAAACCCGTGGCGGGGGAAGAACCTGCCCAAAAACAGGCTATCCCTGCTAAACCTATACCAGAGGTGGGGGTGGAGAAGGTAGAGGCTCCTGCGCGCGCTAAGCCCGCCGAGGCACCCGCCGAGAAGAAACCCGCACTAATCCCGAAGTCCAAGCGCAAAAAGGCCGCGGCGCCAGCGGATATGTTCAACAAAGAGCCGTCTGGAGGTTGGTCGGTGTATGACAAGACGCCAGAATCAATTATGCGTGGGATAAAAGACCTAAGCATAACTGGTGAGTGGTTGGACATTCCTGGTGTTCCGGGAACGCAATTTATTGTCGGCTACTATCAGGGTGATTATCAGGTTAAAATCATCCGTGAGCCAGGTCAACTTTTGGCGATAGGCAAGGGAACATCCGTTCAGTCTGCATTTAGCGAAGCGTGGCGAGAGTTTGTGAGGAAAGCGCAGGCGGATAAGAAGGCGAAGATCCTGACGCCGGTGTCCGAACGTCCTACCAAGGCATTGCTCAAGCCGGTTCGTGCGCCGAGCGGCGGTATCGCCATTGAGGTTACGCCGATTGTGGAAGACCGGCCCGAATTTGGTAAGCAATACAATTTGACTGGTAAGGACAGTATCGCGGAGGGCAAGACCTGGGCGGAGGCGGAAGTTAAGCCAGCATCCGGCATGGAGATCGTGGAACAATTCCACAGCAAACGCGGTCACAACGTCTATATCGTGACGATGGTCGAGCGTGTTGAGCGCGATAAGTATAACGAATTAGCGAAGGCTGCTCGGATGTTGGGTGGCAAGTATTCGCGGGAGTGGAAGCCAACCAAGAGCCCGGCTGGGTTCGTGTTCAACAAGCGTGAGCAGGCAGAAGCGTTTGTGAATAGCACCGAAAAGAAGACCGCAAATATCCTTGATTCGGTAGCAAAACGGCAAAGCGATTTAGCCAAAGCCTTCCAACAGGACGGGAGATCGGCTGTTTTGCCAGAGGCAGAAGATCCGCTGGCAAATGATTTTCGCGATATTATACTTTCGGGTGAGTCGCCGCTACAAAAGACGCTCAAGTTGAAGAAAATTGCAGGAACGGCAGAGAAGATCAAGGGTATTCAAGAGCGGGTTGAAGTGCAATTAGTTAAGATCGCCAGGGATATGGTGAAGAGTCATACAGGAACGATTGACGAACTGTTCACAAAACTAAAAGACCTGTACCAGCGTCAGCCGCTTCTGGGGGCGCGTACATCCACCAGCGTTGAGATGCAACAATATTCCACGCCGGCGCCGCTGGCATTTCTGCTGGATTACGCAATGAATCTTGGGCAGGCTAAAACAGTTTATGAGCCGACGGCCGGAAACGCGATGCTCTTGATTGGAGCTGGCTTGGGCTCGAAGATTACGGCCAACGAGATTGATGCGGTGCGGCGTAAGGGTTTGAGGTCTGTATTGGCTGGGGAAAATCCAACGATAACGGGAGAGGACGCAACAAAGGAGGGAGTGGGCCCGGCCAGCCAGGTTGACGCTATGATTTCAAACCCGCCGTTCTATTCAATCCCAGTCGTTAATTATGAGGGTTACAAGATTACCCGTGCTGAACACTTGATCGCGCTACGGGCCCTTGAATCCATGAAAGACGATGGGGTAGCAGGATTGATTCTTGCCGCCGGTCGGGAGGAAGGTAAGGTAGGGGCTGGCGCGGATACGGTATTCTTTAACTATCTTTATGGTCATTTCAACGTGGTGGATGCTTTCGATGTATCCGGAGATTTATATTCCAGGCAGGGCGCGTCTTGGCCGGTGCGCGTAGTTGTTATTGCCGGGCGCCGTGCCAATCCAGAGGTAGCAATATTATCACCGAAAAAGCTTGACTTTTTACGGAACTGGGCAGATATTATCAATAGAGGAAAGGAGATTCGCCATGAAATTGAAACCCGGAGAGAGGTATTGGGCCCTGGACGCACCGGTACAGACGTTGTGCATCCTGGGAAAAGACCGACAACCACCGAAAACGTGGGAGGAGTTCCGGTCGCTTCAAGTGAAGGTGTTGGAAAGGCTGGTCGAGGCGACGCAGGCGGAAGAGGAAGAGCAGGGATTCACGCAGATACCGGAAGTGGAAGAGGACCTGCACTCGACCATACTGGAACGGACGGGCTTCTCGATGGATTGCTCCCCCTTAACCGACCCGCAAGTGCAGATGAACCTGTTGTTCAGGGAACCCCAGGACAACGACCGCCTGCTGGCGTGGAAGAGGGACGTGGAGGACGTACTGGAGATGGAGAGCGACCCGCCATTGAGGGAGAAGAACGAGGAGGAGATGAAGGAGGAAGTGGAAGACTTGATTCTGTCGGAGTACGCGGAACGACTGACGTAAAGGCTTCTGACCTGTCATCGTTAAGTGCTGATGATATGTCAGCCCTATTTGACGAAGTGGCGGCGGAAGTCAATTCGGATACAAAAAAAGAAATCGAAGCTCCTCCAGCTAAAGCGGATATTCACCGCAAAGCATCGGGCCGTCCTACCGCTATAAAAGACAAGATAGAGGTCCGGCGTAATTCTATCAGACGAAGAATCAACGCTCTTGTCAGACCTATCTTGTTACCACGTTCTGAACGCAAGTTTATTGCCGATCCAGCCGGGATAAGGATTGATAATAGAATCGAAAGCACCCCGTCTGATGAACGTTCCGCGATTAAGAGTCAAGAAGAAGTTATTAAGTCTGCTATCAAAGAGGCTGGCGCCGGCGTAGAAGATAGTATGAACGGGCTGTATAAGTTGTTCGGCGGCGGCAAGCGTCTAAATATGGCTATTCCGATGCCTGATGAAGATTCATGGGCAGAAGCCAAGCCACATCTGCAATCGTCTTTCGATCATTTTGCAAAGTCTGGAAAGTCCATTAAGGAATGGGTTTCCTTCCTTATCAAGCAATTTGGTGACAGCATCCAGCCTTATCTGATGCGGTTTCATAAGGAAATGGTAGAGATGAAGGGCAAGATCAAACAGCTCCCAGTTTTTCCCAAGCAAAACGAAACGCAAGACGTTTATCTCACCATGTCCGAAGGCGACCCGATGGTTACGCTTGCTCCGGCAGGGATGGCGCAGGGGATCCGCAATTCATTGAATAAACTGGTGCGTAAAGTTGGGGATATTGATAAGCATGTTGCTGGAAAACTCGGGATGACCATAAAAGAACTGCACCAGGGCCTTGGCGCCGAACAAGTGGACGGGGTAGCACTCGCTATTGACCAGATTGAGAGCGGTGATGCCATGATTAACGGCGACGAAACTGGTATCGGCAAGGGCCGTCAAATTGCGGCATTGATTCGGTATGCCCAGAAAAGCGGAATGGTTCCAGTATTCTTCACCAAAGACGCCAAGCTGTTTAGCGATATGTATGGGGATGGCAAGGCGATTGGGAGTGTCTTCAAACCCTTATTGATTGGGAATGAAAAGGAAGGCGATATTCGTTCTAATTCTGGTGCAACGCTGGTAAAAGTTCCGACAGGAGCCAAGAGGGCAAAGGCGTTTAGCGCTATCATGGAAAATGGATTTGGAAAGTCAGGACATGATTCTGTATTCGTGGCTTATAGTCAGATTCACAGGAATGGGGCGCAACAGCGTTTTCTGGATCATCTTGCCAATAATGAAAACACATTGATCCTGATGGACGAGGCGCATGAAGCGTCTGGCGATAAGGATACATCTATGACTGCCGCGTTCTTTGCTGGCGGTGATATAAAACGAGGGAGTGGAGCAAGTCGTATCACGATCAAAATGCCTGGTATATTAAGGGCGCCTGGCGTTCAGAGGGGTAAGGGAGGCGTAGCATATTTCTCTGCGACCTATGCAAAACGGCCTGATAATATGGGCGCCTATTTCCGTACCGTTCTCGGCCGGGCTGCCCATACCATGGAAGAAATGATAGATACGATTAAGGATGGAGGGGTAGCTATGCAACAGGCTATCAGCGAGGCCCTGGCGAAAGCTGGTCAAATGATTCGTCGCGAGCGTGATTTCTCCGGAGTTCCTTATGAAATGAAAACGGTGGGTCAGACCAACAAGTCTGAATACCAGGGCAAGGCTGACGCAATTACCGAACAGTTGGAGGCGATTGTAGATTTCAGTTCAAGAATGGTCAGTCATATCAAGGAGTCCAACACTCGGTTGAGGGGTACGGCTCAATCAAGAAAATCATTGGCGATGACTGAATTTTCATCGAGGGTCCATAATCAGATAGGACAGATGTTGCTGGCGATGAAGGTTGATGATGTCGTGAATGAGGCGGTGGAATCTGTTAAACGTGGAGAGAAACCGATTGTCACGTTTCATAACACGATGGAAGGGTTTTTATCTGACTATGCGAGGGAACATGAGATTAGAGATGGTGATGCCATGGACCTTTCGTGGAGGTCGCTTCTTCTGAATGCCTTGGAAAGCGTCTGTTATGCGAGTCAGAAAACTCCGGAGGGTGATTCAATTAAGATTAGGGTTGAACCATCCACCATTGGATTGGGAGCTGAATACGAGGAATTGAAAGAGACGATCCGTTCCATGAAAATTGATATGTATGCCTCTCCGATTGATGGGATTAGGTCTGGATTGGAACAGGCTGGTATTACATTTGGCGAGATCACCGGTCGCAAGGAGCGAATTGATTACCAAGAAGGGAGCAGGACAAAGGGAATTTATCATTCGTTCAAACGTGAATCCAAGGGCAGTCTGGTAGATTCTTTCAATACGGAAAAGACTCAAGCGCTGTTCTTCAATGGTGGGTCCGGGGCTATTGGTATCAGCCTGCATGCGTCTCGAAAGTTCACGGAGAATCCGAAGCCGCGGCACATGTTCATTGTCCAGCCAAATCCAAATATTTCAGATTTAGTTCAAGCTCTGGGCAGAATCCGGCGAACTGGAATGGTTGAGGGTGGCGCCCAGTACACGCACATGGTTCTTCCGTTACAGGCAGAGATTCGACCGGGAGTTATGGCGCTGAAGAAGATGAAGTCGTTGAACGCGAATACCAAGTCCGAAGGTGGAAGTGGAATCAACATTGAGTTTGAGGACATGGTTAATAAGTTTGGCGACATGGTGATGGCTGAATATCTCTACAACAACGAGGATATGGCGCGGCGACTGGACGCTGACCCGATTATACTGGACCCAGATACCGGTGAATATCAGCATGAAGATGATCTGACCCAGAAGATGACTGGACACATGGCCTATCTGCCAGATTCAGTACAGTTTTCGATCTATAAAGAGATTATCGCGCAGTATAAGGATATGATTGAACAGGTGAAAACAACTGGAGAATACGATCTTGAAATCGTGGTTCATAAGGATTGGAACGCAGTCAAGGGCAAGGTGGACCAGCTATCGCAAGGGTTAGATGATTCCAATATGTTGACCAGCGGTGTTGAGGCCCAGGAATGGAATATCAGGGATGCGCGTCATGTTCCGACTGGTAATGAAATGCAGGAAGCTATCAAGCGGAGGTGGGGTGATGACGCTCTTTCCGGAGCCCGTGAAGAACTCAAAGCCTTTGAAGCCAAGGCGCAGGAGGCAGTTAAGTTTTGGCACGATTATGCGAACAAAGATGCGCGGTCGGCGGCTACTTCGAGAGAAGTTCTGGAACGATGGAATCATACCAAGCCGATGATTCGCCGTATGGTCGAGCAAGTGGGTAGCGTGATGTATTTTGAAGGAATTGCAGGAACGATCACCAAGATTATCTATCCGCGTGAAATCGCCGGCCGGGTAGGACTGTCTGCCGGCGGGTTCAAATTCCAGGCGATGATTAACAATCCGATAGGAAAGGCGTACTTTACTGGAGCTAAAGTGTTAAGTCATATGGGTCCGTCGGAATCATCGAAGGATTTTGATGATTTGAACGAGGTAGAACAGAATAGGCGTGTCGACCGCGTTGTTTTGACCGGCAATCCATTTGAGGGACATAGGTTGGCCGGGGATGTTGGTCAAATGGTTCGATTTGATACTGAAAAAGAGGGGGTAGTGACGGGGAGATTGATGCCAAACGAATGGGAACGTGGCGCATTGCTTATTGATCCGACTGTTGAATTGACGAGTTCAGATGCGGCAATCAAATATGTACGATCATATCCTATCGAGGAGTTTGATAAAGACCGGGTGCTTCTTATCGCCAAGGGCAATGTATCTGTGTATATAAAGGCGAAGGGCAATAAGAGGGTAGCGACTCTAACCGTGCCAGCTTCTAAACGAACCGGTGGCGACTATTATCTGAACGAGACTATCCGCAATGTTATCGGAGATTTCACAAAGCAGCGGCAACGCATGGGCGTTAGTAATATTAGCATGTCTGATCTTGGCAAGGTGCTTCCGGAAATCGAGAGGATTGCCAAGGAACGGTTTCGGGCTGAATCCGGAGATAATGTATCCGAAAAACAGAGGGCTATGTTGGTGAAGAAAGCCAATACTTCTGCCGGTGCCAGTCCGCAACTCTCTATCGCCAGGGCAACTGGATCGTGGGATGACTTCAAGCGTGGCGAAAAGGTGTTTGACGAACCAAAACTACGGGTGTATAAAGGAACCAGAAAGATATTTGAGGGAGAAGACCGTGAAATCTACGAGACACAGATCAAAGTTGGTGGGCATTGGCTTACTGTTCAGTATGCCAACAATTCAGAAGAGGCTCGCACGGTTGCCGATTGGGACAGGGAATACTCTCCTGAAGAAATATCCAAATTATTATTCGATCGTTCACGTCGCCAGCCGTG
>Ga0307928_10002713_pt1 | contig 13578 bp, 13 predicted proteins | sample AceLakmetagen232_FD_201815 | JGI IMG/M metagenome (GOLD analysis project Ga0307928, IMG submission 201815) | Saline water microbial communities from Ace Lake, Antarctica - #232 | ecosystem: Environmental > Aquatic > Non-marine Saline and Alkaline > Saline | place: Antarctica: Ace Lake... | reverse complement strand
GCAACAGCTAGAACAGCTTCTTCTTGATCAATAAAATTTTTATGAATTTCTTTTTCCATTTTAGCTAATTTTTTCGTTTCTTTTTCTAACATTTTAACTACTGGTATCCCAGTCCAAAGAGAAACTACTTTAGCTATCTCTTCCGCGCCAATTTCTTCTTTAAGAATACGGGATTCTTTTTGAATCTTAGCTAATTTTTTTTGATAATTACTGATTTGTTTTTCCATAGCTGGAATTTTTCCATATTTTATTTCTGCTACTTTTTGTAAATTAGCCTCTCTTTCGGCAATTTCAGCTCGTTGTTTTAATTTATCAATCTCTTCTTTAGCTTTATGGATATTAGTAATAATATTTTTTTCTGTTTTCCAGCGAATTTCAAATTCTTTACTTTTTTCTCTGAGATTGGCGACCTGTTTTTTCAAAATACTCAACTTACTCTTGTTTTCTTTGTCTTTCTTCAGGATGGTTATTTCAATTTCTAATTGGCGTAACTTTCTTTTTATTTTATCTAATTCCTCTGGTTGACTCTCTATTTCAAGACGCAATGCCGAGGCTGCTTCATCCATAAGGTCAACTGCTTTGTCTGGCAAGAATCTATCCGTAATATAACGATGAGAAAGTTGGGCAGCAGCGATTAAAGCATCATCCGTAATTCTTATGCCATGATGCACTTCATATTTTTCTTTTATTCCTCTTAAAATAGCAATAGTATCTTCTGTTGAGGGTTCATTAACATAAACCGTTTGAAAACGACGCTCTAAGGCAGCATCTCTTTCAATATATTTCTGATATTCTTTAAGAGTAGTGGCGCCAATACAATGCAATTCTCCTCGAGCTAAAGCGGGTTTAAGCATACTAGAGGCGTCAATTGAACCTTCAGCTCCGCCTGCTCCAACCAAAGTATGCAATTCATCAATAAAAAGAATATAATGAGCGTCTTTTTTGACTTCTTTTAAAACTGCTTTGAGACGATTTTCAAATTCTCCTCTGAATTTGGCTCCAGCAATTAAGCTTCCTAAATCCAAAGAGATTAACTCTCTACCTTTCAAAGATTCTGGAATATCATTAGAAACAATTCTTTGGGCTAAACCTTCTACAATAGCGGTTTTACCCACACCCGCTTCTCCAATAAGAACAGGATTGTTTTTAGTGCGCCTTCCCAGAACTTGAACGACTCTTCTAATTTCATCGTCTCTGCCAATAATGGGGTCTAATTTTTCCTCTTGAGCCATTTTAGTGAGATTAAGTGTGTACTTTTCTAATACTCCATATTTATTTTCCGATTCTTGGTCAGTTATTCTTTCTTTCCCACGAACATCTGTCAATGCTTTGACAACTTCCCCGTATTCTACTTTTAGTCCTGAAAAAATATCTTTGACTGAAGAAGGGATGGACAAAATGGCTAAAAACAAATGCTCAGTACTTACATATTCATCATTTAAACGGCGAGCTTCTTTATTAGCTTTAATTATTGTTTTCTGAAATAACTGAGTAACATAAAGGTCAGCCAATCCGCCTTCTATTTCTTCTGGCTTAATTTTGGGCAAAGATTTAATAATTTTGATAATCTTTTCTTTCAATTTCTCAATATCAGTGTCTATTTTTTTTAAAATTGCCAAAACAACACCATCTTCTTGTTCAGTTAAAGCTAAAGCTAAATGAACAGCATCTACCTGCTGTTGGCTGTTTTCCATAGCAATACTATGGGCTGATTGAATAGCTTCTTGGGCTTTATTAGTAAATCTGTTCATAATTTATTTATTTATTCTTAAATTGCCAGAATAAATATATTTTAAACCTTCTTGTCTATAAATATCAACTGCTTGTTCTATAAGTTTATTTGGAGTAGGGGAGACATCAAGCATTTTATAGCATGGATAAAATTTGGAAATATGGCAAGGGGTATCTGCACCTAATTCTTTTTTTATAAATTGAGCTATCTTTTTAAATTGACCTTTTGTGTCAGTGTACCCCGGGATAACCAATGTGGTGACTTCTAACCAAATTTTTGTTTTCCTTATTAATTTTAAAGTATCAAGCACTGGTTGTAATTTTGCCCCACAAACCTTTTGATATAATTCGTCATCAAAAAACTTTAAATCAACATTAATCGCGTCTAAATAGGGTTCAATTAATTTTAATGTTTCTTGTGTGAAATAACCATTACTAACCCATACATTTTTTAACCCTGCCTTTTGAGCTAATTTCATTGTTTCTAAAGCATAACCCAAAAAAATAGTTGGTTCATTATATGTATAAGCGATGCTATCAACTTTAGATTTAAGAGCTAATTTAACAATTTCTTCTGGCTCAATCTCGTCTCCTCTAATTTCATTATTCTTTTTTGGCACTTGAGAGATTTCCCAATTTTGACAGTGTAAACAAGAAAAATTACATCCCATAGTTGCTATGGATAAACAATATGTGCCAGGGTGGAAACGAAAAAAGGGTTTTTTTTCAATTGGGTCTATTTGGCAGGCAATAATTTTATTATCAGTTAAATTCCATAGTTTGCCATTTTGATTTTCACGAATGTTACAAATCCCTCGTTGGCCCTCAGGAATAATACAACGATGAGCGCAGACTTGGCATCGCACTGTTTTATTCTTTTCAGCCCAAGGCTGATCCGCCTTTGGAGGAAATTTTTTATAAAGAAGGGCCTCTCTCATATAAAATAACTTTTAAATTTTATTAGCCAAAATAGACCATACCTTATTGTTTATTTTAATAAAAAATAGCAAAGTTGTCAAAAATATATTTGGTTTATATTCAAAAAATGGTATAATAAGAACCTGCTCACTACGTTCGCAGAACCTTGAAATTAAATATTATAGTATATAAATTAAGGTATTTTAATTATAGATGTATGAAGATTTCTGTTATTATTACCACCAATAAAGAGCCAAAAACATTGCCTCAAGCAATTAGTTCCATTTTAAGCCAAGTGCTAAAAAATAAGGATAAAAAAATGGAAATAATTATTGTTGGACCAGACGAGCAAACTAAAGCTGTAGTCCAAAAATTTTATTCTCGTTATTCTTTTATTAAATATATCCAAGACAGGGGAGAGGGCAAGCCAGCAGCTCTTAACTTGGCCATCAAAAAAGCTAAAGGAGATATCATTATTTCTACTGACGGTGATGTTATGGTTAGTTCTCAAGCTATTAAAGAGCTTTTATTGCCCTTTGAGAATCCAAAGGTAGGAGCAGTCAGTGGTTGTCCGATAAGTACTAACCTGAAAAGCCTTATTCTGGGATATTGGGCTAGCTTTTTAACAAATGCAGCGCATCAAATGAGAACAAAAAAAAAGATTTGGCCTTGCTCTGGGTATTTATACGCTTTTCGAAAAATAATAAGTGACATTCCTAACAATGCCTTTTCGGAAGATGGGCTTATTACTCAGATGATTCGCGAAAAGGGATATTTAATAAAATATGCTCCAAAAGCCAAGGTATATATTAAATATCCAAGTAATTTTAAAGATTGGCTTAAACAAAAAACTCGTTCTGCTGGTGGATATGTACAAATCAGAGAAACAAAAAAGATGAGAAATATAATACAAGAAATAAGAGATGGAATAGTTTTATTTTTTTCTTATCCGAAAAGTATTAAAGAATTTTTTTGGACAATATTGCTATATAAAGCGCGTATATGCTTATGGCTAATAATTTTTTGGAAAATTAAAATTAGAAAAGAAAAATTTCATGCCATATGGAAAAGAATAGAGAGCACGAAGTAACATTAGAACATTTGAACATTATTTAAACTAAATTATTATGATTCGTGTACGTTTTGCGCCATCACCAACCGGATTTTTACACATTGGAGGTTTACGCACCTGTTTTTATAATTGGTTATACACTAAACAAAATAATGGTAAATTTATTTTGCGAATTGAAGATACAGACCGTCAAAGAATTGTTCCTAAAGCTGTTGATAATTTAACTAAAACATTAAAAATAATGGGTTTAGATTGGGACGAATTTTATGTTCAATCTGAACGATTAAAAATATATCAAAAATACGCTCAAGAATTGTTAGACAAAGGATATGCCTATTATTGTTTTTGTTCTGCTTCTGAATTAAAAGCGATGAGAGAAAAGCAAATAGCTCAAAAAATGGCTCCAAAATATGATGGTCGTTGTAGGAAATTAACACAAAAAGAAATATCAGCAAAAATTAAAGCCAAGGAACCTTATGTTATTCGACTTAAGGTGCCAAAAAAGGGTAAGGGAGAATTTTTTGATGTAATTAGGGAAGAAATACAAATAGATTTTAAAAATGTTGATGACCAAATTCTATTAAAATCAGATAAATGGCCAACTTATCACTTAGCTAATGTTGTAGATGATCATTTAATGAATATAACTCATGTTATTAGGGGCGAAGAATGGTTGCCATCAACAATTAAGCATATTTTACTTTATCAATTTTTTGGCTGGAAACCGCCAAAATTTGTGCATTTACCATTACTTTTAAATTCTGATAAATCTAAATTATCAAAAAGGCAAGGAGATGTTGCTGTGGAAGACTATTTAAAACAAGGATATCTGCCCGATGCCTTATTGAATTTTATCGCTCTTTTGGGATGGAATCCGGGCAATAATAAAGAAATATTTAGTAGGAAGGAATTAACAAAAAGTTTCTCTCTCAAAAGAATTCAAAAGGCTGGAGCTATATTTAATAGAGAAAAATTGGATTGGCTTAATGGTTATTATATCCGACAAATGTCTGTTGATGATTTAACTAAAAAATGTATACCATATTTAGAAGAGTTTGATATAATAAAAAAATCAAAAAATTTGGAATGGCTAAAAAAAATTGTTTCTTTAGAACAAGAGAGAATGAAAAAATTGAGCGATATAATAGATTTAGGTTCATATTTCTGGGCAGATAAGATAGAATATGACGCTCAAATTCTAATTTGGAAAGATACTCCTCAAACAGAAATTAAAGACAATTTAATCAAATTAGAAAAAATTTTAAACAAAATTCCAGAAGCAGAATTTAATAACGCAAACATCAACCAAAAAGTTTTAGCTTGGGCTCCGGAAAAAGGTAAAGGATCTATTTTTTGGCCCTGGCGTGTTGCTTTATCGGGTCTTAAATCTTCGCCACCACCTAACGATATAGCGGAAATCTTAGGTAAAAAAAAGACTTTACAAAGAATAAAATCCGCAATCAATAAATTATGAAATTACAATATGAAAAAAATACCTGATAATCAAATTGCCTTTTATCAATCCCCCGATGGATCGGTTAATATTGAAGTTTTTTATGCTAAAGAAAATATTTGGCTAACACAAAAGAAAATGGCTGAACTTTTTGATACAACACCTCAAAATATTACTCAACATCTTAAAAATATCTACACAGAAGGCGAAATCAACCATGAATCAACTTGTAAGGATTTCTTACAAGTTCAAAAAGAAGGAAACAGAAATGTTAAAAGGGATATAACCTTTTATTCATTAGAAGCGATTGTTTCTGTTGGTTATCGTGTAAATTCTGAACGAGGCACTCAGTTCCGCCAGTGGGCAACAAGTATTTTAAAAAATTATATTCATAAGGGCTTTGCTCTTGATGGCAATCGTTTTAAATATGGCTCCCGTTTTAGTTCTAGATATTTTAATGAATTATATGAAGAGATTAAAGATATCCGTTCTAGCGAACGAATGCTTTATCAAAAAATTACTGATATCTATGCTACAGCTATAGATTATTCGCAAAAAGCATATGAAACAAAAAATTTCTTTGCTACTGTGCAGAATAAACTACATTGAAGTTAAAAAACTATTAACTTCTAAAAATAGAAAACAAAAAAATTAGTTTAAATATAAATAAGTCTATTTTATAAAAATAAAATAATATTGTGAAAAATAAAGTGCTTCGTAAAATTGAAAAAATAATTTTAATTTTAATATTCTGTCTACTAATAGGGGGGAGGGGAGTTGCTCCTGTTTTGGCTATTGAGATAAAAATTGATAACGAAGAAATTAAAAAAATTCAAGAAGCAATCCAGGTTAAAGAAGAGAATATAAAGAATTTAGATAATCAAAGAGGAATCTACCAAGAAAAAATTCAAATTAAAAGAGAAGAAGCCAGCAACCTAAAAGAAGAGTTGTCTTTATTAAATAATAGAATTAGTAAAAGAGAAATAGAAATAGCGTCTCAAGAGGAAAAAATTCAAAAAACAGATTTATCTATTAAAAAAATTCAATTAGAAACCCTAAAAAAGAAAAAGGAAATTGCAAAGGTTAAGGATAATTTGAAAGAATTGTTAGTTACTATTAATGAATACGACCAAAAAAATTATTTAGAGATTATTTTTCTTAATGCCTCCTTGTCGGATGTTTTTAACCAATTACGATATTTAAATGTTGTGCAGAGCAAAGTATCACGTAATCTACAAAGAATAGCTACCGTCAAAGATGGCTTAGAGTTTCAGGAAAACGATTTACGTCAAGAACGGCAAAACGTAATCAATTTAAAAACAGAACTAAATGGGCAAAAAATACAACTAACCTCAGAAAAAGAAATAAATCAATCTCTTCTTAGTGAGACCAGAGGCGCAGAATGGAAATTTCAAAGTCTATTAGCGGAAATTATCACAGAACAACAAAATATAGAAAATGAAATTAGCCAACTAGAAAAACAGGCTAGGGAAAAAATCGCTGCCGAGAAAGAAAAACAAATTGAAAATATGGAAAAAGAGGGGATTATTGTTTTTTCTTGGCCGGTGCCTTTTGAAAAAATAACTTGCGCCTTTCATGACCCAGATTATCCTTTTAGAAATTGGATTGGAGAACATTCTGGAACTGATATACGGGCAACGCAAGGCACATTGGTCCGAGCAGCAGCTTCTGGCTACATAGCGCGCGCTAAAAAGGGGGGAGTAGGCCAATATAGCTATATAATGATAATCCATAATAACAGTTTCTCAACAGTTTATGGCCACATGAGCAAAATTTTAGTTAAAGAAAACCAATATGTAAAAAGGGGAGAAGTTATGGGATGGAGTGGAGGAATGCCTGGTACGCCTGGAGCGGGTCGGTTTTGCACTGGACCACATTTACATTTTGAGGTAAGATTAAATGGCATACCAGTGAATGCAGAAGACTATTTATTATAAATTATTAAATAAATTTAAAAACTATGAAAACTTTTAAATTATACCCTAAAGCAAAAGGAGGTGCTAAGCAACAAACAATTTGGCTTGGAACACTCCTAATAGTTATGGCTATCTCTATTGCTGTTATTGGTGGCATTAATTACAGTAATCTTCCGCAAAGAACCATTCAGGACGCCGATAATTCTTTAGAAAAATTAGTATCGCAACAGCTATACATAACAGGGGGGGTAGGAATAATAGGCATTATTCTTTTGTTAGGAGGGTCCTTTGCTTCTTTTGAGGACAAAAATACAAAAAAAGAGATTCACCAGAAGAAGAATAGTAACATAACATAAAAATCCTTACATCAGTCAAAAATTTTAACCACAAAATACATTAAAGTTATCTTACTATGAGCGGTAGCGAATAGCAACGTTCTCGACGAACGAAGTGAGGAGAGGTTGTTATTATGAGCATAGCGAATAACAAGGTTCTTGCTGACGAATTTTAATAATAATGATTCTTCTTATTATGAGCATAGCGAATAACAAGGTTCTGCGAGCAGAGCGAGCAGGTTCTTATTTTGAAAGACAATCACAAAATAATACGCATGATAGTAATTGGTTACAAAGAGACATTAGTCCAGGCCTATCTTTTATGATTCTTGGTATTGTCCTATTAAGTGTTTTTATAATGGGCGCTTATTTTATGAAAGAGTATATAAAAGCATGGAATATTGTTTCTGAAAAAACAAATATAGAAAATTATGGAACAACAACGGATAAGCTTCTTTTGCCATAGGGATAGGGGAATTTAATATCAAGCGACGCACAAGGTAGCTTTTACGACCCAAGCTTATTAAAATAACAATAAAAGCCACAAAAAGCACCATATTTGACTATTCCAAAAAGAAACTGTTTTAACAGTTTCTTTTATCTATCTTATAATATTTTTTTATTGAGTTTATTGAGATTGATTTCCTACTTAATTTTATAAAACATTTTAGAGCCAAATCGCAAATCAATATATTCCAGATCATTTCTGTCCTCTATTTCCTCTTCTAAAATTTGCAACAAGCTTGTTAATTGTTTTTCTAAATCTACTTCTGAATTGATAAATATTTGCCATCCTTCTTTAGTGACAATCTGAGCATCAAAAATATCACCTATGTTGTTGAAATTAACTTTCTGAATATAAATGTTATTTTGAGACAGAATATCACTTTGAACGAAGGCTAAAAGTTTTTCTAAAAAATTAGTATAAAGCTTACTTTTGGTGTCTATTTTGCATTGATCATAAAAAATTGGACCCATCAAATTAAGCTCTAATTCAGTTGATACAACAGCCAAGGAGGCCCTGATCACCTCTCCTCTCTTATTTAAGTAATAAGGCTGGTTATCGCCTAAAATTTTTAATACAGCCACTGGTTGTGCTTCTTTTATGTTAATTTCCATAGAATTAGGCCATTTTTTCCTAATACTTAACAGTTCTAAACGAGAATCATGTTTCATCTCTTCCCGCCATGTCGATAATTTTATGAAAATCAAATTATTGTTGTTTTGGTTGATAAAATTTTGTAAAGAAATTTTTATCTCTTCTTCTGTAGTTAGTCCATAACTAATCATTTTATGAATTCTAATATTTTTTATCTTGAAAACAGAAGAAAAAAATATAATATATAAAAAAAATCCCAAAAAGAGGACTAAAAAAAACGCTGATATTAAACGTTTAAGCCTGAGTAAATGTTTTTTCTTTAAATATTCTCTACTGGTTTTAATTCTGGCCGATATTAAAACAGGTTGATGAATATTTCCATAGCTTTTTTTGTTTAAATTTAAGGATTTCACATATTTACGCAACATAAAAAACTTTTTATTGATACAAACAAAACAAAGTCATAAAAAACTTTATGATTAAAAAACTCAAAATTATGTTAGTTTGTTATGCTTTTGGCAAAAATCGAAACATTTTAGTGCCACATACTGGACAAACGCCAGTCATAGCGCGACGCTTAGTGTCACCCTTTCCTTTCATGGTTATTTCTTTGGCGTCTTTAATTTCTCTTTTAGCTTTACATTTTACACAGTAAGCTTCCATAATAAATTTGTTTAAATTGATTAGATTCTTATGTATCCTGTTATTTATAATAACACAAAATATTAGTAAAAACAATAGCTTTAGTTATATCCAGACAAGAGGTTGGTCAAATTGCTTCTTTCAAACTTAAAATTACCCATATTTTTTTCCGCAATTGGATTAACAGGATCAAAATTTTGAATCAAAGGATTGATAAATTGATTATATTTGCTCATAGCATAATCTAAATGACAACCAGTTGATGTGCCGCTAGTGCCCACAAAACCTATAATTTGCCCTTGAGAAACTTTAGAGCCGTATTTAATGCCCCGCGCATAAGCTGATAAATGCGCGTAACGGGTTTTATATATGCCATTGTGACTGATTTCTATAGTTCGGCCATAGACATTATTCTTCCAGCCAACAAAAATGATAGTCCCGTCTCCAGAAGCAGAAACAGGAGTTCCGCAAGGAGCAGCAAAATCAATGGCTCTATGAGTTGTATATACATTCCAAACAGGATGTAAACGATGCAAACTGTAATAAGAAGAGATATATTTATATTTTAAAGGAGATTTCAAAAATTGCTTACGTAAGTTATTTCCGTCTAAATCGTAATAGTCAGTATTATTATCTTCGTCTTTATAAAAAACTCCCCAATAATCTTTGTCTTGATTTTTGAAATAAGCTATTAGGATTTTGCCGGGCTTAACAAATTCTTCATTCAGATAATACTCCTCATACAATACCTTGAATTCATCCCCTTCTCTAATGTCCAGAGCGAAATTTATGTCCCAAGAAAAAATATCTGCCAATTCAATAATAGTTTTGTCTTTAAGCCCTAATCTTTGCCCAGACTGGAATAGAGAATCTTGAATCATTCCTTTAGCTGAATTCAACCGAATCTCATATTCAGTTTTTATTATTTCAGCTTTTAACTGACCATCAACATCTTTCTCTATTTTTAAGAAACTTTGCTCATCAATTTGGTATTCTAATTTAAAAAAATGATCATCAATGGGGTCAAAGAAAGAACGAATTGAATTTCCGGCTTTAATTTGCCCTAAGTCATAAATGTTCTCTGCAACAGAAACAAAATTTTGCATATCATTTTGGGGAAGGTCCAAAATATTATATAAATTCATAAATGCTTCTTGTGGTTGTACGCAATGTTCTATTAATTTGAATTTTGGATCATAATCGGTAATAGGTCGTATAAAAAGATGATCATTTCCGTTTTTTTCTTTCGGGAATGAAAAAATAATAATTATGCAGATAATTATTACAACAATAACTGCCAAATAAATTTTAATCTTTTTTCTCTTCATAAATATATTTTGCTTGTTTTTTAGTGAACTCCCCTACCCTTGTTCTCTCTAAACTGCTTAAATAGCCACCACAACTCAATTCCTGGCCTATGTCGCGAGCTAAAGCCCGAATATAAGCGCCAGGACCAGTCATAACCTTTAAATATAAATTAGGCCATTTATATTTCAATATCTCTATTTTCTTTATTTCTATCTTTCGGGAATTTAAAGAGAATTTTTTGCCTTTTCTGGCCAGACTATAAGCGCGTTGCCCATTAACTTTAATAGCGCTAAAAATAGGGGGTGTTTGAGAAATTACGCCCTCAAATTTGGGTATAATCCCTTTTATTTGGCTTAACGTTGGTATCTTGCTAACTTTAATACACTTTTTGACACCCTCTCCATCATCAGTAGAACTTTCTTCGCCCAGCTTAATCATAGCTAAATATTCTTTCTCTTTTCTTACATTTTCAGCTAAAGCCCTACATGCTTCCTTGCCTATACCAACAACTAAAACCCCTTTTGCTAAGGGGTCTAAAGTACCAGCATGCCCAATTTTCCTAAAGCCAGTAATTAACCGCAAACGTTTGATAGCATCAAAAGATGAAACTCCAATCGGTTTATAAACAGCTATAATTCCTTTTGTTATTTTTTCTTTTCCCATCATTGATTACTAACTTTATCAAAAACACGACAAATATCAAGCCCCCATACCTATGCGTAGATATGGGGGCCCTCAATTTTTGTTGATTCTATTAATTCTCTCTTTTTTTGTCCAACAAAGCTTCAACTTTATGGCCCTCAAAAGCTCTCAACACTTCTAAGGGAACAGCAAAAATAATCGTGTTAGATTTATCCGAACTAATGTCATTAATGGATTGAAGGGTTCTCAGATGGAGAGCTCCAGAAGAACCGGCCAAGGTATGAGCCGCTTTAGCCATATTGTCGGCGGCCATAACTTCTCCTTCGGCTTTAATAATAATAGCTCTTTTTTCTCTTTCGGCTTCTGCTTGCTTACCTATAACTCTTTTCATTTCTTCAGGCAACGTTATATCTTTAAGCTCTACATTATCTACTTTGATACCCCAGGGGTCAGTAGCTTTATCAATAACGCTTCTAATATTCTCAGAGACACTTTCTCTCTCGGAAAGCAATTGGTCTAAGGTTACTTGTCCTACTGCGTTTCTCATAGTTGTTTGAGCTAATTGAGAAATGGCATAATAAAATCTTTCTACTTCTAAAATCGCTTTTTCTGCCTGACTTACTTTATAATAAATAACAGCGTTAACGCTAACCGAAATATTATCTTTAGTAATTGCTTCTTGATTTGGCACATCAACTGCTTTGACCCTTAAATCTACTTTTCTATATGATTGAAAAACAGGGACAATTAATCTCCACCCTGGTTCCATGATACCCGTATATTTTCCTAAAGTAAATTTAACGCCTTTCTCATATTGATTAATTTGTTTAATAGAAATCAAAAGAATAAAAATAATTATTCCTATAATTGGCATATTTTTAATATTTAATTTTTTCTTTTATTGCGACCTTTATTCTTGTTAAATAATTTTTTAATTCTTGTTTGAGTTTGTTCTATAATTTCGTTTTCACCCTTGATGCGATGATTACGCATTAAAACCTTTCCATTACAAATAACATCTGATACCCAATTTCCCTGACCAGCATAAATCAAATTAGATAATAAATTGTGATTAGGGATTAAATTAATATTTTTTAAATCAATTAAAATAAAATCAGCTAATTTCCCCTCTTTAACTTCTCCTGCTCTGATATTCAGAGCTTTAGCGGCATTTTTTGTAGCTAATTCAAAAACTTTTTTAACTGGCAAAATACGTGAATCTCTTTGGTTTATCTTTTGCAACAAAGAAGCAAATTTCATCTCTTCCCATAAATCCAAACTGTTATTAGAGGCAGAACCGTCTGTGCCCAAGCAAATGTTAACTCCAGCTTGATTTAATGCAGGGTATGGAAAAATACCTGAACCTAATTTCATATTGGAACAAGGGTTATAGATAACATTGCATTTTCTTTTTTCCAATATTTTTATCTCTTGCGCAGATAGCCAAACCGTATGAGCCAAAAGGCAATTTTTGTTCAAAAATCCAATACTATCCAAATATTCAACTGGGCGTAATTTATGTTTTTTAAGGCAATCCCTAACTTCTTGTTCTGTCTCTGATAAATGAATATGAATTAACAGCTTGTTTTCTTGAGCAAAATCTTTGGCCCAAATTAAATTTTTTCGAGAAACAGTATAAATAGAATGAGGAGCTATACTAAAAGTTATATTACGGAATTTTTGTTTTTGGAATAATTGCCAATTCTTCTCAATATTTCTTACACTACCCTCTTCTTTCTTGTTATCCATCAAAACAAAACCGACAACGACCCTTAGTCCCATCTCTCTAATAGCTTTTATGCTCATCTCTGGAAACCAATACATATCGTTAAAACAAGTAGTACCTGTCTTGATCATTTTTAAACAAGCTAATTTAGTCGCCCAATAAATATCTTTTTCCGTCATTTTGGCCTCTAACGGCCATATTTTTTTTTCTAACCATTCTTTTAAGGGCAAGTCATCTGCATATCCCTGCAAAAAAGACATAGCAGAGTGCGTATGACAGTTGATTAGTCCTGGCAAAATTGCTTTTTTCCCAGAACAATCAATCTCATTTTTTGCCTTTCTACTTATTCTACTAACTATCTTAGTAATATGTCCATCCTCAATATAGACATCCTTTTTTGATTTATCTGAAAAAATAGCGTTTTTTATTAAAAGAGTATTCATACAACTTATTATACTGATTTTTGAAAAATAAAAAAGTGGTACTTGTCTGGTGTTAAAAAGGAAAACCTTTCATCCACCGCAAGAACCGAAATTCTAAGACAAGTACCGTTAATATAATAGCATATTTAAAATTAAAAGCAATACCATGTACAAGATGAGTACATAGGTAACACTTTTGAGAATTCAATAGGAGTCTTGTATCCTAATGTTTGATGAGGCCTTTTAAAATTGTATTCAACCAGCCAATCAGTCAATTCTTTGTTAAACTCTTC
>Ga0307928_10002712_pt1 | contig 13581 bp, 22 predicted proteins | sample AceLakmetagen232_FD_201815 | JGI IMG/M metagenome (GOLD analysis project Ga0307928, IMG submission 201815) | Saline water microbial communities from Ace Lake, Antarctica - #232 | ecosystem: Environmental > Aquatic > Non-marine Saline and Alkaline > Saline | place: Antarctica: Ace Lake... | reverse complement strand
TCTTCATTACTCCAAATCTTAACTGTCATTTTGATTTCTCCTTTGCGAACGAAGAGGGCTTTTCTTTCCCATACTCCATTACATATTTCTTAGCTTTTGCTTTTGATACCCATTTTTTTTATTTAAATCTCTTACCTTTTTTGCAATTTTAGGATTTTTCATAGGATTATTTATTTTCATAATTTTACTTTTAATTTTTCTAACCTTAGTGGATTGAATAAAGCCATATTTCTTTTTTCGTTCTTTCATAGCACAAGAACTACACCTTTTGGCTTTTGGGACAATTAAATTATCACACCCTAAACATTTATGATACTTTTTTTTATTTCTAATTGAAATTTTTTCCTTATTTTTACTATAGTATCTTTTAAACTTTTTTTTGAATTTTTCTTTATTGTCCTTAAAATATTTTCTATCATATTCTCTTCTTTTTTCTTTAACCTTAGGCATATTTTCATATTTTTTTCTTTTTTCCCTATTTTCTAATTTATGTATATCTAAATATTTTTTTCTACACTCTCTGTCGCAATATTTTTTAGTTCTTGTTGCAATGAACTTTTTACCACAAAATAGACATAATTTATAAGTAGTTTTCTTTTGATATTTATCCTTCATTTTTTTTAAAACCATATCCCTATTTTTAAGATACCATTTATGACAAGATTCTTTATCAATTTTCTTTACACATTCTAAACAATATTTGCAATTTTTCAATCTCCCAGTCTCTTTTCCACATTTTTTACAAATACCTTTCATTTTTCTTTTAGAGAATGTAATTTAGCTTGACCAACTTGTCTAATAACAATCCTACTTTCTCCTTTTAATTCTGCTAAAATAATAACAATGGTATTTCTTGTCACTTTTGCTTTGTTTGATAATTCCTGAATTGTTAATCCTAATGGATTTTCTTTTAATAATTTTTCAACTATTTCTTTATTTGTCATTGTAATATTAGTTAGTATAATTACTATCTAATAGTATTTAAATCTTTGGTTTTTACACATTTTATTTTTTATACACCTCTAAATATTTCAAAGCAACAGATTTTATATCATATTCTTTTTTTGCAAAGCTGTGTGCTTCTATAGATAATTTATTTAAATTGTTAAGAATAAATTTTGATTTATCTACAAATTCTTGTGAGGTGTTTATTATCATTGAATCTGGAATAACTTCTGTGTCTTGACCTTTAGCCACAATACAAGGTCTCCCAGTAGACATTGATTCCATAGCAGTTAAACCTCCACCACAAACTATCATAGAATTAGACATTAAATTAGGTATATCTTTTCTAAACCCTAAAAATTTGATATTATATCCTTTAGCCAATTCTTCTAATTCTTTTCTTTCAACACCATCTCCAGCAATAAGCATTCTCATTTCATTATTTAATATTTTAAATCCTTCTATATATGTTCCAACTCTTCTAGGTGGGTAAAGGTGTGAAACTACAAGAAAAGTATTATTCTTTTTTATTTTTTTGTAAGGATATTCTTTTAAATCAATCCCTGCACAGATATATATTGGATTATATTTTTCATATTTTTTCATTAAGAATTTATGATTTACTGCCAACTTTTCTGCTTTACTTAGAATAAAAGAAACTATTCTCCTGGTTAATTTAAATTCATCCAAAAACCCATATCCATGAACTGTAGTAATAAATTTTTTCTTAGCAAGTTTGCAAATTAATGAATTATTCCAATCATGGGCGTGATAAATATCTGCTTCTGTCTCTTTTATTTTTCTTTTCATAAGAGTAACAGATTTTAAAAAACGAAAGATTGGTTTTTTACTGACTTTAACCCGATAAATTTTAATCCCATCCTTAATCTCAAATTCTTTATCTCCCCTAGTAATTACAGAAACATCTAATCCTAATTCAACTTGTTTTTTTGCTAACTGAAAAATATATTTTGCTTCTCCCCCTATCTGAGGATAAAAAGATTTACAAATGTGAACAACTCTCATTTAATTTTTTAATAACCTCCATCTGTGCTTTCCCAGTAACTTGTGGTAAAACTATGTGATGTTTGTAAATCCACATACTATTTTTATTCTTTTTGTTGGTTGGTTTATATCTTAATCTAATTGGAAATAATTTTCCTAATTCTTCTCTTTTTTTATCATTCATTTTTGGATGAGTATAAACAATTTCATTAGTTGTAAAATTGATATTTCCAAGAACCCAAGTTTCAAAATCAACATTTAACTCACATGAATAATAATCATCTATCTTCTTCTTCAATTTTATTTGTTTTTCTAAATTGTTTAGATTATAATATAAAAATAAAGCATCTAATTCACTAACCCTTCCATGAAAACTTCTTAATCTCAAAACTTCTTCATATATCTTTTCATTATTTGTAATAACGCAACCACCCTCACAACCAGTAATCATTTTAGCAGGACTAAAACTTATTATTTCACCAAATCCCCTCCCATTACACTCTTTATTTCCAATACTATGTGAACTATCATAAATTGTGTTTTTATGTTTGTATGTCTTCACATTTCCAAAAGTCATGTTTGGGATAAATAAACAATCTTTGTTTGGTTCTTCTGCTAACCAAGTAGATTTATTGATATCAACATAATGTATTTTTCCTTTATACAACCATTCAACTATATTTTTGGTACTTTGCCATGTGAAATCTTGCATATAAATTGATTTAAATTTAAATTGCTTTTCTACTGCCTTGATTAATAACATAAAAGAAGTTGTTGCATTTCCAGTTAAGATACAATATTTACAACCATGAATCTTTTTTATTTTTTCTTCTACTTTTTTAGTCCACTTGCCTGTAGTTAAATCTTTTGATTTTAGAATTTCTCTTATTGGTTTTTCTAAATCTTTGTAATTCGGTGAAGAAGGGGTAATAAGTCTCATTCTTCCACATCCTTTAAGTATTTAGCTGGACATCCCACCCATATTTCATTAGGGGGAATAATCTCCCCATATTTAACAACTGAACAAGCACCAACGATAGAATTTTCTCCAATAGTTGTGTTAGGTAGAATAACAGAATTCGCCCCAATTTTACAATTTCTTTTCAAAATAACTTTTCCTCTTTTATTATCTATTGTATTTACAGAATAAACCTTAACACCTCCCCCAATTTGCACATAGTCCTCTATAATAAGCCCAGACTGGGCATTTAAATAAGCAAATGCACCTATATCAGTATGTTCTCCAAGAACTAATCCTTTTACACCTTGAACCATCCAATTCCATTTGGTTAATTCTCCTTCTTTAATTTCTGGTTTTTTCCAATCTTTAAATCTTTCTTCCAATTTCAATTTAACCTCCTAGTAAAATATCTTTAATTTTGCTTGGACTAAGTAAAAATCTTTTATCTTCCGAAGAAACATATTTTGTTTTTAAATCTTTGAACCCCTTTGATTTGAGTTCACTTAATCTTTTTTTATCAATATAAGGAGGCAAACTGATAAAAAGTTTTTTATTTTCTAATATTAAATTATCTGATTCTGTTACCAATTGTTCATTCATTTTTTCACCTTTCTTTGCCCCAATTACTTTTATTTTTTTCTCTGAAATACCTTTTGTTTTCAAAAAGACCTTTATAAAATCTCCCATCCTTACAGAGTTCATTTTTAAAATAAATATTTCCCCATCTTTTGCTAAATTAGTAGCACTAAAAATCAAATCAACAGATTGTTTAATACTCATAAAAAATCTTGTCATTTTTCCATTTGTTAATAAAATTTCGTTCTTTTCCTCTAGTTGTTTGTCCCACACCTCTAAAACAGAACCTCTAGTGTATAAAACATTTCCAAAACGAATAATTCCAAATTTAGTTTTCCCATATCTTTTAGTTGTTGCTATAGCCCCAACCATTTTTTCAGCAAGTAACTTTGTTGCCCCCATCATACTTAAGGGATTTGATGCTTTGTCTGTGCTAATTAAAATCATTTTGTCAACATTATTTTTTAAACAAGAATTAACAATATTTTTTGTTCCAAGAACATTTGTTTTTATCGCTTCAAATGGGAATTCTTCACAAAGAATAACATGTTTCATTGCAGCAATATGAAAAACCAAATCAGCCCCTTTTAAAAGGGATTCCATCAAGTCATAATCTCTTATGTCAGCCATTTCATGCACAACACTAGGAAACTTTAATCTTGAATAAAACATTGAATTTTCTCGATTATCAATTAATGTAATTTTTTTAGGTTTATATTTTAACAAGCCTCTAATTATTTCAGAACCAATACTCCCAAGTCCTCCTGTAACAACTATCTTTTTTCCTTCAAACATTTTTTTTCCTTCACTTAAATTCATATTAACTGCTCCCAAGTGTCTATTGTATATTCTCCAAATTTATATTTTGAACAGAAATAAAATCTATTATCTATCATACTATCACAAGAGGTTCCATCATAAGAACAAATAAGATAATCTTTACTGGTTTTAGAGTAAACCTCTGTACATTCAGCATTCAAATCCAACCATTCAATTGTTAAATCTTCTTTCTTTAATGATTCACAAGGAACTTCAAAATATTTCATATTTTCTTCTGGCATACAGATTGAGTAATTTAGTTCTTGTCCGATTATAGTATTCCCACTATCATTAAACTTATTTGGTTCCAGGTTAATTTTATCTTCTAAACAACAAACAATCATTTCATCAACTTCAACTTGTTCACAGACTTCGTATTCTACAAAAATCCTATTAGAATTAAAATCGTTAAAAGTAAAAACTTGCTTTTTTCCTAAATCTCCACCTTGGGGAGAGATAATCATCTGTTGTCCTTTTTGATTAAATATAAAAGAGGGTTTTTCTTCACATTCTTCCTTATAAATTTTAAAATGTGTTTTATTTAAAAATATTAATCCAATTATTCCTACCAAAATAATAAACACAAAAATTCCCGTTATAATCCCAATATTTTTCTTCTTCATTTCAAAGCCTCCGCATAAATTTTATTTAATTGTTTATTTCTTTCTTTTATAGAGAACTTCCCAGAATCCACTAGATTAAAACTATTTTCACCCATCTTTTTTCTTAACTCTGGATTTTCAATTAATATAGAAATCTTCTCTACAAGTTCTTTGACTGTTTGAGGATGAGGTTTTTCTTTATCTTGAATATAATCTTTTAAATCAAATCTATAATCATACCAATGAATCTCACTTTTAACTAAAAATCCGTTGTATCCATCTTCTACAAGTTCTGGCATAGTAAAATCATCCGTACAAACTATTGGTAATCCAGTTGACATTGCTTCTAAAATAGAGGGTCCATGACTATCAACAGTGGTTGGTTGCACATAAATATCACAATCTCCAAAGATTTCTTCATAAAATTCTTTTAAATCATCTACTTTATCCAAGTATTTTATATTTAGTAAATCTAATTTTTTATCTTTTGGAACATTTCCTTTTATTTTAAGACTAAGTTTGTTTGGATATTTCTTATCTAAAATTTTGAATGCTTCTTGTAAATCATTACATCCTTTTGCATAAAAATCTCTACCAATAAATGAAATTCTTACTTTATCTGATTCTTTTCTTTCAAGATTATTAGAACGATATGCCAGATAAACTGTTTCAATTTTATCTTCAAAGCCAGAACAGTCAACATTTTCTAAAAGACTTCTTTTTGCTGCTTCACTTTGGGGAATTATCTTTTTACAATATTTAGAAGAAAGATATTTTCTTATAATCTTTTGCATTATTGGTTTTTTTAGATAATTCCAACTAAGACCAGAAAATGCAGCACCCGATTCTATGTCAACAATCCAAGGTCTTTTATTTTTGATTAAAATTCCCCTAGTTGAATGAATTAAATCATATTTATCATCTTTAATTTTAGCCATTCTTGGAATTCCCAAAGAATGAATTTTCCCAATAATTTCTCTCATTTTTCTAATAGAAGAAGAATTGTGGTCTCCATTAGGTTTATCAAAATGATATTCAACTCCTTTTGGAGGAAAGTCTGTTATTTCTTTAAATTGAGGATGTATTCCTGGATTAATGAATATGTTTAGTTTTTTCATTTTAATAATCTCCCTCAGACCATAATTGTGAAAAATATTTATTAAGGTCTTCGTCTGTATGACAACAAACACAAGATTTTTCTACATTACAGGGATTCAATTTTGAAAATAATTTTCTATGCTCTTTCCCATGCCAAATTTCAGATATTTTCTTTTCATGTACAGACCCATAAGAGTGAGTCTTTTTAAACAATAAAGATGAAACCTCTGGACAAGGGAAAACATCCCCTTCAGAACTTATTGATATCCCCTGTGTTGAAACAAAGCATTTATCAAATGACTTTTTTGGGGGGTATCTTACACTAACTAATTCAGGAAATTCTTCTCCTAATTGTTCAAATTGACTAGCATATTTTATATATTGTTCTCTTGTTAAATTTACTCCCATTTGATTCAATTCATTTTTCTGTGCTTCCCAGGGAAAAGATAATCTTATATTATCTACTCCTATATCCCTTAGCTCTAACGCAATTTTTCTATAATCCTCTCCTTTATCAGCAACCGCATGTAAAGAACAATTAATTAATAAAGGAGATTTTTTTTCTTTCTTAACCCTTGAAATTTCTTGGATATTTTTAAGAAGGGTCGCTAAGTCTCTTCCACTATTTTTAGAAACAATTGATGCAGTCACATTGAACACAATATAAGAGGGCTTAACATTCTTATTTCTTATTGCAGATTCTACCATTTTTTCTATAAAAGATTCTTTCATAAGTAAACCATTTGTATATATCCCTTGTCTAAATCCCTTCTCTCCTGTAATTTCTACTATCCTTCCCATGCCTTGATTTAATAAAGGTTCACTATATAATCCTGCATAAATTATTAGAGGTTCTTCGTTAGGCATGTTCTCTCTTACATCTGTTAACACTTTTTCAATGTCATTTAATGTTAAAGCCCTTCTATATTTTCTATCTGGAACAACATCTTTTCCATAACAAAAAGAACATCGCAAATTACAATCTTTTGCGGGATGCAATTCTATTTTATCAAGATTGAAAAAAGGCATTTCATTTGATTTTTTAGCCCTTTCTAATTCTTTTTTTATATCTTTTTTATTCCATAATTCTTTGAATAATTGTCCAGGATGTTTTCCTAAATCTCCTTCTTTTGGTTTTGTTTGTATTTTTATTTCACTCATTTTGTTCTCCTACAAATTGTTTTAAATCATCTAAAATTATTTCTTTGTTATATAAATAATTTGTCTCATCCCACTTATTTGCATGTTTGGTTCTTACATCATATCTTGGTGAATCCCCTAGTAAATTGTTCTTGAATTCAAATCCAAAAACTTTTTCAGAAATTTCTTTTATACTAATTGGTTCTGTAACAAGATTAATTAATTCTATTTTTGTGTCTTTAATTTTAAATATGTCTTCTACCAATCTTTTTATAGGATAATATTGGAAAACACCATCTTGGTGTGTTTTGTCCAAATTTTTCCCATTTATCATGTCAAATATAAAATTCTTTTTTAATCCTCTTCCAAATAGTCCTGGGAGTCTTATTATTGTTGAATTGAATCTTTCTTGTACAAACTCTTCAAGTAACCTTCTATTTAATCCGTAAGGATTTAAAAGTGTTTTATCAATTATGCTATCTTCATTAACTCCTGTTAAATTTGGATAAACATCAATTGTAGAAATAAGAATAAATTTCTTAGCCGTAACTTTTTCTAAGCTTCCTATCAATCTATCAATATTTTTCCAATCTTCATAAGGTTCTTTATTTGCCTTCCATTTTTCAGCAGGAACACCTGCACAAATAATTAAATCATAATCTTTATTTTGAATATACTCAATATTTTTAGAATTATATAACCCTTCAAATTTATGACCTCTTAAAATATTGCTTCCAACAAATCCCGTATGTCCGATAAGTGCTTTATTCATTTTTATTCAACTCCAACCTATAATTAATTATTTCCATTGTATTTGGGCAAACTCTCCAAAAAAAGAAAAGGATGTTAGTTTTTAAATCTCTAAAATATTTACTCATTTTCCTTTCTCCTTACCTATTTTTTGGTAAATAATTCCTAATTTCTCATCAAACCACAAGTTCAAACAATCTAAATGAACTTGAACCGCTTCATAGTTTTGAAAATTTTTATCTGGATTATCCCCTGTTCCAACTTTTGGAATCAAGACAACTTCTTTTTGGTCTTTTGTTTTACAAATAGGACAAACAATCCTTCCAATAGTATTCATTTCTTTAAATATTTTCATTTTTTTCCTCAATTAATTTAAGAATAAAATCATGCCAATTTAATCCACTTTCTTCTTTTTTTCTTACTAATTTTTTATGTTCTTCATTTTCAAAAGTTATATTCAATTGCTTCATACATAGATAGTATCTATCATAGTATTTAAACCTTTCTACTCCACAAAGGTAAGGTTATCAAACTCTGCAAACTCTCCTTTAGTCCTTAAAAATTCCTCTCTCACTAGAATATTATCTGGATAATTCACTTCCCAAATTTTTATCGCACTTCGAAATCCATTAAAATATATTCTATCGCCAATATTTGCCCCTTGATTATTTAATTCAATTATTGCCATATCTTGTTCAGAATGTGCGACTTTCATCGTCGGATAATTATTAAACACATCATCTAACAAATAAAGTTGTGCGAATAGACTATCTTTAACTTTTGGCGATAAATAAATTGCAGTTCCAAAATTATCTATATTAAGTTGTTGTCCTATTTGACTAACCTTGGGCATAATAGACACAACCGAATCTATTCCAGTCTGAAAATCTATAATCTCATGATTTATATAAACATACCTTAAAGGAATATGAATCTGATGGTCATTATATAAAAAAACTCCGATTGGTTGGTTTAACATGCTCTTATTTGTTCCAAAAATAATTCCAATAATTGAGGCTTGTTTTGAAGGTAAAAAGATTTCTTTATCCCCTTCTCTATAAATTATATCTTCATCAACAAAAGTTCCTCCCTGATAAATAAATGTCATTCCATCTCTTGTTTCTTGTATTTGTTTTGTATCATAGTGCATAATTGGGATACTTGCAAATCGGTCTTCCCCTTTTGGTCCACTTCCAATTTTACTATACGCCGAATATTTTCCGAGGTCTGTTGGGTCAATTAACAAATAATCAACTTCCTGAGATTTCATAAAACTTAAGGCAGTTTCAGGTTTTGGCGTAGTTAGAACATATCTTCCTATCAAATGGTCCCAATACCCCACAGCATGACCCCCATCGGTGATTGTAGCCCTCTCACCAAGAGTTTGTACCCAATATCCATAATCCCACCAGTGGACAAAAATAGAGCTTTCTGGAGTATCTTTAACCCATGACATTGCACCTTGCCATTGATAATTCGCAGAAGGACCCGTGTATTTTGCTTGTTGATTTATTGAAGTTATAAAGCTAAATGAACTAATTACTAACCCGATTAGAACTGCAATTAAACCAAGAAATAAAAAGAATTTTAAAATATTATCCTTACTTTTTTTTGCATATTCAAATAATTTAATAAAAGCATATCCAGACATAAAACAGACAAGTGGTGTAACAACAAATAAAAGCCTTATTGAACTTCTTCCACCAATTAAAATAAAAAATAACCAAGAAGAAATTAATATAATTCCGCTTTTAACTTTTATCTCGTCGTTAAAGTAAAGATATACACAATATCCAAAAAACAAAAGAAGACCTCCAAAATAAACAAAACTACTCAAAAAATTAGTTCCATTTATAGGAGAAATAGCAGAAATTCTACTAAATAAGATACTTGAAATCATAATTACCCAAACTACTGCAAACCAAATCTTATTTTTCTTTTTTTGAACCCCTCTTGAAATCTCAATTCCAACAAATACCATTCCTACAAAGAAAATCCAGAAAAAGACTTTACTAATTTGATTTATCCAATCCATTAAATAAGGTTGTAAATTTTCTGCAACAGTTAATCCAGTTCTACCAAAAGGACTGAACAATTGATTTATTAGATTTGGAATAAAAGAAAGAAGATTTGTTCCATAAAGTGAAAGTAAAATTCCTCCAAGAATAGATGTTATCAATAAACTAACTAAAACTCTATACTTTTTTAGTTTTTCTCTCATCTCTAAAATCTTATCTCCAAACTTAATTATGAGATAATCAACAATTATAAATAATAAAACAAAACCATTAATTAGACTACCAGATGAAAGAAATATCTTCCCCGTTACAGAATATAAGTCAAATCCAAAAATTAAACTAAATAAGATACTTGATAAAAACCAAGCCAAATAGAAGATTAAAAAATTAAAAAGGGTTTTTTTATCTGAATTCCTAACTTTTATCAACCAAAATAAACCAAAACTTAATGGGATAATCATGAAAATGAAACCTGCAACTCCTCCCCAACAAGCAATTACAAATGCAGATGAAATTCCCACTAATAATCCAAACAAAATTGCCTTTATTAATTTATTCTCTTCTTTATCTAAATATTTAATTGCTAAACTATAACAAAGTAATGCTAGGAAAAAAGCAAACATTCCAATTGATTCGTGGTCAGCAAAACCCGCCATTGTTCGATAAAGATAAGTTGGAATTATTGCTAGGAAAAAACTGCTTAATAAAGCAATCCACTTAGATTTAGTCAAAACAAGTATTAAAAAGAAAAAAGCAATTAATCCAAGTACAAAAAATATCACAGGAGAAATAACAAAAATATATTGAAGTGTGATTTCACTATCAAAACTACTTACCATTTTATGTAAAAAAACAACTATATTTGGTAAAATTTCATTAGAAAATCCGACTTGTAAAGAAGGATACCTCATTAAATCAACTTCAGGAATACTTCCTGTTTCAGAAAGTGTTTCAGCAACCCGCAGAAAATAAAATGGGTCTAAAGCTAGGGGGATATTTTCCCCTGTTGTTTGGTCGACTAAAAGAGGAAGATTTTGGAGTCTAATCATTGAAGTAAAAATCAATAGAGATAAAAATAAAACTATTATAATTACATTTTGAACTTTTTTATTTCCAAAAAAGTCAATTACGGGTTTTAATTTATTTTCTATTTCCTCTTTCATTTTTACCAGTTTGTTTTATTTTATTTTTAATAGAAGTGCTAGATTGTTCAGGAAAATAAGGCATAACTTGAACTTTACAACCAATTGATTCTGCTACTTTTCTTGTTTCCCTTAAATCTTCCTCAGAATGACTATCTGACTCCATCAAGACATCGGGTCTAATTGTTTTAATATTCTTTATTGGAGAATAAGTATCTTGAGCCACAACACAATCTACGCATTTAAGGGATTCCACTAATTTTCTTCTTTCACTAAAAGAAAGGGTTGGTGCAGGTTTTTTTTCACAAACTGATTCATCTGTTAAAATTCCAACTATCAACTTACAATCTCCATTTAATTTTTTTGCATTTTCCAAAGATAAAACATGCCCGACATGTAATAAATCTGCCACAACATATGAATAAATTATTTTCATTTTATGAATCTTCCTTTTTTATCTCTTTTCCTTAATTTAACTTTCTCCTTCATCTTCTCACTTCTCCCTTTAGTATGATACTTTTTAATATGACAACTCCTACAAAGCCATTCAAAATCATTAACATCTCTTTTATATTCTCCACTAATATTTGCTAAATCATGGGAGGGGTTCTTTTTACATATATTACAACAAGAATAACATCTTATGTTACCACAACTAAATGCAGTTTTATTTAATAATTTTCCACAATCTTGACAATATTTTTTTTTCAAACTTCTACCATCTATGTATCTTGGATTACCTTTACCCGTCATTCTTTTGCTAGGTTCTAGTCTTTTATGATTTTTCATTTTTTTCCATCCCAAATTTTATCCTTGCCCATATTTTATCGTATATAAAATACATAATTAACTTTACTCCAGTATATGTTAAGGTTATACCTGTTACTGCTTTCCAGCTTCCTGTTAATAACAATACGATTAATCCACCTAAACCCATACCTAAGATTATTTCGTAAGTTAATGGTTTTAACCAATGGTTGTTTTTCTTTAATTTTATCCAAAATCTCTCATGCAAATAAAATACCACGAGGAAGGTCGAGTGGTGTATTAAAGTCCCTGCTATTGTAATTCCCCATTGTTTTGTGAACAAATAGAATATTGTTGCATAAACAAATACTCCAAAAATTCTCCAAATTAGGCTTTTAGTCATTGACCTTTTTTTAGTTTCTTTCATTTTACTATCTTTTTGTGTTTCTTGTTTAGTTTTCATTTTAGTTTTTTCTTTTTAAAGAGAGATTTAATTTTTTTAGCAAGAGGTTTTTCTTTACCATAATAAATACTAACAACTTTTTTTCCTACTCTTTTACTTTCATAAATGTAGGGTCCATAAGTTTTCCCATTTTTTGTGATATATTTTTTATATGCCATTTTTCAAACCAATTGTGAATCTTCATTTATTTTATATGTTCTTTCTATTAGTTCTGCTTCTATTTCATCCTTAGATTTCCCTGAGTAAGTCTTAAAGATATAGTTGATTAACTCCCTAAATTCTGAAAGTATCTTTGATTCTGCTATTCTTGACCAATCTAAGTCTTTATGTTTTCTATGCTCTGAATCTATTCTATCTTTTATTGTTCCCATTTCTATTCAAAACCGAACTCCCTTTTAATTGCTGTTTTAATTGCTCTTGTAGATTCTTTATCACTCCAGTTTACTATTTCTTCTGTTGAGAATATTGTATTCCAATCTCTTGAATTTATAATTTCTAAAATTCTAAGTCTTTCTAATAATCTTCCTCTTTCTATTGAAACTTCAACTAAACTCATTGCTTCGCACTCCCTGACTTAAAGGAATCATCATGATTATGCCAAAGTTTCCAAAAAGTTGTCCAAGTCTTTAATAACCATTTTCTATATTTCTCTTTATAATCTGGAGAATAAATTCCAAGAAAACTATTACTTTCAGATGGTTCTTCAACTAATTCATTTGGAGCATAAGTAGTTGCAAAGTCTTCAAGCATATTTAAATCATAATCACTAACTTCTAGAGTTAATTCATATTTTTGTTTACTTATCTTTTTTGATTTTATGTATTTCATTTTAGTATTTACCCGAAAAGGAACTCCGATTTATGTGGTTTTGATTTCTCGACCCCAAGCTCTTCAAAGTCTTTTCCAAATATTTCTTCTTTTAATTTATTCATTTTATCACAATCTTCTTGAGTTGTTTCTAATTCCATAATCTTCTTTCCTGATTCAGTGTATCTTCCTGTAAATTTTGTTTCACTCATTTTAGTATTCCCCTTTCTCCTTAGCTTCTCTTGATACTTCAGCTAACCATTTTGTTCTTATTGTTTCTCTAGCCATTTCTAAAACTAATGTGGCTTCAAAGTATGCTAAATCTCCTAATACTTCTAAGACTTTGAGAGTCTTTTCTTGCCCAATTTCCATTCCCATGTCATCAACTATATTAGTTCTCATATAATTATCGCAAGGATACCCATGCTTTTAAGCTTGGGAGGAATTGCGAACCTCCTTTTCTTTATCAAAAAATATCTCTAAAACAATATTAAATTCTTTGAATAGT
>Ga0307928_10002711_pt1 | contig 13586 bp, 28 predicted proteins | sample AceLakmetagen232_FD_201815 | JGI IMG/M metagenome (GOLD analysis project Ga0307928, IMG submission 201815) | Saline water microbial communities from Ace Lake, Antarctica - #232 | ecosystem: Environmental > Aquatic > Non-marine Saline and Alkaline > Saline | place: Antarctica: Ace Lake... | reverse complement strand
AAAAATATAATTTACAAGATAGTAAAACTACTTTTAAGTTTGCAACATTTCTTTTAAAATCTTTTGAAGATTTAGGCGCTACATTTGGGAATACGTTAGCAAGTACTTCAATGTCTTTATTCAAAAATAAATTTTTAAAAAATGAATATAAAATATTGCCTGATAATATTTTAATGGAACAATTTAAAGCATACTTCGGCGGAAGAACCGAAGCATTTAAACGAGGATATTTTAAAGATTATAATTATTACGATTTTAATTCTCTTTACCCGTCAATAATGCAATTAAATAAGTTTCCAAATCCCAATTATATGCGACAAACTAAAAAGAATACTCTTTTATACATAAATAAATATGAAGGAGTTTCAGAAGTTTTAATTTATTGCCCTTATATGAAATATCCTTTATTACCATTAAAGAAAGATAACGGGAGAGTTTTATTTCCTATTGGAGAGTTTAAAGGTTATTACTCGCATATAGAATTAAGAGAAGCTTTAAAATTAGGATATAAAATAAAAAAAGTTTTCAACACTCAATATTTTATAAGAACTTGTTCACCATTTAAAGAATTTGTAAAAGTATTATATGAATTAAGATTAAAATATAAAAAAGAAAATAACCCAATGGAATATGTAGTAAAGATTTTATTAAATTCTTTATATGGTAAGTTTGGGCAAAAATGGTTTAATCTTGACCAATGGATTTCTGAAGAAAATTTAACAATGGATATTATTAAAAATTCTACAAGTATTGAAATTAAAAACGGGTTTGTTAGAGTTGGACAAGTTGACGGCAAATCAAAAAGTTTTAGTGTTCCAATATGGGCGGTATATGTTACCGCATACGGAAGAATAAAGCTTCATAAAGCAATAATAGAAACAAAACCCATATATGTAGATACGGATAGCTTAATTACTACAAAAGAGCTTAAAACAAGTTCTATAATAGGAGATTTAAAGCTTGAAATGAAAATAAAAGAAGGTTATATAGTTAGACCCAAATTTTATGCTTTAAAAGATTCTGATAATAAAGGTTATGTTAAAATTAAAGGTTTAGGAAGAAGATTATTATTTAAACAATTCTACGAATTTTTAAAACAACCTAAAATAACTTATTTGAAATTTACTAAGTTTAAAGAAGCTATTAAAAGAGATTTAATTCCTAATGAAATAATCCCAATAACAAAAAATTTAAGTTTAGAAGATGAAAAAAGGGTTTGGAAGAATAAATTTAACTCTGAAGTTTTGGAAGATAGCGAACCTTTAACGATTCTGAATAAATAGAAACACTTATAAGTGAATACTGATTCCCGTATCGTATAGAGTAGGAAGGTTTTAAAATGAAAAAAGGAAAAATAAAAGAAATTGGAATTGATAAAGGAGTAAAAAATGAATTTGATAGTTTAATGTTAAGAACTGAACAACATACCAATATTTTAAAAAGCATTTTTAGTTCATTTGTCAAAGTTGAATTAGAAGATGAAAATAAAACATCAGTTTATTACAGAATTAAAATTCATTATATAGGATTTTCAATATTTGAACAATTAAAAGTAAAAAATATAAATATAATTTCTCTTGTAGCTAAAGATTCAAAAATAGAAATTTTATTAAGGATTTTAAAATGATGAAGGAAAAAATAAACACAGAAAAAGCAAATTATTCAATCATTTTAAAAAAGAATGATTCAATAATTGTTTTATTATTTAATGATTTTATAGAATATGAAGATATTTTAGAAGATATAGTAGTTTCCACGGTAGAAGATGGTCGTTCTGATAATATAATTTATAGCGGTAAATGTTAAAATGGGTTCATTCGAAATTAAAAAAAAACTATTCAATTTATTTAAGTATTTCTTGCTCTATTTTGGCTCTTATTTTTGCGTGGAATGATTTAAATAGGTTAAGAATGTTAAATATTATTTTTATTTTTATGATTATTTTATCAGTTATGACAATTATACAATTAAGGAAAGACTAAAAATGTTAAAAGATGAAGAATTAAATATCATTAGTAAAGATATATCAGATATAAATAATGATATTAATAATTTTTATACAATGATTCAAAAGAAAGCGAACGGAAATCCTGTTAAAATTTTATTATTTTCAGGATTAATTCAACGAGTAAATAATGTTTTATTAAAAGAATTAAATAATACTATTGATTCAGAAACTAAAGAAATAGTAAATATATTATTAAAAGCTTTTAAAGTTGATTCTGTTATTATTACAAGAAATAAAGAAGAATGGGAAAAATATAAAATAGAAAAAAACGAAAAATGAAACTAGCAATATTAAAACAATTAACGGAATTTAAATCTATTATAGATTTAAACAAAATCTATAAAAGAAATATTACTCCATACATTTTAAATTTATTTTGGTATGGGTATTTAATTAGAGTTACATTTAACAATGTAGTAAAATATAAATTAAAATCTAAATATATTTTACAATTAAAAACAGTAATTGAGTTCAAGGAAAAGTTTAAATAATACAATAAATATGACTAGTAAGGGAGATTAATAAAATGGGATTTCATAATAAAGAAATTGACGGGTCAATGTGTCAAAAAACTATAATTACAAAAATAGATTTTTTTGATTCAACAGAAAAACACGACAACAAAATAAATAATTTTAATAAAGATAATAATGTTTTCTTTAATTCTACAACATCAAGAATAAAAGATGAAAATATTTTTATTATAACAGTTTGCCTTTATGCAAACAAAAATATAAAATAAATAGGAGAAAATAAAATGTCTAAAATTGAAACAAAACCAATATTTGAAGGAACAACTCAGGTTGACAAAAACGAACTTGTAGGGCAAGAAATCGAAATTATTGCATACGCAACTTTAACAAGTAAAACTGGTGCTTTCATTGTTGTATTAACTAAGAAAATGCAAACTTTCGCTATGAATGAGTTTGTCAAAGAAAAAATTGACCAAAATTCAAAAGTTAAAGAGAAAAAAGGCGCTGAAGTTTGGTTAGAAGAAAGTTTAGAATGTACTTTAATAAAGAAAAAAGGTTCAAGTGGATTCGATTTTTTCGATTTGGAATAAATAAAAAATGAAGAATAAAATATTTAATAGTGAAAAATTAGAAGTTAAGAACACTATTAAAGTAGAAGGTTTTAACGGGGTTGTTGTTGTTAAAGATAACACTTCATTAAAACCTTTTAGTTTATCTTCAAATACTAATGATTCTACAACACAAGATATAAACGAACCTTCTGAAATTGGGGAAGCATTAAAAGAACTAAATAACGATACAATAGAAGGCGATACTTCAATGAGTGGCATTGATATGCGTTCAAATTTACACCCTTTAGAAATCTCTGGAATACTTGCGCTTGATTCAATGGTAGCATTTAAATTTCTTCCAGTATGTTGTTTAGGATTTACTAGGCAAAAGAAAAGAATTGCGGTTTCTTTAAGGGGTAAAGGTAGGGAAGATATAGTTAATATAGTTGGCGGACATCAAGAACATTTAGAAAGAAAATCAGGTTTAAATTTAGGGGAGAAAGTTTCAGGTTGGTTTGGAAATGGAACAAAGTGATATTTACAAACGAGGGAGTACAAAGACTGGAGTTTGGTAGGGGTCAAAAATGAATTTAAAAGAAAATATAGAAATTCAAAAAGAGAACTATAAAATATTTAAAAGAGATCAAGAAAAAATTATAGGAGATTAATAAAAATGGGATTAATGGATAAAGTAGGTAAAAACAACAAAGTTAATCAAGCCTTAGAAAATAAAACGGAAGTTATTATTCAAGCTTTTAATAAAAACGCTAAAGCTTTAGATACAATACAAGATAATCAGCTTATATTTGAGAATCATTTAGAACAAATAGAAAAAGATGTCAAAGAAATTAAAATTAAGTTGGATAAAATTAAAGAATAAATTTAATTATTGGTATTTTTTAATTACTAGTCACATTATTTTTAAGATTAGTTTTAAAATATTCCAAATAATTATTTTTATAATGGTAATAAAATGGTTGGGAATAAAAGGAATAACAGGGTTAACAATAGGAATGATGGTAATGGCGTATCTAATACTATCAGAAAACCCTGTATTAATAGCGGTGCTAAAACACTTCTAAAAACAAAAGATGTTTTAATAGAAGATACTAAAACAATAAAGTTTAATCCTATTAAAAAGAAATATAATTATTCTGGATTGAAACAATTTGTTAAAGAGAAATTAAATCCAGATAAATTAATGTTAATTCAAATGGAATTAAACAACGGGTTTTTTACTCAATTTCTAGTAAAACTAGAAGATGATTATTTTATATATAAAAAATGTAAATATATCTTAGATGATGATTATAAATATTATGACTTATCCGCTTCTTATTGGTGTATGTATTACCATCAAAGTTACTCACTACCAATTAAAAGAGATATTAGCATTACAGAGATTAGAAAAGGTATAAAAGGTATTGAAATTGAAATGGCAACAAATCCTAAAACTCTCGCTGATTTCCAAACTTCCGACGTTATCCAAAAAATAATGAAAGGTGAGGAACTTGACAAAGTTTTCAGATTTTTAAAATTAATTGGTATTATTTCAGCCGTTGCAAGTGTAATTTTATTAGTATTATTTATTCAGCAATCAGGAATGTTAAAAGGGATTATTTAAGATGAATAAAAATATATTTTTAATAATTAGTTTATTTTTTGTATGGATAGGGACAACAATAGCTGTTTATTCCCCTTATCCTTATTCAAATATAGGTTATGGTATTAATGGATTTTTAATTGGTTATTTATCAAATTATTATAAAGAAAAATAAAAAATGAAAACGAATCAAACAAAACTCACAAAGGATTTTAATATTAAAGACCCTTTAAGTATTGATACTTTTATAAAATTAGCTCAACCAAAGAAAAGAAAGAAATAAAACTTTAAACAATTACAAAACGATTTATTTTTTAATAAAAATAAATTTAATGCTCAAGAACAAGAATAACAAACCTTGAAATAATTTCGCTTTCCTACTTTCATATTATTTTAAGGTTTGCTTTTGTTCTTCATTATTAACTTTTACTATTTAATAAAAGTTGTAGAAAAATAAAAATGATATTAGAAAGAAGAAAATTTGTAGTTAATAAAAAACATTGTGTGCATAATATACAAGAAAAACTTAAAAGATTAGATAAAGGTGGTTATGCTAAAAAATCGGATAAATTGCGAGAAGATTATAAAATTTATTTAGAAATAAAACTAAATATTATTAGACAATTAAAATATATTAATACTAAAAAGATGGAGTTAAAAAATGCTAATTGAAATAATTTTAATAATTATAAGTTTAATTTTAGTAATATTATTAATAATTGAACTATTTATAATTAGTTGTTTTTTTATTACACTTCCAGAAGAAAAAAAACATAAATGGTCGTATTTTTACAATCAAAGTAGAAAAGGTGAATTATTTTTAAATAAATACAATGAAAATGAATAAAAATAAAAATAATCTAGAACAATGTATCTGGAACAATATAGCTGAACACCAAAGAGAAACAGAAATATTAAACGGGTATGGGTTACGAGGCACAGAAGTTTTTAAAAAAGCTGGTTGTTATAATTGTACTGGTTACGATAAAAATAAAAGTTGCTATACAATTATATATAAAGAATTAGAATTAAAAATAAAAAATGAACTTAACAAACACAACCCTTAAAATACCAGTATTTCAAAGTTTATATTTAACTCCTAAACATTATGACTGGTGTTTAAATCAATTAACAACTTTTCAAAAGAAACCAATATATATTTTATTATTATTAAACATATTTCAATTTTATTATTTATATTATAAAAAAGAAATCACTTTAAACACTTGTATTTCTTTATTAATTTCTAATTTATTTATAATAATAGTTTTATATTATTCTAAAACATACTTTATTTAAAATGAAGGTGTAAAGGCAAAACCTAAAAAGCTCACCAAACCCACTATAAGCACTATATACCCAATAAAAGAAACGCAACCTATTAGTATCAATGAAAGGAAAATTAAGCCTATACTCCCAGCTAATCCGTAGTAACCATTTTGGAAAGCGAAAGCAATCATAATAAAAAATAAACAAATCCCAGTAACTAACCATAAACTCATCTGTCCAGCTATTGAAGAAGGACAAACGTTTGTTTCTAAAAATGTATCTATTGAATCACCAAAAAACCTTTTAGTATAAACTACATTGTTTGTGTTATCTTGTATCTTTACAATACAACTTGTAGTGCTGTTTAATCCCGTTATATTATCACTAAAAGCATATAAGGTTTCATTAGTAAGGTTAAGAGAAGCACTCGCAAAATAACCTAAATCAGAGCAATTAACTTCAAAATAATTTAAATCTAAATCATCGCTACAACTAAAGTTTAAAAGAAAAGTTGAGTTTATTATCTGTTCGTTATTTATTCCAGTACAGACTGGTAAAACTTCGTCGTATCTTCTAGATGTTGAAACTGTTTTATCGAAAGTTAAATCATTAGTGCAAGTTATAGTAACAGAAACATTAAAAGTTGAACTTCCTGAATATTCAAAAGAATAATTTGAATTGTTACCAGTTGTTAAAGTAAAATCTGTATTATTTATAATAATTGAGCTTATAGTTTCATTAGTTAAACAAGTCCCTTCTATATTTTGATTCCATAAAGAAGTGTTTTCAACAGTTAAATTTATGTCGTTTGATGATACAAAATCATCATAACTTAAACCATTTCCAGAATTATTTAAACTTATAATTTCTGCTTCTATTATAGCTCTATCCCAAATACCCATTTCATCAATTACACCATTAAAATAATTAGTAATCATAGAAGCTTTCCCTATTACATTTTCTTGTGTGTTAGCTCTCATTGTTCCGTCATAAATATCTTGTTGACTATAAATAGGTTCTACTCCATTAACAAATATTCTTTGAGTTGTTCCGTTACCAGTATAAACTATATGGTACCATTCATTACTATTTAAATAATCACTCGTTACGAAACTAACATATTTGCCAACATTTGAAGAAGTTTGCATATTACATTGGAATGAATTTGAAGACTGGTAACCACAATTCATATGTGAACCATTTTTATATGAAAAAATAGTTTCTGTTGAAGAAGGGATAATATCATCAGATTTAAACCAAAAAGAAAAACTCCATTTTCCACCAGTTCCTATTGTTGTAATAGGTTCATAAACTCTTATAAAATCATTAGGGTTAAAATCATAAGCACCATTTATTAGTCCTGAACTTGTAAAGGTCGGAGTTCCTTGAAGTACTCCGTCACCAGTTCCCACGGAATCGTTAAATTCTCCGTCAACATCTGATTTATAGTAATGAAGTAATCCCTCTGTTAAACTAGCACTAGCGAAAGAAGATAACATTAAAACAAATGTTAAAAGTACAAATCCAAATATAGTTTTATTTTTCATTTTTCTTTTTTTATTTTCTCTTTTTATTCTCTTCTTCGCCCACCACTTTACTGATTTCCGTGAACGGTTTGCAGGAAAAAGCTTTTGCTTTTTTCTGGAAAGGGTTCTTTTAATGAATTACTGGTAAAGCCATATATCCCGCCCAAAGTAAGCACCATAAAGGAAGGAAGAACAACACAAAAAAGTATATGAATCTTCCAAAAATTGGCAAGTCTAAATCTGCTGAAAAGCCAGTCATAAAACTAACACTTTTCATAACAGATGATAATAAACCGCTTGAAGGGTTTTCTACTGTATCAGTTATATCTATCGAAACCCATTCACATTTAAATAACTGACAAAAGAAAGGGTCATTTTGCGCCATTTCAGTTTTACACATACTCTGCTTTATTTCGTGACCGAAAATATTTGGTGATGTTGCATTATAATAAGAATAATTTACGAATCCGTGACAATGTTCATAAGAATAATCGAACCTTCCCCATTCGCACCCTTCGACTTCATTATCGCAAACATCTTCAGAAATACCCTCTAAATCGTGACAGTCTATAATTAAATTAAAAGAATCTAAAAAAGAACTAGTGCAATAAGACTCAATAACTAAAGGATCTTCATTTAATAACATTCCGCTATCGTCAAAAGTAATATTATTTTCTATATCATAATGATTTAAAGAACCCTGAACACTATAACAAACTAGAAAGAAGGAAAAAAAGTATATCATTAAAATAACCAACCATATTCCTGATTTAAACTCTCCCATTTAATCCCCTCGTTTTCCAATTATTGCACTACCAACCATAAAAAGAACTGAAACAACAAGAATTAAAATTAAAATAAATGCTGGAATAAGTCCTAAAACTGTAACTATTATTAAACTAATGATTGCGGTAAATCCTAATAAAAACGGGTTTGTTGAATATGAACCAGCTGTGAACATAAGTCCCAAAACAATTCCTAAACCTATTAACATTCCTAGCATTTCGCTTCCACCTAATAATATTTCTAAAACATCATCAGGATTATCTGCATTATAAACAACGTTTCCATTTATTGGGTCAGTTGTTGTTGTTGGTTCAGCAATTCCATTTAATTCTGGATTTGCAATAAAATAAACTGGGATATTACAAGTTTGAGAATCTATCCCGTTAATAACATCGAAATTAATTTTTCCAGATGTAAGGGTTAAAGCTGTTTCTGTTGTTTCATCTTGTAAATATAAATAAATACTATAAGTTCCTGTATTATCAAAAGTATAATTTATTTCTGGGTTAGTATCTGAATAATCACCAAAAAACCATTCTTCAGTTAAACCTTTGGTTACTTTCATAGCAATACGTTCTTGTGCTGTTGTATGGGCATCATTAACATAATTACAATTTATTAAATCATCTTCTAAACATTCTTTTGCTTTAAATGTTACAGTTTCATTTAAACAAGTTGAACCATTATAAAAACCATAAAATCCGCCGTTATTATAATCTAATAAATAAAATTCTTCTTCTTCTACTGTTTGATTTGCTGGTAAATCTTCAATATCTCCGTATATAACAAAAGTGTAACCTTCATAAGTTCCAATGATTTCGTTTTTATCTGAACCTTGAACATCTGCAAGTATATAATTTGTTAAAGTATCTTCATTATCTATTGGAATAATGTAACTTGAATAATTCCCGTCTTGTTCATCTTGCAAATAAATTCTATTCCCGATTATAATATCGAATAAAGAATCGTTGTTTAAAAGTCCAGATGTTGAGATTGTGTAATGTTCTGAATTTTTTATACTGTTTATATTAACAATATTATATTCTGAAATTCCGCCTAAATCTTGATTTAATAATGTTTCAAAAGTTCCGCTTGTTTCATTCCAAAATTTATTATTTATATAATTATGATTATCTAATGCGTTAAATTCATAATCGTAATGCGTAAAAGTATTCAAATAAGATAAATTATTATTAGTTTCATTTACTGGCAATAATAAAGAACTTCTAATCATTGAATATTGATTAACTTCACCCGCATAAATTTGTTTATCTAAAATAGTTCCATCTAGTAAAATTGATATAAAACCCCCTGCGTCAAAAATAGTTGATTTTCCATAATCACCACCAAAAATAAATAAAACATCTATTCCATTAATTTCATTAAATATTAATTGTGAAATGTCGCCTAAATCCATCTCAGAACTTGAACCAATTATTTTTTTATACCCAGTTCCTTCTAGAGCGGGATTTAAACTTCCATTTGTTAAGAATCTTCTTTCGATATAACTATCGTGACCAGTATTCGGAATCCCCCCACTAGTTCCAGTTTTTGAAATCAATTCACTTTCAAAAACAGTATAAACTGAATCTCCGTAAATAATTGGTGAGTGTTTTAAATAATATATATTGTCATAAGAACCAAGTACGGGGGAATCAACGGAAGCTTCTATAACTGAATTATATAAAATTTCTGTTTCTCCGTTTACATAATCGTTTAAATGCCAAGTATAAAAAGTCGCATTATTTACTCCAATAGCTGTAATATATTCACCTACAAAAAAACATTTTGTATCTGTTCCAATATCTGAACAGGTAGCACCTGAATAAACAACACTTACATTTAAAGATTTCCTAAAATTATCAGTTAAAGTTTCTTCATTATAAGTTAATGCGTAAAGTTTAGAAATTGAACCATCATCATCGGAAAATATTAAATAAGTTTCGTCTAAATTATCAGAATGGAAAGCCGTTGGTGTTGTAGTTATTGGATTTTCTGTAATAAATCTTGCATTTTCTGTTAATACTCCAAATTCAGAATTTAAAACAACTATATTAGTTTTATTAGTACTATCAATAATAATAATTTCGTTTTCTCCGTCGCCGTCTAAATCAAAAACTATAGGTGCATAATCTGAACCTATATTTATGCTTGTTATATTATTTGTTATGTGAGTATCATTAAAAGTAAATGGTTTTGAGAAAGTTAACTGTGTTGGAATATCTGCATTATTTCTTGTATCTAAAGCTCCGTTTGAAATTCCGTAGTCTAGGGATAAACCTGAAACACTTAAAGAAAGAATTATTAACATAAATAAAAATGGAATTGATTTATATTTCATATTTTAAACCTCATAGAATAAGTTTAAAGATATATGATTTATATATTTTATGTATATTTTATATAAAAATAAGAAAAAAAGGGTCAAATTGACCCAAAATTTACGTTAATTAAATTATTTTCTTCCTTTACCTAAAAAAGAGCCAACAACTTTCATTAACATACCCGCCATAATTATTACGAATACAATTCCGCCCGCTGCGAAAAAGCTTCCAAAAGGTACGCCTGATTCATTTAAAGTATCTCCAGCTGTTTCTGCTTCGGGTAACATTGTTGCCAAAATACTGAATAATAATACTATTAAAACAATACTCATAATAGTTTTTTCGATTGTTCCAGTATTTAAACTTCCTGCTTTATTTTTAAACATTTTATTCATTTTTATTTACTCCGATATTTTATAGATAAATATCAACTTAATATATAAATTATATAGAAAAGTATTTAAAGTTATATGTAATTCTTATATATAAAATGTATAAATCCATTATAATTGAAAAAGACGTATTTGATTTAATAGAGAGATGTAAAGAAGAATTTGTTAAAGACAATCCAAAATTTGAAAAAATAAAAATATCTAATAATAAAATAATGTTTGAGGTAATGAATTTTTATTTAAATAATTAAAATGATTAATAAAATAATTGATTCAATACTTTCTTTTGGTGATGATATGGATAAAAATAATTATTTAATTTATACGTTGGTTGCATTATTTGTTTTAATTATATGGTTGATATTTTTTAGGTAGAAAATGATAAAGTTATATTTAGGTCAAGTTGGTTCTGGAAAGACTGCTTGCTGTGTTAGAGATTTATATTTAAATAAATCTAAAAAGAATACTTATTCTAATATTATAACTAAAAATATAAAAAATAATAAACAAATCTGTCAAGAAATGCTTATTAAAAAAGAAGTTAAAAACATAAAGAAAAATGGAACAGTAGAACACGAATTAAAATTTAATCTTGATTTCTGGAAGGATACAATAAAAAAAGAAGGTTCTATTAATGTTATACTAGATGAAGCACATACTCTTTTTAATTCTAGAAGGGCGATGTCCAATGTAAATAAAATTATGAACGATTTTATGTCAATGCTTAGACGTGTTTTAGGTTCTTCTGCTAGTGGTTACGGAGAATTAACTTTAATTACTCAGCTAGATAGAAGAATTGACGTAGTAGTAAGAGAGATGGCGACTTCTATAAGATTTCATAAAGCACATTATTTAAAAACGTGTAATAAATGTAAATTTAATTGGAGAGAAACGAACGAAACCCCAGAACCGCATTATAATTGTCCTAAATGTAAATCTATAAAAGTGGTAAATCATTCGTTTGTTATCGAGGTTTGGCATTTCAAAAACATAAATTTATATGAAAAATGGAACGAATACAAAGAGAAAACTTATCATAAACATTATTTAATTAAGGATATAGAAACATATTTTCCTTTTTATGATACGTTACAATGGGACGATTTAATAACTAAATTTTAAAAAATGAAAAAAGAAATTATAGGAACAAGTTTAGAAGAATTACTAAATAAAAGTTTAGGTTTATTTTTAGTTATACTTTTAATATTTGCGGGTTTTATTATTTTTATAAGTATTTATATTTACGAAAAAAATAGAAAGTTAGAAGAAGAAGAAAAAGAAAAAGAAAATATAAATATTAATGGGTTAAAATGAAAGATGTCACTTTACAAGTTTTAAGAAAAATAATTTGTTTAATTAAAAAAGAAAGGTTTATAGGTATTAATTCAATCTATAAACAAATTTGTCCTTTTCATATTTCTAGAGATAGGATTGATAAATCAATTTCCTTTTTATTATTTGCGGGTTCTATTGAAAGAATTTATTATTTAGAAAGTAAATGTCGAGTTTATAGAATTAAAAAATAAAAAAAGGTTGAGAGGGTAAACTCAACCTTAATTTATTTGTGGGTGATATGTTGCTGATATTAATTTGGCTCAATAAATTTAAACTTGCCTTACTCTTTCGTAATTATCACATATATTAAAAATGTTTGGTTCATCTAAATAATTATATCCTACAACTTCTAAACTTTTATTCGCTGTTGTTTGTATTAAGGCAAAATCTTTTAATTTTTCAAAATATATAACTGTTTGTTTTTTCCAAACTACTCTAGGCTCTAAATTTTTAATATATTCTTGAACTTTTTTCGTTTTGTTTTCTGTTAAATTCCATAAACTATTTAGCCTTTTTTCTTTTTTCATTTTGTAACCTTTTCTTTTTTCATAAGTTTTTTTAATTTTAATTTTAAACAATTTTTACAAGTTACATATTTCCACGAAATATTTATATTTTTAGTTCTAATAGGTTTATTTTTATCACATAAATAAAACCATTTATTTTTTTTAGAAATTCTTTTGTGAACTGTTACCATTTTTATTTTTTCTCCCAATAAACCCAACCTTCTTTTATATCTTTAACTTTCTTTATTATTTTCTCCCCTGCTTTATCATCGTAAACGTCTGGATTATCTGTATTAGATAATAAATAAAGGAAATTCTCCCAAGCTTCTTGCTTCGATGTATTAGAATCAAATCTTGACCTTGCAACTATTACCTTTCCTTTGTAAGTTCCCTGAATTTCATAGACTGCATCTCTCTTAGGACGTTTTCTTGTTGCTTTCTTTCTTCTATCTGCAAAGCTGGTTTTTGAGTGTTCAATTACTTCATTTACGTTAGTTCTTTGCAAATATGTTCTTTTTATGTTTGGGTCAAATGTTTTATTTCGCTTAAATAAGTTTTTTGCTTGTGCTAATGATATTTTAGAATTTTTTACTCGACGTTGTCCCCGTTTTTTTCCATTCTTGAATCTTGCAACATAAAAATAATGTTTTCCTATCAACTCACGCTTTACCATAACCATTCTTTATTATAATATTATAATCTTTATAAATCTTATTCTTCAATATCTCCTCTCCCTTCCCTCTTTGCTACTCTATACGATACGCAAATTTAAGAAAAAAACACGAATGGGGTTTTTCTTTCTATTCTTGTTTT
>Ga0307928_10002710_pt1 | contig 13587 bp, 16 predicted proteins | sample AceLakmetagen232_FD_201815 | JGI IMG/M metagenome (GOLD analysis project Ga0307928, IMG submission 201815) | Saline water microbial communities from Ace Lake, Antarctica - #232 | ecosystem: Environmental > Aquatic > Non-marine Saline and Alkaline > Saline | place: Antarctica: Ace Lake... | reverse complement strand
GAATAATACTATATCACCAGTATAAGATAAACTTATATCTCTAGATAACTCATCATCTATTTCTATAATATCTCCAACCATTATATTCTTAATGTTTATAAAATCTAAACTAGTTATTATCCCTATGCTCATGGCTTTAAATTCATCTATAGTCATTTTGTCTGTTGTTGTTCTTAATAATATTTCCATTTTATTTTTTATTTTTTTGGTATTGAATACGTATCGTTTAATTTTAAATTTTTTATTTCAATATCCTTCCACCAACCAGCAACAAAATCATCGAATTTCTCATCGAACGGGGTAACGATATTGTTAAATTTTACATAAAATTCATTTTCTGAATAAGCAATATAATTAATTATATCATTTATGATTAGTAAAGTATCATTTAAAACATCTTTATAATTTGTTTTATCAGCATCAATAATATCCATACACCATAATCTATATTTATAACTTATAGTCTGCTCAGTACTAGGAAATGGTAAATATTCTAGTACAATATAAGGCATTTTTATATCGTTAAATGATAAATTATAAGGTTTCCCAAAATAAAAATGATTAGCACCAAGTTGTTTATGGTAAATAACTAAATTTTCTATGTATTCTACTATTGTTTTATAAGTCTTCATAATTATATATATAAATTTTATGTAAAATTATTATATGATAACCCAGCTCCTGAATTATATAAAGCATCAACATCGTCCTGATCTAAAACTCTATTCCATATTCCCATTTCATCTAATTCTCCATTATGAACCCATTTATCAGCATAATGCTGACCTATCTTTCTAAATGTACCACCAGCTGTCGGATAATAATTAATTGTTTTCTCACCTCCACTAACACCATTAATATATATTGTTGACTTACTTGAGGATCCATTCTTTTCAAAAGTTAAAACATAATGAGCCCACTCACCAATAGTAATAGTTCTCGTATCAATATTTAAAAAAACCCTTCCATCATCAAAACTAATCTTCCCAGTACTATTTACAACTATATCTAATTCAGTAACACCCAGTTTTATATAATTAAAGATTGTATTATAATTTTTAAAGCCATTTATATTCATCCAAAATGACCAACTTACATTATTATCAAGCACTCCTGATTCAAAATCTTCATCAAGAACAATATAATTTGTATTAGAGCCATTAAAAGAATAACTTGTATTTATTTTTCCTTCAGCACTATACTCAATAGCATTTGGTACACCATCTCTTGTTCCGTTCTTGTCTAATAAATTTCCACTTTCTTCATCAAAATCATAATAACTAACTAAATCTGTTAATAATATATTAGTAGCAATTGTCGGCGTAGTCTGAACCGGTATTTCATATAAGTTATTATTCCTAAACGCTTTAAACTCTATATCGATATATACTCCCCCTACAAAATCATCATATTTTTCACTAAAAACATTATAATTATTTAATTTTTTAAAGAAAAAACTCTCATCATTATAGCTTAAACTATTTATTATATCCGTAGCAATTAAAGTACAGTCATTAACTATATCTAATTCATTATCTAAACTCTCGTCTTCAATATCCATAACAATTAATCTATATTTATAATTAATTGTTTGTTCAGTAATTGAGTAAGGTAACGGTTGGAGTATTATATAAGGCATCTTAATATCATTTACTGTAAGGTTATAAGGCTCTCCAAAATAAAAATGATCAGCACCAAGTTGTTTATGGTTAATGATTAAATTTTTAATATATTTTATTATCGGTTTTTGAGTATGGTATTTTATTATCTGTTCTGTCATATTAATTAATTAGTTTGTCCATAAGTCCATTTACATTCATAGTATATATATTCAATACCTACTCCATCATTATATAATAACGTTGATTCTGTAGATGTTAAAACCCTTCCCCATATTCCAAGATCATCTATAACACCTTTAAACGACCCTATCCAAAATCTATTGAAATAAGTCATCCCCTTATAATAAGGATCTTTATTACTATCTAAAATCTCTTCTTCTTCTCCATTTAAATATAATTTCATTCCATCTAATGATTGGCTTCCATCATATGTATATAATACATAATACCATTCATTTAATTCTAATTCTGTTGTACCGCTGATAAACATTCGTATATTTTCATTATCACCAAAATGAGTAAATTGTAGTTTTTTATCTTTATTAATTTTAAACTCAAAATTATTATAAGAGCCTTGCGTTGTTTCATCACGCTGATGAATAATATAATTATCATCATCTTCTTCTACTTTTATCCAAGCCCCAATAGATAAAGGCTCATCTATTGTTTCTGTTTTATTCTCATATTTTAAAGCATTATTAAAATAAGCACAGTCTCCACTAGTAGCTAAATAATTATTTGCTATCATAAAATTTTCTAATTTTCCATTTAAAGGGTACGCTGTAATATCCCCAATATAACCAACCCCATCGTTATATTGATCACTAAAATCAACACCACTTACATCAGTTTCTGCATCTAGAACACCATCTAGATAAATGCGCATTTTTTTTTCACTAGCGGTATAAGTAATAATAACATTATACCATTGATCTACTACTGTATCATTTGTTAAATATAATCTGTATACTGATCTACTAATCCCATCACTTACTAAAACCTGGTAATAATTTATTCTATTATTTATCCATATACCGTTCTGAGTACTAGATCCCGCTCCATAATAATATATTGTCTGTCTAGCACTTAATGCATCATATTTAATATTAAACATCATTGTCCAGTCCCTTTCATAAAGCATCTGGTCTCTTTCATAAGCTGGTGAGTATCCAGTATATAAATAAAGTTTTCTATCCGTATCAAAAGATAAAGTATCACCTGATATAATAGGCTTTAACGATTCAACATTGCTTGTATATATTTGTATTTCAGTTTCATAATTATTTTTCCACTCGTTTAAATAATAATCATCAACAGAATAATAAGTATTTCGTAAAAAGAACTTAAAGTTTTTAATTCTTTCATCTATAAAATCTATATCGCTATTTACTTTTATAGGGTTAATTATATTTCCACTATACGTCGTACCTGTTCCATTATTATATATCTTCCTACACTCTATTAATGGTAAGTCCTGGTTATATATATTAAACTCATCTAAATCACCAGTCCATGGTAGGTATATACCACCTTCATTGTTCATTGCCCCTATAAAAGTATTCCCTATTTCATTAGTGAAATAGTCTTTATCTATATTAAAGTTACTTCCTCTATAAATAACGGCTGTATCTAAAACTTCACCGTTTACATAAACGTCATTTCTTAAATCATTTGATTTTATTGTAAAAAAATTCCATGTATCATTATTTATAATTATCTGCCCTCTATAATCAGTATCAATTCCATTTAAAACTGCTCTAAATTGGGGGATTCCATTAACATTTCTGTACAAGAATCTATCACCATCCGCTAATTGTGTACCTAACATAACACTATTTGAGGTCGAATATTCTTTAGCCCAAAAGTTTATTGTGAAATCTCCTCTTAAAGTTTCACCTAAATTCGTTGTACCGCTTTCTATTTCTAAACAATTACCTATAGTTTCATCAAAATGAATAGCCTTTCCTACTTTTCCTGTTAAGTATGTAGGGGTTGTTGGAACACCACTATCGAACCAACTCGTTGTATATTTTCCTCTTATATCATTTATATTATCTTCAAAATCAAAATATAAATCCGATGAGTTTCCAGATAAAGTTAATCCACTACTGAAAAATCCTTCAGTATAATGACCATTAGTAGTACCGCTATTAGTACCTTTACTATCATTAGCATTCCCATTAAATTGATATAAAGATGTTAATCCAGTTAAGTAATTTTGGGGTTGAGTACAATCTTTTATCCAACCATATAAAGGAATAACGATAATATTAATTATATCATCTATACCGTCTATCCTATTTGTTTGTATCTCAAAATCAGTATAGTACCCTGCACAAAAATCATCGAACTTTTCATTAAACGGAGTTATAGTATTGTTAATAATAAAAAAGTAATCAGTATTAGTATATTTTAAATAATTAATTAAATCGTTTAATATTAAGCTTGTATCATTTAAAACATCTTCATAATTAGATAAATCTTCATCAACTATATCCATTAAATGAATCCTAAATTTAAATATATTTGTTTGTTCGGTTGTATTTATAGGTATAGGCTCAATAAAAACATGAGGGTATACGCAATCTAATCCAACATTATTCATTGGACTTCCAAAATCTAAATTATTTAAGCCAAGTTGTTTATGCTTTTTAATAGAATTTTCTACTTTATCGACTATTTGAATATACGTCATTAAAAACTAATTACTTTTTGTATAATATTTATTGCCGCTAATGCTATAATTGCATCAAAAACACAAAAAAACGTTAATGGTATTATAAAACTAACACATAATCCTATCCAAAATGATGAACATGTAGGGCAATTAACTAATTTTGATAGCCATTTATTGGTCACTTTCTCCCTTAACCTATTAAATATATAACTCTCAGTAATTATATATGTTAAACCATAAACTAATAATATAAATAAACATAAATTAATCATTCGATAACCATTTATTTCTACAGTTTCTTAAATTTTTATAAGAGTTTGATGATAAATCTAAGCCTGTTGTGTATAAAGTATCCATATTCGGATCGATTTCATCTCCTCCGCTCTCAGTATTATACTCACTATATAAAGATGCACCATCTTCATTTAAATGATTAATTAATCTTTGAGAATAAAATTCTGCATCTTGACTAACACTCTCTTTTAAAAAATTAAACGCTGAAAAATCTATAGGGGTTGTATTATCACTAGACTTAATCCCAATATTTTTATTATTAAATTTATATAATAGTCTTGTAATGCTTCTTTTTATAGTATAATATAATACAACCTTTACGCAATAATCATCAACTAATGATAAATAATCCCCTGTTAAAGTATCCCCGCTTGCTTTTTCTAATATACTATTATATAATTTTGAGCCGAGTATTGATTGTAATTCTATATCCTGTGACTCTATTATACCAAGATCTAATAAATCATTATCTATATTATCATTCATATAAGTTGTATATACCTTAACAAAATCTGGACTAATTAAATATACTAAATTCATTTCTTTTTTATTTTTTTTTATATTCTTTGAGAATCTTGCTCAACTTTCTCGACAGTCTCAACGACCTCTTCTTCATTATCTTCAATAATAATTGGTTTCAAACCATTAATCCTTAATAAGTCATTTATAGTATTTAATATATACGCTCTCTTTGGTAATATTCTATACTTATAAAATAAATCTTTTGCTATAGCTAATTCATTTGATCCACCCAATTGACCAGGTGTAGTTATCCCTACTAATAACGGTGATGTAATTCCATGCCCTGTTAGTATTCTACTTCTAACATCATTTGATAATGTTAAGAACATACTATCAAGCCCATCATTAGGTATAACTTCTATAATAGGAGCACTCTCTTTATTTCTTGAATATACTATCATTGTTCTTCCTGCGTTTCCTGCTCCTGATTGTTTAGCTTCTAATTGCTCTCTAATCTCTTGCATCTTTTCCTCATCAGGCATTTCAGCAATAAATGTAATAACTTTTCCTGCTTGAAAATTATTATCTATATTAGCATTATGAGCGTCTAATATTTTTATATCTAATTTAATAGCATCTATTGCAGCTACATAATCTGGATAAGTATAATACGACATACCAGCTTGATAACTTGGTATACTAACCAATAACTCACTAGCATCTTTTGATGTTTTAAAGGCTGGAATTTCTATTGGTATATACTCTGATTGTCTATATCTTGTCCAATCTTCACTATAAAAGTAAGTATCAATAAAACCTTTTTCGTTTTTCGGAGAATATAAAACTCTTGACGCATCAGTATGATATAGATTTACAATTTTTTCGTGAGCTTTATCCCATAAAACATTTATACAAAAGGACCCAAAAGTCTCTAAGTCCCAAGCCCACTTATATATCATTTGTTCTAAGCTCTCATAAGGATTAATCTTCTCTATGAAAAGCTTTGTTTGTAAATCATCAGGAGTTATAATGACCTCACCCGCAATCATCTTTGCTTTTGTTGATATAATAGATCCATGTAATTCTGAATTTTGTACATTATAAATTAACTCTCTAGCAAATTCGTTCGTATAAGAACCATAAGGTATCCAATGCTTTCCTCTAACCTTTTTAAATTCAGGTAAGGGAATATACTCGTTTTGTAAAGTATTTAAAACTGATAAATGTACTCTATTGTTTTCTTTATTTTCCATTATTTATAATATATTTTTTTTGATATAGTATTATCTTTATATACTTTATCTTCAACTCTTGTATTAACTCTACATTTTCCTCTCTCTATAATTGTTAAGTTTGTAATACCTGATGCTGATAAATCACTAAGAATAATATCCCCCTCTTTCTCATAAACTTTATAGTCCCATAAACCTGGTATATCTATATCAAAAGTACCACCAGTTAAATCAGTACTACCTGAATTAATTATCCAGTTATATTGATTATATCTATTAGTATATAATGAGGTATCAGTTGCTGAAAAGTATAATTTTTCTCCAGTATTCTCTAATAAAAAGATAGGGGAATAACCTGAGTTAGTAAAACTTTCGGTTAATGTTAATATAACATCGTTTTCTCCTTTATTTAAATTAATCATTTGATTTTGTATTTATTGTATATATAAAAATCATGGTTTTTTATTATAAGAAATGATGAAAATATAGGGTTAAAGTATATATAAACAAGAAAAAACCTCGTATTTTCTTAAAAAAATCGAGGTTTTTATAAATAATTTATTTGATAGTTACTTATGCTACGTCTATATAAGAACTAAAAGTAGATTTTGAAATAATTAATGGTGCAAAATCTGGCTCTTTTCCTGTTAAAGTAATATCATAACCATTAGGATCTTCTCCAGCTGCTCCTGATGTAGTATTTAAAACACTTGGTCTTAAACCTTTTTGAGCACCTACTAAATAATATTCACCTTGCCAATCCTCTATTATTGCTACTGTGCGTACTGTTGCAAAATATTTCATTTCGTTTCTTTTATCAGCATCTTGCTTTGCGAATTTCATTAATAATTCTTGTATAATAACTGTAGTCCCTGCTGTATCGTCTATGGTTGCTGTTTGGTTATGGTATGCTGCTTGGTCATTACTATTATATTTATACATAGTTATACCTGTTACAAAAGCACTAGTCATTCCTGTGATAACACCATCGCTATCTATATCTAATGAATCATAATCTATATTTGATAGCTCCGTAATCCATACTGATTTTAAACCTCCATAACTATTGTTTCCAGAACCTTGTAAAATTCCTGTATTTGTTAAACTAGCCATTTTATTTTTTAATTTTTTTTAGAAATAAAGGGAGTTTTAATTCCCTTTATTTTATTTTATTTTTTTATTATGCTGTTGCAAAATTAGTAGTTACATACTCAGGTCTTGCTGCACATACACCTGCAAGAAAATCTACTATTAAGTAAAAGTTTAAATCTACTCCTGCACCTTGTCTAATCTGTACTGATGTACCATCAGATGTATTAGCTACTGCTGTATAAATATTATCTTCTGTAGTAATAACTATATGAGCTGTACCTGCTAAACCATCAACACCTTTTATTGTAAGATTAGAGTAATACGGATGCTTAGATTCGTAATTAGCTGTTTCTTTTACAAATAATGGATTAGATGTAAGGTTAGTTGAACATGCTCTTATGAAAAGATTGTAATTAGCAACGCTCATATAAGCTGTTAAATCCTCACCAAGTATATCACTTGATGTACCAGCCATCATTTCGTCTAAGATTGTTAATACTGTATCAACAGTTACACCTGATGCGGCTGTTGCAGTTGTAATATCAGCACAAGATTGTCCTGATAAAACCTTGATTAAGCCATCATAAATATTTAAATTTACTGTTGCTCCACCATCGACTGACTGCCAGATAGCCTTCTCTTGTAACTTAGCAATTTTCGCTAATTCAGAATCAATTATTATCTGTTCGAAAGGTATACCATCAGTACCAGAAATAGATTCAGTTACGAATTGTGACTGCCAGTAATTTAAAAAGTCTTTTGTGCAATATGACTTAGTAATATTAACTGGTACTGCTGTTAATGTTTGTTGTGTAAATACTGTTGCACCTGATGTTGATAATGTACATGATCCACCATCTTGCATCCATGTTGTTTGATCTAATACATTTAATTTATTTGCACCTGTATTTGTTAAATATTTCTTGAACGCGTTTAAAGATTTTGTCTCGAACATTTTTTCAAGAATAAGGTCGCTGTTTAATTCATTAGTATAAGTTGATAATGAACTAAGGGTAAAACCAAAGTTAAATTTTGTACTCATTTTTTTATAATTTTTTTTTTATTTTTGAGAATTGTAAAAATCGCCCAATCTTGAGAAGGTTGATTTTTTATCCTCATCTATTTTAATTTTATTTAATTTTTGAACTGGAACTCCATTTGTTTCGTTTTTAAAATCTTCGATTTCTTTAACTATAAAAGCTTCTAAGTCCTCTTTTGTTTTTGATAAATTCCCTATAGTCTCATCGTCTTTAACGAATTTTTCATTTAATTTAGTAAGTAAGTCTGAAATATTATTTTGTAATTCATTAACTCTATTACGCAATGTTGTAAATTGTAAGTCAGTTTCTTCTTGTAATGATAACACTTTTTCTTCTTCAGTCTCTGCTTTTTCAACTGAAAATTCTTCTTCAGGTACAGCTTCAGCTTCTGATTCAGCATCTGGTTGAACTTCTTCTTCTTTAATTTCCGATATAATACCATTTTCGATTGTTATCATTTTACCCTCAATAGTATATTCACCATCAGGGATAATCATTTTATCTTCTTCAACAACAATATAAATAACCTCTCCTACTATTAATTCAGTATACTCTATAACTGAGCCATCATCTAAGGTTGAGGTTTCTAATTTTTCTGCTGAAAATAATGCTTTAATTAATTTATCTATTCTATTCATATTCATGTTGATTTTTTTTTCTATTCAGTTGTATATATAAAAAGTATATAATTTTATCAAGAATCCTATAATAAAACTTTAAACTCTTTGGTATCATTGAATATATTTTTTTATATTATGTTATTGGAAAATAAAATCTTTCTTATAATCTCCTCTTTTTCTTTATTAGTTTTATCAGTCATTAATATTTCCTTAATAGAATCTTCACGATTTAGCATCTTAGAATTATTTATCATTCTCTCAGTCATCCAAGCTTCAACTGAAAATCCTTTTAATTCTCCATTTTTAATTCTTTCCCATACCTTTTCATTATCTATTTTCATTCTAACCATCCACGTTCCTATTGGTACATTAAACCCAAGTAATTTTGATTTGTCATTTTCAGTATCCTCCACTATCCAACTCTCAACTACATAAACATCATTAACTCTTTGTTGATGATCAGTTGTAGAATTCGATAACCTTTGTTGTCGCATATAATCAAAAGCTAATAATCTTATAGTTTTCTCACTGAAAAAAACATAACACTCTTCTCCAGTTGACTGATCATATCTATAAATTAATTTCTTTAAAAGGGCTGGTCCAACAATTTCCTTCTTCTCATCATCTACTTTTGATAGAGTATAGGAGGTTGATTGTTTTCCGAATTTCTTAAAGTCCGACTCTATTGCTGGATAATCAACTAAGCTGATAGCATCAATAAAATCTTGATCTAAATCTTTTATTTCTAATTCTATAATTTTCATTTTTTAATATTTTTTTTTATAATTGACTGTTACTTTGTACTACACTAATCGCTTTTTGAGTAGATGATATATCAACGGCTGAGACTTGTACTGGTATTGATCTAATTGCTCCAATAATTTCATCTCTTAATCCACCATAACCATTATTTAAAGAACCTGATTGTCCAGCTATTCCACCCTCAGCAAATCTAACACCACCTCCAGCATAATTCATTTCTGATAATTCATTCCTAAACATTCTTGTTGACCTTGCATTAATAACCGACTCTCCATTTGATAATCTTGCTGATATACTATCACTCCTATCACTACCTGGTCCTTCAACTAATCCACCATCGGCGAATTGTGATATACTTGATCTTATATTATTAGCGGCGGAAATTATTGCTGGCACTACTGTTGTTGCTACTGCAATAGGTCCTGCAATTGGTCCAAGAGATGCAATTGCTTTTCCTATAGCTAATGCTCCATTAATTGTATTTTCTATCAATGACTGTTCAGCTTCTTGTCTTGCAAATTTTCTTCTAATCTGTTCTTGTTTTTTACTATTACCCTCTGCCATCTTTAAATCTTCAGTCATCTGTGCACGTCTAAAATTCGACATAGTACCAAAAGATAGATTACTTGCTAACTCAGCTCGATTAAATCCCTCGATTCTTGCATCTGTTTCCTCCTTTTGTTGGATAATTTTATACTCTGCTTCAGCTTTCGCTTCTTCTTTTACTCTCTCTGCTTCAGCTTCTTTAGCTGCTCTTTCTTTATCTAGTTTTTCTTTTTCAGCTTCTGCTTCATTATTTCTATATTCAGCATTAATCTCCTCTTTTGCTATATTAACATTTCTTTGATTTTCTTTTATTAATTCTTGTTTCAACTCATTATCAATCTCCATTTGGGCGATTTCATTTTCAAAATCTACTCTCTCCTTCTCTATTTGGGCAACCGCTCTTTGTTCTTCATTAGTAATATTATCTATTTTTAATTGAGATAGAGTATCCTCTGCTGATAGTCTCTCTTTTAGCTGTTTCTGTTCTAATGCACTTAGTTGAGATATAGATCTAATTCTTGTTGCTTGGTACTTTGCTTCAGCTTTTGCTATATCAGCTCTAGCATTTAGAATAGCTGCATCATCTTCTTCAGTATTTTTTGCTATTTGTGAGTTTAATATTAATATATTTAACTGCTCTTTTTTATATGTTATTTGTTTTTGTAATGTGCTTTGCTCTAATTCATCAGCCTTTTTTAAAGCATTTATTCTCTCTTGATAGGATAAATTAAGATCTTTTGAAATAGCTCTCTGTTCATTGATAGTCTTTAAGTTTCTTGATTGTTCTAGATTTAAATTAGCGGCTGCTACAACCTGTTTTCTTTGTCTATCATAAACATCTTCACCTAGTTTTTTTATTCTTTGTAATTCCCTTGCTTGTTCTTTAAACGCTTCATTATTAGTATCTATACCTGTGTGTGCTTTTAACAGGCTGTTTCCAAATCCTTCCATTGCTTTTGTAGCTTCTTCAGTATTACCTTGCCATTTAGCTTTTATCCAACCACCTATTTTACTAACAGATTCTCCAAACCCCTCTACTCTATTTATCAGATTCTGCTTCACCGCCTTACCATAATCTTTAACGTTATCTCCTAAAGTTTTCCATAACCCTTGCTCTTTAACTTTATCAGTCCAAGCCGTAAATCCACTAACTAATTTATCTACAGTATTTGATACAACAGCATTTAATCCAGCCATATTCTTTCCTACAAAATTAGCAACGGTTGCATTATTCATAAGAGTATCCTTCATCTTTCCTAATAACCCAACTGCTAATCCAATTGCTCCAAGTACAGCACCACCTTTCATTATATTTCCAAAACCTGATGCCTCTTTTTTTGAACCTTTTAAATTTCCTTTTATTTTACTTGTTGATTTTTTAACTTTATTTACTGACTTTTCAGCACCTGAACTATCAACATTTATTTTAATATTAACTTCTTCAGCCATTATTATTTATAATTTTTTTGAACTTCTTTGATGGTTTCCTTTATTATATCACTACTAAAGTATATAATTTTTAAATTATCAAATCCGAATTTTATTATATCATTTATGATTTTTATCTTCTCCATATATGTATATATAAAAAACTATATTTATTTTTTTATATGAAAAAAGCCTGGTTAATTTTAACCAGGCTTTCTATTTTTATTTATTAATATTCGATAACATCTCTAACCTCTTAGTTAATTCATCGTTCATCCCCTCTATATAAATTTCTCTATGGTCATAATTACTTGGGCGTATAACTTTAAAATTGTTCTTTCTTGCGAATTTTTGTATAGATCTTAATTTTAAATAAAATCTAATTCTCATAATTAATGTTTTCATTTTATTTGATTGTTTTTTGTATAAGTATATATATAATTAAAAAACCCGAAAAATGATTTTTCGGGTTTTTTTAATACAAAAACAAAACAAAAAGTATATTATAAATCTAAATTAGTCATCGATAGCCACTTAATATTGTAATGATGAGAATATTTCTTTAATTGACCAGTTTTAATTTTATTCATTTTATTGTATCCTTTTACTAATCCTCTCTTATAAATCTCAGTATAATATGCAACAGCATTTGTATATACTTTCTCATTAAAATTTTGCCAGCCTGCCCATAAATCAAGCACTCCGAACATATAACAATCATACAACATATCTGTATCATTATACCTATGTTGTATTTTTGTTATTACCCTTTTCGATAGTAATAAAAACATTCTCTCTAATTCGCTGTCTATATAACCTTTACCCTTCGATAATATAACATGATATAAAAGGTGGTCATTATTTATATAATTAACTTTATCCATATAAGTATATATTAAATTTTATGGTCCAAAGTTTATATTTATTTAAAAAATAGTTTAACGCTTAATATAATAGGTTATTAGGACTCTCTAATATTTAGTATATATAAACATTGATTTGTAGCCAATGTAAAGTTTACTTTACATTGATCTTATAATATTTTTTTTAATTTTTTATTCCAAAAATTTTGTGTATATTTATAATAGTTAATAATTAAAAATATAAAAAATGACAGCAAACTACATTAAAACAGCAATCCAAAACAGCATCAACCCTATTGAAACATTTGAAAAGGGAAATACAACTTATTTTATAACAGAATATGACTGGGCTTATATGAAAGAGTTTAAAGGAATTAGTCAAGTTGAATATAAACTAGGAAGAATGTTAAATGCACCAGTAAAAAGAGCAATCACTACTAATAATTAAATTAGTTTATTCAGTAGGTTAAAATTTTATTATTAGGTATACGTATTTGTTTTAAGCCATTATATGAAAAGATATATAATAATATATTACTTTAATATAAAATAGTTAAAAAGAGTATACGTAATTTATTTTTGTTTAATGTTTTTATTTGTTTAAATGAAAAATTTCCAAAAGTCTTTTTTGAATAGTGAAATTACTTTACTATCATATCTTTGACCACTTATACCAGTTGTAAACAACATTAAATTAATAAATTTCGGGTTTAACATTGCTTTTTGAATATATGATAATTTTTCAATATCATCCACAATTGAGCAAGCAAAATTCATAACACCATAACTACCATCATTATCAATAACTGGTGTTGAAATGCCTTGACTCCAAATAATTTTAGGTATTCCGAAATGACCATTTGTGTTTATATTTGAATAAAAAAGTTTAGTAGAACCATCTTTGTATGTGTAATATATACAAGGGTACTTGAATTCTTCTGTCTCTATT
>Ga0307928_10002708_pt1 | contig 13592 bp, 11 predicted proteins | sample AceLakmetagen232_FD_201815 | JGI IMG/M metagenome (GOLD analysis project Ga0307928, IMG submission 201815) | Saline water microbial communities from Ace Lake, Antarctica - #232 | ecosystem: Environmental > Aquatic > Non-marine Saline and Alkaline > Saline | place: Antarctica: Ace Lake... | reverse complement strand
TTTAACTGTAAATAGGTTGCCGTTGCTGATGATTTGGTTAATAATGTGCCAGTTGAGATTGACAGAGCAGTTAAATCAGTCCTCAAAGTACCTGTATCTATCTGTATCTGGTCAATTATTCCAGTTGACAAAGCAATTTCATCTAAATCGGTTCTGATAGTGCCGGTGTCAAGCTTTACCTGATCTAAATCTGTCCTGATTTCGCCAGTGCTTAATGCCACGGCATCCAAATCAGTTTTTAAAGCATTAGTGCTTGTTGCAACATCTGTAAACTGTTGGGAAACATCATAACCATCTACTTCATTTACATTTATTATGTCATTATTAGCCATATCCAGGTTCTGAGTAGCAGTATGGTCACCCAAATTGTCACCACCTAATGTGCTTGTAGAGGTCATAACCGTGCCATCGTCAAATTGTACGGAGGATGTATATATCCTGTACCCGGAATTATTTATATTCCCGCTTACAACACCTCCGGTTGATGGATAAAACTGGTAGGATTCGTAACCATCAAATAAATCAGTGTCAGCAGCTTTCTCGTTCTTGAATAAATAAGTGACAGTAGCAGACGATTTGCTTAATAACGTGCCAGTTGAGATTGCCAGAGTAGTTAAATCTGTCCTTAATGTGCCTGTGTCTATCTGTATCTGGTCAATTATTCCAGTTGACAAAGCAATTTCATCTAAATCAGTTCTCAGGGTGCCGGTATCTATCTGTATCTCACTTATGACACCAGTAGATAATGCCACTGCATCTAAATCTGTTCTTAAGATTCCAGTGTCTAATTGTACAGCATATAAATCTGTTCTTAAAGTGTTTGTGTCTGCAGCGACCTCTGTATCAAGAGCATCAAGATCGGTTCTCAGGGTGCCGGTATCTATCTGTATCTCACTTATGATACCAGTAGATAATGCCACTGCATCTAAATCTATTCTTAGTGTGCCGGTATCTACTTTCACCTGGTCTAAATCAGTTCTTAAAGCATTGGTGCTTGTAGCTATGTCTGTAAACTGATTTGATATATCATAATCATCAACTTTGCTTACATTTACTATGTTGTATGTGTTCATATCCAAATCACTGGTAGCAATATGGTTGCCGAGGTTGTCTGATACTAATGTTGATGTGGTTGTTATAACTGTGCCATCGTCAAATTGTATGGATGAAGTATATATCCTATACCCGGAATCAAGAATATCACCACTTACAACACCACCTGTTTTTTGATAGTAAGTCTGCTCCGCCGAGGTCTTGCTCAATAATGTGCCTGTGGATACTTCAATGTCTGTCAAGTCAGTTCGTAAAGTTCCTGTGCACATACCAATAGCATTAAACTGTGCGTCTATGTTAAATAAAGAACTTCCTACATTATGTATACCATATCCCGCCATATCTAAATCGTGCGTCGCTGTATGGTCTCCTAAATTATCACCACCCAATGCGCTTGTAGAGGTCATAACCGTGCCATCGTCAAATTGTATAGATGAAGTATGTATCCTATACCCGGAAACTGTTAAATTAGCATTTACATTTACATCACTGCTTATAGCAACAATGCCACTTATTGTTCCGCCATAAATACTATATTTACCTACATCGACTGTCCCTGTGGCAATACCTAAAGTATCTATATCATTTTGGTTGGTTATAATAGCTGTGCTATGCCCGTCTAATAAGGTTTTAAGTGTTCCTGTATCAATTTGAACCTGGTCTAAATTAGCACCGTCTGTAGAAATATTCCTTCCGTCAAATGTTGTGTTTGAAGAAACCTCAATATTGCTTTGTATATTTATAACACTATTAGTTGAAATACTATTTATAGATGATACCAATAAACCATAAATTGTTCCTGTGGTCATTTCTAAGTCTGTTCCTGTAATTTTTCCGGTCATAGTATCGCCAGTTTTGAATACATAAGTCGCTGTAGCAGAGGATTTGGATAAAAGTGTTCCAGTTGATGTTTTCAAATTCACTATATCCCAATTTATTTCATTTAGGGTATTGTCATCTAAGATGTTGCCAAAACCACCGCTAAATGTTATTGTCCCTACATTGGAAATATTATAATTTCCCATATTTAAAGTTTTGGTTGCTATATGTGTCCCCAAGTTATCCCCAATAGAACTAACTGTAATAACAAACTGGTCAGTAGAAGTAAAAACAGAACCATCTCCAAGCGTCATTTTTGCTACTGTTAAACTTGATATTTCTACCTTACCTATAAAAAGATGTCCTTTATCCGGGTATGATTCATTTATATAAACTAATTTATTTTTATATGTAGTGCTTGATGAACCGGTGTAATTATCACCGAAAATATTAATTACTCCCGATGTATTCATTGCCTCAAGTTCTATTTCACAATATCCCTTCGTATCCTCTGTAACTCCGGCATTATATAGTATAATTCTTGGCACTTCACTTGTTGCAACAGATTCTCTATAAACCAGTAGTGGCGTATCCGAAAAACTTGCACCATCATATCCAATATTAATTTTACGAGATATTATTTCTCCACTTACAGTTGACATATCAATATTATAAGTTTCCATCTCTAAAGTTTTGGTTGCTATATGTGTTCCCATATTATCACCACCACTTGTTATTGATTCCATAACCGTCCCATCTTCAAAAGTTATTGACGCAATATTAATAATATAAGCATTACCAAAATTTAGAATCCCTGTTTCTGTAGAAGTTATTACTACTCCAGTCGGGAATGTAATAGATGTAATATTAAGATTATAGGCATTTACCTCAGACCATTTTTTTGCAGAAGTTCCAAGATTTAACTCTCCATCTCCAGTAGGGACTACATTAAGAGTTCCTGCAAATAAATTAATAGAAAGTAAAAACAACAACAATAAAAAAGTTAAACATTTTTTCATAATATTTATTTTGGCATTAAATCGGCGTTAGCGTCTAATTCCCAAATATCACTTAATGAATATCCAGTTAGAGAAGGCATTAAATCACCATTAATATCATAAAGCCACATTACCGATGCACCGCCGCCGCCTGCTGTTATTTGTGTAGTTCCATCAGAAAAAGTAACTGTTGTTACATTCACATTTGGCACTGTTAAATCTCCTGTCATTGTATCGCCGGCTTTCTTTACCCGCTTCCTTGCCAATTCGTTAATAGCCCCCTGAACATCACCACTATAAATATCTGCTTGTGGGATATTAATTATATCTTCTGCATAAATAATACCTGATATTATATCATCGCTTTGCAAAAATCCCGTTGTAGACTGCTTTAATTTTCTCATTCGGTAGTAGACATCTTCATTAATCTTCTGTTGCCATTCGTCTTCCACTAAATAGGGTGGCATTCCGGCAAAGCTGATATTTACTAACAAAAAAACTAAAATAATGATAATGTTTTTCATCTTAATGGTTTCTTTTCAAATAAAACTGAATACCCCTGCAAATTATAAGTAGATGTTGTCTTTGGAGTAAAATAAAAGTTTTTCCCTATCACCCCATCAGTAAGTGGAATCCGCTTATTTCTATGTTTAGATAAATCACAAAAAGCAGTATGCGTTATTGTAGAATTGTCTACACTATAATCAAACCAGCAATAACTATCTGCTTTCGGTGCATAAGTCAAATATATAAATCTTAATTCCTTATCATAATTTGGAAATCCCAAATCAGTAAATGGTGATGTTATATAAGCGGGATTCGTGTTATCAAGTCCGGTGAACGCTTGCAAAATAACAGGGGCAGTAGAAGAAAGAATATAAAAATTATTATCAAAATTAACAAATGATACTGCATCCCAATCAAGTAATGTAAATTTTCTGTTGCCGTCAAAAACAAGGGTATGTGTATTGTGCCCGGACATTGTGCTATAAGATAAAAAATATCTTTTCTGAAAATTTCCACCTGCAATATCCTGAATATATCCTGAACCCTTTTTATAACTTATTGTTACGCTCTTTAATTTACTTGCTTTGGTGGTTAGTGTTGCTTCATATTGAATATATGCTACCGAAGTAGAAAGTTCAATTGTAGCACCGCTAATAATAGAATCCCAGCCAATGTTTGTATCGTCTAATGGAAAAGTATATGTAGCTCCCCTTATTCTGAAAGTAACATTGCCATCAGTAGTTGCCAAAAAAGAAAACCATTCGTTAATTTTATTGCTTATTGCCAAAACCTTGCTTGCATAAATTCCAGTTCCTGAGGTTGCATATTCTAAATCAACATCATATAAAATTGGTGTAAAAGTTACAGAAGATGTAACCATATCCGCTTTCCACCAAAAATATCTCTTATCGTCAATAGCATCATTTGTTGCAGAAGAAATACCCAGCGGATACCAAGCAGTTGCATTGAGTATATTACTATCCGCAGATGAACATACTGACATTGCTATTGTTCCTGTGCTTAATCCGTCAGTAAGCGAAGGTGAAAAATCCAATTTTTTATATTTAGGATTAGTTACTGTAGTATCAAAAACAGGGGAGATATACGTTCCATTTGGATTATATGCTATGTAGTCTGTGGAATAGGCATACGCTTCTATTTCGTAAATTAAATGATGCACATTAGACGCAGAATAATTATCTTCATTCAGAACCCATTCTATTTTGGTTATTGAATTATAGGGGGAAGTTTTGTATACACTGGGAACATAAATGGTTTCTATTACCGGCGTAGATGTGGTTGTCGCTGACAAATTTCCTAAAGTATACCACCCACCCTCTGAATTCCAAACCCTGATTTGATTTGAAGTAAAGGCTTGTTTTGTCCCAAGTGGTAAATTCGGAATATATTGTTCCCACCATTGTAGCCAATGCTTAATTTTTATTTTATAAAAAGTAGTTGGGATAACACCTGAAAAATAAGAACGATACCAATTACCGCCAACAGAATAAAATCTACCCTTCCAATAAGTATCTATATTACCATCATATATATTGGCTTTTTGATAATATTTACCATAATTACTTGGGTCATTATCCCACAATATATAATTAGCTGACATATCCCCGGAAGTTATATCTATTGGAGTTTCAATTCCACCTACACTGGTACTTAATTTTATTTCATCGTTTATTGTAGTAACATTGGTTTCAGTGCCACCTGCAAAATCAGCAGTTGCTTGCCAATTTTTTCCTATTGTAGAAATTTCTACAGTTCCATTATTGTTCCAGCAATTAGAATAAGAGCCTGTAGAAAAATCTGTATTTGTTGTTTGCGTTATTTTTACAAGAGAACTTGTTAATAATCCTATTTCTTCAATTATTGGGTCTACATCATCGCTTATTTCTCTTGCTGCATTGCCATTAAATTCAACCAATTTTTTGTTTATGCCATCAAGCATTATTTTATTGCTTTCATAATTGGCAATACTATTTTTAGAGATACAGCCATAGTTGACTTCATAGTTTATAACAATAGAATCTAAATAGTCTGCCGATGTTAATATTCCGTGAAAGGAATTAGTTTTTGTAACATAAATTTTATTTTTAAATCTGAATATCCCTGTAATTTCACCACTGCCTTTTTCAATATATTTTTCGTGAGTAGTTGGCCAATCCGCCGCAATTTCACCATTAGCAAGGTCGCCATCATCATCGGTTAGTCTTGTGAATCTAACACTTGAGGGGTTATCTAACATTCCAGCTATCAGCAATTGCTCTTTATCTGCTTCTATAAACCACCCTTTTGGAATAAAAGAATAGGTGGTATAGGTTTCTGTGTTCTTATCCCAAGAAGAAACGCCATCTATTGGATTTGTCATCCAAAGCTTGCCTCTGAAAACCACATAATTCATTGGGAATAAAGTAGAAACATCGCCTATAATTCTAACCCACTTATCATTTCCTGTCAACCGGTATATTTCCGAACCTACTTGAACAACAAACTCACTTGTGCCATCATCATAATCTGGAGCAATACCGCCCAAGAATTCAGTATCTGTAGAAACAGGCAATGAATAAACACAAAGCAATTTATCCGCTGTTACCACACCACCTTTTTCGTCAGATAAAATATTTAACCGTGCTTTGCTCTGGTCATTACCAATAATATTGGGTTCTTCTTTAAGATTTAGCCCACCCTTGAAACCATAAAAATCAAACCTTTCAAGCGTTTCCCCAATAAGCACATTCTGACAACACAATAAAAGAAACAAAAAGAGAAATCTTTTCATTCTTTATTTTAATCCTCCTATTAGAAAATGCGCTGTAGTTCCATTTGGTATTGTAGCAACTATATTTATATTTGTTATTGGCGGGTCTAAATTGACTTCTATTTCTCGTGTAGAATCAGCCCAAACAGTGCCATCAATAAAATTACCTGTCATTGTTACCAACCCCGAACCTTCTACCCTAACCTCAAATGATGTAGCATTAGCTGTCCAGCAAACACTGCTACTTGACGCACCATAAGTCAAAGATGACATATAAATTTCATAACTTTTATCTTTAGTATTTGCGTTTAAAATGTAGGCATCTGTGGTTGTCGTTATTGCTACTCTAACAAAATTACCAGTTTGAACTTCGGAATTTGTTGAAATTACATTATCTAACCGACTGTCAATACTTGCAACTTCTATTAAATTTTGGTCGTCTCTGGTTTTTATTTCACCAGAACCGTTTACTGCAACAGTAGAAGCTATTGCCCCATTTAATCCCATTAAAAAAACCTTTAAAATTCCACCTCTTTCTTGGGCCGGCAAATATGCTCCAGTAGAATAAGTTTGTAAATATGTCCACCTCCCGTCTGTTTGTCTTACCCCTAATATTGGCTCTCCAATAACTTTAGTATGTGTGCTTAAATTATTGTTGTCATTACCGACAACATATCCCTGAACTATATTGGGGCCCAAAAGTCCCAATAACAAACCAATAATAAATATTTTCTTCACTATATCCTCCTTTATTTTCTGCGTCCACCAAAAGATTCGGTATAATCTGCTTTTATTCTTATAATTTGTTCCATATTTTTTATTCCATCTTTGTATAATAGCAAAAATCTATCGCCTTCGGTATTGTTGTTGTCTTGATAAGAAATAAAAGCACTTACCCACAAAGGGATTAAAAAATGATAAGAACTCAATCTTGCAATTCCATTAAACGGAACATCATTTTCATTCACTAAAATATCAGGCATCGCTACATATTGAATTTTAAGTTCTGTATATGTATCTGTATCCGGGATAACATCAAAACCCAAATAACTGTAAGTTGTGTGATTAACAAAATAGTATGAAGGCGCAGAAGAGCTTGTTTCTGTTTCCCAAGATGCTCCTTTTTCGTCAAGTTGTTCAATGCTTGTTGCTGGCAGTAGGGTTCCATTCGTTGTTATTCGTTGAATAGTTATCATATCATCAAGCCAATTATAATTTCGCTGTCCGGATATAATATTGTAATAAGTGGTTTTTTCCAAACACCATGTAGCAATGGCTATTTCTTGTTGTGCAATATTTATATAAGTAGAAAGTTTTACTTCTGAATGATGCCTTAAGTCTACTTGCGGGTTATTGTCTTGTATCATTTCCCTGGTAACAATTTTTAGTTTATTAAAATTTAATTCCAGAACTTCGGCATAACAAGTAGCTGAAATGATTAAAAAACTAAATAGAAATAATCCTATAAACCTTTTTCTCATAAGTTATCCTCTGGGTCTTTACAATAAATACAAAGGTATCCATTCCCTACTTTTAATATTTCACCGCCATATTTTTCATAGTGTAATTCACATCTTTTGCATTGAACTATTCCGCCCTTTTTTTTATTTCGTTGATAATACCGTGCTGATGATTTATCTATTTTGCGTTGCATTATGAACCCCTACAATTTCAAGCAGGGCAGGGTTTCCCCCACCCCACTTGAAAAAATTAATATTCCCAAGATGTTCCTTTAATTCCAAAGCTGTCAAATCCCGACTTTACCGCTCCAGTAGATACAACCGCATTTACACTATTCTCACCGTCAGTAAGATAATAAATCTCACCTATGACAGTTGGTGTATATGCAGACAATTCCGCTTTTGTTCTAAACGGAATCCCAAGATAACCAGTAATTGTAGCAGTGCTTATCGTTGGAAGATAACAAGAACCGGAAACGTCAAAATCTCCCTGAACATAAAGTCCTGTGCTGATTGTTATTTTATTTTCAATTGGTGTCCAGGCGATATTTCTATCTTCATCTCCGAAGTTTATTCCATTATCTATAGATTCACAACTTCCTATATCAAGATGACCACTAACAGTTATTGTAGTAACAGCAAGCGACCCAGAAAGAGTTTTATCTCCATCAGCAGTTTGAACCGTAGCAGTATCAATAAAATACCCATAGCCATGCCCGCCAAGTATGGTTGCAGTAATTGCACCAGTTGATGCCTCAAGGTCTGTTATAGATGCCTCAAGAGTGCTTGTAGTAACGCCTATAGCCAAGTCAACTGATTCAAGCGTTGCAGTATCAAGTTTCACCTGGTCAAGGTCAGTCCTGATGGTTCCAGTGTCAACACCTATTGCTAAATCCGCCGTTACAAGTGTTCCGGTATCTAACATAAGAGCGTCAACATCTGTTCGCATTGTTCCAGTATCAAGCTTAACCGCATCAAGGTCTGTCCTGATAGTTCCTGTATCAACCCGAAGCGTATCAATAGGAGCAGTGGAAACCTCCAGTGCTGTAATGGATGTTCTATTTGTTCCAGTAGCAAGTTTGAGATTATTCACTTCACTCCAAATTGTAGTGGTGGAATCATATACTCTGGTGTTTAATTCTCCAGTAGATACTTCAACTGCTGTCAGGTCTGTTCTTAAAGTCCCTGTGTCTAACTTGACTGCATCCAAATCAGTTCTTATGGTTCCAGTTGTAACACCTATTGCAATATCCACAGTATTTAGCGTATTGGTATCTGTGGCAATGGTGTCAAATTGAGTTGAAACATTATATGCACCATTTGCCATAATTACCGTAAGCGTATCTACATACAAATCAGCAATATAAGCAGCACTGGAAATAACTAAACTTCTACCTGTAATTGTTCCAGTAGCTGTTATGTTTACACCGGTTGTTATATCAAAATTATCCATATCCAGCGTTGTGGTCGCTATGTGGTTTCCTAAATCATCACCACCAGTTGCAGAGGTTACTGTCGCAGATGTAATTTGATAAGAACTATCCGGGAATACAATCTTATGAACAGTCATAGTTGTAATATCAGCTTGTCCACTAATTCCAGCAGTCCCTGTAACAAGTATATAAGTGCCAACCGTAACATTGCCAGCGATGGTTATTGTTGATTCAACGATAACTTTATCTGTGCTATCTACTCGCAGTCCATCAACATCAAGATTATCGCCTATTTCAGCTTTCATTATAGTTTTACCAAATAACAAAAGCCCTAAAACAAGAAAAAATACAATTTTTTTCTTCACTATTTTCACCTCCAAACCCCTATAAAAAGTTATGCACCTATTGAGCCATGATGGCCATAAGCAGATACCCAGCCCTTTGAAAATCTCATCCTTGCTTCGTGAATTATAGCATCACTCGTATCTGAAGCTACACCAACTTTCTGGTTTATCTTTTCACGCCAAAAGAAAATTAACTGTCTCTTTTCTTTATCCGTTAACAGCATCCATAAATCCGGGTCGGTAATATAATCGTCTAATAGATATTTTAATCCTCTATCTTTTATGGCATTTATATCCCTATTAGCCGTTCCTGCTTTATCGGCATTTATCAGTAATTGCTTAAAGATAAATTCTTGCTCTGACCCACCAAGTAAAAGAACCGGCATTAATCTTAAAGGATTACCATAATCATCCACAGTTCCCCTCATAGCAGCGAGTTCGGTCTCTAAAACAGTAACTGAAATATCTGAATCAACAGCTGGTCTGTTTGACCAAGATCCGCCATCTGAACGAGGATGGTCTGTAGCAAGTAGTGATTTCCCATCAGGGCCAAGATAAGAACCGTTTTGTGCTCTATCGATTACAGTTGCGGCTTCCGTTTCAATAGTCTGTATAGCAGAAATAGCCATTTTCTGTGGAACTTTCCTTAACTGCCCGGAAGTATCATCGTCCATCGGTTCTTTTGCCATTTTGGAATATAAAGCAAGGGTGTCGTGTGTAAATGTTTTATCAAATTTTTGCTTTATCGCACCATAGCCTGTCTTAGCCTTACCGGGATACTTTTTTACAAACAGCGGTAAGCCGGTAGCACCGCTCATCTTTTCAAATTCGTGTTTAGAAGTTAAAACATTAAAAATACGGTCAAAAACTGGAGTTTCTGATTTAATTCCATCGTCAAATATTTTCATAAAATCCTGTGCTACAAAATCAGGAATCTGACCACTTGTTACTATATTTCCCATAATATTTCCTCCTGTCTAAATTTATATGTCTTCTACTTGTGATACTGCGGCTAAAAATTTTACAATTACACGACCATAAGTATCGCCGACTGTATCACCTTCATACATTTCTACGATATTTATTGCATCGTGGCTATCATCGCTAATGTCTACATAACATTTATTGTTAGCCACAACCAAAGCCCAGGGGCCGGTGTCTATCAATGTCCAAGCACTAACTGCATCCCCCGGTGTTCCGTGATAAACATTCATTATGAATTCGGTATCAGCATACGCTTTGACAACAGGAATCATTGTCCCTGTATTTCCCGATGCGTCTCTATTGGCTATTCCTATAAGTGTAGTAGCATCAGATGCACAAACCGTTAACGCACCACTGTTTAAATAAACCACCTGCCCTTGTTTAAAACTTTGAGATGCGGCTTCCGGGTAGTACCCAATTTTAGCATCCTCATCATGAGCAGCACGAGCTGCCTGTAAAGTTATTGTTGCCATACTTTAATCCTCCTATTATTCAGGGATTTCCCTTTCAATTTTTGTTTGTGAAACCACATTGCCGGGTTTGAAACCAGGCACTTTCGCAATTGCTGTGTTTAATGCACCATCTCTCGCTTCTTCTTTTACCGAAATGCGTCTTTCCATTTCTGTATTGCGCTGTCTAAAGGCTTTACCTGAAATTGCCATAAGAACGCTATCTCCAACAGTATACATTGAAGTTACGGGCTTTCCTAAAGCATCTGAAAGCTGTGTTGCCTGAGCTGCTTTTTTAGTTTCTTCGGTATGTTCTACAAAAACATAACCTTCTCCTAACTTTTTGGCAAGTCTTTTTTCGTCTCTGCGAATATTAACGAAATGAGTATCCTTACCATATTTTGCCCTTATGCTATCAGGGACATCAAGTCCACTTCTCGGGCGCCAATCATTTGTTAATACAATCTTATCAGCCATAATTCCTCCGTTTTTTTTATTTTGATTCCAGATATTTTCCATATCCGGTTTCCTTAGTTTTTTCTCGTGATTCTTTAGTCCCGATTACTTCCTTCGGGTCTAAGTTATACCTGCGACAATATGCTTCCTCGGCGGGTGTAAGTGTTATTTTAACCTGTTCCTCAGGTTTTCTTTCTGTTCCACTTTCCGTTCCCGGGGGTTTAGCGGGGTCGCCGTGAACTGCAAGAATGGCATTTTCTTTAATTTGGTTAAAGATGCTGTCCTGATTGGCAAATAATACATCTTTCAGTATTTTTGTCATTGCACCAGGTGCTGCCCTCTTTTCTGCTGGAAGCTTTTCTAACTCCGCTTTTATTTCTCCCTCATATTCCTTGAAAATAGGGTTGTCTTTAATAGACTTCAAACTATTCTCACTTTGAGAAGAAAATAAAGCGTCTTTCAATGGGGCCAATGCAGTCCCCAATTCCAAAGATATAATATCTCTAATACCCTGAATCTGTTCAAATGGCATTCCCATTTCATTAGACAACTTATCCCGTTGTTCTTGTATTTCCCATTCTGATAAAACCCTGTCTTGCTTTGTTTCTTCTGCGGGTTGTCGTTGTAGAGATACATTCTCTTTTCGGAGTATAGCCGCTTCCTGCTGGCTCGTATTCATACCCTTAACAGCATTCTTATAATCTGCTGCTTGTTTTGCTACATTCTCAGGGGTGAAATCTCCATATTTTGCTGTGTCATACCATTCTGGAGTTCCGTTCCCTTCATCTAACAAGGATTGATTGTTTAAATCGCCCTCACCTTTTCCATCGTTCTCTTTCAAACCGTCTTTATCGCCTGTGTCGATTGTTACATCGTCAGGCAATGAGAGTTGGTCTTCAATGTTCATTCGTCTTCCCTCCTATTTAGTTTGTTTCCTTCTTAATTCTTCTTCTTCGTCTATAAGTCTTTTATAAAAATCATCTAATTCAGATAAAAACATTAAACCTTGATTTCTTCCCTTCAATACCAAATCTTCACCTGCAATTAAATTAACACCTTTTTTTACTGATGGCAAATTATTATTTATTGTCTGTATATTATCAGAAATTTCTTCTTGTATATCTTGCAATAGCAAATTAAAAACTTTGCCCTTTGTCAGCCTGTATTTTTCTCTTAATTGTTCTAATTCCTTCTCAGTCATTTTATTCTTCCTCATCAGCTACTTGTGCTTCTAAATATTTATCTCTAAATTCTTGTAACATCTGTTCTTTTTGTTCTTCTGACAAATTGGTATTAGCATCAAGTTTTTGACGGAATTCTTCTTCATCTCGTTCAAGCTTTTCTAATAGCAATTTATCTTTTTCCTGCTGTAGTTCATTGGCTTCTTCAGCTAATGCTTGCTCATACTCTGCTAATTGCTGTTCTTTTTGCTTCAATTCTATTATCATTTGTATTTCTTCAGGCATTCTTAAAAACCTTTCTTTTAATACAGGATTAAGCGTTTCCAATAAATATTTTTTAACTTCATATTTGTTTATCTCCCCGCTTTCATCTTCTTTGAACAAATCATAACACAATAAAGCAATTTGCTTTTCCTTTTCTATCATAACGGAAACAGCATTTTTCAACACAAATATATCCATCTCGTCAATATATTCCAAATGTTCTCTTTTTAATGTCATTTCTTTTTTGCCTACCCAAAATTGTATTCCTGCGGATGGCATATATTCATATAAGCATTGTGCAGTTTGGATAATGCCATCTTTTACCGCTTCTTGTAAATTCTTTATCAGCGGATCAAGTGTAACTTGGAATTGCTCCAGGAGCATTGCTGTTCCTGATGCTGTGGCTTTTTTGTTGATACTACTTTCACGTCCCATAGAATAATCGGCAACAAGCGACTTCCTTTCTAATAAACTTAAAACAAAATCTTCTTGATATTTTAAATCTAATTGCTTGTTACCCATTTGGACAACTTTTAGAATACTATCTAAATCTTTTACTGAGTTAGCATTTACAGCACGGAACCTACCGGGTGCCAATTCAAATTTATCAGGATTAAACCCTTTAATCGGGATATAAAACCCGTTCATTGTATTGTTTAAAGTATTGTTGTTTATTATATCATTGTGTAAAGTATCAAGTTCATCGTTCAGCGGGCCCAGCCTTTGTGGTTGTGATTGTCCTGTTATTTTGCCGGCAATTAGGTAAAAGGGCGCTGTAACATAAGGCTTTCTTTTATCAAAGAGTTGGTTAAGGTTATAATAATGCAGACAATCTTTTTCTTGATTATAAATAAAATACCATTCTTGTTCTTTG